>JAABUU010000141.1_pt1 | contig 175225 bp, 163 predicted proteins | sample 5559301 | NCBI WGS metagenome assembly JAABUU01 (sample SAMN10711884, study PRJNA513360) | rock metagenome | isolation source: Antarctica rocks | place: Antarctica: Victoria Land, Richard Nunatak white
CGACGTGGGGCATCCGCGCGGCCTGGAACCGGACCCCAGCGATGGTCGAACCCGGTGACCTGGACCACCCGCGCCACGCTGTACCCCTGCGCCAGCAGATCCAGGGCCTGCGCGGCCGTCCACCCACCGGCCTCATCGACCCTCAACCGCCGCACCATCGGATGCACCCGCGGCCGCTCAGCCACGCCAGCCACCGTGTAGCGGAGCCCGGAACACCCGTACCGGCACGCACTCGATCATCACTGGCCTCCGATCGTGGCGGTTCCGCCTCGCCTAACGGCGGTGCGCTGGAACGTCGGGAGGGCCCGCTCCCGGCAGTAACCGATCCCCTTTTTGTGGGCGCGGACCCCGGTCGAACAACTATATGTGTAGAGTTAGCGCGTGAGCTCCCGTCTGCGGCTGACCCCAGCGCTGCGTGACGTCCTGCAGCAGCTGCGAAACGTCCCCGACGAGGTCTGGGGCCTACTGCTGTCCTCACTCTCGGGACGACCGACGGGGACGGTGTACCCGATCCTGGATCGGCTCGAGCGTGAGTGTTTCGTCCGTTCACGGTGGGAAACCGACAACGACAGGAAGGGACCTCGTCGGCGCCTCTATCACCTGACCGACGAGGGCCGCAGCTGGGTCAACGAGCGTCTAGGGAGGGCAACATGATGTCCGGGAGCCTCAAGAGGGCGAAGTCTGAACGTCAGCTCGAGCGAGCGGTGCGACTTACCCCGTCCGCTGACCGGGCCCGCCGTGAAGCGGAATGGCGACCCGACCTAGCCGCCGCACGCCAGCAGGGCCTCGACGAAGACGATGTCAGCCGCGCAGCCCTATCCATGGCCGTGCGGCTGCGCCTTCGCCACACCGGACGCACACTGCTCGGCGCGAACGGGGCCGGACTTGCGGCCTTGGCGTGGGTTGGGCTCCTTGCCGTCCTCATCGCCGCCTTTTTTATCGGCAGCCTCGTCCTCGTGTTCGCTGTCCTGATCTTGGGCGGAGTGGCCGTGACCCTTGTACAAGCGGGCCTCCCCTCACGCCGGAGTCACCGGCTCATGGTGGTCAGCGTAGCGATCGGTGCGCTCTCCTTTGCATACGTCTGGTGGGTCCTAGGCGTGACCGTTGACGCTGCTGACGCCGGGACACCCGAGCCGCGCCTCGCGACCTGGGGTGGCGTGGGCGTGGTAGGTGTCCTCCTAGGCGTGGTCGGATTCATCGTTGCCTCGGTCGTCGCCCTCGTTCACGAACAATCCCACCATCGACAGTGAAAAGGCCGGGGATCCCGCCCACGTATGGACGGGATCTCCGGTCGCCCCCTATTCGACCCAGAGCTTAGGTGCCTGTCAGTCGAACCACCTGCTACCGCCGGGATTGCAGCTAGCATTCACTGTGGAAGTGTAGCTGACATCCGGTCGCCATTCGTCAAGGTTCCACGTCGGCTTCCTCGGGCTTCGTATGGCGACTATCTGCTGGTGGCAGATCAACTGGTCTCTCATGCCGCCAAGGTTCGTGTTGAGGCCTGAGTTGCGGTACTTGGCGTACAGCTCGTTCCAGTCGAGCTTTCCTATCCCATAGCTACCGGCGTTAAACCGGGCCCAGCCGGTAGGAGCGACCATAAGAGTCCACCCCTCAGTGTGGTACGCCCACCTTGCGCTCGAGATCAGGTCCCGCCACAAGTAGGGGTCGGCGACGACGGGGTAGGCGATGGCCGTGTTGGACGTGTCCACGACCTGTGTGACGACGTTCCCGCTCAGTTCGTAGTGCGTCGGGACATCGACGCCATTGGCATCTTGCGCCCAAGCCGGCGACAGGCCACCCAGGAACTCACCCGCTGCGTCCGCGATCAGCACTGAGGTGTCCGACATGGCGACAGTCGCACCCGTCGGCACAGTCAAGCCGAATGAGTAGCGGGTGGGAGCCGACGCTGACTCCAGTTTCGTCGCTATTCTGACACCACTGGAGACTGCCTGAACCGTGATGTCGGCTCGGTTGGCTAGGTCGTCATAGACGAGTGATCCGTCCTTCGTCAGTGATGCTGCGGCGTACGTTGACACTGTAGGGAGCGTAACCGCGATCGTCGTGGGTGCGACGTCGTTATCTGAATCCGTGGTGACCACCTGGGCGTTGGCTGCTGTCTTTGGCGTCGAGACGGTCACGGTGTCGACCTGGGAGGTGTAGCCGGAGCTCGTCGGCGACGGCGCAGTGACCTTCGCGTCCGTCGAAGTCTCGTCCGCGAGGCTTGACACGTAGCTTGCCACCACATCAGCGGAACCATTTGCAACAGCCGTTTCGCATGACACGGTCGAGCCGTTTGCGGCTTCGGTCACACAAGAATCGCTGTCTGAGCCCCCGTCGAGCCGGTCGATTCCCGGTCCGCCGTCCAACTGGTCGTTGCCCGTCTCTCCGGACAGCTGGTCGGCGCCCACCCCTCCGCTCAGGGTGTCGGTGTCGTCACCGCCGCTCAGGGTGTCGTCACCGTCATTGCCAGATAGGTTGTCGTTTCCGAGGCTGCCAGAGAGCTGGTCCACACCGTCACCGCCCGAGATGACGTCGGAGTCCTGGTCCCCGGAGCGGATGTCGTTGCCTTCGTTCCCCGAAATGCTGTCAGTTCCGTAGCCGCCGTAGAGTGTGTCACCGTCAGGCCCACCGGACAAGGTGTCGTTGTCGGCCTCCCCCCACAATTGTGGTAACCCAATCGTGTCAAGAAACGGGCCGCCCCTGCGGGAGCGACACACCTACCAATTACTGCGGCAACTCATCCCCCCGGGCCCGTGAATAAGCCTCAAGGTCGCTCAAGCGTCTTGCTTCCCGCGGATGCCTGGCAGGCGCGTCCCGAGTAGCGCGCCGATGGCCTGCCAAGGGTGGTGGTGGTCGCGGGCTCGGAGGACGGCGTCTCGGAGAGCGCCTTCGACCTCGGCGCGTCCGACGGCCGCCGACCGCAGCGCTGTTACGGTCTCGAGCTCCCGTCGTCCCCGGGCTCGGGGTCGTACGCCTCGAACCGGGCGGCCAGCTCGTCGCCATGATCGAGCATCTCCTGCACTGTCCGGGCATCGTGATCACCTCATGAACTTCCCTCGGGCGCCCATCGCATGGAGTACGACGGGAACGTCGTGCGACTCCACGACGGCCGATCTCGTAAGGAACCTGACCGACCGACGCCGATCAGCATCGGAAGCCGTCGCCCTGTCGAACGCCCGGATCGGATGGGCGCAGGCTCCTCGGTGTCGAGGGTGAGGACGCCCTTCCGGCCGGTGCTCGGTGCGCACCGGACCGGGTGCCGCAACGACGAGCTAACTTGCCAACTGCATCGCCGCCGCCGGTGGTCTAGGTGGACCCGCCCGGCGACGGGTGACCCGAGGACATCGCAGCCCCGCTGGCACACCCCACCGTGTCGAGATGGCGCAATGTCCTGAACATTGCGCCATCCAGCCGCGCGTCGTACCGTCGATGTCCGGATGATGAGGACATAGCGACATGGCTCGGCTGTTCACCGCCCCGGCTCTCGACCTCGACGATCAGCGCGTCGTCGAGGACGTCCACGCGCTCCGAGCGGAGATGGCCTCCTCGCTGCGGGCGCCGCGTCGCTGGACGGGTGGACTCCGCCGGACCACCCAGGCGCGTGCGATCCAGGGCTCGAACAGCATCGAGGGCCACTCGGTCACCGACCAGGACGCCCTGGCCGCCGTGGAGGACGAGGCGCCGCTGACGGCGGACCAGCGGACATGGGCGGAGATTGTCGGCTACCGCCGGGTCTTGACCTACGTGCTCGGGATGGCGACCAGTCGGGGTTTCCGGCTCGATGCGATGACCCTGCGCTCGATGCACTTCATGCTCCTCGAACACGACCTGAGCAAGGCACCTGGCCAGTACCGGACCGGACCTGTCTTCGTGCACGACGATGCACGCGGCCGCACCGTCTACGAGGGGCCCGACCACGACGAGGTCAGCGGCCTCGTTGACGCGCTGGTCACGAGCATGGACGACGAAGGCGACCTGGATCCCCTGGTCCGCGCTGCGATGGCGCACCTCAACCTCGTGATGATCCACCCGTTCCGGGACGGCAACGGACGGATGGCCCGCGCCCTGCAGACGCTGGTCCTGGCCCTGGACGAGGTGCTCGAACCAACGTTCTCCAGCATCGAGGAGTGGCTGGGCAGCAACACGGCCGACTACTACCTCGTCCTCGCGGCCACCGGACGCGGCGCCTGGCATCCGGACAGCGACGCCCACCTGTGGCTGAAGCTCAACCTGCGCGCCCATCACCTGCAGGCGCAGACCCTGCGGCGCCGCTTCCAGGAGGCGGACGTGCTGTGGCGGCGGCTCGACGAGCTCGCCGGCGAGCACCGCCTGCCCGAGCGCGTCTCCGACGCGCTGTTCGACGCCGCACGGGGACTACGGGTCCAGCGCGCCACCTACGTCAGGCGGCTCGGACTGGAGGAGCGGACGGCGACCCGTGACCTCAGCCGTCTCGTCGACACGGGCCTGCTGCGCGCGGTCGGTCAGACCCGTGGCCGCTACTACCTGGCCGGTGACGCGCTGAGCGCGTTGTACCGCCAGCTCAGGTCGGCCCGGCCCCCGGTCGAGGAACCCTACCCGACGCTGATGGCGGAAGTCCGCGCCGTCGTGCCCACCAGTTGACCCGCCCAGGTCCTTTCATCGGGAACTGGGCCGAGCTGACGAGAACCCTGCTGGGTGACCGGGTGCGTGATCGATCCGACGATCTTCGTCCGGCTGGGGCTGGGGCTGGGGCTGGGGCTGGGGCTGGGCGAAGCGGAGCGGAGCCAATCCGGCCGACCGCGTGCGGCCGTCAGCTGCCGCAGCCCGAGTCGGGCCGATGCTGGCGTCAGCGTTAGCGGCGCTCGTCAGGCCGGTCGGCCGTAGGCCCGAGCAGGCCGTCCAGGGCGGTCTGCAGGATTGGTTCGACGTAGTCGACCGGGCCGCGGATCGCGGCGACGGCCAGCTCCAGCTCCAGCTCCAGCTCCAGCTCCAGCTCCAGCTCCAGCTCCAGCTCCAAGTAGAGGGTCGCCATCCCCACCCCGGCGCGGCGGGGCGACCGCCGCCATCGACGTCTCGCCGCCCTCCTCGAACAGCGCCCACGCCGCGGACAGGATCGCCGCGCGGTTGCGGCGGGCGTCGGCGCGTTGAGCCGGCACCGCCCCGACCGTCGATCACGGTCGTTGCGAGTGGACAGCCTGTCCGGTACGGTCGATGTGGACAGGCTCTCCGCCAATAGTCGGAGGGTGTCCACGTCAGGAGTCGGACCGTCAGGGCCGATCATCGGAAGGAACCAACATGGAGTACCGACCCCTGGGCCGTACCGGCATCGCGGTCAGTGAGCTCGGCCTGGGTGCCATGGCGTTCGGAGCCGCGGGCAATCCCGACCACGACGCGTCGATCCAGGTCGTCCACCGAGCGCTGGACGCCGGGATCAACTTCGTCGACACCGCCGACATCTACTCGGCCGGGGAGTCGGAGCAGATCGTCGGGAAGGCATTGGCCGGCGGACGGCGCGACGACGTCGTCCTGGCGACGAAGGTCGGTCTGCCGTTCGGGGAGGACCCGAACCATCGCGGGGCCTCACGGCGCTGGATCACCGAGGCGGTCGAGGGCTCGCTGCGGCGACTGGGCACCGACTGGATCGACCTCTACCAGGTTCACCGTCTCGACCCGACCGTCGACGTCGACGAGACGCTCGGCGTGCTGTCCGACCTCGTTCATCAGGGCAAGATCCGCGCCTTCGGTGCCTCGACCGTGCCGGCCTCGGAGATCGTCGAAGCCCAGTGGACCGCTGAGCGCCACGGTCGTGAGCGCTTCCGCACCGAGCAGCCGCCGTACTCGCTCCTCGCCCGCCAGATCGAGACCGACGTGCTGCCCACCTGCCTGCGCTACGGGATGGGTGTCGTGACCTACAGCCCCCTGGCGATGGGATGGCTGTCCGGTCGCTACCGCAAGGGCTCGGTCGACCAAGCGCCCACCTCGGACCGCAGCCGCCTGTTCCCCGGGCGCTTCGACCTCACGGCCGAGGCGAACCAGCGCAAGCTCGACGCGACCGAGGCGCTCGCCAACCTCGCCGAGGAGGCCGGGATGACGCTGATCGAGCTGGCCATCGCCTTCGTCCTGCGCCACCCTGCGGTGACCTCCGCGATCATCGGTCCCCGGACCCTGGGGCACCTGGAGTCCCAGCTGCCCGCGGCCGACGTCGAGCTCCCGACCGACGTGCTGGACCGGATCGACGAGATCGTGCCCCCGGGCGTCACGCTCGCCGACATCGACAACATGTCGTTCACCCCGGCACTCAGCGCCGCCGCGCGGCGCCGCTGACCGGCGTCGTCACGCGTCGACCCGAGCGCCCGACTGAACGTCGGGCGCACGGGTCAGCCCGGGCGGTGCTTCTTCACGGCCGGAAGTGCAGCCGCGGTGCGGATCGTGTTGCCTGTCGCGTTCATGGCAATAGGTACTCCTTCTCAGGCGCCAGCGCCGCCGTCGACCGGCACGATCGCGCCGGTCACCATCGAGGCCCGGTCGCTGAGCAGCCATGCGGCCGCCTCGGCAACTTCGTGGGGCTCGGCCATCCGACCGAGCGGGATCGTTGCCGTCATCTGAGCGACGATGCCGGGGCTCGCCGCTTCCCACGTGTCGATCATCTCCGTCGCGGTGCCGCCGGGGGTGAGCCCGTTCACCCGGATGCCATCAGGGGCCCAGCTCACGGCGGCGGTCTCGGTGAGGCTGTTCAGCGCACGCTTCATGGCGCCGTACGCGGGGAGGGCGGGGTTCGCGCGGCGGCTGGCGATGCTCGAGGTGTTGACGATCGCCCCGCCACCGTTGCGTCGCATGAGCGCGGCCTCGGCGGTCATGGCGGTCCAGTGCGCGCGGAAGTTCACGGCGAACTGTTCGTCGATGTCCTCGTCGCTCGTGGTGTCGAGCGGGCCGACCTACTGCTGAGGGACCGCGCCGTTGTTGAAGGCACCGTCGAGCCGGCCGTGCAGCTCCTCGACACGGTCGACGGCGGCACGGATGCTCGCACGGTCCGCGAGGTCCGGGTGACGGCGTCGGCGAGGCCGCCGTCGGCGCGGACCTCGGTGACGATGCGGTCGAGGGCGTCGGTGCTGCGGGCGGCGAGCACGACGGCGGCGCCTTCCCGTGCGAAGAGCCGGGCCGCGGCTGCGCCGATGCCGCGGCTGGCGCCGGTGACGAAGACGACCTTGCCGGTGAGCAGCCCGATCGGGTTGGTGTCGATGGTGTTGGTCATGCCGACAGCGTGCGGCGGTCCGGGAACCGGATGCAGGCACAGGTGGTACCAGGATCCGCCGCTGTTCAGCGTGCAGACTCGGGGCGTGGACAAGCCGGAGCTCGGGGCGTTCCTCCGCAGCCGACGTGAGCGGCTCCGGCCCGAGGACGTCGGTCTCCCATCGGGTCCGCGGCGGAGGACCCCGGGGCTCCGCCGTGAGGAGGTCGCGGTGCTCGCGTACATCTCCATCGAGTACTACGTCCGGCTCGAACAGGGTCGGGCGCCACGTCCGTCGGGCGAGGTCCTCGCCGGGATCGCGGGCGCGCTGCGGCTCACGGAGGTGGAGGCCGATCACCTCCACGTCCTCGCGGGCACCGCACCCGTCCGGGCCGGCCTGCACCGCCGGGACGTCCGCCCGAGCATCCTCGCGGTCCTCGAGCGGCTGCCGCGGACGGCTGCGTTCGTGATCTCCGCCACGTTCGAGTGCTGGCGTGGAACGATCTCGCGGCCGCGCTCATGGAGGACTTCGCCGGCCTCTCCCCGCAGGACCGCAACCTCGCACGGAGGGCGTTCCTCGGGCCGGCGCGACCCGACACGACCTTGTACGGGATCGCCGACGCTGTCGAGTTCCGGCACAGCGTCGTCATGCAGCTCCGGTCCACGTTCGCCCGGTACCCGTCGGACCCCGCGGTGACGGGTCTCGTCGAGGAGCTCCGCGAGGGCAGCCCCGAGTTCGCGCGGCTCTGGGAGCGGCACGACGTACAGGCTGCGCCGATGCTGACGAAGACGTTCCGGCACCCGGCCGTCGGGGAGATCACCGTCGACTGCGACTCCCTCGTGCTCACCGACCGCGATCAGCACCTCGTGCTGTACACCGCTCCGCGGGGGTCCCGCGACGCGGACGCGCTGGCCCTTCTGAACGTCCTCGGAACGGAGAGCCTCAACGCGAGCGGATCGCTCTGACGGAGCAGGACACGACGGATGTCTTTCTCTCCAGGCTCAGAGGGGCACAGTGCCTGCCTCAGCGGATCGCCTCGAGCCGGTGCGTGTGCGGAGAAAAGGGTGGGTCGTCTCGAAACTGGGGCAGCAGCGGGTTGGATGGCGGCATGGCTGACTCGACGCTGACCGAACCCGAGATCGATCCCCCCGACGGCCCGGCGCCCACGGAGCTGCAGATCACCGACCTCGTCGTCGGGGACGGCGCCGAGGCGGTGCCGGGTGCGGAGGTCGAGGTCCACTACCGCGGCGTCGAGTTCGACACCGGCGAGGAGTTCGACTCGTCGTGGCGCCGCGGCCAGCCGATCCGCTTCCCACTCGAGGGGCTGATCCAGGGCTGGCAGGACGGCATCCCCGGCATGCGGATCGGTGGCCGGCGCCGGCTCGTCATCCCCCCGCACTTGGCCTACGGTCCGGCCGGCGCGGGCCACCAGCTGTCCGGCCGCACGCTCGTCTTCGTGATCGACCTGCTCGCCGTCGCCTGAGCCGGAGCCGGAGCGCAGCCCTGGCAGGGAGCCGGTCGGGTGGACGCGCTGAACAGCAGGGTCGACCCAAGCGGAGCCGGAAGGCATGATCTGCCGGGGAGCCGGGAACGCCCGGCCGCCCGGGCCGGACCCCGATGCGTTCCGGAACGGACAGTCGCACCGAGACAGTGAGGTCTCCATGCCAGACCAGCAGTCGCGCACCCTTCCCGAGTGCCTGGCCGAGTTCCTCGGCACGTTCATCCTGATCATCTTCGGCGTCGGTGTCGTCGCGCAGGTGGTCGCGTCCGGCAACGGGGATGCGAACGCCATCCACTTCGCGTGGGGCTTCGGCGTCACCTTCGGCGTCTACGTGGCGGCCCGGATCAGCGGTGCGCATCTCAACCCGGCCGTCACCCTCAGCCTCGCACTGTTCCGCGGGTTCGCGTGGTCAAAGGTCGCGCCGTACGTCGTCGCCCAGTTCCTCGGCGCCTTCGCCGCGGCGCTGGTCATCCGGTGGAACTACCGGGACGCAATCCACACCTTCGACCCCGGCCTCACCATCAAGAGCCAGGGGATCTTCTCCACCCTGCCGGACACGGCGCACGGAGTCGGACAAGGCGGTGCGCTGCTGGACCAGATCATCGGTACGGCGATCCTGCTGCTGGTGATCGCCGCGCTCACGGACCTGCTCAACACCGCGCCCGGCGCCAACCTCGGCGGCCTGCTCATCGGCTTCCTCGTCGTCGCCATCGGCATGGCCCTGGGCTCGAACGCCGGGTACGCGATCAACCCGGCCCGTGACTTCGGCCCGCGCGTCGCCGAGTTCATCACCGGCTACGGCGGCGCGATGCGGGACGGCACCGGCAAGCTCTACTTCTGGGTCCCGATCGTCGGTCCGCTGATCGGCGGGCCACTCGGCATGCTGGTCTACGACCTGCTGATCGGCCGGAACATCAAGCGCCTGTTCGGCGCCGCCGGCCAGCCGGACCAGGTCGGCGAGATTCCGACCGACGCCGGATCGTCCGAACGCGCCGCAACCCGGGGCCACCGCGGCGCCACCCCGGGGGACCCGGCCCCCGGCGCGACCCGCGCGTGACCTCACGGCACGCCGCAACACAAACCACCCGTTCCGTCAGAGAGGACGCGACACATGGCTGACTTCGTCGGCGCGGTCGACCAGGGAACCACGAGCACCCGCTTCATGATCTTCGATCACGGCGGGAACGTGAAGGCGATCCACCAGCTGGAGCACGAGCAGGTCCTGCCGCAGGCCGGCTGGGTCGAGCACAACCCGGTGGAAATCATCGAGCGCACCGAGTCGGTGATCCGGACGGCGCTCAACCGCGCGAACCTGAAGGCGTCGGACCTTGCAGCGGTCGGAATCACCAACCAGCGGGAGACCGCACTTGTCTGGGACAGCAGGACCGGCCGGCCGCTCTACAACGCGATCGTCTGGCAGGACACCCGCACCGACCGGATCGCCTCCGCGCTGGACCGCGACGGCCGGGGCGACGTGATCCGCCGCAAGGCCGGTCTGCCGCCGGCGACCTACTTCAGCGGCGGGAAGGTCCAGTGGATTCTGGAGAACGTCGACGGGGTCCGGGCCGCGGCCGAGCGCGGTGACGCGCTGTTCGGCAACACCGACAGCTGGCTGGTGTGGAATCTCACCGGCGGCGTCGACGGCGGCGTGCACGTCACCGACGTCACCAACGCCAGCCGCACGATGCTGATGGACCTGGACACCCTGGACTGGGACGAGGAGCTGCTGGGGTTCTTCGGCATCCCGCGGTCCATGCTCCCGACGATCCGGCCGAGCTCGGACCCGGCGTTCTACGGGACCACGACCAGGACCGGGCCGCTGAACGGTGACGTCCAGCTCGCCGGCATCCTCGGGGACCAGCAGGCCGCGATGGTCGGGCAGGTCTGCTTCGCGCCCGGCGAGGCGAAGAACACCTACGGCACCGGCAACTTCATGCTGCTCAACACCGGCACCGAGAAGGTGATCTCCAAAGCCGGACTGCTGACCACCGTCTGCTACAAGTTCGGTGACCAGGCGCCGGTGTATGCCCTGGAAGGCTCGATCGCCGTCACCGGGTCCGCCGTGCAGTGGCTGCGCGACCAGCTCGGCATCATTTCCGGCGCCGCGGAGAGCGAGACGCTGGCCCGGCAGGTCGCGGACACCGGCGGGATCTATTTCGTCCCGGCGTTCTCCGGGCTGTTCGCGCCGTACTGGCGCTCGGATGCCCGCGGCGCGATCGTCGGGCTGTCCCGGTTCAACACCAATGCCCACCTGGCGCGCGCGACGCTGGAGTCGATCTGCTACCAGAGCCGCGACGTCATCGAGGCGATGGAGAAGGACTCCGGGGTCGCCCTGGACGTGCTGAAGGTCGACGGTGGCATCACCGCCAACGACCTGTGCATGCAGCTGCAGTCCGACATCGTCGGGGTCGAGGTCTCCCGCCCGGTGGTGGCCGAGACGACCGCGCTCGGCGCCGCCTACGCCGCGGGGCTGGCCGTCGGGTTCTGGCGGAACACCGACGAGCTGCGGGAGAACTGGAACGAGGGCAAGCGGTGGACGCCGGAGTGGTCCGACGCCCAGCGCGAGACCGGCTACGCCGGATGGAAGAAGGCCGTCGAACGCACCCTGGACTGGGTGGACGTCGGCTGACCGCCTGGCCTGGCCTCGACCGACCGCCGGGACGGGACCCTGACGGCGCATACCGCCGCCCGGGTCCGGGGTGCCCTACCCTTTCGGGGTGCTCAGAAGCCTCGTCCTGCGGTTGTGGCGGGAGGTCGCGGCCTTCGGGATCGTGGGCCTGATCAACTTCGGTGTCGATGTGGGCCTGTTCAACCTGCTGCGGCACACGGCGTTCGACGACAAGCCGCTGACCGCCAAGGTGTTGTCCACCAGCGTCGCGGCGACCTCGTCGTACTTCATGAACCGGCACTGGACCTGGCGGGACCGCAACCGCAGCGGCCTGAGTCGGGAGCTGCCGCTGTTCCTGCTGCTGTCCGCCATCGGCCTCGGCATCAGCACCGGCTGCCTGGCGATCTCCCACTACGCACTCGGGTTCACCAGCGTCCTGGCGGACAACGTCTCCGCCAATGGCGTCGGCCTGGTCCTCGGGATGCTGTGGCGGTTCTGGTCCTTCAAGAAGTGGGTCTTCCTGGCCCCGCCGGAGTCGGCGGAGCCCAGCGCCCTGGAGGACGCGGTCCGCACCACGGCCTGAGCCCCGTCGGTTACCCGTCGGCGTCCGCCTCCAGCTCACGAACGATCGGCAGCACCTTCTGCCCGAAGTACTCGACCTCTTCCAGGTAGTGCAGGAACCCGAGCAGCTGCAGACTGACGCCCCGGCGCTTGTACTCGACGATCCGCCGGGCTACCTGCTCCGGTGTGCCGACCAGCCCGGTCCGGAAGCCGTCGTTGTACTGGACCATGTCCTCGAAGCTGCTGCCCTGCCACATGCCGGTCCGGTCCGCGGTGGAACTGCCCGCCTGCTTCACCGCGGCGCCGAAGCCCTCGACCGCGTCGTGGTCCGCGAGGTCGATGATCTCCCGGAGCACCTCGCGGGCCTCCTTCTCGGTGTCACGGGCAACCATGAAGCCGTTCAGGGCGAACCGGACCCGGCGTCCGGCGGCAGCGGCGTAGCCGGAGACCTCGTCGATCTGCGCGGAGACCTTCTCGTAGCTGGCACCGTTCATGAAGTACCAGTCCGATAGCCGGCCCGCCATCTTCCGGGCCGCCGTCGAGTTGCCGCCCTGGAAGATCTCCGGGTGCGGAGACTGCAGCGGCTTCGGCTTCAGGGTGAAGTCCCTGATCCGGTAGAAGTCGCCCGCGACCTCGGCGTGGTCCTGGGTCCAGATGGCTTTCAGCGCCTCGATGAACTCCGCCGAACGCCGGTAGCGCTCGTCGTGCTCCAGCCACGGTTCGCCGAGAGCGGTGAACTCGCCCTTGAACCAGCCGGACACGACGTTGACGGCGAACCGGCCGTTCGACAGGTGGTCCGCGGTCGCACCGAGCTTGGCCAGCACTCCGGGATGCCAGAGACCCGGGTGGACCGCGGCGATCACCTTCAACCGCTCGGTCGCCAACAGCAACGCCAGACTGAAGCTCGTCGACTCGTGCTGGAACTCCGCGCCGTAGCTGGCCATGTACCGGACCTGGCTGAGCGCGTAGTCGAAGCCGTTGTTCTCGGCCAGCACCGCCAGCTGCTTGTTGTAGGGGTACTCCCAGTCGGTGCGCTGCTCGATCTTGCTGACGACCAGACCGCCGCTGACGTTGGGGACCCAGTACGCGAACTGGAGCGGCTCGGCGGCCGGTGCTGTTGTCGTGGTCACTGGTCCGACGCAACCAGGACGGACGGCCTGCCGGCAACCCGCAGGTCCGATTTATGAGACGTGTGTCCAATCTGCGAGACGGGTCAGGAGCGGTCCGGAACCGCGGCGCCACACCGGGGGCGCCCGGGTCGCCGGGCGGCTCCGTCAACAGCTGACGCGCTCCTGATTACCGGGCGCACTGGGATAACTACCCTGAGTGCACCTACTGTCGACCCAACGGAGCACCTCATGAACGTTCGTCGTAGAGCCGTCGCCGCCCTGGTCGCCGCCGCCGCGCTGACCGCCACGGCCGGAGCGACTGCCGGCACCGCCGGCGCGGCCCCCACAGTCGCCGTCCCCCGGTCGGCGACCGCCGTCCCGATGGTCGGCGTCGTCAGCTCCACCACACTGCCGTCGCGGGTCGAGGTCGGCAGCGACATCACCACCGTCCCGTTCACCGTGACGACGACCGTCCCGGTGATCTCGGTGATCGTCCGGTTGCGGAACTACGCCGGCAAGGAGACCGCGAGCGTCACCGTCACCAACGGCGTCGAATCGACGAAATTCTCCGGGCGCATCAGTTTCAGCGACACGGCGTTGCCGTCTCTCGGCGCCTACACGTTCAACGTGCAACCGGTGGTGCGCAACCAGCCGAACCTGTTGTCCACCGACGTCCAGACCACGATCAAGGTGCACACGCTGCTGGGGCTCGCCCCGCTCACCCGCAGCGGTAACGTGATCGGGGTCGTCGGATCGCTGCGCATCTACGACACGATCCGGCATACCTATCTGCGCTGGACGGGGCGGCCGGTGCAGCTGCAGCGCTACTCATCCGACGGGTTCGTGACCATCAAGCCCCTCACCACCGATCGGTACGGCGACGTGCACACGACGGTCTCGATCCCGTTCCGCGTCGGGCTGCGGCTGGTCACCCCGGAGACGCCTACCTCGTTCGTGCACCCCTCGAACAGCGAGATCGCCTGATCGGAAACGCGGCCGCCGTGCCGTGGGGTGGCCGCCGGGCCCGTCGTGGTCGTTCCACGCCGGGCCCGGCGTCACCTATGTCCAGAGCAGCGACGTCGCCGGGTCGGACAGGATCACCCCGACGTCGGCGAGGAACCGTGACCCCTGCTCACCGTCGACGATCCGGTGGTCGAAGGACAGCGCCAGCGTCGTCACCTTGCGGGGGCGGACCCTTCCCTTGTGCACCCACGGCCGGTCGGTGATCGCCCCTACCGCGAGAATGGCTGATTCACCGGCGTTCAGGATCGGGGTGCCGGTGTCGACACCGAAGACGCCGACGTTGGTCAACGTGATCGTGCCGCCCTGCATCTGGTCCGGCGTCGTCCGGCCCGCCCGCGCGGTCGCGACGAGATCGTTGATCTCCTGGCACAGCCGCGGCAGCGGCATCTGCTCGGCGTCCTTGACATTCGGCACGAGCAGACCCCGGGGCGTCGCCGCCGCGATCCCGAGGTTGACGAACTTCTTGTAGACGATCTCGTTGTTCGGCCCGTCCCACGACGCGTTGATCTCCGGTGTCCGGCCGGCGGCCAGGCACATCGCTTTCGCGACCAGCAGCACCGGCGACACCTTGAGCCCGGCAAAGTCCTTGCGGGCCCGCAGCCGGTCCAGCAACCGGTACGAGCGGGTGACGTCGACGTCGAGGAACTCCGTGACGTGCGGCGCCGAGAACGCCGAGGCCGTGACCGCGTCGGCGGTCATCCGGCGCACGCTGCGGACCTGGACCCGGGTCTCACGCGGGTCGCCGGACGTCGCATCGGCCGGCCACTCGGCCGGCTGCTGGGTCGCGGACCGACCGATCGGGGGGTGGTCGCGGTCCCCCGGGCCGCGGGCGCCGTCGGCGTGCCGGGCGGCGCCGGCGACATCCTCGCGGGTGACGGTCCCGCCGGGTCCGGACGGCTCGACCACCGCCAGGTCGACACCGAGCTCGCGCGCGAGCTTGCGCACCGGCGGCTTGGCCAGGACCCCCGGACGCGGCGCCACGTCGTCGCGGCGCGCGGCGACGCTGAGCCGGCGCCGGCGGTGCGCGGCCGCGTCCTGCCGCGCTCCGTACCCGACGAGGTTGGCCGAACGGGCACCCGCCCCCGGATCCGGGACGGGATGGGATGCCTCGTCGGTCGCTGCGGGCGCTGTCGGCCCCTCGACGTGGTCCGACGCCGGGGGATCGGCCGGCTCGATACCCACCTCGGCGGCCTGCGCAGCCGCAGCGGTCGGTGCAGCAGCCGTCGGCGTCCCAGCGGTCGGTGCGGCAGCGGTCGGGTCTGCGGGCGCCTCGAGCGGACCGAACCGCACGATCGGCGAGCCGACCTCGACGGTGTCCCCCTCGTCTACGAGCAGCGCTCCGACCACCCCGTCGACGGGGCTGGGCAGCTCGACCAGTGACTTGGCGGTCTCGATCTCCACCAGCACGTCGTTGACGGCGACGGTCTGCCCGACGTTCACCCGCCAGCCGACGATCTCGGCCTCGGTCAGGCCCTCGCCTACGTCGGGCAGTCGGAAAACCTCCGTACCGGCCCCGGTCGCCACGGCTCCGGTCGCCGCAGTCGCGCTCACCGGGACAGCGCCGTGTCGACGGCGTCCAGCACGCGGTCCACGTCGGGGAGGTGATGGTCCTCCAGACGGCCGACCGGGTAGGGGACGTCGTACCCGGTCACCCGGCCCACCGGAGCCTCCAACAGGTCGAAGCACTGCTCGCTGATGCGTGCACTGATCTCGGCACCGAGGCCGCCGGACCGCGGGGCCTCGTGCACCAGGACGGCCCGACGGGTCCGCCGGACGGAGGCCAGCACGGTGGACATGTCCAACGGCGACAGCGAACGCAGGTCGACGACCTCCAGTTCGGCGCCGTCCTCGGCCGCGGCAGTGGCGGCGGCGAGGCAGGTGCCGACGGTCGGTCCGTACCCGACCAGCGTGAGGTCCCGACCGGGCCGCACGACGGCGGCGCGGCGCAGCGGCGTCCCGCCGGAGTCGGCGTCCTCGCGGGCCCGGGCGGCTTCGGCGTCGACCAGAGCCCGCGGCGCCTTCTGCCAGTACAGCCGTTTGGGCTCGAAGAAGATGACCGGGTCCGCGATCCGCACGGCCTCACGCATCATCCAGTAGGCGTCCACCGGGTTGGACGGGGCGACGACGGTCAGCCCCGGCACGTGGGTGAACAGTGCTTCCGGGGACTCGGAGTGGTGCTCGATCGAGCCGATGCCCCCACCGAAGGGGACCCGGACGACCACGGGCACGCTGAGCCGGCCGGCGGACCGGTACCGCATCCGCGCCAGCTGGGTGACGATCTGGTCGTAGGCAGGGAAGACGAAACCGTCGAACTGGATCTCGCAGACCGGGCGGTACCCGCGCAGCGCGAGCCCGATGGCCGTGCCGACGATGCCGGCCTCACCGAGCGGCGAGTCCACGACGCGGTGCTCGCCGAAGTCCTTCTGCAGGCCGTCGGTGACCCGGAACACCCCGCCGAGGCGGCCGATGTCCTCACCGATCAACAGGACCTTCGGGTCGTCCTCCATCGCCGAGCGCATGCCCGCGTTCAGCGCCTGCCCGAAGGTGATCTGGTCCGTCCGGCGAGCGGCGCTCACGCCCGACCCCCCACCGGTTCGGGGTCGAGGGATGCCCGGTACCTCGTCCAGGCGTCGCGCTGCTCGCGCAGCTCGTCCGGCAGCGTCGCGTAGGCATGTTCGAACAGTCCCGCCGGGTCCGGGTCGGGCAGCGAACGGATCCCGGTGCGGACGACCCGCGCCAGCTCGTCGGCCTCGGCGGCGACCCGGTCGCTGAAGTCGGTGTCGAGGTGGCCGCCCGCGGCCAGGTAGCGCGCGACGCGGGCGATCGGGTCGCGCTCGCGCCAGTGCTCGTCGTCGGCCGCCATCCGGTAGCGCGTGGCGTCATCGGCGGTGGTGTGGGCGGCCATCCGGTAGGTGTAGGCCTCTACCAGAGTCGGCCCCTGCCCGGCGCGGGCGCGGGCGAGGGCTGCGGACACGACCGCGCGGGTCGCCAGCACGTCGTTTCCGTCGACGCGGACGCCGGGGAAGCCGAAGCCGTGCGCTCGCCGGTACAGCGGCGCCGCGGACTGCCGGTCGGCGGGAGCGGAGATCGCCCACTGGTTGTTCTGGCAGAAGAACACGACGGGGGCGTTCATCACCCCGGCCCACACCATCGCCTCGTTGACGTCGCCCTGCGCCGTCGCGCCGTCGCCGAAGGCCACCAGCACGGCAGCGTCGCGGTCGTCGTCCGCCCCCGTGCCGTTGCCGACCATGCCGTCGCGCTGGATGCCCATCGCGTAGCCGGTGGCGTGCAGCGTCTGCGCGCCGACCACCAGCGTGTAGAGGTGGAAACCGGTCCGCTCGGTGTCCCAGCTGCCGAAGTCGACCCCACGGAACAGGCTCAGCACCTCAAGCGGCGCGATCCCGCGGCACCAGGCGAGCCCGTGCTCGCGGTAGGACGGGAACACATGGTCGGCGGGGCGTAGGGCGGCGGCCGCGCCGATCTGCGCGGCCTCCTGGCCGAGCGCAGAGGCCCACAGAGCCAGCTCGCCCTGTCGTTGCAGCGCGGTGGCCTCGATGTCCATCCGCCGGACCACCGTCATCTGCCGGTAGGCGTCCCGCAGGAACGAGGTCTCCGCGGGGCTGCCCGGATCCGGCGCCGGGTAGGCCGGATCGGTGAGCCGGTTCCCCGCGGAATCGAGCAGGCGGACCATCGAGGGCCCACCTGACCCGTCGTCCCGGTCGGCCGCGGGAGCCCGGGCAGGCCCGGCCGCCGGATCATCTACCGCTGCGTTCAGCGCCGTCTCCTGACCGCTCGGACCGGTCCACCGACCGCTCGGACCGGTCCCAGGGGGGCCCGGTCGCCCGCCGGTTGACCCGGCGCGCGGCCTCCCACGGTAACGAGCCGGACGCGGGGGCCCGCTGGCCGGTCCGACGATTGTGGTCGCAGACGCCTTGTCCGGGCGGCCATTCGGGCGGAGCGGTCAGCGAGCAGCTGATCGCCGACGCGGACCTGGCGATGACCAGGCAAGGCGTTCCGGCGGAGCCGCCCACTGGTTCTCCACCGCCCCGCCGCCGAGAAGACGCCCGGTCGGACGACGTCCTGCCCGCCTACCGCGACGCCGGCGGACGGATCGGGCCGACCACGGCCGTCGCCCTGGCCCGAGCCGCCGGATCAGCCACCAACTGGCTGGCCTTCACCATGTCGCTGTCCCTCGGGCACCGCACCACCACTGAGGAACAGCGTCGCGCCGTTCCCCGTCTGGAAGAGGTTCTCCACCACGCCGAGCAGCCGTGGCTCCACCAGCGTCGCGTCCACCTCCTCCCGGACCTCTCGGACCGCGGCCTGCGCCGCCCGCTCTCCCGGCTCGATCCCGCCGCCCGGCAGCCGGAGGAACGGCTCACCGTTGGCATCGGTCGAGCGGATGACCAAGATGTCGGCTGCACGTCGGAGGACGACGAGCGCGGTCGGGCGGATCCGCGGCGGGCGGGGCGCCAGCCGGGGGCGGGCGGCTCGTCCCCGGGCCGACTCGGGCGGCCTGAACGGAGACGGTCGAGGACCCCGAGCACCAGGCCGGGAGTTCGCTTCCGCCACCCGACGTCACGGTCTGCCGGCGCCCGACCCGTCAGGGCCTCCCGGCGCGGGGGGCGGGCAGCCCGGGCGGCGTGGCGGGCGGCGTCCGCGCCAGCGAGGCAAGCGCGATCTCGACGGCCCGCTCCAGCTGGGGGTCGCGCCCGGTGGAGTAGTCCTGCGGCGTCAGCACGACGTCGACGTCCGGGTCCACGCCGTGGTTCTCCACGTCCCAGCCGTGGTTGGTGAACCAGAACGAGTACCGCGGCTGGGTGACGGTGGTGCCGTCGAGCAGCTGGAAGCGGCCGTCGATGCCGACCACCCCGCCCCACGTCCGCTGCCCGACGACCGGCCCGACCCCGACGGCCTGCGCGACGGCGTTGACGATGTCGCCGTCGGACCCGGCGAACTCGTCCGCGACCAGCACGACCGGCCCGCGGGGGGCATCGGCCGGGTAGCGGCGCGGGGAGTACTCCCGGCCCGTGACCCACGCCCGGACACGGCGGGCGATCTTCTCGATCACCAGCTCGGACAGGTGACCGCCGCTGTTCTCGCGGAGGTCGACGACCAACCCGTCGAAGGCCGTCTCCACCCGGAGGTCCCGGTGCAGCTGGGCCCACCCGCTGCCGACCATGTCCGGCACGTGCACGTAGCCGAGCCGGCCCTGCGACAGCTCGTGCGTCCGGTCGCGGCGGTCGGCGACCCGCAGGTGGTACCGCAGGGGGGTCTCGCTGTCGACGGGCACGACGGTCACCGTCCGGGCGGGTCCGCCGCCGGCCGGGGCGACCGTCAGCTCGACCGGTTTGCCGGCCGTCCCGACCAGCAGGGCGTTCGGCCCGGCAGCCGGGTCGACGGGTCGCCCGGCAACGGCGAGCAGCGCGTCCCCGGCCGCCATGCCGACGCCTGGTGCGGCCAGCGGGGACCTGGCGCGCGGGTCCGAGCTCTCCCCGGGCAGCACGCGCCCGACCCGCCAGGTCCCGTCGTCGTCGCGGCGCAGGTCCGCACCCAGCAGGCCCTGGGCCCGGGCGGGGTCCGGGTCCACCTTGGGCATCACGTAGGCGTGCGAGGTCGCGAACTCGCCCTGGACCTCCCACAGCAGGTCGACGAGGTCGTCGGCGGAGGCGATCGCGTCGACCAGCGGCCGGTAACGGTCCAGCGCGCCGGCCCAGTCGAAGCCGTCGAGGTCCGCGCGCCAGAAGAAGTCCCGCATCCGCCGGCCGGCCTCGGCGTACTCCTGCGTCCACTCCGCGCCCGGGTCGACGTCCGCGCCGGCCCGGCTCAGGTCCACCGTCAGGCGAGTGTCGCTGTTCCCGGCGCCGTCCTCCGGGTGCGGCGGGGCCGGGCGGTCGGCCGGGAGGATCAGCAGATCGTCTCCGGACCGGACGACCAGGCGCCGGCCGTCCCCGCTGACCCGGACGGCCTCGATGTCCGGGGAGAGCTCGACGACTTTCCGGTCGTCGAACGACCACCGCTCCAGGACCGGCTTGGCGGGCGGGTCGGTGACCGATGCGCGGTCGTCGCCGAGCACCCCGGCGCGGCGGGACCGCAGCCAGACGACGCCGCCGTCGACCGCTGCGAGACCGGTCAGACTGCCGGCCTCGACCGGGAACGGACGGATGCGGTCGGCCGTGCCCGCGGGGTCGACGGTGGTGCGCGGGGGCGACGTCGCCGGGCCTCGAACCCCGGTGGGCGCGTCGACGGCCGCGGCGACGTCGGACGCCGCATCGACCAGCTCCTCGGCCCCGGTCCTCGGTTCCGCGTGGCGGCCCTGGCCGGACGGGTCGAACGGCGACGGGGTGGTCGCCGCCAACGGCACCAGGTAGGGCCGACAGCCGCCGGCGAAGTTCATGTCGAATACGACGGCGTCGTAGGCGGGGTCCAGGCTGCGGACCGAGAGGAACGCCAGATGCTCGCCGTCGGCGGTGAACGCCGGCTCGGTGTCGGTGAACCGCAGCGGGGTGACCTCGACCGCTTCGCCGACCGGGGAGCTCCCGGACAGCTCGACGAGCCGGATCTGGGCCAGCGGCTGCGGACCGGGGTGCGACCAGGCCAGCCACCGGGAATCTGGAGAGAACGTGAGGCCGGAGACGTCGCCCTCGGTCGTGCGGGCGACCTCGCTGACCGCGCCGGTCGCCGGGTCCAGCGTGAGCACTCGGCCGTCGTGAGCGGCGATCGCGAGCACCGCTCCGTCCGGGGACGCCACGAGCTCGAGCACCGTGCCCAGCGCCCCCTCGGCGAGCCGGTCGGCACTGCTCTCCGACGGCACCGTGCCGGTCGGCGGGACGGTGCCGACACCGACGGGCGCTATCTGGACCGCGTCCTCACCGCCGGCGTCGGTGACCCAGGCGACCCGGCCGGTGGTGCCGAGGACCACCGGCATCCGGGCGCGGACGCCCGGGGTGGCGGCCAGCACGCGGACCGGACCGTCGCGGTGCGGCAGCCACTGGACGGTCCCGCGGACCTCGATGGCGCTGGCCCGTCCGGTGCGGTCCGGCGCCGTGGTGCCGAGGGAGCCTTTCGCGGGGACGCGGTGCGGCGCGCGACCGGTGCGCGGCCCGCCGAGGCCGACCGCCACCGGTTCGGGCTCCGCGCCGGACGCGGGGTCGAAAGTTGCCAGCGTCCACAGGGATCCGGCCGAGGACCAGACGACCCGGGTCCCGTCGCTGCTGGCGTGCCGGACGTAGAACTCGGAGTCGGTGTGCCGGTGCAGGTCGGCCACTCCCGGCACCGCTGCGTCGAGGTCGGGGCCGATCTGGCCGGCTCCGCCGGCGGGCGCCGGCAGCGACCAGAGCTGGCCGGTGCCCTCGTGGTCGCTGGTGAACCCGATGCGCCCGCCCGCCCAGACCGGTGTCGACAGCGAGGACGTGAGGTCCGGCAGCAGCCGGGTGAACTCGCCGGACCCGGTCCGGTCCAGCCAGAGCCGGGACGCGGTGCCGCCCCGGTAGCGCTTGCGCCAGGCGGGCTCGGACATCGTCGGCGTGCTGGTGACGATGCCGGGACCGCCGGGCTCGACCGCCGCCGCCCCGACCCGGCCCCACGGCAGCGGGCGGGCCGGGCCGCCGGCCACCGGCAGCGCGACGGCAACGGTCAGCCGGGCCGAGTGCTCACCGGCCGCCGTTCCGACCAGCAGCTCGTCGCCGGACAGCCACCCGAGTACCACGGTGCGGGCGCCCCACCAGGTGAGCCGGCGGGTCGTTCCGCCGTCGACGGGCGCGGTGAAGACCTCGGTCGCGTTCTCCCGGGTCGACGTCCACGCGACCTGCGTGCCGTCCGGGGACAGCCGCGGCGACGACGCCGGTGCGTGGTCGGCGGACACCCGCCACGCCCGGCCACCGGTCAGGGGCGCGACCCAGACATCGTCCTCGGCGACGAAGGAGACGACGTCGCCGGCGACGTCCGGCCAGCGCAAGTACGACAGGTCAGCCATGCGTCGCGACGCTACCGAGCCGGTACGGAGCCGCGTCCACGCCGGGAACGGTCCGGTGCGCGGGCCGTACCGTCGGGCCCGCGAACTTGACGGCGCTCTGGTGGGGAGTCCACGTGTCCGGAACCGATGCCGGCCAGGACGAGACACGGGCCGGGCGGCTACCGCGCAAGGTCTACGAGCGCGAGCTGTTCCACCTGCAGGCCCAGCTGGTCACGGCCCAGGAGTGGGTGCGGCGGGAGGGCGCCCGGGTGGTGGTCGTCTTCGAAGGCCGTGATGCTGCCGGGAAGGGCAGCACGATCAAGCGGGTCGCGGAGTACCTCAACCCGCGCGTCGCCCGGATCGTCGCGCTGCCCGCACCCACCGAGCGGCAGCGGACGCAGTGGTACTTCGAGCGCTACGTCGAGCACCTGCCGGCAGCGGGCGAGATCGTCCTGTTCGACCGCAGCTGGTACAACCGCGCCGGAGTCGAGCGGGTGATGGGCTTCTGCACCCCCGAGGAGTACCGGCGCTTCCTGCACCAGTGCCCGATCGTCGAGCGTCTGCTGGTCGAGGACGGAATCCTGCTGCGCAAGTACTGGTTCTCGGTCAGCGACGCCGAGCAGCAGCGCCGGTTCGCGAGCCGGTTGGCGGACCCGATGCGGCGGTGGAAGCTCTCCCCCATGGACCTGGAGGCCATCACCCGCTGGGAGGACTACTCCCGGGCCAAGGACGAGATGTTCGTGCACACGGACATCCCCGAGGCGCCCTGGCACGTCGTCGACGCGGAGGACAAGCGGCGCGCCCGCATCAACACGATCGCGCACCTGCTGTCGACGATCCCCTACCACCAGGTGGCGCAGCCCCGGCTCAAGTTGCCGCCGCGCCCAGCGAGCACCGGCTACCGGCGTCCACCACTGGACATGCAGACGTTCGTGCCGGACCACGCCGCGACGCTGGCCGACGGCTGACGGCTGACGTGGCGATGCGCGGACGGACCGGCGCCGGCTGGTGGGGCGTCGTGCTCGAGGCACCGGACGCCGGCGCGCTGGCCCGGTTCTACGCCGAGGTGCTCGGCTGGCCGGTCGTCACCGACGAGCCGGACTGGGTGACGATCGCCCGGCCGGGCACCAAGTCCTCCCTGTCGTTCACCACCGCGCAGGGGTACGTGCCGCCGGTGTGGCCGACCGCCGAGGGGCGCCAGCAGATGATGCTCCACGTCGACGTGGAGGTGGACGACCTCGACGTCGCGGTGGCCGACGCCGTGGCACTGGGCGCCACTGTCGCGCAGTTCCAGCCACAGGACGACGTGCGGGTGCTGCTGGACCCGGCCGGCCACCCGTTCTGCCTCTACCTGGAGACCACGCCCGCCGCCCCGAGTGCGGAGACGCCCGCCGCGTCGGCAGGGGAGGACGGCTCGTGAGGTTCCGGACCGCCGTCGAGCTGGGCGGGAAGACGGCGACGGGCATGGCTGTGCCGGCAGACGTGGTGTCGGCGCTCGGCGCCGGGAAGCGCCCGGCCGTGCGGATCACGGTCGGCGGCCACACCTACCGCACCATGGTCGCGTCGATGGGCGGCCGCTTCCTCGTCCCGCTCAGTGCGGACAACCGGACCGCCGCCGGGGTCGCGGCCGGCGACGACGTCGACATCGACTCGCAGCTGGACGCCCCCGCTGACCCGCTGCCCGCTGGACCACGCGGACCATGGACTCGCGTGCCCTGAAGTGCTCCACAGGAGGCCGGCATGGCTCCGATCACCGGCTTCAGCGGTGCGCTTGTCCGAGCGGATGACTCAGAGCTCTGTTCAGGCTTCCGAAGAAGGCCACGCCCGGCTGCGGCTCAGCGCACCACCCGGAACGCGATGTGCGTCGCGGCAGGGGTCACCCGCACGTGGGTGCGTTCGAGGGTGATCGCCGAGTCGAGCCGGTCGAACAGGGGCGTGCCGCCACCCAGCAGGACCGGGTTCACGTGCACGCAGATCTCATCGACCAGGCCCAGCGGGAGTGCCTGCTGCATCACGGTCGCGCCGTGCAGGCCGACGACCTTGTCGCCCGCCACGCTCCTGGCCTGCTCGATCGCGCTGGCCACGCCGTCGGTGACGAACGTGTACACGGGCGGGTACGACGCGGTCGGCCTGTAGTGGGTGACGACGAAACACGGGATGTCGCCGACAGGGCCGCTGTCGCCCCAACCACCGTCGCCCTCGTTCTTGTCGAATGACGTGCGACCCATCACGATTGCGCCGACCCCGTCGAGCATCTCCTGCAGCACGGCCCGGTCCTCGTCGGTGGCCGCGTCGAACATCCAGTCGTGCAGCATCCCGGCGCCGTCACCGAACGGATTCTCGCGGCTGTCATCCGGTCCGGTGACGTACCCGTCGAGCGAGGTGGACATATCGCAGATCACCAGCCCCATGAGTGCTTCCTTCCTGTGCGCCCCAGCATGCCGACCCAACCAGTCCTCCCTCACACCGACCACGCTCAGCGGCACTTCTCATCGGTCAGGCACCAGATCACGGCACCGCCAGGGCGTCCTCGCCCAGACGCAGGTGGTCGGCGGTCGGCCGGGGTCGTTGCGCGCCGCGCGAGGCGCCCGCGATGGACCTCGACCTCACGACCGACGACCTGGCCCGGATCGAGGACGCCATCCCCGGCCGGCGCGGCTCACGGAGACCGGTACCCGTCCGTGGCCATGTCCAGCCTCGGCGCGGGGAACTGAGCCCGGACTCCGCGTTTGGAGCCGCCGGTGAGGTCGCCCATGCCACGCCACCAACGTTCCTCAACGGGGCGTCTGCGGGCCGTCTGCGAGGGTAGGTGTCGTGTGCGGAGGTCGTGCGTGAGGGCCGGCGGACCCGTCGAAGACCCGCCCGCCGTGCAGCAGGGTGCGCACACCTCCGGACAGATCGGTGCTCACGCGGCGCCCGTCCCGGCGGTCAGCCGCGCGCCGGCGTCCCGCTCGAGGGCGCGCACCGCCAACTCGGCGTGGAGCAGTGCTCCCTGCGGAAGCACGCTGTCGACGAACGCCGCACGGGGGCTGTGGTTGCTCGGTGCCGTGGTCGCGTCGTCGCTGGGGCTGGCGCCCAGGAACAGGTAGCAGCCGGGGACCTTCTCCAACACCCGCGAGAAGTCCTCGGAACCGGCCTGCGGGAAGGCCATCGGCGCGAACGTCTCCTCGCCGAACACCTCGCGGACGACGTCGCTCGCGAACGCGGCGTGCACGGGGTCGTTCACCGTCACCGGGTACTCGTCGTGGAAGGTCACCTCCGCCTCCAGCCCGTACGCTTCGGCGATCCGGCGGCACACCAGCGGCGCCTGCTCGCGGATGCGGTCCTGGCTCGCCGCGGAGAAGGTCCGGACCGTCGCGTCGAAGTGCGCGTCGTCCGGGATGATGTTGCGCTTCGTGCCGCCGCGGATGGACCCGACGGTGACGACGACCGGATCGAACACGTCGAACCGCCGGGTCACCATCGTCTGCAGGCCGGTCACCATCTCGGCGGCGGCGGAGACCGGGTCCCGCGCCAGGTGCGGGGTCGAACCGTGCCCGCCTGTTCCGCGGACCGTCACGTCGAGCCACCCGCTGGCGGCCATCAGGGTGCCGGGTCGAGTCGCGAACACTGCTCTCGGGTAATTGGAGGACATCACGTGCATCCCGTAGGCGGCGTCCACCCGCGGTCCGGCCGCGTCCAGGATCCCCTCCTCGAGCATCCGGCCGGCGCCGTCCCAGCCCTCCTCGCCCGGCTGGAACATGAAGACGACGTCGCCGCGCAGCTCGTCGCGGTGCGCGGACAGCAGGCGCGCCGCCCCCACGAGCATCGCCATGTGCAGGTCGTGGCCGCACGCGTGCATCGCGCCGTCGATCTCGCTGCTGAACTCCTCGCCGCTGGCCTCGGTCACCGGCAGGGCGTCCATGTCCCCGCGCAGCAGGACCGTGGCGTCAGCACTCGCGGAACCGCCCGCACGCCGCGCGCCGCCGCGGGACCGCCGGCCGCCACGGAGCACGCCGGTGATCGAGGTGAGCTCCCGGCCGACCGACAGCTCGAGGCCGAGCCCGTCCAGTTCGGCGAGCAGGGTCTCCTGCGTGGGAGGTCCAGCCCGATCTCCGGGCGCCGGTGCAACCGGTGGCGCAGGTCGGTCAGCTCCGGAGCGAGGGCGGAGGCGTCGGTGCGCAGGACGTCGTGCGGCGGCATGGTCGCTCCCGGGTCGGGTGCACTCGGTCGATCCGCACCGTAGGAGCGGCGTGTTACGAACAGAAGTCCCGTGCGGGGACCCGCTCGGCTCGGTCGGGCGACCAGCGTTCGAGCAGGGCGAGCCACGGCGTCGGCTCAGGCCAGCGGCAGCTTCTTCACCATCTTCTCGACGCGGTTGCGCGGGCCGACGATGCTCACCGCACTGATCGCCAGGTCCTCCGGAGCGGTGCTCGCGAGCTCGTCGAGGTAGCCGTCATAAACGCGGTGGGTCTGAGCAGCGGCAGGCATGTCGACGACCAGCACCCCGTCACCGGCGGCCGCCCGCGCCCGCAGGTCCGCCAGCTCCGCCGGGGACGCGCTCAGCACCGTGCAGCCGGCCCACGGCAGGCCGGGGTGGTGCTGCCCGGCACCGTCCGGGCCGCCGCGGGCGAGCAGGTTGTCGACGGCCTGCCCGGTGCTGGCGGCCACGCAGGCGACGGCGTTGAGCGCCCGGCCGGCGGGGATCGAGGCGTCGACGACGACGACCCACTTCAGCCGCGCGGAGCGGGTCGGCTCGCTGGTGACGACCTCGTCGAGGTCGAACCCGGGCCGGACGGCGGCGGTCTGGACGGACATCTGCGATCTCCTTCGTACGGCTGATGCCGCCGACGCTAGGGGCCCGTCCGGGCGACCGCCAGTCACTCCGTACGACGTCCGGCAGAATGGCCGCCGTGGCCGACCTCGACGCACTCGACACGGCGATCCTGGCCGAACTGCAGGCAGATGCACGGCGGACCAACCGGGACGTCGCCGCGGCGGTCGGGGTGTCCCCGACGACCGCCCTGGACCGGACGCGGGCGCTGCGGCAGCGCGGCGTCATCCGCGGAGCACTGCTCGACGTGGACCTGCCGGCGATCGGGCGCCCGGTGCAGGCCCTGATCGCGGTGCGGATCCGCCCGCCGTCGCGCCGGAACATCGACGCGTTCCGCGCGTGGGTCGCGGCGCTGCCGGAGACGATCGGCGTGTTCGTCGTCTCCGGCGCGGAGGACTTCCTCGTCCACGTCGCCGTGCCGGACAACGAGACTCTGTACGCGTTCGTCATCGACCGGCTGACCGAGCGGCCCGAGGTCGCCGACGTGCGGACCAGCGTCGTCTACGAGCACCTGCGCGCCGCCCGAGTCACGCCGGCGGCCGCCGCGCTCCCGGCGCGCGCCGCGCGCCCCTGAGCCCGGCCGGGCACCGGCCGTCAGTAGCCCTGCTGCGACAGCTTGTGGGCGAACGCGTATCGGTAGTGCCCCGCCGACCGCAGCCGGGTCGCTGCGGCCTCGTCGGCGACCACGGTGACGTGCGGGTGCAGCTGCAGCACCGACGCCGGGCACGACGCGGACACCGGCCCCTCGATGGCCGCGGCCAGCGCGGTGGCCTTGTGCGCCCCGGACGCGGTCAGCACCAGGTGGCGTGCGTCGCTGATCGTGCCGAGGCCCTGGGTGAGAACGTGCCGCGGGACGTCGGCCACGTCGGCGAAGAAGCGGGCGTTGTCCCGGCGGGTCGCCTCGGTGAGTGTCTTGACCCGGGTCCGCGAGGTCAGCGATGACCCCGGCTCGTTGAAGCCGACGTGCCCGTTGCCGCCGATGCCGAGGATCTGCAGGTCGACCGGGCCTGCGGCGCGGATGGCCGCGTCGTATCGCCGTGCCTCGGCGAGCAGGTCGCCCGCCGTTCCGTCCGGGCCCTGGACGCGCGCCGGGTCCAGGTCGACGGAATCCACGAACTCGGCGCGGATCACCCGGGCGTAGGACTGGGGATGCCCCGCCGGCAGGCCGACGTAATCGTCGAGCAGGAACGCCGACAGCCCGCCGAAGCTCAGGCCCTCCTCGTGGTGCCGGCGGGTCAGCTCGCGGTACGCCGCCAGCGGCGAGGACCCGGTCGCCAGGCCGAGGACCCGCGCGCCGGCGGCGACCGCCTGCTGCACCGCGTCGGCGACGACACTGCCCGTGTCGGCCGGGGTCGCCACGATCACGACCTCCATGCGACCTCCGATGTCGGGAGCCCGGGGAGCCCGGCGACCCAATCTCCGCCGACCGCGACCGCCACCGGCTGCAGGTCGTCGTCGACGACCACGACGTCGGCCCGCCGGCCGACCACCAGGCCGCCGCGGTCGTCGGCCAACCCGAGCAGCCGGGCCGGTGTCCCGCTCGCTGCGGCGACCGCGTCCGCTAGGTCGACGCCCGCATGCCGCACGACCCGGCGGACGACGTCCAGCAACCGGGCCGTCCCGCCGGCGAGCGGGCGCAGGCCGGCGGCGTCGACCGGACCCGTCGTGAGCCGAGCGACGCCCTCGGTGACCTCGACCTCCAGGTCGCCGAGCCTGTAGCGGCCGTCGGCGGTGCCGGCCGCGGCCATCGCGTCGGTGACCAGCGCAATCTGACCCGGCCCGACGAGGTCGAAGACCGCCGCGACGGTCTCGTCGGATAGGTGCACACCGTCGGCGACCAGCTCGAGCACGGCCTCGCCGCGGGCGGCGGCTGCCAGGCAGGCGGCCACCGGCCCCGGCGCGCGGGACAGCCACGGCGGCATCCCGTTGAACAGGTGAGTGACGCTCAGCGGGCCGCCGCCGTCACGTATCCAGTCGCGCACCCAGGCGCGCACGGCGGCGGCGGACGCCCCGGTGTGGCCCACGCTCGGCACCACGCCGTGCCGGCGCAGTACCGCCGCCAGCTCGCGCGAGCGTGCGGTCGCCGGGTCGAGCGTGACCGAGCGGACGGTCCCGCGGCCGGCGTTCAGCACTGCCGCCAGCGTGTCCGGATCTCCCGGGACGATCGCGGCGGGGTCCTGCGCACCGCAGTGGGCCGCCGACAGAAACGGCCCCTCCAGGTGGATGCCCGCGAGGGCACCGTCGTGCACAACCTCGGCCAGCCCCGCGACCTGGCGCAGCAGCGCTTCGACCGGGGCGGAGACCGTGCTCGCAAGCAGTGTCGTCGTCCCGTTGCTGCGGTGGTGGGCCGCGGCGCCCCGGGCTCCGGCGGCGTCCGTGTCGGGGAACCCGTGTCCTACGGCGCCGTGGCAGTGGACGTCCACCAGCCCGGGCAGCAGCGTCAGTCCCGTCGGTTCGGGAACAGAGCCGTGTGCACTGGACCATCGCTGCGCGGGCCCGACCACCGAGATGCGGCCACCCCGGGTGGCCAGGACGCCGTCGGGCACGACGCCGTCTGGTGTCACCACCCGGCCTCGCAGTACCAATTCGCCGGCGACCGATGTCATCCGGGGGCCGTCTGGTGCACCGCGACCGCGTCGATCTCCACAAGCATTCCGCGCAGCGTGCTGCCGACAGTCGTCCGCACCGGGAACGGCGCCGGGATGATGCGGCTGTACGCCGCGTCGAACTCGGCGAAGTCGCCGAGGTCGGCCAGGTGCACGGTGGTCTTGACGACGTCGGCCAGGCCCAGGCCGACCACGCCCAGAGCGGTGCTCAGGTTTCGGAGCACCACTTCGGTCTGGGCGGCGATGCCGTGGGGAATGACCCCTGTCGCCGGATCGTGCGGACCGAAGCCTGCGGTGTAGACGAACCCGTTCGCCTCGACGAGGTGGCTGTACGCACCGCCGGGCCGTGGCAGGGCGTCGCTGGTGTGGGCGGTCTTGGCCATCGGGGTCCTCCTGGGGATCGGGTGGGTGGGGTCGTCCTCGGACGCGAGCAGCGCAGCCCCGACCGCGCACACCGTCGAGCTCGGTGGCGCCAGCCGCAGTCGGTCCGGCAGGTGCAGGGACGCCAGGAACGGCGAATGCACCGACCGCGCGGCGAGGTTCTCCCGCACGCGCCCCAACGTCGCGGCCCCGTCCGACATCATCCCGCCACCGAGGAGCACCAGGTCGGTGTCCAACGTCAGCAGCAGCACCTGGACGGCGGTGGCGATGCCGTCGACGAGAGCATCGCGCACCCGAGCGGCCTCGGCGTCGCCGGCGTCGGCCGCCGCGTTGAGCGCCACGATCGGCTGCTCGCCACCGGCCGGCCACCGGGCCGACAGCGCGTTTCCGGAAGCGACGGTCTCGAGGCATCCGCGTTGCCCGCAGGTGCACACCGACCCCGCGGGGTCGACCGGGATGTGCCCAATCTCGCCGGCGGTGCCGTGGCTGCCCCGCACGAGGTGGCCGTCGACCACCACCCCGGCCGCCAGGCCCGTGCCGACGTTGAGGTAGGCCACCGAGTCCGGCATGCCGTCCAGTGTCCGGAACGCGCCGAACGCGGCGGCGTTGACGTCGTTGTCGACGCGGACCGGGCCGGCGGCGTCCGTGGCCAGCTGCCGGCCCAGGTCCAGCTCGGTGAACCCGAGGTTCACCGCGTGCGACACCGTGCCGGTGCTGAAGTCGACGATGCCCGGGATCCCGATGCCGACGGACTCGAACCCGCCGGTCGGCGTGCCGGTCGCCGTCGCCAGCTCGCGGATCACCGACCGCGTCGACTCCAGGACACCGCCTGCGCCACGCCCGGTCGCGACCCGTGCCTGCGCCGCGGTGCGCCCTGCGTCGTCCAGCGCGATCGCGTGCGTCTTCGTGCCGCCGACGTCGATGCCGATCCTCATCCGGTCCCCAGTCGCCCGTGTCGCTTAGAAGAAGGTGTGCGCAAGCCCGACGACCCTGTCGTTGTCGTCGGCCAGGACGGCGAGGTCCCACTTGTCGAAAGTCGTGCAGGGATGGGAGATCCCGAGGACCACGACGTCCCCGGGCTGTAGAGCGGACTGCGCGGGCACGCGCACGAAGGCGTGCTGGTCGTTGAGGTCGGTCACCTCGGCGCCCTCGACCGCCACTGCGCGAGCCCCGCTCCAACCGGCGAGCACGAACGGCAAGCCGGAGTCGAACGACAGATCGCGCCGGCCCGCGTCGAGCAGCACCTGGTCCGGTTGCGGCCGGGACAGCACGCTCGCGCGCACCTCCATCGCGGGCCGGAACTCCGGCGAGTCGACGTCGGGGAACGGCGAGCCGTGCCGGTACCCGCCGTGGTCGTGCACGACGTAGCTGCCGCTGCGCACGACCACCCGGACGGGGACGCGTGCCTGGCGCAACTCGTCGGCGACCCGGTCGAAGTAGTGGCTGCCCCCGGCGCTGAGCAGCAGGGACGGGTCGTCCGGTGCGGTCCCGAACCCGCCGCCGAGCAGCGACTCCCCGGCCAGCGCCTCGCCAAGCACCCGGACGCCCCGGCAGAACGCGTCGGCCCCGGCGAGGGCCTCGTCGTCCCGGACCGTGCCGACCACGCCCTCGAAGCCGGCGGCCCCGACGACGCTGAGCGTCCCGGTCGCCGCCGCCGCCCGCGCGACCACCAAACCGTCCGCGAGCGTGCGGACCCCGGCCCGCCGTCCCGGCAGGCCATGCTCGATGAGAACCGGCAGCCGGCGGCCGGGGGCGTCCCCGTCCTCGGCCCATGCGCGACCGAGCTCCTCGTCCAGCAGCCCGACACCGGGGACGCTGTCGACGTAGACGCAGACTTCGAGTCCAGGAGCGGCGGCCAGCATCGCGGCCAACCGCCGGATCGACGCGCGATCGACGACCTCGTTGGCGATCAGGACACGCCGGGCCCCGAACCGGACGAATACCGACGCCTGCCATACGTTGGCTGCCGTCAGCGCCCACGCACCGGCGCGCAGCTGGCGGACGAACACCTCAGGGCTCATCGTCGTCTTGGCATGCGGTGCGAGCAGGACGTCGCGCCGCCGGCAGTACCCCGCCATCGTCGCGATGTTGTGCTCGATGGCGGCGTCGCGCAACACCAACAGAGGTGTGGAGAAGGCCGGGTCACCGACCGCCGCCCCGGCCGCCGCGAACTGTCGGCCGGTTGCCGGGCCGACCACCGGGTCCAGGCCGGCGAACCCCTTGGCCGCCGGCGGTACCGGCTGGTCGGCCAGCGCGGCCAGCGCGGCGCGCGCCACCGCCTCGTCGAGTGCCAGTCGGACCTGCTGTACCGCGGTCATCGCGCGCTGCCTCCCGGCCCTCGTCGGAGCCGCAGCGAACGGCCGGCGGCGACTCCTGTAACGACCCCGTCGGCCAGGGCCAGCCGGCCGTTGACGACGACGTGCGAGACGCCGGACGCGACCCGCCGCGGGTCGGCGTAGGTCGCGTTGTCCCGGACCCGGTCCGGGTCGACGACGGCCAGGTCGGCGGCGGCACCCGGCACCACGCGTCCCCGGCCGGCCAACCGGAACCGCTCGGCGGCGTAGCCGGCGAGATGGCGGGCCGCCTCCCCCCACGTCCAGTCACCGAGGTCGCGGGTGTGCCGCGCGAGCAGCCGGGCGAACGCGCCCCACCCCCGCGGGTGCGGCCGACTACCCAGGAAGATCGCGTCCGAACTCGCCATCTGCTGCAGATTCGCGAGCAGCGCTCGCAGATCGGCCTCGGTGCGATCCTCGCCGTTGTCGACCACGCACCCGACCGCGAGCCCGTTGGCGACCAGGGCGTCGCAGACGAAATCCGCCAGGTCCCCGGAACCGCCGTGGTCGACGACCCACTGCTGCGCGGCGTCGGCCAGCCCGAGGCCCTCCGCCCACCGCCAACCGGGAGCTTGCAGGTAGGACAGGACGATCGACCCGAGCCGACGGTTACGTGGGAACCACTCGGTGCGCAGCGCCTGGCGGACGGCCGGATCGCCCAGCCGGCGCACGGTGTCCGACAGCGAACCGGCCTGCAACTCGGTGGGGAGCACCAGCATGGCCACGATCGTGCTCCCGCGCAGGTACGGGTAGGAGTCGAAGCTGAGCTGCACCCCGTGGTCCCGCTGAACCCCGTCGAGGGCCGCCTGGACCACGGCCGCCCTGCCGTGCAGGTGGGAGACGTGCGCCCGGACCTGCGCCCCGTCGGCGATGGCCGCGGCCTCCGCAAGCGCTCCGGCGACCGTGTCGGTGGCGTACCCGCGCAGGTGGCTGACGTAGGCACCGCCGGCGCGGGACACCGGCCGGCACAGCGCGACGAGCTCGGCGGTGTCGGCGAACGCGCCGGGCACGTAGTCCAGCCCCGTCGACAACCCCAGCGCACCGTCGGCCATCGCGCGGTCGACGAGGTCGGCCATCCGCTCCAGCTCCGCCGGGGACGCGGGCCGGTCAACGCTACCGACCACCCGCTGGCGCACCACCCCGGCGGGTACGAAGTAGCCGACGTTGAGAGCACCGCTCGACTCGTACGACGCCAACAGCTGCGCGACCATGAGGCCCTGCCCGTGGTCGTCGGGCGCGGTCCCGTTGACGGCCGCAAAGTACTGCCCCGCGTGCACCAAGGAGGGGTGGTCGGTGGGCGCAAACGAGACCCCGTCCTGGCCGAGGAGCACGGTGGTGACGCCCTGGTGCAGGTACGCGGCCTGGACGTCCGGGTCGGCGAGGGCCGCGTCGGCGTGGGAGTGGGCGTCGACGAACCCGGGGAAGACGAGGCGTCCGGTGGCGTGGACAGTCTGCTCCCCGTCCACGCCGGACAGGTCCCCGACCTCCCGCACGGTGTCCCCGACCACACCGACGTCGGCGCGGAACGGCTCGGCGCCGGTGCCGTCGACGACCGCGCCGCCACGCACCAGCAAGTCGAACGTGGTCACGCCGTGACCTCCGAGAGCGCCGCTCGCACCCGGTCGATCGCGGCGTTGGGTATCAGCCCGAGGTGGTAGAAGTCCACGCCCCCCACCCCCGCCGACCGGGCAGCGGCCAGCTTCGCCGTCAGGTCCGCGGCGCTCTCGCAGTCCGGCCACGAGGGCCGCAGGGCGAGCCGCACCACCGCATCCGCGGGCAGGTGCTCCCGGTACGCATCGAGGTCCGCGCGCACGAGTGCGGCGCTCGGCGCGTACCCGAGAACCGCGTACCCCGGCGCGACCGAGCCGATCGCCGCCACGTCCACGCCGTACTGCAGCGCGGCGTGGACGGCCGTCGGCCCGAGGACCCGGGGGCCGGTGGCGACCTGGTCCATCATCAGCAGCCGCCCACCGGCCGCGGTCACCACCCGCGAGACGGCCGCGACCAGGTCCCGCACCACGGCCGCGCGGGCGCGCAGGAACCCCGCGACCTCCCCGCCGGCGAACGCCGCCACCTCCGTCGGGGACAGCTCGTCGGGGCCGTGCGCCATGCCCGCCAGCGCCTCGTCGGCCGCAGCCCGGGCCCACGCCCGAACGGCGTGGACATCCACCCCGGCACCGGTCGCGGCCCGCTCGCAGTGCTCGCAGAAACAGAGGCCGAACGCGAGCCGGGCGGCGGCGTCCAGCCGCAGGAATCGCCGACCTTCGCGCAGCAGGGCGAAGTGCAGTGACTCCGCCAGCAGCCAGTCCACACCCGAGCGCACCACGTCGGCGGCCAGCGCCGCGAACCACCGCTGCACACCCGGGTTCGCCGGGCACAGGTCGGTCACGTACCGATCGCCGTACACGTTGACTTGGCACAGGTCGGGGTCGGCTCGGCCGGCGCGCTCGTTGAACCCGAACACCGTCCACGCCGTCAGCGACATGCCTCGTCGGCGGGTCTCGGCGCGCAGCTCACCGAGCAGGTTCCGCTCGGCGTACGGCTCCGGCACCCACGGCTGGACCGGGCTGTCGGCGTACAGCGCGGGGTTGGTCGGGAAGTACTGCGCGCCGGTGGGGAACTCCTCGATGCGGCCCTGCATCCCGTGCGGCCGGAAGTCGACGGACGCGTGGTAGCTGACCGCGACCGTGACACCGCCCACCCCCATCGCCTGGACCGTGTCGCACAGCCCGGCCGGCCCGCTCGCCAGCACGTCCTGCATCGCACAGAAGAAGGATGTGTCGAGGTCGCTCACGGGCGCGGCGCCTCGCCATGGGAGGTGCTGAAGAACCGCCGCCCGAAGATGCGCTCGATCAGCTCGCCGTGGCCGGCGGTGATGCCACCGTCCACGGGCAGCGTGACCCCGGTGACCCAGGCGGCGTCGTCGGAGGCGAGGAAGGCGCACGCCGCCGCAATGTCCGCCGGCCGGCCGACCCGGCGCAGCGGGTAGACCTCCGCGACCGACGCGAGGATGTCCGGCTCGGCGGCCGAGCGGGCCGCCCAGCTGCGGGTCGCGACGGTGCCCGGCGCCACCAGGTTGAACCGCAGCCCCAGTGGGCCGTAACGCACCGCGAGGTTCCGGGTGAGGTTGGCCAGGCCGGCCTTCGCCGCGCCGTAGACCTCGTTGCCGAACGCCTCGATGCCGTTGACCGACCCGACGCTGACGACGGCGCCACCGTGCGGGGAGCGCAGCAGGTACGGCAAAGCGGCCTGGATGCAGCGGAACGGCGCCTTGAGCGTGACAGCGACGTCCCGGTCGAACTCGTCGCCGGTCACATCCTCGACGTGGGTGTCGCTCGCGTGCGCCGGGCAGTTGACCAGGACGTCGATCCGCCCGTGCGCACCGCCCACGGTGTCGAACAGCCGGGCGACCTCGGTTGCGTCGGTCGCGTCCACGGCGAAGGACTCGGCAGAACCGCCAGCGGTCGCGACCTCGGCGGCGACGGCGTCGGCGAACTCGCCGGCCCGGTCGGCGACGACGACGGACGCGCCCTCCGCGCCGAGCCGTGTCGCCGTAGCCCGGCCGATCCCCCGACCACCGCCGACGACTACCGCGACGCGTCCCTGGAAACGCCGCATCGGACCCGCAACCACGGACCGGCCGTCGGAGGTCATCGGGCCACTTCTTCAGCGCCGAGAGGGGCGATCTGCACGGTCGTGCCCGTGTCGATCGCCTCCTCAACGGCGCAGATCGTCCTGGTCACCAGCAGGCCGTCGTCGACGTCCGGGCCGAGATCTGAGCCGTCCAGCAGACCGGCCACGAAGTTCTGCACCATCCAGGCCGCCGGCCCCACCGGGGACCGCCCCACCCGCCCGGCCAGCGGCCACTCCGACCGGTACCGGTCGGCGACCACCGTCAGGCCCTGGTGGCCGAGGTCGGCCGAGAGCGACCCCTTTGTGCCGATGACGGAGAAGCGGAAGTCGACGATGCCCTCGCCGGCGTCCGGCAGCACCCAGGCCGATGACAGGCTTGCCGTCGTGCCGTCGTCGAAAGTCAGGAGGGCGTGCACGACGTCGCGGGTGTCGATGCCCCGCGCCCGTAGGACGCCGCTGGACCCGACGGCTGCGACGGAGACCGGGGTCCGCCGCGTGAGCCAGGTGAGCAGGTCGACCGTGTGCGGCATCAGGAACCAGGCGGGCGAGGACCTGGCCGACCACGAGAGCATGTGTTCCGGCACCGAGTAGGTGTTGCTCAGCGTCGCCGTCGACGTGACGGGCGATCCGATCTCCCCGGTGTGTAGCGCCGTGGCCGCCCGCAGGACATGGGGGTTCCACCGGTTCTCGAACCCGACCAGGCACCGTACCCGCTGTCGGTGCACGGCATCGGCGATGGCCTGTGCGTCGGCGAGCGTCGTCGCGAGCGGCTTCTCCACCAGCAGGTCGACCCCGGCCGACGCCACGTCGACCGCCACCGCCCGGTGCTCGGGGTCCGGCGTCGCAACGACGACCGCGTCCGGCGCCAGGTCGGCGAGCAGGTCGGTGTGCGTCGGCACCACCGGCAGTCCGGTCTCGGTCCTCGCCCGCTCGGCGGCGCGCACGGACGGTTCGGCGAACCCGACGACGGCCACGTCCGTCCGGCCGGCGAGCGCGTCCGCGAACAGCCGTCCCCGCAGTCCCGCCCCCGCGATCCCCACCCTCAGCATCGACGCCCCCCTGACGGCTCGTTGTTCGGTCTCCCGGGTTCCCCGGGTCCTGCGAGTTCGGTGGCGGGATCAGAAGAGGGTGAAGCCGCCGTCGACAGTGACCACCGAACCGGTCATGAAGCTCGACGCGTCGCTGGCCAGGAAGATGGCGACCGGGCCGAGCTCATCCGGCATTCCCCACCGTTTCATCGCGGCCGGGTCGACGCACCACTGCTTGTACTCCGGCTGGTCGACCGGCGACATCTCAGTGAGGAAGTACCCGGGAGCCATGGCGTTGACCCGGATGTTGTAGGGGGCCCACTCAGCGGCGAGGCCCCTCGTCATCTGGTGAACCGCCGCCTTGGAGACGAGGTAGGAGATCTGCCACCGGGGCTGGTTCACGATTTCTGCGGACATCGAGCCCACATTGACGATGGTGCCGCCGCCGCGCTCGGCCATCCGCCTGGCCACGGCTCGACTGCAGTACCAGACCCCGTCGACATTCGTGTCCAGCACCTTGTGCCAGGCGCTGTCGGGGGTGTCGAACGCCGCGCCGCCGACACCGACACCGGCGTTGTTGACGAGGACATCGATCTCGCCGAACTCGCGGCTGACGGTCTCCACCACGCGCTCGACGTCGGCGACGTCGGACACTTCCAGCCGGATCCCGTGGGACCGGATGCCGAGCTCGGCCAGCTCGGCGGCTGCCGCCTCGGCGGCGGCGGTCGTCCGGGCCGTGACCGCGACGGCGGCGCCCGCCTCGCCGAGCGCCTGGGCCATGGCGCGGCCGAGACCCCTGCTGCCGCCGGTCAGCAGGACGGTCTTGCCGGCCAGGGAAAACGTGGCGAGTGCGTTCATCGGTCCTTCCAAGACGAGTCCATCAGGAATCCCTCCAGGACAGGGTCATGACGAGGGTGAGGGGACGGCCCGGGCCGACCACGCCCGCGCCGCCGGCGGCGAGGGCGTTGACCGGGCCGGTCAACGGCTCGACGCAGAACGCGCCGGGCATGGTCTCGCAGACGATCCAGTGCGAGCCAGTCGTCCCGATCCGGACCTGGGGACCGTCGGTCCACCGGACCACCGGCGGCGTCCGGACGTCGGCGAACGAGTCGTCCCACGGCCGCTCGCCGCCGCCGGCCACCGTGCCGACCGGGACCCCGGTGCTGTCGCACACGAAGCGCGTCCCGGGGTCGAAGTCGAACGAGCCGGGCGATCCGTCGGCGAGCCGTTCGGTGAACCACGGATGGAACCCCAGCACAGCCGGCATCGACCGCTCCTCGTTGCTGATGGTCGCCGTCACCGTCAGCGAGTCGGGGCCGAGGTCGAACCGTTGGCGCACGGTCCCGCCGAACGGCCACCGGTCGTCCAGATCGATCACGAGCTCGTCGCCGTCGACCCGCCAGGCTCGGTCGAAGACGAACCCGTGCAGGGCGTGCGGCCCCGCGTTGGTGGGGAGCGTCCACGACTCGTTCCCGAAGTCGAACCGGCCGCGATCTGCCCGGCCCACGAACGGCGCCATCAGAAATGACCCGGCGAAGATCCCGGACGGCAGACCCGGTGCTGGGGAGGTCGCCCCGAGAACCTCGGTCCCCTCGACCCGCAGGGAGGTCAGCCGGCCACCGTCGCTCGGGTCGACCACGATCGACGACGCGCCCGCAGCCTGTGTCAGCCGTCCGCCGGGCAACCGTTCGAAGCGTCCGGTGGAGGCGGGAATCGACTCGGGAGTCGGCGCAGTCACCGCACGGCTCCGGCCGTGAGCCCACTGACCAGGTGCTTCTCGATCGAGGCGAACAGCGCCACCACGGGCACGATCGCCACCAGCGAGGCGACGAACAGGTACTGGTACTCGGTCTGCGTGAGGCCGACGAACTGCTGGATGCCGACGGGCAACGTCTGCAGTCCCTGCGTCGGGTTGTTGAACAACGTCAGCGACACCGGGAACTCGTTCCACACCTGGATGAACGAGAAGATGACTGCGGTGACGAGACCGGGCCGGACCAGCGGCAGCGCGATCCGGACCATCGTGCGGAACGGGCCGAGGCCGTCGAGCTTCGCCGCCTCCTCGATGTCGACCGGTACGGACTCGAACTGTCCACTGAGGATCCAAATCGAGAACGCGAGGTTGAACGCGGCGTTGGTCAGGATGATCGACCAGTACTGGTTCACCCCGCCAACCGACACGAACTCCTGGTACAGGCCGACCACCACCGCGACCGGCGCGATTACCTGGGTGACGAGCACGAGCCGCATGAACGTGCTGCGCCCGGTGAAGCGGAACCGGGCGGTGAAGTAGGCCGCGGGCACGGACACGAGCAGGACCAGCGCTGTCGAGACCACCGAGATGATGGTGCTGTTCTTCAGGAACCCGGCCAGGTCGATCTTTCCCCAGATGTCGATCCAGTTCCGGCCCTCCCATCGCGTCGGCAGGTACGTGGCGGGCGAGGCGAACAACTCGGTGCCGCTCTTGAACGAGGACACGAACATCACCAGGTACGGGGCGAGGAAGAACAGTGCGATCAGCAGGCCGAAGAACGGCATAGCGTATCGGCGGACGCGACGCCAGGAGCTCAGGCCGTCGGACCCGCCGCGCCCGTCCCGCCCGCCCGCGGGTCGGATCCGTGGGGTAAACCCCCGCAGCCGGGCACCGACCGGAGCCAGCGCCCGACCGAGCGCACGGCCGATCCGCCCGCCGCCGAGCCCTCGCTCGACCGCGCGGAAATACACCGCGATTACCGCACACAGGAACACGACGTTCACCACCGACAGCGCAGCGGCCTCACCGGTGTCCAATTGCTGGCGAAAGGCGATCTTGTAGGCCCAGGTGATTGTCGTGTCCGAGGTATTCCCGGTATTACTGCCGGTGATGACCCAGATTACCGGGAACGAGTTGAAGACCGAGACCAGCACGAGGATCGTCGCGATCACCAGTGCGGGGCGCAGCAGTGGGAAGGTGATCGCCGAGTAGATGCGCACATTGCCCGCGCCGTCCATCCGCGCCGCCTCGTAGACGTCCTCCGGCACGGTCTGCAGCCCTGCGAGGATGACGTAGGTGGTAAACGGGATCGTCACGATGATCCCCACCACGATCACCGACAGCAGCGCGTACCGCGGGTCCTGGTACCAGCCGATCGGCCGCGACGTCAGACCCAGGTCCATCAACACCCGGTTCAGCAGCCCGTTGCTGCCCTGGAGGATGAATCGCCACACTGTGGAACTCATGACGAGCGCGGCGGCCCACGGCACGATCAGCGCCCAGCGCACCAGCCGCCGGCCGAAGAACTCCTTGTTGAGGAACTGCGCAAGGCCCAGGGAGATCACGATCGAGCCGGCGACGACGGCCAGGACCCACTGGACGGTGTTACCGATCACCTGCCCCAGCGCGGGTTCGGCGAACAACGACCGGTAGTTCGCCAGCCCGGCGAACCCGTGGGAGACCCCTGCGGAGTCGATCGCGGTGAGCGAGGACCTCACCATGATCACGATGGGCGCGAGGATCACGGCTGCGATCAGCACCACTGCCGGAGAAAGCCAGGGCAGACTCTGGAGCACTGCTCCGGCACGCGACCGCGGCCGGCGGGCCTGTGCGGGGATGGCCACCCGAGCCCGCCCCGCCTCGGGGATCTCGCCAGCCGTGGTCATCGGGCGGCCGGTCGCCGCTACTTGCCCGAGCCGTTGACGGCGCTCAGGATCGCCTTGGCGTCGGAGCCTGCGGCCAGTCCCGTCCCGATCTGGTTCTGCACCGCCCCCTGCACCGAAGGGAACGCCGGGTCGGTGGAGGGGTAGAACCGGGCGGTCGGCAGCAACTTCAGGAACGGGGCGAACGCGGGGTTTGCCTGCAGGGCCCGAGAGGCACTGGCAGTGGCGGGCAGGAACCCCTGGCTCGTCAGGAAGCGGGTGTAGTTGTCTTGCTGGTAGAAGAAGTTCAGGAACCTGCTGACGGCCTCGGTGTTGCCCGGGTTCTTGAACGACATCAGGTAGTCCTGCACGCCGAGCGTGAAGGGCGCGACGTCACCGTTGACCGGTACCGGCGCCACCCCGTAGTCGACCTTCGAGTTCCAGCCCTTGAAAAGACTCGGCGCAAAACTTGCCCCTGACATCATGCCGACCTTGCCGTCGGCGAACGGGTGGAAGACCCCGTCGGTCCGGTTGGTCTGCCCCGGGTTGTCCTCGGTCACCTTGTAGACGTTGGTGAGGCAGTTGAGCACCTTCAGTGTCTTCACGTTCTGGTCGCTGTCGACGGTGAACTTTCCGGGTGCGGACTCCCAGTCCCCGCCGTTGCCCCACATCCAGATCGACCACTCGGCCTGGCTCTCCTCCGAGCCCAGCGGGAGCCCGTAGCCGACGTAGCCCGCCGCCTTCAGCTTCTTGGCGTCCGCGACCAGCTCCTTCCACGTGGTCGGCGGCGCCGCGATGCCGGCCTTCGCGAACGCCGTCTTGTTGTAGAACAGAGCGCGGGTACTGGTGATGAACGGCAGCGCGTACTGCGTTCCCTTGTAGACACTCGCCCTGCGGAAACTAGGGATGAAGTCGTCCTGTACGCCGGGTTTCACCAGATCCGACGCGGGCTGCAGCAGGTCGTTGGCGGCCCACCCCGAGAACTTGTTCTGGTTCAGTACGTCCGGGTACTGCTTCGTCTGGATCATGGTCGCGACCTTTTGGTCGATATTGTTCCAGTCGATGACCTGCACGTTGACGCTGTATCCCGCATTCGCCGCCGCGAACTTGGTCGCGAACTCCTTCCAGTACGCCTCGGTGGTCGTCGTGTATGCGCCGCCGACGAAGGTGATCGCCTTCTTCGACGAGCCGGACGACGCTCCCGGGCCCGCTTGCGCGGTTGTCGCCGGAGTGGACCCGCCGGCCACGGTGCTGCCGGCGCTCCCCGAAGGGGCCGCGGTGGGTGCCGGCGCGTCCGACAGCAGCGCGTCGCAGGCGGCTTGGTCGAGGGTGCCGCCGCCCGACGACGAGCCGCCGCCGCTGCACCCGGCGAGGATCAGGGAGAACGCGGCCGTGGCCCCGACGGCAAAGGTGGCCTTCCGACTTCTTCTCATGCGCGGTGGCTCCTCGGGAGAGTGGCCCAGGTCGGTCAGGCCGCTGCGCGGCCGCCGGGTAGCTTCGCCACGGTGTCTGCCGGCGAGGTATGGACACTTTATGAACGAACCCTCCGGCCACGTCAAGAGGCGCGGCGCGGCTTAACAGCCCGTTAACCGAAGTCCGTTGGCTCCGAGGAGTGACGAACGCATGACGACCTCGGCGCTGGCCGGACGGCCGGACGGCGCGCCGGGCACCGACGGCGCCGTGTCGACACCCCGGTTGATCTCCCAGGCGGCGACCGGGCGGCTGAACCGCACCCGGCTGCTGCAGCTGCTCTACGACACCGGACCGCTGTCCCGTGCGGAGCTCGCCCGGATTGCCGAAGTGGCCAAGACGACGATTGGGTCGATCGTGCAGCCCATGATCGACGAGGGCATCCTCCTCGAGGGCGACCCGCGCCCGAGCAGCGCACAGGGCGGGAAACCCGCGCGACCGATCTGGTTCTCCCCGGACGGCCGGCCCATCGTGGCCGTCCACGTCGGGCCGGACGGCGTCCGAAGCGCCCTGGTCAGCCCGACCGGCGCGATCCTGACCGAGGTGTCCGCGCAGTACCCGGGAACCGACGCCGGACAGCGGTCACTGGTCGAGAGCATCGCTTCCTGCATCGAGCGGGTGCTGCGGACCGGGGACCGGATGCCGCTCGGCGTCGGGGTTGCGGTCGCCGGGACCGTGGACACCAGCGGTGGCCGGATCCTGGAGGTCAACCTCGCGCCTGCCCTGTCCGGCCTCGCCCTGGGCCCGTTCCTCGCCGAACGCCTCGGTCTGCGGGTCTATGTGGACAACCACCCACGTGTCCAGGCCCTCGGTGACCGCTGGTTCGGCCTCGGCCGACGAGTGGTTTCGTTCGCGTCCGTCTACTGCGGCGAGGCGATCGGCGCGGGGTTTGTCATCGACGGGCAGGTCCACCGGGGCGCCTCGGGTGCGGGCGGCGAAGTGGGGCACACGGTGGTCGACCTCGACGGAACGGTGTGCCGGTGCGGCCGGCGCGGGTGCTGGGAGACGGTGGCCACCCACCGGTGGCTGCGGGGCCGGGCTGCCACGCTCGGCCTGCCGGATGCCGACCAGCTGACGGTCGGCGGTCTCGCCGCCGCGGTGAACGCCGGCCTGGCGGGTGCTCTCGACCTTCGGAACGAGTTTGCCCGGAACGTAGCCGTCGGACTGGTCAACCTTCAGCAGACGATCGCGCCCGGACTGTTCGTGCTGCACGGGGACGTCGTGCACGGCGGGGAGGCTCTTCGGGACCTGGTCGAAGCTCACCTGGTCGCCGGCGTCGCCCACCACCCGGGCAACAGGCCGCGCGTCGTTCTCGGCAACCGGCGCAACGACATGACATTGCTCGGGGCCGCGGGCCTTGTCCTGTCTCAGTCCCTTGACCTGCTGACCTAGCCGGAGCCCCGGGCCCCGGCCGAACGCACCGGGGCATGACAGCCCGTGGCCTGCACTGCCACGATGAGGTACCGACCGTCACGAGGTCCTAGTCCCGGCAGGAATGATGATCCGATGACCGACGACGCAGGTGCCGCCACGCTCAGCCGCGGGCGGCTGAACTGGCAGCGGGCAGGCGTCCTGGCCATCCGGGCCGAGACCGCGCGGGTCAGCCGGCTGGTCCTGGACCTACCGGGCTGGCCGGGTCACCTGCCCGGCCAGCACCTCGACGTCCGACTGACCGCCCCCGACGGCTACACCGCCCAGCGCAGCTACTCCATCGCGTCCGGCTCCGAGCACCCGGCGGTCGAGCTGCTGGTCGAGGCCCTCGCGGACGGTGAGGTGTCGCCCTACCTGACCGGGGAGCTGCGCGCCGGGGACGAGCTGGAGGTCCGCGGGCCGGTCGGCGGCTGGTTCGTCTGGCGCAGCAGCCAGCCGGACCCGTTGCAGCTGATCGCCGGCGGCTCCGGCGTCGTGCCGTTCCTGGCGATGCTGGACCATCACCGGGCCATCGGCAGCGTCGTGCCCGTCCGGCTGCTGTACTCGGCCCGCGCCCTGGACGACGTCCTGGCGCGCGAACAGCTGGCCGCGCCGGAGCCGGGCGTCGAGGTGACGCTCGCCCTGACCCGGGCCGCGCCGCCGGACTGGACGGGTCCGACCGGCCGGGTCGACCGGCAGGTGCTGCGCGGCCACACGTTGGCGCCGGAGGCGGCCCCGCAGGTGTTCGTCTGCGGACCGACCGGTTTCGTCGAGGCCGTCGCCGACGCGCTGATCGACCTCGGGCACCCGCCGGAGCGGATCCGGACCGAACGCTTCGGTGGCACCGGCGACAGTTCCTGACCCCGGGGGTCAGCCGATGCCGTCCAGGGCAGGGAAGGTCGCGAGCTGTGCCCCGCGGCAGCGCGCCCGCCCGCGGCCGGCTCGGACTGCCCCCGGTCGGCTCTGGGACACCTGACCCGAGGCCGACGCAGGGATGGCGGATACCGTTCCGTTCATGCTGACACGCACCGCAAAGGGCCTGACCGTCTCCGCCATCGGCCTGGGGGCCATGCCGATGTCGATGTGGGAGAAGCAGGACACGACCGAGGAGCGGTCCATCCGGACGATCCACGCCGCCCTCGACGCCGGTCTCACGTTCATCGACACCGCCGACGCCTACACCGCGTCGCCCGACATGGGCGACAACGAGCGGCTGGTCGCCAAGGCGCTGACCGACTGGGGCGGTGACGCGTCGACGGTCGTCGTCGCGACGAAGGGCGGCCACACCCGCGACGCCGAGGGCGGCTGGGACGTAGACGGCCGCCCGGAGTACCTGCGGTCCGCCGTGCAGCGGTCCCTGCGCAACCTCGGCCGTGACGTGATCGACCTCTACCAACACCACCGGCCGGACCCCGCCGTCGATTACGCCGACACGATCGGCGCGGTCAAGGAGCTGCTCGACGAGGGGCTGGTGGCACACGTCGGCATCTCCAACGCCGACCCCGACCAGATCCGGCTGGCCGACAGCATCCTCGGCGGTCGGCTGACCAGCGTGCAGAACCAGTACTCGCCCAGTTTCCAGTCCTCGCGCCCGGAGCTCGAGCTGTGTGACACGGCCGGGATCATGTTCCTGCCCTGGTCTCCGCTCGGCGGCGTCACCGGTGCCGAGACGCTCGGGACAAACCACGACGTGTTCGCCGAGGTCGCCGCCGGCCACGGCGTCTCCCCGCAGCAGGTCGCGCTCGCCTGGGAGCTCGCGACGTCGCCGGTCGTCGTCCCGATCCCCGGCGCCAGCCGGCCGGAGACGATCCTGGACTCGATCGCCGCCGCGGACCTGGTGCTCACCGCCGAGGAGATCGTGACGCTGAACGCGGCCTGAGCCACCGGCGGCCTGGCCCGCAGGTCACGCGGCCTCCCGGGTCAGGACACCGGCGCTGCGGCCGCACAGTCGTGCGCGGGGTTGCCGGCGATGGCGATCACGGCGTCGAGGCGTTCCCGGGCGGTCGCCAGCTCGGCCAGTCGGCGGTCGATGCGGTCCCGCTCGACGGACAGCCGGTCCAGCATCGCCGGCGTCGCGATTCCCGTCTGCACGCACGGCAGCAGCTCCACGATCGCCTTGCTGGCCAGTCCCGCCGCGTAGAGCAGCTGGATGAGCTGGACACGGTCCACCGCGGTATCGGCGTACTGCCGTTGCCCGCCGGCGCTGCGCTCTGCGGGCAGCAGGTTCTGCTCCTCGTAGTAGCGCAGCGCCCGCACGCTCACCCCGGACCTCTCGGCAACCTCCCCGATCCGCACCATGCCCCCCGCAACCTCTGTCCGGACACCGTCCGGAAACTCGTTCCATGTCCGACTTGCCTCTGACGTTAACGTGAGGTTCTAGCGTAGCGGCTGTCGGCTCCACAGCCCGCTGGAGCTGTCGACATCACCGAGCGCAAAGGACAATGCACATGGAGATCTCTGGTTCGGTCGCCCTCGTCACCGGCGCGAACCGCGGGATGGGACGCCACTTCGCGACCCAGCTGCTGGAGCGGGGCGCGGCGAAGGTCTACGCCACGGCGCGAGACCCGGAGCGGGTGGACATCCCCGGAACGCGGGTGCTCGCCCTGGACATCACCGACCCGACCTCGGTGGCCGCAGCGGCGGCCGCGGCCCCCGACGTGACGCTGCTGGTCAACAACGCCGGGGTGTCCCTGAACAGCAACCTGGTCACCGGCGACCCGGCCGACATCCGGCTGGAGATGGAGACCAACTTCTTCGGCACGCTGTCGATGGTCCGCGCCTTCGCGCCGGTCCTGGCCGCGAACGGTGGCGGGGCAATCCTGGACGTCCTCTCGGCGCTGTCGTGGTTCTCCTACGACGGAACGAACGGATACGCGGCGGCCAAGGCGGCCGAATGGAGCCTGACCAACGGCGTCCGGCTGGAGCTGGCAGCCCAGGGGACCCTGGTCACCGCCCTGCACGTGGGCTCGGTGGACACCGACATGGGGGCCGGCTACGACGGGCCGAAGTCCGCGCCCGCCGACGTGGTCCGGGTGGCCCTGGACGGTGTCCGCGCCGGGCGGCTGGAGGTGCTCGCCGACGACTGGACCGCGATGATCAAGGCCAGCCTGGCCGGCGACCCCGGCGCCTTCTACACCCAGGTGGTCTCCGGCTGAGCGCCATGGTGGACCGCGATGCGGCGGTCAGCGGGACATCCGGCGGCGGCCCGCGACCGTCAGGCCGACGGCGCCCAGGACCAGGACGCCGAGGACCGCCAGGACCGGGACGGTCCGCGACCGAGCCGGGTCGACCGCGCCGGCAACGGTCCCGGTCGGCACGGCGCCGCTCGCGGTCGGCGCGATCGGGGCTGCCGAGGCCGTCGGCCCCGCGGACCGGGGCGGGGATGCCGGAGACCGGGTCCCGGCGGGCGCGGACGTCGCCGCGGCACCGCCCACGGTGAACCGCAAGATGCCCTCCACGGGGTGGCCGTCAGCCGAGGTGACCCGCCAGCTCACCCGGTAGGCGCCGGCGGGCGCTCCCGGTCCGACGGCCACGGACACGGTCGCGTCGGCCAGCACGGGGCCACCGATCGCGACGTCTCCGTCGGGCCCGAGGACGGCGATCTGGGTGCCGAGCTTCTGCGCGGGCTCGGCGAAGCGAAGCGTGATACGCGCGGGGACGGCGTGCACGGTGGAACCGGCCGCCGGGTCGCTGCCGAGCAGCGAGTCGTGGGCCGCCGCCGGCCCGGCTGCGCCCACCACGACCGCGGGCGCGAGCAGGACCGGCCCAACCAACGAGGCGACAAGCAGCCGCCGACCGCTCCCCATCACGAATTCCACGCTACGGGGACGCGCATGAGGCAGTGTCCGGGGTCCCGGCGAAGTACCCACCACGGCACGAAGGTCGCCTCTCGGCGAAGGGCGCGGCGCGGCCCCGGCCGAACCGGGTTCCCGCGTCGGCCAGGGTTAGGCCCGGGGACACATGCGCACCGTGGTGGGCGCCGCCGAGCCTAGGGCCGGGTTCGGCGCGACCGTGCGCCCGCACCGACCCGGCCGACGACGCGGTTGGACATGCGCGGCCCCGAGGTCAGACCGGGGCGTGGCCGCCGGCGGGGCTGGTGTGGATGGTCGCCGCACCGACCCGCCGCACCTCGTGTCGCAACTGGTCCTGGGCGTCGTGCGCCACCGTGTGCGCGTCGGTCAGGGACAGGTGGGCGTCGACGTCGAGGTCCGCCTCGGCGTGCAGGGTGTGCCCGATCCAGCGCAGTTGGACCCGGCGGACGGCCAGTACGCCGGGAGCACCGGCCAGGGCGGTCTCGGCCCGGCGGACCAGGTCGGGTTCGACCGCGTCCATCAGCCGGGCAAGGACCTCCCGGGCCGCGCTGCGCAGCACGCCCAGGATCGCGACGGTGATCAGCAGGCCCACGGCCGGGTCGGCCCACTCCCAGCCCAGCGCCACGCCGCCGGCGCCGAGGAGCACCGCGAGACTGGTGAACCCGTCGGTGCGTGCGTGCAGGCCGTCGGCCACCAGCGCGGCAGACCCGATGCTCCGCCCGACGCGGATCCGGTACCGGGCCACCCACTCGTTCCCGGCGAACCCGACCAGGCCGGCAACGGCGACGGCGGCCAGGTGGGTGACCGGCCGGGGGTGCAGCAGGCGGTCGACGGCGACCCACGCGGCGAAGACTGCGCTGGCGGTGATGGCCAGCACAACGACGACCCCGGCCAGGTCCTCGGCGCGACCGTACCCGTAGGTGTAACGCCGCGACGGTGCCCGCCGGGCGAGGGCGAACGCGATGAACAGCGGCACCGCGGTCAGCGCGTCGGCCAGATTGTGGACCGTGTCCCCCAGCAGGGCCACCGACCCGGACACCACGACGACGACTGCCTGCAGCGCCGCGGTGATGGCGAGTCCGACCAAGCTGATCCACAATGCCCGGCGGCCTCTCCGGTCCGCCTCGAGCGCGTCGTCGACCTGGTCGGCGCTGTCGTGGGAGTGCGTGCCGGCCAGCTCGGACAGCGCGTGCCGGACCGCGGCCCACCAGCCGGGCGCGTGCTCCCCGTGGTGGTCGGCGTGGTCGTGTTCGAGTGCAGGGGCCTGGTCGTCCAGGGGATCAGTGGGCACAGGGACTCCAGGATGGCCGGACGGTGTCGACCATGGGCTGGTTGACCATGGGGGCTGGTCGATCACGGGCTGGGTGGCACAGCGCGTCCGTCGTGGCGACACTGGCCTAGTCAATATACCGCTGTATGCGCACTCATGCAGATAGGAACCCTTTGTGCCCCTTGCCGAACCGACGAGCGGGGGTCCGGCCCACCCGGACCACCTGCACGACGAACAGGTCCTCGCCGCCGCCGCGTCGTTCGCGATGCTCGCCGAGCCGGTCCGGCTGCGGATCCTGTGGGCACTGCGCGACGGGGAGCAGGACGTCACCGCGCTGGCAGCGGCCGCCGACGTGTCGGCGTCCGGGGCCAGCCAGCATCTGGCCAAGCTCCGCCTCGCCGGGCTGGTCAGCACGCGCAAGGACGGGAACCACCGGCACTACCGGCTGCGCGGCGGCCACGTGGGGAATCTGCTGACCGAGGCGCTGTTCCACGCCGACCATCAGGTCACCGGCCTACCCACCCACGACTGAGGCGAAGCCCCCTGCGTCGTAGCGTCGGCTGCGCGCCGGTGTGCGATCAGCGCGATCAGCGCAGGCGGGGCAGGTCGGTCAGGGTCAGCAGCGGTCCGGCAGCGACGCCGAGCAGGACCGAACAGGCCGCGGCGGCGACTGCGGCCGCGGCCGAGGCGCTGACGCCGCCGCGCCGGCCGGGCGCCGGTATCCCGGATGCGCCGCCCCCAGATGCGCCGCCCCCAGATGCGCCACCCCCGGATGCGCCACCCTCGGATGCGCCGCCGCCGAACATCGGCGCGAGCCAGCGGAGGTAGTAGAAAAGGCTGGCCACGGTGTTGACCGCGGCGATCACCGTCAACCAGGCCACCCCCCCGGCCCACGCAGCGGCGAACACGGTGAGCTTGCCGACGAACACCGCGGTGGGTGGTGTCCCGACCAGTCCGAGCAGGCAGACCAGCAGCGCCCCGGCGAGCACCGGCCGGCGCCGGCCCAGCCCCCGGTAGCCGGCGAGGGTGTCGGCACCGGCCCCGGCGCCCTGCAGTGCGGCGACCACCGCGAAGGCACCCAGGTTCGTCACCGCGTACGCGGCCAGGTAGAAGGCGAGGCCGGGCACGGCGAGGCCGGTCCGCCCGGCAACCGCGACCGCCATCAACAGGTACCCGACCTGGGCGATCGTGGAGTACCCGAGCAACCGGCGCACCGAGGTCTGCGCGAACGCGGCCAGGTTGCCCAGCGTCATGCTGGCGGCCGCCAGGACACCCAGCAGCAGCGGTACGTCGACCCGGCCGTCGCCGATCAGCGCGACGACCCGGTAGAGCGCGATCAGGGCGCCGACCTTGGGCACAGTGGTGAGGAACGCGGCGACGCCGAGTGGGGTGCCCTCGGCCACGTCGGGTACCCAGAAGTGTCCGGGGACCGCGCCGGCCTTGAACAGCAGTCCGGCCAGCAGGGCAACCGTGCCCACGGCGAGGGCCGCCCTGGGCGCTGCGGCCAGCCCCGCCCCGAGCTCGGTGTAGGAGGTGAAGCCGCCGACCCCGGACAGGATCGTGATCCCGAGCAGCATCACCACCCCGAGCAGCGCTCCGAGCAGGTACAGCTTCAGCGCCGCCTCGGTCGCCGACGGGGTCCTGGCCAGGCCGGCCAGCCCGTACAGCGGGACGGTCGCCAGCAGGAACCCGGCCGCGAGCACCAACAGGTCGTCGGCCCCGGCAAGCACCAGGGAGCCGAGGCTGGCCAGCAGCACCAGGACGTAGAACTCCGTCTCCCGCACCGTGCCGGCGACGCTGTCCACGGACAGACCGATGGTGAGCAGGGCGGCGGCCGGCACGATCAACCGCGCCGCAGCCAGCAGCCCGTCGACGGCGTAACTGTCGTCGAACACCAGCCGCGCGGGCTGCCCGAGCGCGACGACACCGGCCACCAGCGCGGCGAGCAGCGTCCCGGCCGCAACCAGCCGCGCGGCCCACTGGCGGGACCGCGGGCTGAACATCCCGACGCCGAGGGTCGCGACCGCGCCGACCACCAGCACCAGCTCGGGCAGCAGCGCTGCCGGGTCCTCGTTCACCGGGCCACGGTGTTCCCGCTCATCGCGCCACCATCTGCCCGCTCATCGCGCCACCAGGGCGGCCACCGACCGGGCGGCGGGCTCGATCACGTCGAGCAGGAACCGGGGAAAGACCCCGATGACCACCGACAGCACCAGCAGCGGGACGACCGCGGCCGCCTCCTCCCCCCGCAGGTCGGCGAACGCACCGGTGGCCCCACGGGGCAGCCCGAGCAGCAGTCGCTGCAGGAGCGTGAGGAACAGCCCGGCCGTGAGCACGATGCCGAGCAGGGCAACGACGGTGCCCACCGGCGCCGGCCCGAGGCTGCCGGAGAACATCTGGAACTCGGCGACGAACCCGGACAACCCCGGCAGGCCGAGGGAGGCGAACGACGCCACCACCGTCAGCCCGGCGAATCGCGGCGCGACCCCGGCCAGCCCGCCGTAGGCGTTCAGGTCGTAGGTGCCCCGGCGGTCCCACAGCACCCCGACGAGCAGGAACAGCGCACCGGTGACGATCCCGTGGCTGACCATCTGGGTGACCGCGCCGGTGACCGCCAGCGCCCGGGAGTCGGCGTCCCCACCGCCCAGCATCCCGGCCGCACCGACCGCCAGCAGCACGTAGCCCATGTGGTTGACCGAGGTGTAGGCGATCATCCGCTTGATGTCGGTCTGGGCCAGCGCGACCAGTACCCCCCACAGCACGCTGACGACCCCGACGACAACCGCGACCAGCGCCCATCGCCGCCAGGCGTCCGGCAGCATCGGCATCGCGATCCGGACGAAGCCGTACGTGCCCATCTTCAGCAGGACGCCGGCCAGGATCGCCGAGCCGGCGGCAGGCGCGTCGGTGTGCGCCGGGGGCAGCCAGGTGTGGAACGGGACCGTGGGCGTCTTGATGGCCAGCCCGATCGCGATCGCCAACAGGACCAGACCACCCGCGACGGGCCGCCCGGCCAGCGGCGCCTGCGCGGTCAGCTCCACCATGTCGAAGGTGTGCGGGGTCGACGCCAGGAACAGGCCGACGAAGCCGATCAGCAGCGCGAGCGACCCGAGGAACGTGTAGAGGAAGAAGGTCAATGCCGAGCGCGCCGCCTGGCCGTGCCCCCAGCCGACGATCACGAAGTACATCCCCACGATGGACAGGTCGAACCAGACGAAGAACAGCAGCAGGTCCAACGCGCTGAACAGACCGAGACACGTGCTCTCCAAGAACAGGAACAGTGCCGCGTGCACCCGGGGGAGTCGGGTCTCGCGCAGCGAGTAGAGCGCGCAGGCCAGGAACAACCCGGCCGTCAGCCCCACCAGCGGCAGCGACAGTCCGTCGACCCCGACGTGGTAGCCGGCACCGACGGTCGGGATCCACCGCACGTTCGTCTCGTAGGCGAAACCGCCGCCAACGCTGCCGCCACCGCTGCGGTAACCGGCCCACATCACCAGCACCAGCACCAGGTCGACCGCGCTCACCGCGACCCAGGCCCAACGGGCCACCGGCCCGGACACCCGCGGGAGGACGGCGAGCACCACGGCGCCCAACATCGGCAGCAGGACGACGACGGTGAGGAACACGCTCACCTCACCAGGAGCAGCAGGACGGCGGCGGCCAGGCCGACGGCCGCCTGGGCGTAGTACTGGTGCAGCTGGCCGGTCTGCGGTCGGCGCGCCAGCACACCGAGGCGCCGGGTGCCGGTCGCCACGTCCCCGACCAGCCCGTCGACCCCGCGTTCGTCGACCCGCCGGGCGACTGTGGCGGCTGCGCGGACCGCGCCGGGGACCGCGGCAACCACCCGGTGCAGGCCCCGGTCGTCGACCGCCGCCAGCAACCGCGCCAGCCGCAGGGTCGGGCGCACCAGCAGCGCGTGCGCCGCCGGCTCCAGCCCCAGCCAGCCAACCAGCGCCCCCTCGACGGCCCCGGGCCACGGCAACGGGCGGGCCGGGCGGGCAACGGCGAGGCCGAGCGCGGCCACCGCGAGGACCGCCGACACCCCGAGCTGCCAGCCCCCCGGCGTGGGCTCGGCGGGAGCCCCGAGCAGCCCGCGGTAGGCGGCCGCGACCGGTGGCAGTGCCTGCACCCCGAGCACCGCCGACGCCGCGGCCAGCGCCACGAGCGGGATCCGCTGCCGGGTGTCGACCCGACGGGTCCCCGGCGCCTCGGTGTCGTACCCGGCGCCCGGGTCGACCGGCACCGGCCCCAGCACCATCACCACGGCTCGGCCGGCATACACCGCGGACAGCGCGGCGGCGGCCAGGCCGACGACGTACAGGGCGGGGGACCGGGCCAGCACCGCCGCCAGGATCTCGTCCTTGGTGGCCCACAGCGAGAGCGGCGGCAGTCCGGCCAGCCCGAGCCCGCCGACGGCGAAGGTCGCCCCGACCACGCGGTACCGGCGGCCGGCGCCGCGCAACGCGGACAGCTGCCTGGTGCCCAGCGCGGACAGCCACGCGCCCGCGGCCAGGAACAGCAGGGCCTTGGTGGCGGCGTGGGCGACCAGGTGCATCGTTCCCCCGGTGACCGAGCCGACCCCGGCGGCCAGCACCACGAACCCGAGCTGCGCGGCGGTCGAGGCGGCGAGCAGCTGCTTGAGGTCGCGCTGGACGACCGCGACCGCGCCGAGCACCAGGGCGGTGACCGCACCGACCCAGGCGGCGGTGTCGTCCGCCCAGCCGGTCGCAGCCAGCAGCGGGCTGGTGCGCAGCAACAGGTAACCGCCCATCGCCACCATCGCCGCCGAGTGCAGCAGCGCGCTGACCGGGCTCGGGCCGTCCATCGCCCGGGCGAGCCAGAAGGAGAACGGCAGTTGCGCGGCCTTGCCGAGCGCGGCGAGCAGGATCCCGCCGGCGACGATGTCCCGCCAGCCGGGCGCCAGCGTCGGCAGGTCGCTCAGGGACAGTGACGCGCCCCCGGCGAGCGTGGCGCCGGCGAGCGCGGCGCCGGCCGCGACGTAGAGCCCGATGTCACCCGCCCGGGTGGTGAGGAAGGCGGTCGTCCCGGAGCCGACCGATCGCGGGCTGCGCCAGTCGGTGGCGATCAGCGCCCAGGACGCCGCGCCCATCAGCTCCCACGCGAACAGCAGCGTCGCCAGATTGGTCGCGGTCGCGGTGAGCAGCACTGCCGCGACGAACACCAGCATCAGCCCGGAGAATCGGGCCTGCCCCGGCCGCCGGTGGTCGCCGGCGGCGTCGCCGGCCGCGAACAGCAGGACGAGCGGGGCGACCGTCGCGACGGTGAGCACCAGGACCGCCGAGAGCCCGTCTACCGCGAGGGCGAACGGCGCGCCGGCCAGGAATGGCATCGAGACCCGAGGCCGCCCGACGGCGACGGCCACAGCGATCCCGAGGACCACCACCGCGCCGCTCACCCCGACGGGCGCGGCCCGGCGATCGGCACCCCGGACCCCGCCGATCCCGGCGATGACGAGCGACCCGCCGAGGACCGCCGGAACGGCGACCAACGACCACAGCAGGACACTCATCGGCGGAGGTCCGCGGCCATGTCGGTCATGTCTGCGTCCCGCGCCCGGAACAGGGCGGTAGTCACCGCGAACCCCATCGCCATCTCGACGGTCATCGACGCGATCACCACGATCACGAGCAGCTGGCCGTCGGGCCGGGCGGCCGTGGCGTAGTACCAGAAGCCGCCGGCGGCGACGAGGACGCCGTTGAGCATCAGCTCCAGGCCCATCATTACCATCACCACCGACTGCTGGGACAGCGCGCCGTAGAGGCCGGTCGCGAGCAGCGCGGCGGCGAGCAGCAGGACCAGTTGCAGGTTCACCGGCCGACCCCGCCCCGGTCCGGGTCGGCGGGCAGTCGCCGGTCCAGGTCGTCGCCGAGCCGGGCGTACCGGTTGCTCGCCGCGGACAGCGCGATCCCGGCGATCATCGTGGCGAACAACACCGGACTGACCACCAGCATCACGAGCATCTTCGAGCCCATCATCGCGGTGCCGAGGGCATGCGTCGGGTCCGCCGGCGGGGCGGGGGTCCGCTGCGGCCAGTCGACGAACAGCGCGCCCGAGCCCAGGACGACGAAGGTCCCGACGGCGATGGCCAGCGAGCCCCACTTGTTGTGCACCATGGACATCGGCATCAGCCCGGCCGGGTTCATCATGAACATCACCATGAACACGGCCATCACCGACATTTCCATCACCATCATCAGGACCGTGATCACCCCGAGGTAGTGCAGGTCCAGCAGCAGCAGGACGGCACCGACGGCGACGAACGACACGGCAAGCAGGAACGTCGCCCGCGCCATCGAGTCGACCCGGAACACCGCGAAGCCGGACGCGACGGCAACCACCGCCGACGCCCAGAACGCGACGGCGCTCACCGGGTCACCTGAGCGCGGAGCACGTCAGGACCGCACCAGGACGACGACGCTGACGACCAGCGCCTGGACGATGACCAGCGGGAGCGCGACGACCCAGCCGATCTCGGCGAGCCGGTCCGCGCGCACCGTGGGCAGCGCACGCCGGACCAGGACCAGCACGGCCAGCACCGCGGCGGACTTCAGCAGCGACCACGCCCAGCCGGGCAGCACCGGTCCGGCGCCGCCGCCGAGAAACAGCGGAACGGCGAACGCCGCGCCGGCCGCGAGCAGCAGTTCGCGCCCGGCCAGCAGCACCAGCCGGTCCACCCCGGACGGCTCGGCGAGCACCCCGCCGGCGAGGTCCGGGCCGGCCGGGTAGGCGAACGGGCCGGCGAAGGAGTACGCGAGCACGGCGCCGAGGTAGACGACGAACGCCGCCGGCATCCAGGCGGCGAACCAGACGGTGCGCTGGGCGGCCTCGATGTCCCCGATCCGCAGGCTGGCCGCGGCGACCGCCGGGGTGACGAGGGCGAACATCAGCGGCAGCTCATAGGACAGCGCCTGCGCCAGGTACCGGTAGCCGCCGATCAGCCCGTACGGACTGTTCGCTCCCCAACCGACCAGCCACAGCGACGCCCACAGCAGGACGTCCATCGCGTTGAACCAGACGACCCCCACGTCGAGGTCGGCCACGACATGCCCGCCGAGCGGGATGATCGCCACCTTCAGGACCGCGACAACCGCCAGGGCGCCCCCGCCGACCCGCCAGAGCAGTGCGTCCGGCGCGAGCGTGGTCCGCCGGCGCTGCACGAGCAGCCGGCCGGTCTCGTGCAGCGGGACCAGCCACCCGACGCGCAGCGGCCGCCCGGCCGCCCGGGCGGCCAGGGCGGCATCGAGCCCCGCCCCCGCCCAGGACAGGGCCGCGAGCAGCAGGACGGCGACCGGCACGGCGAGGACGACGGGACCCTCACGCATGCGCCGGCTCCGGGTGCGCCCCGCCTGGCATCGGGTCGGGCATCGGGTCGGGGATCGCGTCGGGGATCGCGTCGGGGATCGCGTCGAGGTCCGGGTCGAGGCTGGCCACCACCAGTCGGACCGCGGCCAGGTCCAGTCCGGTGACCAGGCTCGGCAGCAGGCGCACGACGGCCGCGGTCGGGCCGGCGTCACCGCCGGGGGCGCCGGGGTAGTCCGCACCGGACCCCGGACCGTCGGGCCCGAGGGCGTGCACCGCGTCGGTCAGCCAGCGGCACAGCCGGTCTTGCACGTCGGAGCCGGGGGGCCTCGGGTCGGCGGTGCTGCCGGTGCTGCCGGCGCCCGCCGGGTCGGCGTCGATCCGGCCCAGCCCGCGGAGGGACCACCGCAGGGTCGCCGACCGGGTGACCCTGGCGGCCAGCTGCCGGGCGCGGCGCTCGAGCCCAGCGCTGTCGCCGGCACCGGACAGCAGGTCGTCGCGCAGCCGCCGCGCCGCGGTCGCCCGGTCGGCCCAGCCGGCGACCGCCAGCAGACGTCCCGCGCTGTCCAGGTCGGCGGCGGCCCGGTACCGCGCGACCTGCCCGGCGGGCACCGGCTCGCCGCGGCGGGCGCGGCGTGCCGGACCGGCCCAGAACGGCTCGGCGGTGCGCGGTCCGGTCCAGGTGTCCACGGCGGCGTGCTGGACGACGTCGCCCTGCAGGGTGAGGTCGAGAACGAGTCCGGCCGGCCAGTCCGGGAGCACCGGGCCGAGCCGCAGGTGCAGCTGGTCCAGCTTCAGCCCGTCCCGGTCCTCGGCCCGGTCGGCCATTCCCAACCCGGCCGGCATCTCCATGCCACCCATGTCCATGCCGCCCGTGTCCATGCCAGCCGTGTCCATGCCGCTCATGTCCATGCCCGCCATGTCCATGCCGCCCGAGCCCATACCGCCCATGTCCATGCCATCCGGGGACGCGGGCTCCGGCGGCTGCGGTTGCGCCGGTCGCTGTCGGGCATCGGCCCGCTGCGCCCGCAGGTCCGCCAGGCCCGCGGGTACCTCGTCCAATGTGGCGGCGACGTCCCGCACCACCGTCAGGTGCAGTCGCACCCGGGGCCCAGGCAGTTGGGCCCACGCCGCCTCGACGGCGGCGGCCAACCGGGGTTCCGGGGTCCCACACAACGCCAGGACGTCGGCGTCGGCCGGGCCCCCGGACGCCGGCCACCCGCGCGCGGCCAGGTGACGTTCGACGTCCAGCCGGATCGCGGTCGAGCCAGGGGCCGCAACCACGAGCAGGTGCGGGCGGGCGGCGGTGGACCGGAGCAGGCGTCCGGTCAGGCCCACCGCAGCGCCCCCTCGCGCCTGGCGTAGCCGACGCCGACCAACAGGACGGCGAGGAAGGCGAACATCTCCACGACGGCACCCGTCCCGGCCTCGGCGACCACCAGCGCCCACGGATACATGAACAGCATCTCGATGTCGAAGGCCAGGAACAGGACGGCGACGGCGTACCACCGTGCGTGGAAGCGGGAGACGGCGTGCTCGGCGGGCCACTGACCGGACTGGAACGGCGCGACGCGCAACGGCTGGGCGTCCAGGCCGCCGACGACGGCGAGGGTATAGAGAGCAGCGATCACCGCGGCGCCGACACCGCCCGCCACCAACAGGGCCGCGTACCCGGACACTCAGCCGGTCCGGCTGTCGGCGCCGCCCGCGTCGCGGTTGCCCGGGAGCGGGGCGAACCGACGCAGCCGCAGGCTGTTGGTCACCACGAACACGCTGGACAACGCCATCGCCGCGCCGGCGATCATCGGGTTGAGCAGACCGGCCACCGCCAGCGGGACCGCCGCGACGTTGTACGCGAACGCCCAGAACAGGTTCCCCCGGATGACGGCCAGCGTCCGCCGCGAGAGCCGGATCGCGTCTGCCGCCGCCCGCAGGTCGCCGGCGACGAGGGTCAGGTCCGAGGCCTCGATCGCCGCGTCGGTCCCGGTCCCCATGGCCAGGCCGAGGTCGGCCTGCGCCAGCGCGGCCGCGTCGTTGACCCCGTCACCGACCATGGCGACGACCCGTCCGCGCGCCTGCAGATCCCTGACCACGTCGACCTTGCCCTGCGGCAGGACCCCGGCGCGGACCTGGTCGATGCCCACCTCGGCGGCGACCGCGCGCGCGACACCGTCGGCGTCCCCGGTCAGCAGCACCGGGGTCAGCCCCAGGTCGCGCAGCGCCCGGATCGCCGCGGCGGAGGTGGGTCGGACCGTGTCCGCGACGGTGATCACCGCCCGCGCCGCGCCGTCCCATCCGATGGCGACGACCGTCCGACCCGCGACGGCTGCGGTCGCCACGGCGTCCGCCAGCGGCCCGGGCAGCCGCTGGGACCACTCGGCCAGCAGTCCCGGTCGGCCGGCGAGGACCGCGTGGCCGTCGACGGTCCCCTGGACGCCGAGGCCGGGCAGGTTCTGGAAGTCGGTGACCGGGGGCAACGTCCCGACCGCGTCGGCGGCGGCCGCGGCGACCGCACGGGCCACCGGGTGCTCGGACCCGCTCTCCAGGGCACCCGCCAGCCGCCACAGCTCGTCGACGCCGACACCGTCCGCGGGGACGACGTCGACGACGCTCATCCGGCCCGTGGTCACCGTGCCGGTCTTGTCCAGCACGACGGTGTCGACCACCCGGGTCGACTCCAGCACCTCGGGGCCGCGGATGAGGATGCCCAGCTGCGCGCCGCGACCGGTACCGACCATCAGTGCGGTCGGCGTGGCCAGTCCGAGCGCGCAAGGGCAGGCGATGACCAGCACGGACACCGCGGCGGTGACCGCCGCGGCGGCGCCGGCACCGGACCACAGCCAACCCGCGAGGGTGCCGGCCGCGATCACCAGGACGACCGGCACGAAGACCGCCGACACCCGGTCGGCGAGCCGCTGCACCTCGGCCTTGCCCGTCTGTGCCGCCTCGACGAGGCGGGCCATCTGGGCCAGCTGGGTGTCCGCGCCGACCCGGGTCGCGCGGATCGTCAACACGCCGCCGACGTTGACGGTCCCACCGGTCACGGTGTCGCCGGGCCCCACTTCGGCCGGCACGGACTCGCCGGTCATCACGGCGGCGTCGACCGCCGAGGAACCGTCGGTGACGACGCCGTCCGCCGCGATCTTCTCCCCCGGCCGGACCAGGAAGGCGTCTCCGGCGACCAGCGCGCCGACCGCGATCCGCTGCTCACGGCCGTTCCGCAGCACCGCGACGTCCTTGGCGCCCGCCGAGAGCAGTGCGCGCATCGCCGCACCCGAGCGCCGCTTGGCCCGGGCCTCCGCGTACCGGCCGGCGAGCAGGAACGTCGTGACCCCGGCGGCGGCCTCGAGATAGATGGACCCCGCCCCGTGGGAGGCACCCGCGGTGAAGGTGAAGCCGTGCCGCATCCCGAGCGCACCGGCCGTGCCCAGGAACAGCGCGTAGAGCGACCAGCCGAATGCGGCAAGGGTGCCGATCGACACCAGGGTGTCCATCGTCGCGGCGCCGTGCCGCAGGTTGGCCCAGGCCGCGCGGTGGAACGGGAAGCCACCCCAGACGACGACCGGCGCGGCCAGGGTCAGCGACAGCCACTGCCAGGCGGTGAACTGCAGCGCCGGCACCATCGCCAGCACGACGACCGGAACGGTGAGCACGGCGCTGACCAGGAGCCGCTGCCGCAGCGGGCGGGACCCGGCGTCGGGTGCGGCCCCGTCCGGGGCGGCCCCGTCCGGTGCGGCTCCGTCCGGTGCGCTGCTCTCGGGTCGGACCCGTTCCGGCAGCCTGGCGGTGTACCCGGCCCGGACCACGGCGGCCACCAGGTCGGCGGGGTCCAGCGTCGACGGCCCGAGGACGTCGGCCTTCTCGGTGGCGTAGTTGACGGTCGCGGTCACCCCGTCGAGACGGTTGAGCCGCTTCTCCACCCGGATCGCGCACGACGCGCAGGTCATGCCGCCGATCGCCAGCTGGACCCGGGTCGCCGGAACTGGCCCGATATCGCGGGGGCCGGCGCCGGGTGGGGCGGCCGGCTCACCGTGGGCGGTGCTGGTGGTGACGGTCATCCCGCCGCCGCACCGACTACCTCGTAACCGGCCTCGTCGACAGCCGCCGCGACCGCGGCCGGGTCCAGGGCGTCGTCACTGCGGACGGCGACCTTTCCGGCGTCCAGCGACACCTCCACCGACCGGACCCCGGGAATCCGGCCGATCTCCTCGGTGACCGCAGTCACGCAGTGCTGGCAGGTCATACCGCTGACGGTGTAGGTGCTCGTGGTCACGATCGACTCCTTGGTCGGGAAGTGACAGTTCGGGAAGTGACAGTTCGGGAAGTGACAGTTCGGGAAGTGACAGGTCATGAACCGGCTGGTCGGGCACCGGTACGGGTACCCCCCCAAGGTATGCCCGGCGGGCCATACCCGCAAGGCCGCACGGACGTGAGTATGGTCGGGTTCGAGACGAGGGGACGTCGTGACACAACAGGATTCGCCTACGGGCGCCGACCACGGCCGCAGCGGGACGCTCACCGACCACGCCCACCCCATCGATCCCCGACGGGTCGCTGCGGCGCGGGCACGGCTGATCGATGTCGAGGACGCGGGGCGGCTGGCCGGGCTGCTCGGCCTGCTCGCCGACCCGACGCGGGCCCGGGTGCTGTACGCCCTGGACCTGGTCGAGGAACTGTGCGTCGGGGATCTGGCCCTCGCCCTGAATGCCACCGAGGACTCCGTCGGATACGCCTTGCGGGTGCTGCGGACGGCCGGGCTGGTGGCCACCCGCAAGGACGGTCGCGTCGTCTACAACCGCCTGGCCCCCGGGTTCCCCGAACCGTTGCGCGACCACTGTCTGCGCGCCCTGGCCGACCTGTCCCGGCGCGCGCCCGACGACCAGTGACCCCACCCCGTTCCGGCTCCACCCACGGAGGACGTCAGATGAAGCGCATCGCCCCGGTATTCGCCGCGGCTCTCACGGCTCTCGCTCTCGCCGCCTGCAACGGCGCGACCGGTTCGTCCGCACCCGCTGCGACGACCAGCCCGTCCGCCGGCGCCCCCGCCGCAACCACTGCCGGCCCGTCCGTCGGAACCAGCGCCGAGGCGCACAACCAGGCCGACGTGACCTTCGCGCAGAGCATGATCCCGCACCACAAGGAGGCCGTCGCCATGGCCCAGCTCGCCCCCAGCCGGGCGAACAGCCCGGAGGTGAAGACGTTGGCGACGGAGATCCAGGGCGCGCAGGACCCGGAGATCACCACCATGACCGGATGGCTGACGAGCTGGAGCCAGCCCACCGAGATGGCCGGGATGGACATGAGTTCGATGCCCGGCATGATGAGCGCCACCGAGATGGCCGACCTCGGCAAGCTGTCCGGCGCGGCGTTCGACCGGCAGTTCCTCACGATGATGACCAAGCACCACCAGGGCGCGGTGCAGATGGCCACGACGGAGCTCTCGCAGGGTCAGTACCCCGCCGCGAAGTCTCTGGCACAGAGCATCATCAAGAGCCAGACCGCCGAGATCGCGCGGATGAAGACGCTCCTCGCCCAGGTCTGAGCGGGTCCGACCGGTATGCGACGGAAAGGGGTGGCGCGGTGACCCAGGTGATAGCCCGCCGGGTTGCGCTGCGTCTGATGGCTGGGGGCGGGCTCGTCGGTGGCTTGCTGACGGTCGTCGGGTGCGGAAGCAGCGGTCGCGGCAGCGGTGACCTCGCCGGGAGCGCGGTCAATGCCGATGCCGGGTCCCCCGGTGACCTGATCCGGGTCGTCGCGCCGGCCGACCGCCGGCCGGCGCCACCCTTGGCCGGCCCTGCGGTCGCCGGCGGCCGGTTCGACCTGTCCTCGTGGCGCGGCTCCCCGGTCGTCGTCAACGTATGGGGCAGCTGGTGCGGGCCGTGCAAGGAAGAGCAGCCCGCGCTGGTCAAGGCTGCGGCCCAGCTCGCGCCGCGCGGCGTCCGATTCCTCGGCGTCGACGTCCGCGACCAGGCCGCGAACGCCCGCGCGCACCTGCGGCGGTTCGGCGTGAGCTACCCGAGCCTCGACGACCCACCCGGTGCGCTGCTGTTGGGCTTCCGCGGGATCATTCCGGCCGCGGCGATTCCCAGCACCGTGGTGCTCGACCGGGAGCACAGGGTGGCCGGTGTCCGGATCGGGGCGGTCACGCAGGCCACGCTGGTCGCCCTGGTGGAGCAGGCGCTCGCGGCGTGACCGGCGTCCTGGGCGGGGCCGTGTCGGCGCTTCCGGTCCTCGTCGGGACCGGCGGCGTGGGCGAGGCGTTTGCGCGGACGGCGTTGGACGGGTCGCTCGTACTCGCGGTCCCCGTCGCCGCGGCGGCGGGTGCGTTCTCCTTCTTCAGTCCCTGCGTGCTGCCGCTGGTGCCGGCCTATCTGTCGTACGTGACCGGGATGACCGGCGCCCAGATCGCCCGGGGGTCGCCGGCTCCGGTGCGGACGGTGACCGGGGTGGCGTTGTTCATGCTCGGGGTCACCGCGGTGTTCGTGTCTCTGGGTGGCGCCTTCGGTTATGTCGGGGTGCGGCTGGCCGCCCACGGGGGGGCCGTCGACCGAGTGCTCGGAGTCCTCGTGATCGGCTTGGGTCTGGTGTTCGCCGGGGCGCTGCGAGTGCTGCGCCGGGATGTCCGGGTGCACCGGGTTCCCGCTGTCGGGCTGGCCGCGGCCCCGCTGCTCGGGGTGCTGTTCGCGGTCGGCTGGACACCGTGCATCGGCCCGACACTGGCGGCGGTCCTCACCTTGTCGACCGGCACCGGCAGCGCCGGACGCGGAGCGCTGCTCTCCTTCGCCTACTGCGTGGGTCTGGGCGTGCCGTTCCTCGCGGTGGCCGCCGGCTTCGGACGCGCCTCCGGCACGCTGGGCTGGTTCCGCCGTCATGGGACCGGGATGGCCCGCGTAGGTGGAACGATGCTGGTCGCCGTCGGTGTCCTACTGGTGACCGGTGTCTGGTCCCAGCTGATCGCGCAGGTGCAGTACTGGACCGCGTCGACCGTTCCGGCGATCTGAGCACCGTGACCGATCTCCTCCGGCGACCGGGCCGCCCGGGCCGTGACAGCGGTGCGGCGGTGACGGGGCCCACCGGCCCCACGGGGGAGCGGCACACCCAGGACCATCCGGCGGCCCGGCCGCCGGGACTCTCCCCGCTGAGTTGGCTGCGCTGGGCATGGCGCCAGCTGACCTCGATGCGCACCGCGCTCATCCTGCTGTTCCTGCTGGCCCTGGCCGCGGTGCCCGGCTCGCTGGTTCCGCAGCGGAGCGCCAACCCCGACCAGGTCACCGCCTTAACCGCGGCCCACCCCACGGCGGCGCTCTGGTACGACCGGCTCTCGCTGTTCACGGTGTACAGCTCGCCGTGGTTCGCGGCCGTCTACCTGCTGCTGTTCACCTCCCTCATCGGGTGCATCGTCCCCCGGGTGAAGGTCCATGCCCGGGCGATGCGCTCCCGGCCCACGCTGACCCCGCGGGTGCTGTCGCGGTTGCCGGCGCACGCGGAGTGGACGACCCCGGTGCCCGCCGCCGAGGTTCTCGCCACCGCGCAGGCCCGGCTCGGCCGACGCCGCCGGCACCGCCTGGCCGATCGACCGGGACCGCTGGACCCGGTCGCAGCCGAGCGCGGCGTCCTCCGGGAGACCGGCAACCTGGTGTTCCACGTCGCGCTGCTGGTGGTGCTCGCCGGGGTCGCCGCCGGGTCACTGTTCGGTTACCGGGGCACCACGATCGTCACCGAAGGTGAGACCTTCGCCAACCAGCCGTTGACCTACAGCGACCTGGCCACCGGGGCACTGCGCGACCGGGACCGACTGCCCCCGTTCACGATGACCCTGGACAGCTTCGACGCCCGGTTCTTCACCAGCGGACCCAAGGCCGGCACCCCCCAGCTGTTCCGCGGCCAGGTCACCGTCGTCCCGGAGCCGGGCGGGCCGAGCCGGGCGGACGTCCTCCGGCTCAATCACCCGGTGTCGGCCGGGGGCGCCGACGTGTCCCTGCTCGGCAACGGGTATGCCCCCCGGTTCACCGTGCGCGACGCCTCGGGGCAGGTCGTCTCCCAGGGCTCGACCGTTTTCCTGCCCGACGACCAGCAGTACACCTCGACCGGGGTTGTCAAGGTCCCCGACGCGAGACCGACCGGGCTGGAGTTCCTCGGCAACTTCCTGCCGACCGCGCTGCAGGGGGTACCCACCTCGGTGTTCGCCGGCCCCGGCAACCCTCAGGTCCGGATGACCGTGTACCGAGGCGACGTGCCCCTCGGGGCGGTCGCCTCGTCGGTGTACAAACCAGACCAGGCGGCGATCGACGCCGGCCTGCTGCGGCAGTACCGCACCGCGACGGGCCAGCCACTCACCTTCACCCTCCGACCCGGCGACACGTTCACCCTGCCCGACGGGGCAGCGTCGATCTCCTTCGACGGGTTCCGCCGCTGGGCCTACGTACAGGTCGTCGACAACCCCGGGGACCGACTCGTCCTCGGCGGATCGATCGCCGCGGTCACCGGGCTGTGCGGGTCCCTGTTCGTCCGCCGCCGCCGTTGGTGGGTCCGGGCGACCACCGAGCCTGGCAGCGGTCACACTTTCGTCGAAGTCGCTGGCCTGGACCGGTCCGACAAGAGCGACCTCGACGAGGAACTCCGGCGCCTCGTCACCGACCTCCATCGCGCGGCTCCACCACTGCCGACCCCGCCGCCGGGGGCGGATCCCACCGCGCCCCCGCAGCCGAATCCCAGACAGGAGCTCGCGTCATGATCGACCTCGGCCAGTTCTCCGACGCCGTCATCGTCGCCGCACTGTTCGTCTTCGTCCTCGCCCTGGTCGCGTTCGCCGCGGAATGGGCATTCGGCAGCGCCGGCGGAATTTCCCGCGCCACCGCGGCCGAGACTCCGGAGGCGGCCGTGCCGACCATCAGCAGCTCGCCGGCGTCCACCACGGGTCCGCCACCCATCTCGGCCGGTTTCACCGCATCCGCTCCCGGACACACAGCCGTGCTCGAGCGCCGACTGGTTCCCGCGGAAGCGTCCGTGCAGAGCTACCCGACCGGTCACGGGCCCGACGGGCCGAGCGCGCGACCCGGACGTGGGCGGCGCGGCGCGACCGCGGGAGCGGTCGGCGGAATGCTGCTGGCACTGGCGGTCCTGCTCGACGGGGCCGGCGTCGTCACCCGCGGGATCGCCGCCGAGCGGGTGCCGTGGGGCAACCTGTACGAGTTCTCCATCACCGGCGTGTTCGCGGTGACCGGTGCGCATCTGCTGATGCGCCGTCGCCTGAAGCTGCAGTTCCTCGACGTCTGGCTGACCGGCTTCGCGGTCACGTGCCTGGCCGCCGCGCTCATCGGGTTCCACGAGGTGGTCGGCCCGCTCAATCCCTCCCTGCAGTCGGGGTGGCTGATCGTGCACGTCAGCTTCGCGGTCCTCGCCACCGGCATCCTCACCGTCGGCGCGGTCCTGGCCGGGCTGTACCTGTTCCGGTCCTCTCGCGAGGCCGCCGGCCGGTCCGGCGACGGGTACGTGTCGCGGCTGCCGGCGGCGAGCGCCCTGGACCGCATGAGCTACCGGGTTCACGGCTTCGCGTTCCCGCTCTACACGCTGGCATTGATCTTCGGGGCCGTCTGGGCCAAGGCCGCCTACGGCCGCTACTGGGAGTGGGACCCCAAGGAGACGTGGATGCTCATCAGCTGGGTGCTCTACGCCGCCTATCTACATGCCCGGGCAACCGCCGGCTGGAAGGGCAAGATCGCCGCGGTCATCGCCCTTGTCGCCTTCGGCACCGTCCTGTTCAACCTGCTAGGGGTCAACTTCTTGATCGCCGGCAAGCACTCCTACGCCAACTGACGCCGGTCATCGACGACCGCCCCACGAGCGGGGCAACGGGCCACCGATCAGGCCGTGTAGGAGAGGAGCGTCATCATTCCCTGCTCCCCGTGATAGGCGTTGTGACAGTGGGCCAACCACTGACCGGGATTGTCGGCCTGCAGGTCGACGGTCACCGTCTGCATGGGCAGGACGTTGACGGTGTCTTTACGCAGTCCCGGGCCTGACGGTGTCACCATGGCAAACGTGTGGCCGTGCAGGTGCATCGGGTGGAACATCATCGTCTGATTGCTCATGCTGATCCGGACTCGCTCACCTGCGGCCATCGCGAGTGCCTGATGGTCGGTGAAGGTCTTGCCGTTCACGAGCCACCGGCGCCCCCCGTCGGCCATCCCGAGTGCCATCGACAGCTCGCGGTCGGTCCCCCGTCGCTCCAGCGCGGCCCCGGGGGTCGGCGTCAGGTCGCCGTAGCGCAACAGTCGTGCGCCAAGCCCGGTGGGCCGCGCCCCGGCCGCGGGAGCCCGTCCGCCCGCGGATCGCAGGACGGCCAGCGCGGGTGGATCGGGCTTGCCCTCGGGCACCGCGACGATGGGGAACGCCCCGTCGCCGACGGTCACCACGACGTCGTACCGCTCACCCATGCCGAGGATCAGGGTGTCGACCTCGGCGGGGCTGACCGCGTAGCCGTCGGCATGAGTGACGGTCATCCGGTGGCCGCCGACCGCGAACCGGTAGGCGGTGTCGCTGCCGGCGTTGATCAACCGGAAGCGGATCCGGCGGCCGGGCTTGGATGTGACGGTGAACGGTGCGCGCGGTAGCCGGCCGTTGATCAGGTGCGCCGGGTAGACCACGTCCCCGGTGTCCGCGCCGAGTGGCTGGGCTGCGGACGCGCTCCCCATGCCCGTGGACATGCTCATGCCGCTCATCCCGGCGCCCTTCATCCCCTCCCGGCCGAGACGGGCCAGAATGTCCGACGGGGGGGCGCCCCACCCGTCGGTCCAGTCGTCCAGTACCAGCACGACCTCGTCGTCGTACCGGCCAGGCTCGTCCGGGTCCGCCACGATCAGGGCTGCCTGCATGCCGGTGTCGAGCTGAACACCGACGTGCGGGTGGAACCAGTACGTCCCGGGGTCGGGCACGACGAACGAGTACTCGAAGGTGCTGCCCGCGGCAACGGCGGGCATCGTCACGCCGGGAACGCCGTCCATGTCGTTGCGCAACGCGACGCCGTGCCAGTGCACCGTTGTCGGCTCGGGGAGCTGGTTGACCAGTCTCACCTGCAGCCGATCGCCGGCTGTCAGCCGGATCTGCGGTCCCGGCACCGTCCCGTCGTAGGCCCAGGTGGACACGGTCCGACCCCCGAGGTCGACGGTCGCCGGCATCGCGGTCAGGTCGCGACGAACAACGGTCCCGGTGGTTCGCCGACCCGCCTCGGCCGCCGCCACCGCAGCCGACCCCGGCCCGACCGGGTCGGGCGACGTCGGGTCCAGCAGGCGCAGTCCGGCGTACCCGCCGCCGACGGTCACCGCTCCCGCCGCCCCGAGCTGGAGCAGGCGTCGCCGGCTCACCACTGCGGTCTCCGGGGGATCGTCGGTCGGCCGCCCAGGAGCCCCACCGCCGCGAACCGACCGAACATGCGCGCCGCCTCCGTCGCCGAATGGAAGAAGTAGGCGGCCGGTCAAAGGTGCCAGAGCGCACCGCGCCTCTGTCTGCCGCTGCGGATGTCCGAACGACTCGGGGCCACACGTCGTTCCACCTGTACGGATCGGTCGTCCTGTACGGATCGGTCGTCGGGGCGGTGAGATGTGGGACACGCCACCGGTGTAGGAAGAACGAAGCGCCGCAACCGCGACCGCCCTGAGACCTTGACCGAGCGGAGAGTCCATGTCGCCTCGCCGAACGCCCGCGATGGTTGCCGTCCTGGTCATCGCGATGGTGACCGCGTGTTCCGGCGGAAGCCCGGTCGCCACCGGAACGCGGTCCGACGGCGTCGAGCACATCCACGGCCTCGGGGTGGACCCGGCCGACGGCGTGCTGTATGCGGCTACCCACACGGGGCTGTTCCGGGTTCCGGAAAAGGGGGCGGCGGCCCGGGTTGCCGACCGTCGTCAGGACACGATGGGCTTCACCATCACCGGGCCGAACACCTTCCTGGGCTCGGGCCACCCCGACCACGCGAAGGACCCGGACCTCGACCCGCAGCTCGGGCTGATCCGCAGCACCGACGCGGCCGAGAGTTGGCGGACGGTGTCCCTGGCCGGTCAGGCCGACTTCCACGTCCTGCACGCCGCCTACGGCGACGTCTACGGCTGGGACTCGGGCACCGGACGGTTGATGGTCTCCGCCGACGACGGCCGGACCTGGGAGGTGCGCAGTGTGCTCGACCTGCGGGACTTCGCGCCGAGCCCGGACCGGCCCGGCACGCTGCTGGCCACCACTGCGACAGGACTGGTCCGCAGCGTGGACGGCGGCCGTCGCTGGCAGCCGGTACCCGACACCCCGCCGTTGGTCTTTCTCACGTGGGGTGGGGCGGGGTCGCTGTTCGGGCTGGCCCCGGACGGCACCGTCCACCGCTCGGCCGACGGCGGCCGGACGTGGGTGGTCCGCGGGACCACGGGGGGCCGGCCCGAGGCGATGACCGTGGGCCGCCGCGCCGGCGCCGCGACCCTCTACGCGGCGGTCGCCGGCCGCGGCGTCGTCGCCAGCGCCGACGACGGCGCGACCTTCACCACCCGGTACGCCGAATAACGCCCCGATCCCTGCGCACCCGACGTCGCGTCCGCGCTGCGGCCGGCCAACGCCGTCCCGGCCGGGGTCAGTCGGCCAGCGCCTCGTCCGGATCGGTGCTCGCATCGGGCAGCGGTGCTCCGGCGGCCGCCACGGCCGGGGACGCGGCCCCCTCAGCGGCGCGGTCGACGAAGCGGGACGCGATCTCCAGGATCCGCTCGTTGCCGAAGTCCTCGCCGACGGTGACCCGGACGCCCTCGCCGTCGAACGGGCGCACGGTGACGCGGGCCTCGTCGCACTGCTCGACGAACCAGGCGGTGTCCGCGCCCGTCGGGAGCCACACGAAATTGCCGGCCGCCTCGGGCAGGTCCCAGCCCTGCGCAGCCAGCTCACCCACCACCCGGGTCCGCTCCGTCACCAACGCATCGACCCGCTGCAGCAGCTCCCGCTCCGCGGCCAGCGACGCCAGCGCGGCCGCCTGCGCGAGAGCGGTGACCGCGAACGGAATCGTCACCTGCCGCAGCGCGACCGCGACCGGCTCCGGCGCGACGGCGAACCCCACGCGCATGCCCGCCAGGCCGTAGGCCTTGCTGAAGGTCCGCAGCAGCGCGACGTTTCGCCGCCGGCGCGCCAGCCTTGGGCCGTCGACCGCCCCCGGGGTCCGCACGAACTCGACGTAGGCCTCGTCCAGGACGACGAGCACGTCGTCGGGGACCTCGTCGAGGAACGCGACCACCTCCTCGTGCCCGAGCACGGGACCGGTCGGGTTGTTCGGCGTGCAGAGCAGGACCATCCGGGTCCGCTCGGTGACCGCGGCCGCCATCGACGGCAGGTCGTGGCGGCCGTCCGCGGTCAGCGGCACCGGGACGGCCGTCGCGCCGCCGACCTGGACGACGATCGGGTAGGCCTCGAACGACCGCCACCCAAAGACCACCTCGTCGCCGTCGCCGGCGGTGGCGGCCACCAGCTGCTGCAGGACGCCGACACTGCCGGCGCCGGCAACCACCCGGGAGGCGGGGACGCCGAACCGGGCGGCGAGCGCCGCTTCCAGGTCGACGGCGAACGGGGCCGGGTACCGGTTCTGCATGGCCGCGGCCGCAGCGACCGCCTCCACGACCCCGGGTAGCGGGGGAAACGGGTTCTCGTTCGACGACAGCTTGTAGCCGTACAGACCACCGCCGGCCGGCGGCGGCTTGCCCGCCCGGTAGGTGGGCAGGTCGGCCAGGATGGGGCGCAGCCGGACGGTCACCGGCACACGGTAGGACCCGACGAGCAGGGGGACACCGGACCGGCCCACCCGTCCCCTGGCCCCGAGCCGCTGCCGGCCGGTGGTGGCCGGGGCGGTGGTCGGCCACGGCTGGCGGCGCACCGACCGTATGACTGCAAGCTGTCATGTCAGGAAGCGGCGGGCTTCGTTGGGTGGGGGCACGTGTGCTCACCCGAGACGTAACCCTGGGCTCACAAAGGGAGGCGCCGCACCGTGGTCCGGGTCGCGGTGTAGATGAAAGGACCGGGCCGCTCGGTGAGCTGGTCGATGACCCGCCACTGGGCCATGACGATTTCTAGCTGGTCCCAGGTGCCACCTGCCGCTGCGCCGGCGAGGGCGACCATGCGGGCGCCGCTGTCCCGGACGCGGTGATCTCGGCGGTGTGGCGTTGGATTGCCAGGTCACGCGTGACGATCAGCCAGCCTTGGGCGGAGACCAGTGGGATCCAGTCGGGGTCTTTCGTGGCCGGGGTGATGGAGCAGGCGGGACGCCGGCGGCCGCGCACGGTGCCGCCGGGGTCACCGGGGTAGGTGAGGTCGTTACGTAGTGCGGCGAGGATCTTTGCAAGGCCTCGTACGTCCTCGTCGAGGTAGAAGGCGGACGGTCGCCGGCCGCGGCACCGGTTAGGCCGCGGTCTGGGTGGTGGCAGTCCCCAGCTCGTAGGCCAAGGCCCAGGTGATGTCGTCGGGGGTCATGTCGAAGGCGTCGGCGATCTCGTCGTCGGATTCCCCGGCCTGGCGGTGTTCGCGGATGACCTCGGTGCTGATGCCCTTGATGGCGGGCCGGCCGAAGCGGACGTCGGGGTCGATGCGGACAGGGGAGGCGGGGTCACCGCTGGGCCGCCAGCCGGCGGCGAGGTCGCCGTCCCAGGTGACGCGGTGCAGGAAGTCCTCGGCTGGGGCGGCGAGCAGGTACTGGCCGTGCAAGTCGGTGACGAGGGCGTAGTCGGGGGCGAGCTGGGCGGTCTCCTGGTCGGCGAACAGCAGGTGGCGGTCACCGATGAACGGCTGCCGGTGCGCGAGGGGGTGGGGGAGGTCGTACCGCTTCCGCTGCAGGTCGATGAACGCGCGCAACTCCCGCATGGGGACTTGGGACCGGCGGTAGGACCGCAGCAGTCCGGCTTCGACGAACTCCGCCCAGGTGACGGGGGCGCGGCCACCACGGGCTTCGACACGGATGACGGGTCGGTAGGTCTTGCCGCGGCGGACGCCGCCCTCGAGCCAGTAGTTCAGCGACGACTGGGAGATCCCGAGCAGGCGCGCGACCTCGGCTTCGCTGTACATCTCACGGTTGAGGGTCTGCACGGTCATGGTGGTCCAGTCTTCCGTAAAGGCGGCGTGGTGCGGGTCATTAGCGCTGCTCAACAGTGCTCGGATTGCCATCCCCGAGCCCGACCGAATCCGCAGTTCGCGCACACCCCGCGACACAACCGCCACCTGTGCAGCTTCCTGACTAGCTGACATGCCTGCTAGCTGACGTGTCGACGGTCGAGCATGTCGGTGATGAGGCCTTCGACGATGACCTGGATGGGCTGGTCGGTGGTCGCGGCGTAGATCTTCAGGCGCCGTTGGGTGCTGCGGTGCAGCCTCGTGGACATCAGGACCATGGGGTCGGTCTCTGCTGTCGCTGGCGCCTCTGAGGTGGTGCTCGCCGGCTCGCGGGTGGGGGCGACGGGGTGGTCTCGGACGGGGGCCTTGGCGAGTGCGGGTCGCGGCTGCGGGCGGGTCATCAGGCGGCCACCTCGGGTCGTAGGGCGCGCAGCTGGTCCGCGAGCGCGGTGTGGGCGGCGTCAACTGCCGCGCCGGAGGAGCTGTAGTCAGCGATGGCGGCACCGGCTCCCATCGCTTCGGCGATGACGGCGCGAGCCGGGATATAGGGGCCCCAGACGTCGGAGCCGTAGGCAGCGGCGATCTCGGCGGCCCGTAGAGCGGACTCGTTGGTGCGGGTCTCGTGGTTGACGACGATCCCGGCCAGCGTCAGGGCCCCGGTTGTAGCTGGCGGGTGGACCCGACCCGGGTCAGGCCGGGGGCGATCGCGCGCAGCTGCTCGACTAGGCGCAGGCCCCTACTGGACACTGGGCCGATGCCGAGGACCGGGACCGACGGGGCCACCGCACCGCCGCCGGACACCGCGGACATGACGGACACCGCCGACACCGCCGACACCGCCGACACCGCCGACACCGCGTCGGTCCAGGTCGGTCGCACGCTGCTCGACGAGCACCTCGCGGTGGCGGCGGCGACCGCGGACCTGTTGCCGGGCGCAGCCGTGGTGGCCGCGGAGCTCGTCGGGTGCTTCCGCGCCGGCGGGACGCTGTTGACCTTTGGCAACGGCGGCAGCGCCGCGGACGCCCAGCACCTCGCAGCGGAGATGGTGGGCCGGTTCCGCCGCGACCGCCGGCCGCTGTCCGCGGTCGCGTTGACGGTCGACAGCTCGGCGATGACCAGCATCGGCAACGACTACGGCTTCGAGCACGTGTTCGCCCGGCAGGTCCGCGCGCTGGCGCGCCCCGGGGACGTCGTCGTCGGGGTCAGCACCAGTGGCACCAGCCCGAACGTCGTCGCCGGGCTCGCGGCGGCCCGGTCCGCCGGTGCGCGGACCGTGCTGCTCACCGGCGCCGTAGGTCGGCCCGGGCTGGCCGACCACTGCCTCGCCGTCCCGTCCACGACGACCGCGCGCATCCAGGAACTGCACGTGTTCCTGATCCACCTCGTCAGCGAGATCGTCGACGCGTGGGCCGTCGGTGGCGACGCGGCGAGGGATCTTTTGCGCTGAACCCGGCCGAGACCGACCGACCCCGCCTCAGCCGGCGCGCGGACGTCCCGGTGGTCGGTGGATCAGGACCCGGCCGACGCCGCCGGCGACCCCGGCCAGCAACACCCCGCCCGCGACGTCCGTCGGCCAGTGCCAGCCGAGGGTCATGGTGAGCAGCCCGACGGCGAGCCCGGCGACGACGGCGCCCACCGCCAGCAGTCGGTAGGCCAGCACCGACGGCCGGACGCCACCCGGTCCGGCGATCAGCGAAGCGACCAGCAGCAGCGTGACCAGCGTGCCCGCGGTGTGGCCCGAGGGGAAGGAGCTGCCACCGGCGAAGAAGGTGTCGGAGCGGCGCCCGCTGGGCGTCGGCGGTATCCGGCCGAGCAGCGCCTTGGCGCCCTCGACCAGCACCGCCAGCAGGACCAGCGTCGCGGCCGTGCCGAGGACGGGCCGCCAACGCCGCAGTGCCAGCGAGGCCATCGTCGCGGCCAGCACCGCGATCCCGACGATCGACGCCCCGTCGCCCAGGTGCACGATCCCGCGCAACGGCGAGCCCTGGTGGCCGTCGGCCCAGTCGCGCGCCGCCACGGTCCCGGCCCGGTCGTAGCGGGGGAACAGCGTCGTCCGGACGAGGACCACCGCGAGCAGCAGGAACAGGGCGCCGCTGACCGCGGTCAGCGCCAGGGTGCCCCGCCCGGCCCCCCCGGATGCGGCGGGCGTCGGGCCGTCGGCCGCTGCCATCGGCCGTGCCGCCGCCTGAACCGTCACCGCACCACCGTGCCAGGTCCGGCTCCCCGGCAGGCTGGCGGCGAGGACCCGCTGGGGGCGGGGGGGTGTCCCGGCGTGCGGACGACACCTGTTGGGAGACACTGGGCGACACCCGGTCGGGACCCCGACCGGGTGTCGCCGGACAGGAGCCGTCATGCCCTTCGTGATCCGCTGGATCACCCGGACGATCGGTGCCGCCGTCGTGGCCCGAGTCGTCAAGTACGCCCAGAGCCCGCAGGGACGTGCGCGGATGCGTCGCGAGGCGGACCGGCTGCGCCGCACCCGCCGCTGACCCGTCGCCGTTGTGCACTGCACCGTTGTGCACCGCACCGTTGTGCACCGCACCGACAGGCATCTCACCGTCAGGCACCGAACCGGCTGACGGCGATCGGACATCCGGGGTGACCAAGGCAGGATCGGCCGGGTGACCACTCCCGCGCTCGGCGCCGTCTTCCTCCCGCACCACCCCCCGGAACGGCTGCGGGAGACGGCGCTCGCCGCCGACCGGGCCGGCGTCGACGAGCTGTGGCTGTGGGAGGACTGCTTCCGGGAGAGCGGCGTCGCGGCCGCGTCTGCGACGCTGGCGTGGACCGGGCGGCTCCGTGTAGGCGTCGGTCTGCTGCCCGTCCCGCTGCGCAACGTCGCGCTGACCGCGATGGAGATCGCGACCCTGACCCGGCTGTTCCCTGGGCGGCTGGAGCTCGCGGTCGGCCACGGTGTGCAGGAGTGGATGGCCCAGGTCGGGGCGAAGGTGGCGTCCCCGCTGACGCTGCTGGAGGAGTACACGACCGCCCTGCGTGCGCTGCTGTCCGGCGAGACGGTCAGCGTCGAGGGCCGCTACGTGCAGCTGCGGGACGTGGCGCTGGACTGGCCGCCGGCGAAGGCGCCGCGCATCCTCGCCGGCGCGGTCGGTGACAAGACGCTGCGGCTGGCCGGGCGGGTCGCGGACGGGACGGTGCTGGTCGGGGGAACACCGCCGGACCGGGTGACTGCCGCCCGGGGCGCGGTGGAGGCGGGCCGGCGGGAGGCGGGCCGGCCGGGTGCACCGACGGTCGTCGTCTTCCTGATGACGGCGACCGGGCCGGACGCCGAGGCCCGGATGGCCGCGGAACTGCGGACGTGGCCCGGCGATCTCCAGCTGGACCACACGGTGGCCGGCGACGCGGCGGCCGTCGCGGCCGCGGTGCAGCGGTGGGGCGAGGCGGGGGCAGACACGGTCGTGCTGCAGCCGACCGCCGACGCGGACCCGGCCGGGTTCGCCAGGTTCACCGGGGAGCAGGTCCGTCCGCTGCTTGCCGGTTGACCATTACGCCCGACATCGCGGTCCGGACCGCGATGTCGGATTCCCGCCAGACGACGACCCGACGGGGCCGGAGGATGGACGACATGCCCGCCGCCGGACCCGCGCTCGACGATCGGTGGCTGAACGCGGTCCGCTCCCGTGACGCCCGGTTCGACGGCTGGTTCGTCACCTGCGTCACCACCACCGGCATCTACTGCCGGGCCAGTTGCCCCGCGCGGACACCGGGACCGGGCAACATCCGCTTCCTGCCGACCGCGGCGGCCGCGCAGGCCGCCGGGTTTCGCGCGTGCAAACGGTGCCGGCCGGACGCGGCGCCGGGGTCGCCGGACTGGGACGTGCGCGCGGACTGGGTTGCCCGGGCGGTGCGGATGATCGCCGACGGCGTGGTGGACCGCGAGGGCGTCCCCGGCCTGGCGCGCCGGCTCGGCTACGGCGAGCGTCAGGTGCAGCGCGGACTCCTGGCGGAGCTGGGGGCCGGTCCGCTCGCGCTCGCCCGGGCACAGCGGGCCCAGACCGCGCGGTTGCTGATCGAGACCACCGACCTGCCCATGGCGGGGGTCGCCGCCGCCGCGGGGTTCGCCAGCATCCGCCAGTTCAACGACACCGTCCGCGAGGTCTTCGCCGACGCGCCGTCGGCGCTGCGCACCGCCGCCCTGACCCGGGCGGCCACCTCCGTGTCCACCCGCCGGGGCGCGCCGACGCCGATACCCGGGGCGTGGCAGACGCTGTCGCTGCGCCTGCCGTTCCGGGTTCCGCTGGAGCCGTCGAACCTGTTCGGTCATCTGGCCGCGACGGCGGTGCCCGGGGTCGAGCAGTGGCGCGACGGCGCCTACCGACGGACGGTTCGGCTGCCGCACGGGCCCGGCATCGTCGCCGTCCGCCCGCCTGCCCCGGGAACGAGCTGGGTACCCACCGCGCTGTGGCTCGCCGACGTCCGCGACCTCCCGGTGGCCGTCGCTCGCTGCCGCCGGCTGCTCGACCTCGACGCGGACCCGGCCGCCATCGACGGCGTCCTCGGCGCGGACCCCCACCTGCGGGCGGCGGTCGTCCCGGCGCCGGGCCGCCGGGTGCCGCGGACCGTCGACGGCGACGAGCTCGCCGTGCGCGCGGTGCTCGGCCAACAGGTGTCCACCGCCGCGGCGCGGACCCACGCCGCCCGGCTGGTCCGCGCGCACGGCGAGCAGGTGGAGGACCCGGCCGGTGGGCTGACGCACCTGTTCCCGACGGCCGCCGCGTTGACCGGGCTCGATCCCGGCACGCTCGCGCTGCCGGCGGCCCGCCGCCGGACGCTGGTCGGCGTGGTCGCAGCGCTGGCCGACGGGGTCGTGGACCTCGGACCCGGTACCGACCCGGTCGCCGCCCGCGCCGGACTGCTCGCGCTGCCCGGCATCGGCCCGTGGACGGCGGACACCGTCGCGATGCGGGCGCTCGGCGACCCGGACGTGTTCCTGGCCGGCGACCTCGGCGTCCGCGCGGCGGCCCGACGCCTCGGGCTGCCCGACGCCGAACGCCCGCTGGCTGCCGCCGCCGAGCGCTGGGGCCCGTGGCGGTCCTATGCCGTGCAGTACCTGTGGGCGACCGGGGACCACGCCGTGAATCGCCTGCCGCCCGACACCCCGCCGACGCCTGAGGAGGCAGCAGCATGACCACCGGCCGGACCACCACCACCGTGCCCAGCCCCATCGGTCCGCTGACGCTGGCCGCCGTCGACGGCGTGCTGTGCGGCGTCTACATGGCCGAACACCGGCACGCCCCGGCGTTCGACACCCTGGGCGAGCGGGACGACGACATCCTCGCCGAGGCCGTCCGCCAGCTCGACGCCTACTTCGCCGGGGAGCTGACCGCGTTCGACGTGCCGACGGCGCCGGTCATCGGAACCTCGTTCCAGCAGCGGGTCTGGGCCGCGCTTGCCGAAATCGGGTACGGGCAGACCGCCAGCTACGGCGAGCTTGCCCGGGCGATCGGACAGCCGACGGCATCCCGGGCGGTCGGGATGGCCAACGGCCGCAACCCGCTGAGCATCCTGGTGCCCTGCCACCGGGTCATCGGCAGCGACGGGAAGATCGTCGGCTACGGCGGCGGCGCGGACCGCAAGCGCTTCCTGCTGGACTTCGAGCGCTCGACGTTGGCTGCGCGCTTGCAGCCCACCGGTCTGGTTCGTGACCGGGTCGTCGTGCGCTCTTGACGGCGACTGTTGGGCAGTGCAACCGTCCCTCCGGTCGTACGCGCCCACCCTTGGTCGCCGTGCCCGCCCGGTCTCCGACGGACAGAGTCGCCGTGCCCGCCCGGTCTCCGACGGACAGAGTCGCCGTGCCCGCCCGGTCTCCGACGGACAGAGGAGTTCCATGCGCATCTCGTCCCGAGCGTTCACCCGCTCGATTCTCGCTGTCGGCGCGGCCGCGCTGACGGTTCCGGCCCTCGCCGCCGGCGCCAACGCCACCACCGACACGCCGCGAGTCCGCGTGCAGTCCGCGCCCGCCTGGACGGCCGCCGCACCGCGGCTCGGATCGCTCGCCGGCGCTACCACGGTGCAAGCGTCCGCGATCCTTCCGCTCCGCGACCAGGCGGCCGCCGAAGCGCTGGCGACAGCGGTCGCGACGCCGGGGTCGCCGACCTACCACCACTACCTGACCGCGGACCAGTGGCGGACCCGCTATGCGCCGACCGCGGCCACCGTGGACGCGGTGAAGCGTGTGCTGCGGTCCAACGGACTGACCGTCACCTCGGTGCCGACCAACAACCGCTCCGTGACCTTCACCGGGTCGGCCGCGCAGGTCGCCAAGCTGATCGGCACCCCGCTCGGCCGGTTCGTCAAGGACGGCGTGGTCCGGACGGCCCCCGCGGGCCCGGTGACGGTCCCATCGGCCCTCGGTCGACTGGTCGTCGGCTTCAGTGGCCTGGACAGCTCGGCGATGTCGGCACCACGTCACACCACGGGCGCCGGCTCGGCTGAAACCACCACGACCCGGTCGACGCCCCGGCAAGCAGCGGCCGGGGTTCGCGTCCTGTCCCCGTCCGCGGTGCTGCCCCCGCCGGAGCTGGTCTTCCGCAACGCCCCTCCGGTGTCGGCCTACTACGGGCAGAAGGCCGCGTCCTCGCTGCCGCAGATCCTCGCCCATCCGCTCACCTACGCGGTGCGGGGCTACACGCCGGGACAGATCCGCTCCGCCTACGGCCTGGACGAGACCCTCGCCGCCGGGTACGACGGGCGCGGCGCCACGGTCGCCGTCGTCGACGCGTTCGCCTCGAAGTACATCCTGTCCGACGCGCAGACCTACGCCCGGCGCAACGACCCGCGCCACCCGTTACGGGCGTACCAGTTCAGCCAGTCGCTGCCCGCGTCCTACCGCTACATCGACGAGTGCGGGGCGGCAGGGTGGTACGGGGAGGAGACCCTGGATGTCGAGGCCGTGCACGCGACGGCCCCGGCGGCGAACATCCTCTACGTCGGCGCAAGCAGCTGCGCCGACACCGATCTGTCGGCGGCGGTCAACAGCATCGTCGACAACTCACTCGCCGACGTGATCACCAACTCCTATGGCGAGACCGACGCCGCCCAGGACCCGGCCAGCCGTGCCGAGGACCACCAGACCAATCTTCAGGCCGCCGCCCAGGGGATCTCGATCCTGTTCTCCTCCGGCGACAGCGGCGACGAGATCGCCCAGACGAAGATCCGGCAGACCGACAGCCCGGCAAGCGACCCGTTCGCCACCGCTGTCGGCGGCACCGCCCTCGCGGTCGGCGCGTCGGGCAGGTACCTGTTCGAGCAGGGATGGGGCACCGGTCGCTCCCTGCTGACCAAGGGCGCCTGGGCCCCCAACCCGCCCACCTACCAGTACGGCGGCGGCGGCGGGACGAGCCGGGTGTGGCCGCAGCCGAGCTATCAGAAGGGCGTCGTTCCGGCGTCGATCGCGAACTACTTCAGTACGACCAAGCCTGGCCGGGCCGTCCCGGACGTATCCATGGTGGCCGACCCGAACACCGGCTTCCTGGTGGGGCAGTCCCAGACCATGCCGGACGGGTCGATCGGTTACGACGAGTACCGGATCGGTGGGACCAGCCTGTCCAGCCCGCTGTTCGCCGGGGTGGTCGCCGTGGCCAACCAGGTCTTCGGCTCCCCCCTCGGCTTCGTGAACCCGCTGCTCTACTCGCAGGGGATCCGGACCGGCCTGATCGGGGACGTGGACCACGGCCGCGCCGTGACCGACGGGGTCGTGCGCGTGGACTACGTCAACGGTTACAACGCGGCGAAGGGCACCGTCACCACACTACGGACGCTCAACCAGACGGGGTCGATCTACACCCGCAAGGGCTACGACGACGTGACCGGCGTCGGCTCCCCGAACGCCGCTGCACTGCTGCAGTACCTGCCCCGCAGCCAGCGGGTGCACCTGACGCGCTGACTTCGGGGTCCGGGCGGGCCGCCTGTGGGGATTTCACCCTGCAGGCGGCCCGGTCCGCGAGCTGGCCGAGCAGCGCAGGTGGCGCAACAACGCCGGCACTGCCGCACACCCGGGGCGTCGAGCCGGCCGGGCGATAGCGTCCCCTCGTGACACGCCTCCTCGCAGACCTCCCCCCGTACGTCTACGGCACGACCCGGCTGGGCGCTGACGACGTCGCGCGTGAGCAGCAGGCGGCAATGGCCCGGACGGCGGTCGACGCGGGGCTGTGGCTGCACACGTCACGCCAGTACGGCCACGCGCTGGAGGTGCTCGGCGACGCCTTCGCCGAGCGCCCCGGCGCGGTTCCGTCGGTGATCGTCAAGCTGGGCGGGGGCACCGCGGCCGACGTGCGCGCCACGATCGCTGCGAACATCGAGCCGTTTGGCGTCGGGTCGGTGACCATCGGCCAGCTGAGCCCGGTGGACGGGCTCGGGGACGGGCTGGCATCGGGCGGGGACGTGCTCGGTGATCTGGAGCGCATCAAGGACGACGGTCTCGTGGGTCGCTTCGTGCTCGAGATCTTCCCGTGGACCTCCGCCGCCCCGCTCGCGGCGTTGCGCGCCGGACACCTCGACGGGCTGATCGACGGCTACATCACCTACCTGAACCCACTTCAGCGGTTCGCCGCCAACGAGCTTTGGGACGAGCTGCTCGACCGGGACGCGAGCATCATCGCGATGCGGACGGTGTCCGGTGCGACCGTCCACACCCTCCGCGACGTGCCCGGCGCCGCGTGGCGGCCCTACCTGCGGGACCGCGCCGCGCTGGTCGCACCGGTCTTCGAGCGGTCCGGCATCGACAGTTGGGCCGAGTTCTGCATCCGCTTCGCCTTCAGCACCGCGCAGGTCCGCACCACGGTCGGCTCCACCACCCGGCGCGAGCACCTCGACGAGCTGATCAGGGCTTCCCGCGCGGTCGAGCCACTGTCGCGCGACATCGTCGAGGAGGTCCTCGCCCTGCAGCGGCGCTGGTCGGATGAGGTGGACGTGCACGCCGAACCCTGGACCATGTAGGTCGCCGACCGGCCGCGCCGGCAGCGGTCGGCCCGCCCGCTGCCGGCGCGGGCACCGGTGGGAGGATCGGCGGATGGCCCAGTCAGGTGGAATCCCGGCGGCTGCGCCGGCGCACGAGGCGCTGAACGAGACGATCCGCTACACCATGTACTCGGTGTTCCGGATGCCCGGTTGCCGGCTGCCGACCAACCGCGGTGGCGTCGGCGACGAGGCCGACGACTTCGTCGCGGCACTGGACGGCAAGGCCGTGACGGTCCGCGGTGTCTACGACCTGTCCGGGATGCGCGCCGACGCGGACTGGATGGTCTGGTGGCACGCGGACACGATCGAGGCGCTGCAGCACGCCTACAACGGCCTGCGGCAGACGGCGCTCGGCCGGGTCAGCGAGCCGGTGTGGACCTCGGCCGGCCTGCACCGGGCCGCGGAGTTCAACCGGGCGCACATCCCCGCGTTCCTGGCCGGTGAGCCGCCGCGCGCCTACCTCTGCGTGTACCCCTTCGTCCGGTCCTACGAGTGGTACCTGCTGCCCGAGGCCCAGCGCCGCCAGATGCTCGCCGACCACGGCAAGGCCGCCGCGCCGTTCCCCGACGTGCGGGCGAACACCGTGTCCTCCATCGCGCTCGGCGACTACGAATGGCTGCTGGCATTCGAGGCCGACGAGCTGCACCGCATCGTCGACCTGATGCGCGCGCTGCGGAACACCGAGGCCCGCCGGCACGTCCGTGTCGAGCTGCCGTTCTTCACCGGCCGCCGGACGCCGATCGGTGAGCTCGTCGACAACCTGCCGTGACGGACGGTTCGCGAACACCGCTCACCGAGGCCGCCGCGCTCCCGCCACTACCGGATGGCGACGGCACCTACCGGATCTGCTGCGTGTGCACCGGCAACATCTGCCGCTCGCCGATGGCTGAGGTCATCCTGGGCGCCGGGCTGGACCGCGCCGGCCTGGCCGGCCGGGTCGTCGTGGACTCCGCGGGCACCTCGAAGGAGGAGGCCGGACGGCCGATCCACCCCGGCACCCAGCGGACCCTGCACCGGCACGGGCTGGCGGCGGTGCACCACCGCGCGCGGCTGTTCGAACCGACCTGGGTGACCGCCTACGACCTGCTGCTGGCGATGGACTCAGGTCATCGACGGGTGTTGCGGCGCTACGCCACCCGGCACGGCGCCGATCCGTCGCGGGTGGTACTCGTCGGAGACCTCGATCCCGCGGGGAGCAGCGGGGACGTTCCGGACCCGTGGGGCTACCCGGACGAGGTGTTCCAGGACGTGTACGCGCAGCTGACACCGGCACTCGATGCGCTGGTCCCCGCGCTGCCCGACCTCCTCGGCTGAGGACCGCACGGGCCCCACGGGCCCGCACGGGCCGGGGAAGCCTCGCGCCGGTGTCGGGTGTTGCAGACGCCGACGGGCCCGGCGACCGGGCGCGCGACCACACGGAGGCGGACAGATGCCGGTCGAGTTCCTGGGTATGGGTGCGACCAACGACGGGTCGGAGACGACGGTGCGCTCCGGCGGCAGCTTCGACCGCGACTACACGATCCGGCTCGCCCGCGCGCACGAGGACTTCGGCTGGGACCGTGTCCTGACCGCGTACGGCTCCGGCTCACCCGACCCCGCGCAGGCGGCGGCACTGATCGGCGAACACACCCACACCCTCGGACTGCTGGTCGCCCACCGGCCAAACCTGTCGATCCCGACCTTCTTCGCCAAGACGGTGGCGACGCTGGACCGGATGAGCGGCGGCCGGGTCACGGTCCACCTGATCAGCGGTGGCAGCGACCACGAGCAGCAGCGCGAGGGCGACCACCTCACCAAGGACGAGCGATACGCCCGGACCGGCGAGTACATGCGGATCCTCAAGCGGGCTTGGACGTCCCACGAGCCGTTCGACCACGAGGGCGAGCACTACCGGTTCGCCGACTTCGTCTCGGACACCTTCCCGGTCCAGCAACCGCGACCCCTGCTCTCGTTCGGCGGCTCATCGCCGGCGGCGTACCGGGTCGGTGGCGCCGAGGCCGACATCTACGCCCTGTGGGGTGAGCCCCTGGCCGGCACGGCCGGGCAGATCGAGTCGGTGTACGCGTCCGCGCGCGCCGCGGGACGAAGTGACGTCCCCCGGATCCAGGTCGCCTTCCGCCCGATCATCGCCCCGATTGAGGACCTCGCCTGGGACAAGGCGCACCGGACGGTCGCTGCGATCCGGACCCGTGGCGACGCCGGCGGATCGGTCAACCGACGAGGGGTCCCGGGATCGCCGCAGAACGCCGGTTCCCAGCGGCTGCTCGCCGAGGCGGCGCGGGGGGAGCGTCACGACCGGGCCCTGTGGATGCCGACCGCGCAGGCCACCGGCGGTGCCGGCAACTCGACCGCTCTGGTCGGCACTCCGGAGACCGTTGCGCTCGCGCTGCTGGACTACTGGGAACTCGGTGTCGACATCTTGTCCATGCGGGGTTGGGATCTGCTGGGGGACGCGATCGACGTCGGCCGGTTCGTGCTGCCACTGGTCCGGGAAGGAGTTGCGCGCCGCGAGGCCGAGCTCGGCTCGCCGGCCGCCCGGACCGGGGCCGCGGCGCAAGCCCGCGCCGCAGCGCTGCAGGCGCGGGAGGCCGAGGCGGTCCCGGCGTGACAGGTGGCGGGTTGGAACTGCGCTGGACCAGCAGCGACGATCCGCTCGCGGCGCTCGCCCTGGCCGACCTGCGGGACCGGTACGTGCACCTGTACGGGGAGCGTGCCAACACGGAGATGGCGCGGTACCCCGCGGCCGAGTTCTCCTCCCCCGACGGTGGTTTCCTGCTGGCACTCGAGGACGGGGCCGCGGTGGCGGCCGGCGCGTTCCGGCGCAGGGACCGCGTCACGGCCGAGGCCAAACGCATGTGGACCCGCGCCGACCGGCGCCGCCGGGGCCTGGCCCGCCGGGTGCTCACCGAGCTCGAGCAGGCTGCGCGCGAGCGCGGGTACACGGCGATGTACCTGACCACCGGCTCGTCCCAACAGGACGCCGCCGGGCTGTACGTCGCGGCCGGCTACACCCCTCACTTCCCGCGGGCACTACTGGTGTCCGCGCCGGTGTCATTTCGCGAACTGCCGTTCACGAAACGGCTCTGACTCCCCCGCGGTTCGCCCGGCTCGTCAGGACAGGGCCCGCAGGGACGGGTAGAGCGGGAACTTCTCCGTCAGCCGCTCGACGCGGCCGCGCAGGTCAGCCGTGGCCTCGCCGGTCCCCGGGGCGAGTGCGGCGGCGATGATGTCGGCGACCTCGGCGAACTCCGCGTCGGCGAACCCCCGCGTCGCCAAGGCAGGTGTCCCGATCCGCAGTCCGGAGGTGACCATCGGCGGGCGTGGGTCGAACGGCACGGCGTTGCGGTTGACCGTGATGCCCACCTCGTGCAGCCGGTCCTCGGCCTGCTGGCCGTCCAGCGGCGACTCCCGAAGGTCGACCAGGACCAGGTGCACGTCGGTGCCGCCGGTGAGCACCGAGATCCCCGCGGCACTCGCATCCGGCGCACTCAGCCGGTCGGCGATGATGCGGGCGCCGGTCAGCGTGCGCTGCTGGCGTTCGCGGAAGTCCGCACCGGCCGCCAGCTTCAGCGCGACCGCCTTGCCGGCTATGACGTGTTCCAGCGGCCCGCCCTGCTGGCCCGGGAACAGCCCCGAGTTCAGCTTCTTCGCCAGCTCCCCGCGGCCGAGAATCAGCCCGCCGCGCGGGCCGCACAGCGTCTTGTGTGTCGTGGTGGTGACCACGTCGGCGTACGGGACCGGCGACGGGTGCAGGCCGGCTGCCACCAGTCCCGCGAAGTGCGCCATGTCGACCAGCAGGTAGGCACCGACCTCGTCCACGATGGCCCGGAAGGCCGGGAAGTCCAGCTGCCGTGGGTAGGCCGACCACCCCGCGATGATCATCCGTGGGCGGTGCTCACGGGCGAGAGCAGCGACCTCGTCCATGTCGATCCGGTGATCCTCGGCCCGGACGTGGTAAGCGACCGGGGAGTAGACCTTGCCGGAGAAGTTGGCCTTCATCCCGTGTGTCAGATGGCCGCCGTGTGCCAGGGCCAGTCCGAGGATGGTGTCGCCCGGGGTGAGCAGCGCCTGCATCACCGCCGCGTTCGCCTGTGCGCCGGAGTGCGGTTGGACGTTGGCGTACTCGGCGCCGAACAACTGCCTGGCCCGGTCGATCGCCAGCTGCTCGACGATGTCGACCCACTCGCAACCGCCGTAGTACCGCTTGCCGGGGTAGCCCTCCGCGTACTTGTTGGTGGCCACCGAGCCCTGTGCCTGCAGGACCGCGACGGGCGCAAAGTTCTCCGACGCGATCATCTCCAGCGTGTCCCGCTGACGGCCGAGCTCGCCGTCCAGCGCCGCGGCGATCTCCGGGTCGACCGCGGACAGCGGCAGGTCCTGGGTGTCGGTCATCGGGGGGCTCCCTCGCTCGCGCGGCCACTTCCCGGCGGCGCGTCCCGGCAGCTTCCTGTCGGGCCCGGCCGGGGCGCCTCCCAGGCTACCGAGACCACGCCGCTATCCGGGGCGGATGCTCCCGGGCCGGCCTGGCGGGCCGTCGGGTCACGTGCCGAGGGTGACCGCGGACTCGGTCAGTCCCAACCGGTAGGCCTGTAGTGACACGGCGGGGTTGGGTCGCCAGTCGCGCTCCGGCGTGCGGGCGAAACCGAACCGGAGGTAGAGCCGGTGCGCTCCGGCGTTGTCCTGGACCACACACAGCACGACCGAGGGGTAGCCGGTTGTGCGGGCGCGCTCCAAGCAGGCTGTGACCAGGACGGTCCCGACTCCAGCCCCCTGCGCGCGCGGTGCGACGGCAAGCATCCGCATCTCGGCCTCGTCAGGGCCGGCCACCTCGCGCTGGGCGGAGTGGGGGTGGACCAGCGCGACGCCGCCGAGGAGTTCGCCATGCCCGTCCACTGCGACCAGCAGGTCGCACCCTTCGGCGCGGGCGGCGGGGTCCCGGAGTGCGTCGAGGTACTCGGCGTCGTCGTCGTGGTGACCGCTAGCGCGGTAGGCGTCCACGGTGAGCCGGCCGAGCGCCGCGTACTCCCCGACCTCGGCCTTCCGGACGGTCACCGCGGTCGGGGCGCTCCGCCGTGCCGATTCCGACCGTAGGGGCGATTCGGACGGTTGGGCCGGTCGTGCCGGTCCGGTCGGGTCAGCCACGCTTCCATCGTCGCGGCTGCCGGCGCTTGCTGACCACTGCGGCCGCCCGAGCGGAAGCGGGCCTACTCGAGTAGCGACGCGTAGGCGACGACGTTGTCCCGGTAGTGGTGGCGGGCGTAGTCGAAGGTGCCGCCACAGGTGATCAGCCGCAGGGACGGGTCCGGGGTCGCGCCGTAGACGGCATCGGTCGGGAAGTTGTCCTTCGGGTACTGGTCGACCGCGTCGACGCGGAAGCGGACCGTGCGCCCGTCGGTCCGGGTGACCGCCACCACCGAGCCCGGTGCGAGGTTCTTCAGGTCGTAGAAGACGGCCGGCCCGCTCTGGGAGTCCACGTGCCCGGCGATCACCGCGGGTCCCGGGTCACCGGGGACCGTGCCGCCAGCATACCAGCCGACCATGTCCGGGTTCGCGGGCGCCTGCAGGACGCCGGCGCTGTCCAGCCGCAGCGTCTCCAGCGGGCTGTCGACGCCGATGGCCGGCACGACGATCCGCCGGACACCGACCGCTGCTCGTGACGGCAACGGCTGCGGGCCCGGCAGATCGGCGAACGGATCCGCCGCCGACGGCCTGGCGGTCGCGACCGCCCCGGGTCGCGCCGGGCCGACAGCGGTGCTCGACGTGGGCGACGGCGCGGCCGCCGGGGCGGTCGGCGCCGGCCCGGCCCCGCACGCGGCGAGGAACAACGCCAGCACGGCCGCGCCCGCCCCCGGCGCACGGCGACGGGAGCGCCCGGGGCGGCGTGGTCCGGGGCGACCGAGGTCGGTCGTCACCGAGCCGCAGTCACCCGGCGACGCACGACCACCCCGGCACCCGTGACGAGCAGCGCTGCGGCGCCCAGTCCGGCGAGACCGGCCGGACCGGTGAAGGCGTCGGCGGCCGGGGGTCGGTTCGGCGCCGCCCCACCGAACCCGGTGTTCACCCCGCCCACGGCCGCGTCCGGCGCCGCGGCGTCCTTGGCGACCTTGATCGACACGGGCTTGCGGTCGACGCCGGTCGCCAGGTCGTTGTTGCCGGTCCGCAGCGACAGGGCGCCGCCCTTGCCCTGGACGACAGTCAGCGAGTACACCCCGCCGGCCGCCACGTCGACCGAGGTCGCGGACGTCTTGCCGCCGGCGGTCACCTTCAGCGCCCACCGGCCCTGCGGCACGTCGGCGTAGCTGGTGGTGGCGCCGTAAGGGACGTCCTTGGCGAGCAGCGGGCCGCCGACGGCCTGGACGGTGACGGCCTGCGCGGACGGCGCGCCCTGGATGAGCCGGACGCGGGCCTTGCCCTTCGCCGGTCGCGTGAGGTCGTCGGTGATCAGCCGGTTGGCGATCTGGCCCGGCTTTCCTATGGCCGCGACCGTGTATGCCTGGCCGGCCTTGACCTGCACACTCCACGTCACGGCCGGCGCGCTGGTCGCCGGGCTGCCGGCCAGCCGCATCGCCACCCCGTACACGCCGGGCTTCAGCGACCGGTAGCTGGTGAACGACCCGTACCCGGCGTTCGAGATCTTCACCTTCGTCTTGCCGTCCAGGGAACTCAGGTAGATGTCGACGACCGGCACAGTGGGCGCCAGGTGCGCGACTCGCAGCCAGCCGGTCGGCGCGGTCCGCGTCAACGTCGAACCGCCACCCGGCTGGGCGGCGGCCGTCGTCGCGGTCGCGGCGACGCCGCCGACGGTGAGCGCCGCGGCGGCCAGCAGGCCGGCGCCCGCTCGCATCGCGCGGCGGCTGGTGCTCGGGGTGTCGACTCGGGCGGACATGATGCCTCCTGGGCTGTCGGTTCGGGCGGGACTGTCGATTCGGGCGGGACTGTCGGTTCGGGCTGGGCTGTCGATTCGGGCGGCGCTGTCGGTTCGGGCGGGGCCGTCGGAAGCGCGCCGGCTCCGGACGTCGGTCACTGCTGACCGCGCGTCAGCAGCCGGACGAGCTGACCGTCGGACCCTTCGGCGACGACCTCGACGGCGAAGTCCCCGGTCTGCGCGGAGAGGGAACGGTTGAGTGCGCCGCCCGCCGACGGGGTCAGCGTTGCCAGGACGACCTGCCGCAAGGGGGTCCCGGGCGGGTCGTCCGCGACCGCGGAGAATCCACCGACGCGCAGCGGTGTCTCGGCGGCCAGGATGGCGACCACCGTGGTCAACCGGGCGTCGACCAGACCGGCGACCAGGGTGCGGCGGGCTTCCGGCTCGAGGCGGACGTTCGGGTTGGCGGTGAGGGCCACCGCCGCCGTCGTCCGCATCGGGCCACCCGAGGAGTCGCCGGGCTTGATCACCGTGGCGAGCGGTGCCGCCGGTGATGCGGCGGCAGGTGGCGTGGTGACCGCTCGTGATCCGGCGGTCGTCCTCCCGGCCGGTGTCGTCGCGGGCACGGCGGCGAACGGGGCGTACGGGGCGTTTCCCTTCGCCGACACCTGCCGGACGACGACCACCCCGACGCCGCACAGCGCCACGGCGCCGAGTGCGACCACCACCGCGAGGCTTCGAGTCCGCCTGTCTTGCTTGCGCCGCGCCCGGCCCCGCCGGTTGCGCGACGGCCGGCCGCCGCGGAACCGCGACACGAGGGTCGGATCGGTCACCAACCGGGCTCGCAGCCCGCCCGACCCGTCGTCGACCAGCTCGCCGGCGCCGGCCGTGGCCGCAGCGGCGCCGCGCCGGGCGCCTGCCTCGTCGGTACTGCCGACTGCGTCCGTGGTCCGAGTCGTGGGCGGACCGCCGGTGACCGTGGCCATCATCACTCCCACCCTCCAGGCCGGCTCGGACCGGGACATTGGCGACCGCGAGTGACGGCACGCGGTTCCGGTGACCGACGGTGACAGCGGCCGGACGCACTGCCCTGACCTTCCGGTTCGCCGCGGCCGGTGCCGGCGGATTGGTCCATCAGACCCGAATGCTCACCCATCTGCACCATCCATCCCCAGGCTCGGGGCCGTCCGCACCCGATCAAGGCGATCTGCACCGGCTACGCTCACCAAGCGCTACTTGAACAAGCACGCACAGTGACCGCGGCCCGATCGCGCGACTGCCCGGTCACGCGACGGGGCGCAGGTCCCGCCACGAGTGCTCCGGTGCGTAGCCGAGGACCCGCGCCGCCTTGGCCGAGCTGAGCAGGCTGGTGAACTCACCGTGGCCGTCGGCCAGTGGCACCCCCGGGTACACGCTTGCCAACAGCTCGCGTGACGGCGTCGGCATCGCGGTGTCCTCGGCCGCGATCAGGAACTCGTCGGCGCCCTCGACCTCCGCGGTCAACCCGAGTCGGCACGCCTGCGCGACGTCGCGGGCGTCGATGTAGCCCCACAGGTTCCAGGAGCGCGTCGTCGGGTCGCTGTGCGCGGAGAAGACCGTGTCGTAGGCGTCGGGAGTGATGATGTTGCTGATCCGCAGCCCGACATAGCTCGTCGTGGGGAACTGCGCCGCGAAGTACCGGGCGAGCTGCTCACCGACGACCTTCGACAGCCCGTAGCTGTGATGCGGCTGCAGCGGGTGCTCCTCGTCGATCGGGGCGTAGCGGACCATCCCCGGCGACAGCGGCACGCCGAACGTGGTCTCGCTCGACGCCCAGACCACGCGCGGCAGTCCACGCGACGCGGCCGCGCTGAACACGTTGTACGTCGAGAGGGTGTTGTTGCGGAAGGTCACCTCGGCCGGCGACAACCCCGGCGCCGGGATCGCGGCCAGATGGACCACCGCGTCCGCGCCGGCCAGCACCTCGTAGGCCTGGCCGAGCTCGGTCAGGTCCACGACGAGGGTCTCGGCAGGCGACTCGTGGCGGACGAGGTCGACGTCGAGCACCTCGTGGCCGTGTCCGACCAGGTCCGCGACGGTCGACCGCCCCGCCTTACCTGCTCCTCCGGTGACGACGACCTTCACGGGACGACCTCCTTGGTGCGCCGGTGTGGGCGGCCCGACGCGGGCGGCCCTCGTGCGGGCCACTGTGCCGGAGGCCGGGGGAACCACCTCGCGGCGATCCTTCCGTGCAAGGCGACATTTGCAAACTGCTCTTTGCAAACGATCCTTTGCGCGCTACGATCGCAGCGTGGCCCAGCCTGAGGAGCAGCGCCCGGACGATCCCGGAAACCCGCTGTTCGACCCTGCCCAGGACGTCGTCACCGACGCCGTCGCACTCGCGGCGATGGCCCATCCGCTGCGGTTACGACTGCTTGGGCTGCTCCGCCGCTGGGGACCGTCGACGGCCAGCCGGCTCGCCGCCCGGCTCGGTGAGTCCTCCGGCCTGACCAGCTACCACCTGCGGCAGCTCGCCGCGAGCGGCTTCGTCACCGATGCGTCCCCGGACGACCTTGCGCACGTCGAGCAGTCCGGCGGCCGCGAGCGCTGGTGGAAGGCGGCCCGGCGCTCCACGTACACCGGGCCCGCACCGGCCGGCGACGACGAAGCCGCGGCCGTGTCCGCCGACTACCAGCGAGCGGTGCTCGCGGCGTACACCGACAACGCGAAGAACTGGCTGGCCGTCGAGCACACGTGGCCGAAGTCCTGGCAGGACACGAGCAACTTCAGCGACCTGACGCTGCAGCTGACCCTCGACGAGGCCCGGCGGCTCAGCGACGAGATCGCCGCTCTGCTCGCGCGCTACCGGCGGGCGGACCCGACCAGTCGACCGGGAACCGGCGACGTCCCCGCGGACTCGGTCGCGTTCGCCGCGCAGTACCTGCTGTTCCCGCAGCCGGACCAGGACCCGCCCGGCGGGACCCCGTGACGCCGGATGCGCCTGATCTGCCGGCGGTGCCCGACCCGCAGTCGGTGCTCGACCGGCAGTCGGTGCTCGACCGGCAGTCGGTGCTCGACCGGCAGTCCGGGCGCGGTCGCACCGGCTTCGCCGCGCTCCTCACCGCAGAGACGGTGTCGACGGCCGGCACGCGGATGTCGCAGATCGCCGTGCCGTGGTTGGTGCTCTCGGCCACCGGGGACCCGGTCACCGCTGGGCTGGTCGGGCTGGCCGAGATCCTTCCGTACGTGGTGCTGCAGGTGCTCGGGGCTCCCCTGGTGGACCGGCTCGGCGGGTACCGGGTCACGGTCGTCGGCAACCTCGGCGCCGGCATCGCCCTGGCCGGCGTTCCACTGCTGGCCGAAGCCCGCGACCTGGGACTGGCCGCGCTGCTCGGGTGCGTGTTCGTCGCGGGTCTGCTGCGCGGGCCGGCCGACTCCGCCACGCAGGTGTTGCTGCCGGGGGTGGCCGCAGCCGGCCGGATACCGATCGACCGGGCGGTCGGCGCACTGGATGGGGCCCAACGGGCTGCCGGGCTGCTAGGTGCGCCGCTCGGGGCTGCACTCGTCGGGCTGATCGGCTCCCCCGCGGTGGTTGCCCTCGATGCCGGCACCTTCGTGGTCGCCGCAGCCCTGGTGGGCTTGGCGGTTCCCCGGGCCGCGGGTGTCACCCGGCCGGCCGACGACAACGCCGGTGCCGGGTACCTCACCGAGCTGCGGGTCGGTCTCGTCTACCTGGTCCGCGACCGGCTGCTGCGGTCGATCGCCGGCATGGTCCTGGTCACCAACCTGGTCGATGCGGCGATCTCCGGCCTGCTCCTGCTGGTCTGGGCCCGAGAGCGGTACGGCTCGGCCGGGCCGGTCGGCATCGTCGGCGCTGCGATCGCCGGCGGCGCGGTGGTGGGGGCGCTGGTGATGACGGCCGTGGGCCAGCGCCTGCCGCGGCGGTGGACCTTCGCCGTCGGGTTCCTGGCCGCCGGCGCGCCCCGGCTGGTGATTCTCGCCGTCCCCGTGCCGCTGTGGGTGGTGGTCGCCGTCTGGGCGGTCAGCGGTCTGGGCGCCGGCGTCGTCAACCCGACTCTCGGCGCGGCCGAGTACGACACGATTCCGCGGCGGCTGCAGGCGCGGGTGCTGTCCGCCCTGGGCGGGATCGCCTGGGCCGGCATCCCGTTCGGAGCACTGCTCGCCGGGGTCCTGGTCGATGCGGTCGGCCTGCAGACCGCCCTGATCGTCGGCGCGGCGGTGTACGGACTGGCCACGCTGGACCCGTTCCTGCGGCCGGCCTGGCGACTGATGGACCGCCGCCCGTCCGCCCCGCGCGCCACCTCCGAGATCGTCTCGCCGTCTCGGGCAGAGCGCTGCTCGCGTGAAGCTCGCGTGAACCGGGTGCACACCGGCACACCGTCAGACAGTCTTGATGGTGTCGGCACCGAGATCCGGCGGGGACGCCAGAGGAGGCGGAGGACGTGAGCCTGACCACACCGCTGGGTCGGGTGCTGCGCGACGACCGGGGGGTGCGGCTGGAGTTCGTGCGCACCTACGACGACCCGGTGGACGCCGTGTGGTCGGCGCTGACCGATCCCGGCCGCGTCGCCCGCTGGATCGGCAGCGTCTCCGGCGATCCGGCCACCGGGACGGTCGAGCTGCGGATGACCGAGGAAGAGGGCTCGACCCCGGGAACCGTCGTGATCCTGGAGTGCGAACCGCCTACCCGGCTCGTCGTGGACCTGCCGAGCCCGGACGGCACCTGGCGCATGTCGGTCACGCTCCGCGCCCAGGACGGACTGACCACACTCCTGTTCACCCAACGACTCGTCGAACCCTTCGACGCGAGCAGCATCGGCCCCGGCTGGCACTACTACCTGGACCGGCTCGGCGCGGTCGTCGACGGCTCCGTCGTCCCGGACAACTGGGACGACTACTACCCGTCGCTGACAGGCGCATATCGCGTGCCCAGCTGAGTGGCACACCGCATCAACAGGAGGGGCCCGGTGCGCTGACACCCGGTGAGCTGGACAGGTCAGCGACCGGCGGCGTCGCACAGGTGGAGTAGCGCACGAACCGTCGACCAGTTCCGGGCGGTTCCGACGACGTCACCCAGGGCGCCGGGCCGGCTCAGCGCGGCTGCCAGCTCGCTGCGCCCGATACCGGCAGGGGTGTTCAGGTATACCGCCCGGCCGGCGACGACGGCCCGGTCCCCGCTAGCCCTGCCCACCGCCCGCTGCTGTGCGGCGGCGACGCGCGCCTCGACGGCCGGGCCGGCGGGAACGGCCAGCACGAGCGCGTGGACGGTCTTCGGCGCCGCCGCCGCCTCGTCCGGAAACGGGTTACCGGCCGACACCGCAGCGAGCTCGTCGCGGGTGAGCACAACCACCTGCGGCCGGACGGGGAACCGGCCGGCGACCGCCGTCTCCAGCTGCGCCGCCAACGCAGCGGAGTCCGCGGTCCCGGCGGCGAACACGACGTTGCCGCTCTGCAGGTACGTCTGGACGTTGGACCAGCCGAGCCCGCTTACCAGCTCCCGCAGGTCGACCATCCCGATCCGCGGGCCGGTCCCGACGTTGATCCCCCGTAGTAGGGCCACGCACCCGGTCATGGGCCGATCCTGCCGCCCGGGCGCGGTGGACCGCCCCGGAGCCGACCCGGCCGGTGGACACCACCGCGAGCAGGTCCCGGGCGCGCAGCCAGGCCAGGAACCGGGAGACGGTGCACCGGGACACGCACCCGCGGTCGGCGAGCAGTCCCCAGCCGGTGCGGACGGTGGCGGTGGGCCAGTCGGTGTGGCGGGCCAATACGGCGGCCAGGCAGATCCGCCGGTCGGCGGCGTCCGAGGCGGAAGTCGGTGAGTGCGGCTTCCGCGGACCGCGACCAGCCAGTGCCGCAGGTCCACGGCGACCCGGTGCCCGGGCGGGACGGCGCGTGCGGCGGGCGGCGGTGGCCCAGGCGCGGGCATCAGCGGTGGTCAGACGGCCGTCGGCCGCCTGGGCGGTCACCTCCTCAGGGGGCGCCGGCCACGCGCTGAGAGAAGGGACGGGTCACCGGACTCACGGCACGCCGACCACACGGCGCACCATCCGTGGCCGCCCCGACGGGGCGAGGTAATGTCTCCTCCAGCAAGGTCTCGAAGCCCTGCACTCGAATCCGCCGGCCAAGCGTCTTTTCGGGTGTGGGGCTTCGTGCTGTCCGGGGTCCGGTCGGTACCCCCTGGTCTTAGGCGATCAGCCGTTCTTCCTGCGGGGGAGCTGCCACCACGAGGGGTGGCCGGCCGAAGTGCTCGGCCGCGATGTTTGCCAGGTGGTCGCTCAGCGTGAGCCCTCGGGCCTCGGCCTCGTCGCGGAGCAACTCGGCGAGGTCCGTCGGAAGGCGGGTCGCGAACAGCTGGCGCTCGCCCTTGTGAGGGCGTCCTCCTGGGCTTCGCGGTCGTGCCATGACCAGAGCCTGCACCGGTCGGTAACAGTTACCTCGGATTGGCGTCGGCGTGTCGGATCAAAGCCCGTGCCGGCGAACGACAACCCGGGATCAACGAGGCTGAGGTCACCACTGGTGGACGCCCGCCTGGCGAACTCCGCGTCCCGTTCCTCGACGACGAGCCGGTCCGGCACCACCCAGGTCATCGTGAAGTTCTTCCAGTCCCCGTCGTCGGCGCTGGCCGGGTCACCGGAGCGATGACGAACTCGCCGCTGACCCGCGGCGCGGAGGAGCGGTGGCTGATGTCCAGGCGCAGGACGCCCAGGTTCCGGGACGCCTTCGAGGTGTTCCCGTGTCCGGGACCACGAGCGGCGACTCATTCCGGCGCAGAGGGTGCGTCCGTCGCCGGAAATCGCCAACGCCCTCGAGCCCGCGGTTGGCCTCCTTCCGGGACAGCGCCCCCGGGAGCACCCCGCGGATGGGCACCCCCGGGGCAGGAGTTAGGCGGTGTAGCCGGTGGGAAACAGCCGCTCAGGAGAGTCCCGTCCCGCGGCGACGACGTGCAGGACGCTGGGCCAGTCCTCCTCGAACAGCCAACGTGCCGTCGCCCGCGCGGACCGCGCCGTCGGACAACCGTCGGTCGGCGCCGACGATGCGCCAACGTCGGCGCCGCGCCGCGTACACAGCGGTCCCGTCCGGGTCAGGCCCCGGCGTCGCTCCTCGCAACTTGTTCTAACAACTGGTTGCCCTGGACGCCACCCACACCTTCGACCGCGCCACTCCAGACGGAGAGATCGTCAGCGCGGATGAGCTGTCACGGGTGACCGCGACGAACCTGCACGGGGAGTTCGCCAAAGAGCCGGTCGACCAGCGCCTCAGCGCAGGAGGGGTCAGGGGCGGTGTCGTCGAACAGGATCGCGTAGATGATCGGGGCGACGACGTGGTCCACGACGTCCTGCGCGATGGGCGCGGCCTCACCGCGCTCACCTGCTCGGTGCAGGACCACCTCCATCTGCTCGCGGGTGGCAGCGGCACACCGGCAGGCGTTCCCCGAGCTGGTGCTGGCGGCGACCACGTCGCGCAGGAACAGCCGCCCGTCGGGCGAGGCCATCTCCTCCAGGTAGTCCCGGGTCCAGCCGACCAGGTCTGCGCGCAGGGACCCCGTGTCTTGCGGCGGGGCCTCAGGGCGCAGACGCCGGGCGGCGACGTCGGCGAGCAGGTCGGGCAGAGATCCCCACCGGCGGTAAATGGTGGATGGCGTCACCCCGGCCCGTGCAGCCACGGCAGGCACGCTCAAGGTGGGGCGCTGGCCCTCGGCGAGCAGCTCGTTCACCGCGCGGTGCACCGACTGCTGCACCCTGGCGCTGCGGCCACCGGGCCGCTTGCCCCCTGTCACGCCTCCAGGCTACCCGCTTAAAGCTCGGTCGTTGCGTTGAGGAAGCCGTCGGCATAGCCTCCTAACGCAACGACTGCGCATCAAGGGGGTAGCGATGGGCAAGATCCTGGACACACTCCCGGAACCGGTTCCCGGACTGGCCGCGGAGCGGATGAGGGTCGGGAGGAGCGAGATCACCCGCGTCGTGGAGTGGTTGGGCCCCATCCGCACCGTCGGCGAGCTCTTCCCCGCGACCCCGGCGCAGGTGTGGCGGGACAACGCCTCCTGGCTGGCCCCGCACTTCTGGGACCCGGTCAGTGGCGCTTACCGGGCGGCGATCCAGACCTGGGTGGTGCGCGCTGCGGGCATGACCGTGCTGGTCGACACCGGCGTCGGCAACGACCGTGACCGACCCCAGATCGCCCAGTTCGACCACCTGCACACCGACTTCCCCGACCGTCTGCGCGCCGCCGGCGTCGCACCCGAGGACGTCGACGTCGTGATCAACACCCACATCCACTACGACCACGTCGGCTGGAACACCCACCTGGTCGACCCCACCCCGGACGGGGCGCCCCGCCGGTGGGTCCCGACGTTCCCCAACGCCACATACCTGATCCCTGGCGCGGACTATGAGTACTTCCACCCCGACAACGCCGCGCGGATGCGCCCGGCGCGCACGGAGGACGAGCGGCGCCGCTTCGAGGGCATCCGCCTGGTCTTCGCCGACAGCGTCGCTCCCATCGAGGCCGCCGGGCAGCTGACCACCTGGACCGGGGCGCACGACCTGGGCGACGTGCTGCACCTGCGCCCGGCGCCCGGGCACACCCCCGGCTCCTCGGTGCTGTGGCTGGACGACGGCCCCGGCGCGGTCTTCGTCGGGGACCTCCTGCACACCCCGGTGCAGCTCCTGCGCCCGCAGGACGCCTGCAGCTTCGACTTCGACGCCGAGCAGGCCCGCGCCTCCCGCCGCGAGGTCCTCACCACAGCAGCCCGCACCGGCGCCACGGTCCTACCCGCCCACTTCGGCGGCCACGGAGGGACCACGATCGCCGCCGCCGCCACCGGCTTCGCCGTCCGCGACTGGGCAGACCTGCCCGCACGCTGAACACCCCTGGCCCGCCGCGCGGGGCCCTTCGGCGAGCAGACGCCCCCGACCGCCCCCGCCGCGCCACGAAGAGGTCGGCCGACAGGGCGCGGTCGCCGCCTCGGCCGTGAGCGCGGCTCAGGCGGCGGGAGGAGATCCCCGCCGGTCAGCTGCCTCACTCTTGCTGACCCCGGCCAGCCCGCCCATCGCCGTGACCAGGTCATCGACCTTGCGGGTGCTCAGCCCGTGGACATAGGCCTCGCAGATCACCGCGTGCAGCGCCCGGTCGATCCGCCGCCGGGGTTCCAACAGCGACGGGAACAAGCTCCCCGGTCCGTGTTTTCGCCGATCCGCAACCCCAGATCCCCAGCGGCCGTGGTCAGGGTCCGGGGCCGGTAGCCGTTGCGCTGGGCCGTCCGGGCCCCGGTGCGCTCGTGCGGCGCGGCGCCGATCACCCCCGAGGCCTCGGCCTCGATCAATGCCTGCAACCCGTGCTCGAGCAGCCGGCGCATCACCGACCCTCCATCCGCGGCGCGCAGCGTGTCGAGCAGGTCCAACAAGGCACACTGATCGTGGGTCATCGCGGTCCAGCTCCTCCGTGAGTGCTTGGCGGTTCTCACAGAGCCTTCCGCGGTGACCCCTCAACTAGTTGTTCTGCATCATGACGTTGGTGACAGTGGTGGGGGCGAGGCTGGCCGGGGGCTGGTTGCTGATCGCGGTGTGAGCTCGGTGATAGTTGTAGTGCACGAGCCAGCGTTGGAGGTAGTCGGCGCGTTGGGTTTCGCGGGTCCAGGGCCGGGCATAGGCGAACTCGGCGCCCAGGGTGCGGTTGTAGCGGTCGACCTTGCCGTTGGTCTTGGGGCCGGTGGGGACGGGTGAAGTTATGCCGGGCCCCGTCGGGCAGCGCCGCGTCAAACAGCGCCGAGCGGTAGCAGCTGCCGTTGTCGGTGAGGACCTTTTCGATGGTGATGCCGTGGGCGAGAACGCGGCCGCCCGGCGCAGGAACCCGGCCGCGGTGACGGCGCGTTCGTCGGTGAGGGACTGGCGTGAACGCACGTCGGGTGTGGGCATCGATCGCGGAGTGCCAGTACCGGTAGCCGACCCTTTCCCGCCGGGCGGCCTTGCCCTGGGGGCTGCCGCGGCCGTGGGCCCGCCACCCGCCGCCGGTGGGGATCGCCCCGATCTTCTTGACGTCCGCGTGGATGAGCTGACCTGGTCGTTCGGTGGTGATCCGGTTGGCCTGGCTGTTGCCGGTGACGTCGAGGTCGCGGAGCCGGCTGATCCCGAGCCGGCGTAGCCGACGGTGGACCGTGACCGCGGTGACATCGATCCCGTCAGCGGCGAGTTCCAAAGCGATCAGCCGCGGCGGGAGCTTGCGCTCGCGGCGCAGCGTCTCGATCCGTGCGACCACCGCCGGATCGGTCCGGGTGGGGCTGTGATGCGCACGGTGGCCCGGGCGACCCCGGCCTCGGCAGCCACGTGGGCCTGCGGGCGGCCCTGATCCAGGACCCGGGCCACCAGACGGCGACGGCCCTCAGCGGTCAACGGAGCGTCACCGTCCACTGGACAGGTCTCCCTCGGTCGGGCAGTGGTTGCGGTGGTAGCTCCACACCCAACCGGGGAGACCTGTTCCCGTTCAACCCGCCCCGCCGACCGACCCGCTGGTCACAACGTCATGACATGCAACAACTAGATTGCGGGAGTGCAGCTTCCGCCCGACGGTCATGTTCACAGCCAATTTTCGTGGGACGCTCGGCGCATCGGGTCAATGGAGGACACTTGTGCCCGAGCGGTAGCACTCGGACTGCCTTCGGTGGCATTCACCGAGCACGTGGACTTCACACCGTTTCGGGCTGGCTCGCTGGTCTCCGGGTTCCTGGACCTCGTGTCCAACGACATCCTGACTGCACCCGACCTGGACGTCGACGGCTACTTCGAGTGGATCGGACGATGCCGGTCGCGGTTCCCCGAGCTGGTCGTGCTGTCCGGGATGGAGGTTGGCCAGCCACACCGGCACAACGATCGGGTGCGAACGCTGCTTGCGCGAGGGGCGTTCGACCGAGTCGTCGGGTCGCTGCACTGCCTGCCCGACGGCGAGGCGTATGCGGAACCGTTCGTGCTGTTTGATTCGCGCCCGGCCACGGATTTGTTCACCGAGTACCTGGCGGAGATTTCGCGCATGGTGACCGGGTCCGACGCCTTCGAAACCGTCGCTCACATCGACTATCCGGTCCGAAGTTGGCCTGATGACGCCGCACCGTTCGACCCGCACAATTTTGAAGACGAGATCCGCATTGCGCTGCGCGCCATCGCCGCCAGCGAGCGTGCCCTCGAGATCAATACCAAGCTGCCGCTCGACCCAACCTTCGTGGGTTGGTGGAGGGAGGAGGGCGGCCGCGCCGTGACCTTCGGCAGCGACGCCCACGAGGCGCAACTGGTGGGAACCGGCCTCGCCGAAGCCGGCCGACTCGCGACTGCGTTCGGTTTCGCCCCCCAGGCTCAGCCGGCCGCACCGTGGGTCCTCCGGTCCTGACCACATGTTCTATCCACTCGCCCGGCGGCTGAGGAGGTGAACGATCGCCACCGCCGAGCAGCGTCCGGCGAGGCAGGCGGCCACGTCGGCCCTGGAGCAGCGGTTCCGGCAGACCCGCACGCGCGTCTGTCCCGGTGAGGGTGACCCAGCCGGGACGGGGCCTGCCTGGTCAGGTCTCGACCGCGGGCGGGCACCGGCCCATCACCAGATCGCCCTCCCGGCGTCCGGGAGTGGCCCGTCCGGTCCGGTCCGGACCGTGTCTTCGGTGGGGCGGACGACGTGGTGTGGGCCTGTGCGATCGTGCGCTCATGGCCACGAAGTGGACGCTGGGCTGCGACGCGGACGACCCGCACCGGATCGCCGGGTTCTGGGCTCTGGCACTGGGCTACATCGACGAACCGGGCTACGACGACCCTGATGGCGCGTCGATCGTCGACCCAGACGGGAGTGGTCCGGCCATCGGCTTCCTGCGGGTCCCCGAGGGAAAGACGGCGAAGAACCGGGTGCATATCGACATCCGCGTCGCCGGCGAACCCCCCTGGGACCTGGAGCACCGTGCACAGCTCGTCCGCGCGAAGGTCGAGATCCTGACCGCAGCTGGCGCGGTGGTGGTGTGGGAGGAGACGTACGGCGAGCAGCTGGACCACGTGGTCATGCTCGATCTGGAGGGCAACGAGTTCTGCGTCGCGTGATCGGTCGCTGAGCCGACCGCTGGCGGGGCGTGCTCAGAAGTCGATCCGCATGACGACCCGCCGTTTCGTCGGCGCGCTGACCTGGTGGAACCCCGCCTCGGCGAACATGCTGCGGCTGCCGACGTGCAGCTCTCCCCAGGTGACCTCCTGCCCGGCCTGCGTCTCCATCGGGTAGCCCTCGAGCGCGTGAGCGCCGCGCTGCCGGGCGTGGTCGACGGCCGCGCGAGCGAGAACGGTGGCGACGCCCCGGCGGCGGAAGCCGGCGCGCGTCACGAAGCAGGTGACGGCCCAGATGCTGCTGTCGGCCTTGTCCTCTGTCCGCCCCGTCCAGGGAACGCGGTTGTCCCGCAGCAGGCGTCGGTAGACGCTGCGCGGCTCGACGGCGCACCACCCAACAGGTTCCCCGTCGAGGTAGGCGACCAGGCCGGCCGTGCCGCGCGCTTGGGGTCGACCGCAGTCCGCCTGCTCCCGCAACCGATGAGCGAGTTCCTCAGCGCCGACCGACGCCCAGGACTCCCCGGGGCTCATCTTGAACCGCTGGCACTGGCACCGGGCCGCGTCGCCGCGCGCCCCGAGGACCGCCTGCAGGTCATTCCAAGACGCCGCGTTCGCCGGAACGACGGTCAACCCGTCGGGGGTTTCCTGCTCCCTGGTCGCCATCGCGCCAGTGTCCAGTCAGCTCCCGCCCGCTGGAACACCCGCGCAACAGACACGCGACTTGACGCGAACGATCGTGCGACACGGCTCGGGCACGGATCGTCGTGCTGTTCGACTCGGTGCCGAAATCGATCGGATCGACACGGCCCCGCGCCATGGTCGTTGAGCTGCCGGGTCCCCCCGGGCGGTGTCGGCGCGACAGCACGACTAACAATCGGTCCTGGTAGCGGAGTGGGTGCTGCCGACTCCGTCTACGGCCCGGTCGACGTGAGGCGGAACTCGTTGCCGTCCGGATCGGCCAACTCGATGGCGCCGTCCTGGGCGCTGCCGAGCCGGGTCGCTCCCAGCGCGGCCAACCGGTCGACCTCGGCGACCAGTTCGCCGTCGACCAGAGCGAGGTCGAACCGCTGCCGGTTCCTCCCGTGCCTCGGGGCCACCGGTGGGCCGCCCCACGCGACCTTGGTGCCACCGTGCGGGGACTGGACCGCGGTCTCCTCGTCCTCGTCCCAGACCAGCGGCCAGCCCAGTGCCGCGGCCCAGAAGAGCCCGACCTCGCGGGTGCCTTCGCACGCGAGCTCACCGAGGAAACCGCAACCGGCCAGGTAGGAGTTGCCGGGCTCGATCACGCAGAACTCGTTGCCCGCGGGATCAGCCAGCACGACGTGTCCATCTTCCGGGAGCTGCCCGACTTCGAGGTGGCTGGCGCCGCGCCCGAGCGCCGCCGCGACGACGCGCTGCTGGTCGGCGGGAGAGGTGCTGGTCAGGTGCAGGTGGACTCGGTTCAGACCGACCTTCTCCGCGTCGCCCGCGACGAACCGCAGGCCGGGCTGGACATCGGACCCGGGCAGCAGCGACCCCCGCGGATCGTCGATGACCTCCCGTCCCAGCACAGCTGCCCAGAAGCCGGCGAGCCGGGCGGGATCGGCCGCGTCGAAGGTCAAGGCCAACAGTCGGGACGGCACAGTCGGACCATAGGCACCGGACCAACAGCTCCGCGCATGTTTAAGAGCGCTCATGCTTGTTCGTCACGTTGAGCGCGCAGCGACAGCGGTGCTGGGACACCGGCGGGCGATCCGCCCGTGTCCACCGACGGCTGGCATGTGCCACGCGGCGCGTAGGCCGCCCTCCTCGTAGGAGGCTTGAAATAACCTATCTCGTGCTACGTGTTCACCGTTACCATCGACCCATGGGCATGAGGAACTATCTGATTGAAGGCCTCTCTGGCACAGGAAAGACTTCGGTCTGCGATGAACTGCAACGGCGCGGCTACCATGCGATTCATGGCGACCGTGAGTTGGCCTACCAGGGCGATCCGGAAACTGGTCAACCGACGGGTGGCTCCGAACACGAGCACCACATCTGGGACGTCGACAAGGTGAACGCCTTGGTCGCCGACAAGGGTGCCCCGGTGACATTCTTCTGTGGTGGTTCGAGAAACTTCTCAAGATTCATAGGGCTGTTTGACGGCGTCTTTGTCCTTCAGGTCGACCTCGATACGTTGAATCGGCGGCTTGACGCGCGACCGAACGACGAATGGGGCGGCGGAATACCAACTGAACGCAGCCTCATCACGCGATGGCATCAGACCAACGAAACCCTTCCCGAGAACGGGATCGTAATCAACGCCACCGCACCGATTACGCGTGTCGTCGACCAGATCCTCGGCGTGGTAACCGTGAACTGTCGTGAGATCGGCTAGGTCGCGTAACGGGCCGGCAAGCGCTCGGTGCGCGCAGTCCAGCGGCCCCCGCGGCCGACCAACCCGCGCCAGCCCTCGCACCGAAAGGCCGTACACCGAAGGCGTCGACCCGGAGTACGACTGGTGCCGCGACAACGACGGTGACGGCATCGACTGCGAAGATCACTGACCACCTGGCCTGGGGACGAGACGGATCCGGCCCGGTGAGCGCCGGTCACACTTCGACCGTGAACCCCACCAGCCACGGCGAAACCTGGTGGTTCGGCGCTCACGGCAGGGTCAGCTACTTCTCTTGGTGATCGTTTCGGGCAATTTCGCGGCCTACGTGGTCGGTTGGCTGACCGGTTCCATGACCGGGTGGTTCGCTGCGGTCGTCATAGCCCTGGCCACGGTCGGACTGCTGCTGAGCATGATCGACTTCGCCCGGTCCGGGCCGCGGTCCACCCCTCTGCTGAGAGGTCGGCCCGGCCGGGGTCGAGGTGGGTAACGGCGCCACAGTCCCGTGGTCAGTTCTGGCGGACGTCCGGCTCGTCCGTGTTCGGTCGGACCGGCAGATGGTCGCGTTCATCCCGCGGCCCGGGGTCACCGTTCCGTCGATCCCGTCGCCGCGCCTCGGCTCTAGAGGCATGCGCGGGAGCCCCGCAGCCCTTCCGCCCGGTACGGGACCCCACTGGTTTTCTCTCCTGAGTCGACGACCGCGACCGCCCAGGACGTGTTCGACGCCGCCAACCGCTTCAATCGCCAGGCGGCACCGACGCGATGAGCGGACGGACGGCTGGACAGGAAGTACGGACGCCGCGGCAGCGATGGTGACCAGTAGCATCGCGATAGTTCGCGGCGGAGAGACAGAGCGGAACATCGATGAGTGACGAGGTCGAGCACGAGTTTGCCGACCAGCAGATCCCGGCGCGCGATGAGGTCCGGCTCCACCTAGCAGTCGAACGCGGGCAGTTCCGCGGGATGAGCCGGGAACAGGTCCGGCAGGCGGTCCGCGACCGCTTCACCGCAGCTGGACTACCCCACGCTCCCTGGCACGAGGTGTACGCGAACACCCAGGTGATCCTGAAGGACCTGTACGGCGACCAGGTCACGGACCACGTCGGCCCGGACGCGGACGGCCAGGCACACCGAGCTGCGGTCGGACGGGCGACCGACGCCGTCCGAAACAACCGGCGAGGCAAGAGCCGGCAACAACTGACGGCCGAGCTGGGCGAACACCTGCAGCGCGAAGGCTTCTCCCCGCTGCTGCCACCAACCGTCCTCACGCCGTTGCTGGCAGGTCTGACCGGACCGGTCCTGCCGGTGCGCGCCCTCGACGGAGCGCTGTTCAGCGCACGGGTCACCGCGAGCCACCTGCACCGTTACGTCGACCTGGTCCGTGCGCTCCGCTCCGCCGCCGACGACCGCGAAACACCGCCATCCACACGAAGCTGAGGCGCAACGCGAGCCCACCGTCACGGCGGGGCGGCTGCGTCGAGCAGCGCGCTGGACACCAGGTCGACCGGGAGGTCGAGCCGGCCGGTGATCAGGCTGACCAACCGCGCCCGGTCGGCGGGCGGGACTCCGGTGACCAGGGGGGTGACCTCGCGGACAGCGTCGACGAGCGCGACAGGCTTCCCGGTGTGGGCTGCCCAGCGCTGCAGCCGGGTGGTGATGGCGGCGTCGACAAGCGGCACCCTCTCTGCCAGGGCGCGGCGCAGCCCGCGGAACCCGGTGGCCACGAGGACGTCGGCCGGGTCCATTCCGGTCGGGAGCTCGACGACGCGGGCGTCCAGGCCGGCGAGCAGGTCCCCGGCCCGGACGGTGGCGGTCTGCCCGGCTGGGTCGTTGTCGTAGGCGAGCAGCAGCGGACCGCCGGGGCGCCGAGCACCTGGCCGAGTGCGGTGGCGTGGTGGGGGTAAGGCGGGTGCCGCCGGCGGCGAGGCCGATGTGCCCGGCGAGGTTGACGGCGATCGCGTCGACGCCGCCTTCGACCAGCACCGGCCGGCCACGTCCGGCGGCGATCAGGTCCGCCTGTTGCGCTCGTCCGAGCAGGTACTCACTCTTCCGGTACAGGGCGGTTGTCGCGGTGTTCACCCACTTGGGGACCGCGGTGTCGGCGTCGGACAGCCGACGGGCGGTGAACCCGACGACGCCCTCATCGTCGACCAGCGGCACAACCAGCCGGTGTCGCAGGGCGTCGATCACCCCGCGTACCGGCCGGGTACGGCGACGCCGGCGTCGAACAGCTCGCGGTCGGTGAACCCCGCCCCGCGCGGGTGCTGCACGAGGGCGGCCGATCCGCGGCCGGCGGGGGCGTACCCGAGCTGCCAGCGTCGCCCGGCCGGGGTGACCGCGGCCAGGTCGACCAGCCCCCGGTCGGTCAGGGTGGCGACGGCCAGCGGTGGGCGGTCGGTCAGCAGCCGTTCCCGGTACCAGCGGGCCGCCTCGGCCAGCACGATGCGCAGCCGCCCGACGTTCGGGGGCGCCAGATTCGGCGCGGCCGGGCCGGTCATGCCCCTCATGGTCGGCTCGCGCCGGGCCGCCGTCACGCGGTCACCTCCTCAAGCTGCCCGGTCCCCGCGGTGGCGGCGGTGTCGGTGGTGGTGTCCCGAGCTGGAGCTCGTCGATGATCTGGCCGGCGGCGGTGACCGCAAGTTGCGCCCGCGGGGCTTCGGCCGACTAGTCGGCCCAGGTGAGCCGGTGGGTCGCGAGCGCCTGGAGGAGGTCGGGGCTGGTGTCGGTCAGCGGGTGTTCGGCAGGGTCGGTGAGCTGGGGGCTGACGGCCGGGTCGCCGGGCTGCTCGAACACCGCCCACAACGCGACCCCGTCACCGTGACGCGAGTCGAACCGGACCCCGTCGACCGGCCGACTGTCCGGGTCAGCCGGGCTCCGGTACAGCCACCGGGCGATCGTCTGGGTCAGCTCCCGCGGCTGCGCTGCCTTGAGCGCCGACGCGTCCAGGTCCGGTAGCCCGAGCCGGCGGGCGAGCTGACGAAACCGCTGACGCAGCGACCCGAGGGAGTACATGTGGCTGACGGCGACGTACCGGCCGGTCAGCCGCGCGGTCGACGCGACCCGCGGCAGCAGCCAGTCCCGGGGCACCCGCCCGGATGGGCCGGTGGGGTACTGCTCGGCGTCGACCGGGTCCTCCTCGATCCCCTCGACGACCTCGGCCAGGACAAGGTCCGGGCGGAACGGGGCGAGGACCTCCAGCAGACATCCCAGCAGCGACCCGCCCGCGTACACGGTGCGGAACTCCCCCGCCGGGTCATCCCAGCGGCCACCGAACCGGCCGCCGACCGCGTACTGCCACGGCGTCCACGCCCACGGGTCCGGCCGGTACCCGCCACACCACCCCCGGGTCGACATCGACCTGCAACTGGAGCCCCCGGACGGTGACCATGTCACCCGGGTCCGGCCCGAACGCGTGCCAGCCGGTGTCCACTCAGTCGGTCGCGGCGAACGCCCGAGCCGCGGCCAGCACCCGCGGGCCGGCCTCATCCAGGTCGTCCTCGACCAGCACCCGCGCCGGCGCCCGGTCCCCCAGCTGCGGGTTCATCCCCTGGAACCAGCTCTGCGCCACCGCCGGGCTGTCCCGCTCGACCAGCAGACCCGCGACCTGGAACGCCAGGCGCAACCGACGCTGATCCGTCGGGTCCTGCACCACCCGCGACCCGTCAGCCCACTGCCGCACCGCCCGGGTCTCCTTCACCCCACCCAAATATGCGACCAGCCGCGCGCCCAGCAGGTCCCGCAACCCCGCCACCACCGCAGCGGGCTCCGACCGCATCGCCCGCGCGTGGGCCACCAAGTCCGGTCGTGCCGACCCCACCACCGTCATCTCCCGACGGTAGCCGCCTTGGTCCCTTAATCACACCCTGGATCACACCCACTGTCTGGAGCGCGAGGCTGCGACTTCTTGGCGAACACGACCGCTCCGGGGGGAGGGTCAGGCGCACGGTCTGCCCGGTGACCTCGATCAGGGTGTCCAGGGTGGTCGCGTGCCCGTCGGGGACGGTGAACAGGCGAGTTCGGCGCGCAGGTCCACGTGGAGCTTGGCGTAGAACGTCCGGGTACACCAGCCCGTCCGCGAGCAGCCCCTGGTTCACCGACCGCCGCAGCAGTGAGACGTCGACCTGCACCGCGCCGAGGTCGGCGGCGGTGATCCCCGTGTCGGCGGGGGTCCCGGCGTAGGCGAGGGCGACGGGGCGGCCGTGGGTGTCGGCGAGCCGGGTCAGCACGGACCCGGACACCGCCGGCGGCGTCGGGTTCACCCGCGCCCGGAGCCTCGTGGTCGCCCACGCCTGCGGGTCGGCCGGGTAGAACCGGACCGAGTCCCCGTCCGGCTGGGTCCCCAGCACCCGGAACTCCTCGGTGATCAACGACAGCGGCATGACCCGGCTCGGTGGGCCGGCGGCCTCGTTGCCCTCTGCGGCGCCGCTGTGAGCCGCGTCGGCGGCCGCTGCGGGTCCGACGTGGCCTGGTGGGGAGTGGCCGGTGGGGGAGTGGTGGGCGTGGCCGGCCCGGTGAGGGTCATCGGTCGGGTGCGGGACTCCGGGGGCTCACCGGACCAACCGCCGCCCACCGTGATCGACTCGCCACTCCACGTTGGCGCACGGTCGGTGGAACCGGCGTCCATCCTGCGAGACCGCTCGGGTTCATCGCCCGTTCACGGAGTTAGGCCAGCCTCACGCCGGTCAGCCACCCGACAGACGGAGGAAACGGATGTCCTTGAACCGACGCCAAGTGCTCACCCGCGGTGCGGCGACCGCCGGCGTGGTCGCCGCGACCGCCGGCCTCGACGCGGTCGCCGGCCCCGCGGCCACCGCGACCGCTGCCAGCCGGCGCGGACCCGCTGCGGACCCGGCCCGGCTCTTCCCGCCACTGAAGGCCGCACCTGGCGAGCTGCTGGCCCTGCCGCGCGGGTTCGACTACGAGGTCGTCGCCGTCTCCGGGGTCACCGAGATCCACGACGGCACCGGTCGGGTGATCGGCACCACCCCGGCCCGCCCCGACGGCACCGGCGCGGTGCGCACCCCGACCGGCTTCCGGCTGGTGCAGAACCACGAGATCTCCCCCGGTGGGCAGCAGCCGGTCCCCCTGGTCGAGGGCACCGTCTATGACCGCGGCGTGCTCGGCGGAGGCTGCACGGTCATCGAGACGACCCGCAACGGTCGCCGCCGCTCGGAGTGGGTTGCGCTGTCCGGCACGGTCGGCAACTGCGCGGGCGGCATCACCCCCTGGGGCTCCTGGCTGACATGTGAGGAGACCGAGGCCAAGGCCGGCACCGGGACGCTGCAGCAGGACCACGGGTACGTCTTCGAGGCGTTCCCCGACGTCCCGGCGAAGCAGACGCCGCAGCCGATCCGTGCCTGGGGGCGGTTCGCCCACGAGGCCGTCGTCGTCCGGCCCGGCAACGAGGTCGTCTACCTGACCGAGGACGCGGGCCGTCCGAACGGACTCCTCTACCGGTGGACGGCGCCGACCGGCTACCGGCTGCGGCCGCACATCGCCCGGACTCTGGGCAAGAACGACGGACGGCTCGACGCGCTCGTCGTGCTGGCACCGGACGGCAGCGTGCTGCCGGATCTGGCCTACGTGACGTCGGCGCAGATCGGTCGCCCGTTCCGCACCCGCTGGACGAAGGTTCCGGACCGGCACGCCACGACCACCTCGACCCGCAAGCAGTTCCCCGACGGGACGGTCACCCGGTCCAAGAAGCTGGAAGGCGCCTGGGGCGACAAGCGGGGCATGTACTTCGTCGCGAGCTTCGCGTTCGGGCCGGGCGACCTGCCGGCCGACGCGACCAAGCACGACGGGCAGCTGTGGTACCTGGACTACGCGACCGAGATGCTCACCCTGGTCGCGTACTACCCGTACAACGAGCGGCTCCACGACGAGACGATCGACCCGGAGACCGGCCTGGGCCGCAGCCTCGACCTGGCCTTCGACGGGCCCGACAACGTCCACGTCTCGCCCTACGGGAACGTGATCCTCGCCGAGGACGGCAACGGGGCCAACCACATCCTCAGCTGGACCCGCGAGACGGGTACGCAGGCGGTCGCCCGCAACCTGATCGTGCAGGAGAAGACGGACGCGGGGGTGAACGTCTACAGCGAGATGACCGGACCGACGTTCAGCCCGGACGGCGTCGTGCTCTTCGCGAACGTGCAGGAGCCCGGTCACGTCTTCGCGATCCGCGGTCCCTGGCGCCGCTACCTGGGCTGAGCCCGGTCGTCCCCGGCGAGCGGGGGCATCACCGAGCGGGTGGATGGGTGGGTGGGACCGCGACGGCGGCCCCACCCATCGCCTGTCGCCTACCGCGCGATCGGGCCGTGGACGTCGAAGGCGGCCTGGTCGGCAGCGACGCGGCCGGCCGCCCAACCAGCACCGTCGTTGACGCTGGCCCCAGCCCGGGTGAGTGCGGGGTAGACCCGGCCGACTTCGTCGGTCACCCGCTGCTCGACCGAACGCAACACCGGCAGCAGGTCCGCCCCGCTACGGTCGGCGGCCGCGACGACCCCGTCCGCCGCCTGGGTCAACCGCTCCCCTATCCGCAGGGCGTAGGAGACCAGGAACGACTGCCGGAACGACCGGGACCGGGACCGCCCGCTCCGGTCGACCTGCCGGCCGTGCGCCAGCATCGCCCGGTTGGCCTGCACGAGCAGCGAGGTGGTCATCATCTCGACGGTGTCCAATTCCCGCGCGTCGCCGAAGACCGTGGCGAAACCGAGGCGCTCGGACACGACGACGCGACAGTGGTTGGCCTGCGCGACGGCGTCCGCCAGCTGGGCCTTCGCGAGCACGTACGGGGCGTCCAGCCAGATCCGGCGCAACCGCACCACCGGCCCGGGACCGTCCGCGGCCTCGACGACCAGTCGGTCGATGGACAACCGGGACATCAGCTCCTGTGCCTTTCCGGACAACGCTTCGGCCTCCTCGGGGAAGGTCGTGGACTCCGCCTTGGCCAACAGCGCTCGGATCCGGTCGAGGGCCCGGCTGTCCACCCCCTCGGCTCGATCGGGCTGCGCGGTGGCCAGCCCGGGTAGCGGGACATCGGATGGCAGTTGCGGCAGCGACCGCCCCAGCCCCGCCACCGCAAGTGCGGCGGCCAGTCCCGCCGATGTCTGGGCCCAGGCCGAGAGCCGACCCACCTGGTCAGCCAGCTCCGGGTCGTCGTCGGGGATGGCGGCCAGCTGGGCGGCCCAGCGCGGATCCACCCGGGCCGCCGGGGACCGCCGGCTGAGCTCGCGGACCATCGCGCCGACGACGGGCGCGTACCCGGCCGGCAGCCGTCGGCGGGCCACCGCGACCAGGTCCGCCGGTTGCCAGCCGTGTCGCCAGCAGCCCAGCAGTATCGACTCGGCCATCGTCGCGGCGAGCCGGCCGACCGTCCGCGCGCTGTGCGACGTCTCTGGACCGAGCAGCACGCCGACCCTCGCCGCGAGAACGCCGTCGTCGCGACCGCCGGTGACCGCCGTGTCGGCGGCGTCGAGCAGCCTGCCCCGGAGGACGGCGTCGGGATCGGGCCCGGGTTGCTGCGCGGCGCCGAACGGGCCGAACGGGCCGGGCTCGCCGGACGCGCCGGACGCGCGGGCCGGACCGAGGTTGCCATCCGAGGAGTCCGCCCGCGGAGTCGGCCGGGGACCTCCCGTGGCGCGGCGGACCCGCTTCTTGGCCGCTCGTCGTTCCCGGTTACGCACACCCATGTCGGGCCCTCCTTCGTCGTCCCGGTCCGGCCGTGCACCGGAGGATCAGTAGCGGGCGATGTCGACGAACCGGGAGTAATGACCCTGGAAGGCGACCGCGATGTCCCGGGTCGGACCGTTGCGGTGTTTGGCGACCATGATGTCGGCCTCCCCCGGCCGTTCGGATGCCTCTTTCGTGTAGTAGTCGTCGCGGTGCAGCAGGATCACCATGTCCGCGTCCTGCTCGATCGAACCGGACTCCCGCAGGTCCGCGAGCATGGGCCGCCGGTCGGTGCGCTGCTCGGGCCCGCGGTTCAGTTGCGCGATCGCGACGATCGGCACGTTCAGCTCCTTGGCCAGCAACTTCAACTGCCGGCTGAACTCGGACACCTCGACCTGCCGGGACTCGACCCGCTTCCCGGAGCTCATCAGCTGCAGGTAGTCCAGGATCATGAACTTCAGGTCGTGCCGCTGCTTCAGCCGCCGGCACTTGGCCCGGATCTCCATCATCGACATGTTCGGGCTGTCGTCGATGAACAGCGGTGCATCGGAGAGGTTGCCCATCTTCTGGGCCATCCGCGCCCAGTCCTCCTCGCCCATCCGGCCCTGGCGGATCCGCCCGAGCTCGACTCGGGCCTCGGCCGACAGCAGCCGCATCGTGATCTCCGACCGGCTCATCTCCAAGGAGAAGATCGCCGTGGTCAATCCCTTCTCGATCGCCGCGGACCGCGCGAAGTCCAACCCGAGCGTCGACTTCCCCATGGCCGGGCGGGCCGCCACGATGACCAGCTGGCCCGGGTGCAGCCCATTGGTCAGCTCGTCGAGATCGGCGAAGCCGGTGGGTACCCCGACCATCTTCCCGTCGTGGCCGTGGATGGCCTCGATCTCCTCCAGGGTCGACTCCAACGACACCCCGAGGGACACGTAGTCCTCGCTCGTCCGCCGCTCGGTGACCTGGTAGACCTCGTTCTGGGCGCGGTCGACGATGTCGTCGACGTCCCCGTCGCCGACGAACCCCATCTGGGTGATCCGCGTCCCGGCCTCCACCAGACGCCGCAGGATCGCCCGCTCACGGACGATCTCCGCGTACTCCGCGGCGTGGGCCGGGGTCGGCACCATCTCGATCAGCGTGTGCAGGTACGGGCGGCCCCCCACCCGGGCAAGCTGGCCGGAGCGCTCCAGCTCGTTGGCGACGGTGATCGCGTCCGCCGGCTCGCCGCGGCTGTAGAGGTCCAGCACGATCTCGTAGATCGCCTCGTGCGCCGGACGGTAGAAGTCGGGCCCGCGGGTGATCTCTACGACGTCGGCGACGGCATCCTTGCTCAGCAGCATGGACCCCAGCACCGACTGCTCGGCTTCGACGTCCTGAGGTGGGGTCCGGTCCAGCCCGGGACGGTCGCTGCCTGCCCGGTCACCGCGCTCGGCCCGGTCGGTCTCGCGGGACTGCCCGCGGGCCCGGCCGGGGAACTCGGTGACGCTCACGTCTCAGTCCTCTCACGACCGACCGACAGGACGCGGATGCCGGGGGCATACGCCAAGCGGACCTCTCCTCCGATCGGACGTGTCCGGCACACCGACATCGCAGGACGGACACGGTCACCGGGGATCTCGTGGGGTCCAGGAGTCGCCCCCGTGGCGACCTCGGGAACGCTAGCCCGGCACCTCGTCGATCTCCCAGTGCCGGCCCCGGGGCTGTCCCCAGGGGGTGGGGACAGGGGTGGCGGTTCTGGGGACGACCCGCGGGCCGGCTGTGGACGGGCCTGCGCGACCCCCTGGGGACGGAGCCTGTGCACAACGCACGATCGGGTCGCTGACGTGGGCGGACGGTGTGCACCACCTGTGGACGGGAATTGCTCGGCGTCGTCGGGGTTTCGTCCGGCGCGTCGCGACCGGCCGGGGCCGTCGGCGGTCGAGGCAAGCCGACCCGCTCCCCGGCAGTGGTCCTGCGGTGGGTAGACGCGCCGGTGCCCGGTCGCCCGGACAGGGCGGGCCGGGCACCGGTGGCGGCAAGCGTCGAGTCAGCTCGGGCTGACCTGCAGGGTGATCGTCCCGACGACCTCCGGGTGCAGTCGCACGCTGGCGCTGTGGGTCCCGGTGGTGCGGATCGGGGCACTGACCTCCACCCGGCGCTTGTCCAGCGACGGGCCCCCGGCACTGGACACCGCCTCCACGATGTCGGAGACGGTGACCGCCCCGAACAGCCGACCGGTGTCGGCGGCCTGGGTCGCCAACGGCACCGTCAGGGCCTCCAGCCGGCCCCGGATCGCCTGCGCGGCGTCCAGGTCGTGCACGGCGCGGGTACTGCGTGCCGCCTGGATGGAGCCGATCTGCCGCTCGCCACCCTTGGTCCACAGCGTGGCGAACCCGCGGGGCACCAGGTAGTTGCGGCCGTACCCGTTCTTCACCTCGACGATGTCGCCGGGCTCACCGAGACCGGTGACCTCGTGCGTGAGGATGAGTTTCACGGCGTGCCTCCTCAGCGTCCGGCGGTTGCGTAGGGCAGCAGCGCCATCTCGCGGGCATTCTTGATCGCCAACGTCAGCTCGCGCTGCTGCTTGGGGGTGACCCCGGTGACCCGGCGGGCGCGGATCTTCCCCCGCTCGGACATGAATGCCCGCAGCAGGTCGGTGTCCTTGTAGTCGATCAGGTCCAGCTTCTTGCCGAACTGGGCCCGCGCCTTTCGGCGGACCTGCTTGATCGGCTTCGGCGGCGGCGCTGAGCGTCGGGCGCGCGGCTTTGCCATGTCAGTTGTCCTTCGTCAGTCGTGTCAGGAGGTCGAGGAGTTCGCGGTCTAGAACGGGGGCTCGTCGGAGGAGCCGCCCGACCACGGGTCGTTGCTACGCGGCGCGTCGCCCTGGGCCGGTGCGGAATCCCCGCGGGATGCGGGAGCCCCGCGCGGGGGGGACTCCCCGCGAGGTGCGCTCTCCCCGCGGGGCGCGGACTGGCCGCCGCCGCCGGAGCCGGAACTCCACGGGTCGTCCCCGCCGAACCCGCTGGAGCCGGACCGTTGGGCGCGGGTCACCTTCGCGGTGGCGCTGCGCAGGCTCGGCCCGATGTCGTCGACGTCGACCTCGAAGACCGTGCGCTTCTCGCCCTCACGGGTCTCGTAGGACCGCGATTTCAGCCGGCCGCTGACGATGACCCGGGTACCGCGCTGCAGCGACTCGGCCACGTTCTCCGCGGCCTGCCGCCAAACCGAGCAACTCAGGAACAGCGTCTCGCCGTCCTTCCAATCACCGCTGGCGCGGTCATAGGTCCGCGGCGTCGACGCGAGCCGGAAGTTGGCGACAGCCGCCCCGGACGGGGTGAACCGCAACTCCGGATCGTCGACGAGGTTCCCCACCAGGGTGATGGCGGTTTCGCCGGCCACCGTCAGCCCTTGGCCGCGATGGATTCGGCCGCGCGACGCGAGGCACCGCGTTTGACGATGGGCCGGATGACCTTGGTCCGCATGACGGCCTCGTTCAGGCCGAGCTGACGGTCCAACTCCTGCACCGTCGCCGGCTCGCAGGACAGGTCCAGGACCGCGTAGATGCCCTCGGACTTCTTCTGGATCGGGTACGCAAGGCGCCGACGTCCCCAGACGTCGACCTTCTCGACGGTGCCGCCGCCGTTGCGGACGACGGACAGGAACGCGTCGAGGCTCGGCGCGACCGATCGCTCCTCGACCTCCGGGTCGAGGATGAGCATGAGCTCGTACTTACGCATGCGGGTACCCCACCTCCTCTGGACTCAGGCGGCCACGGTCGATCCGTGGCAGGAGGGCTGCTGCGTGTCCGACCGTGATCCGGATACCGGTGAACCGGCCCCGACCGCGGCGACCGGGTAAGAGTAGTCGGCCGCGCCGACATCGACCCCGCCGATGGGTGACCAGGGACCTCGCCGACGTCCGGCGGCCCGCAGCGGGTAGAAGGTGAACCGTCGACCCGAAACGAAAGGAACCCATGGACATCACCGATCTCATCCTCAACGACCATCACGACCAACGCCGGATGTTCGCCTACCTCGACGACATCGACCGCTCCGACACCGAGGCCCTCAGCGCGATCTGGGGCCGCTTGAAGATCCTGCTCGACGTGCACGCCGCCGCGGAGGAGAAGCTGTTCTACCCCCGCCTGCTGCAGATCGGCACCGGTGGTGGTGGGGAGGACACCGCCGCCAGCGAGGTCACCGACGTCATCAAGGACCACAACGAGATCCGTGACGCCTCGCAGAAGGTCGGTCAGCACGAGGTGGGCACCGACGCGTGGTGGGAGGCGGTGGTCGCCGCCCGGGAGGCCAACAGCGACCACATGGGCGAGGAGGAGCGGCAGGACCTCGCCGACTTCCGCCACCACGCCAGCCGCCAGGAACGCCACGACATCGCCGTCGCCTTCGCGACGTTCGAAGCCCAGCACTCGGGGGGCATCGAGGTCGTCGACAAGGATCCCAAGGAGTTCGCCAAGCACGGCGGCTGATCGCGGGGCGTCTGGTGGTCAGCCGGTCGTGCCGCGGCCGACCACCAGACGGAGCAGACCCGGTCAACCCGCCCACTGGGAGCGAAGGTAGGCCGCGGCCCACACCGCGGCCAGGGACACCGACACGACCAGCCAACCCCGCAGCAGCCACCGTCGCCTGCTCAGGGCGGCGGCGGCCATCGTCCACAGCGGCCACCAGGTCAGCGTGGACCGCGGCACCGACATCAGCCAGTACGAGGTGACGTATCCGGCCAGCTGCGCGCCGACGAAGACCGCCTCGGCCCAGCGGCGGCGGTACAGCAGGACGGCGGTCAGCACGACCCCGACGCCGAACGCGACGAGCTCGGCGCCGAACATCCACGCGTAGTCAGGCGACTGCCGACCGCCGAACGCGTTGCCCCAGGTGGTCGCCAGCGAGGACCAGGGCCAGGTGAACGTGCGGTACCAGACCTGCGCCTGGACGTCGAACCACAGCCGGTAGTTGCCCGACGCCTGCCACAGGTAGCCGAAGTAGGCGGCGACCGGCAGGACCGGCACGGCGAACAGCGGCGCCAGCCGCCAGTCCCGCGCGGTCCGGGCGCTTCCCCGGTCGCCCAGCTGGACGACGAGGAACTGCACCGCCAGCGCGAGCGCGAGGTACAGCCCGGCGATGCGGAAACACGACGCCCCCGCCGCCAGCGCGACCGCCGGGCCCCAGCGCCGGTGCCGCGCGGCCAGCCACGCCGGGAACGCCAGCCCGACGAACGGCGCCTCGCTGTACGGGACGGCGACGAACACGGCCAGCGGCGCGGCCATCCACAGCACCGCCGCGCGGACCCCCGTCCCGGCCTTTACCGGGGCGACGCCGCCGGTCCGTGCATCGCCTCCCGTCCGGGGCTCGAGCAGCGCCAGCCGCGCCAGCGCCCATGCGGCGACGCCGCCGAAGACCAGGCCGGACAGCACGCCGGTCAGGGCGTAGGGGAACCCGATCAGGTGGAACAGCGCCAGCAGTGCCGGCAGCCCGGGGAAGAACGCCTCCAGCGGGACACCGGTCGGCTGCTGCGCGGGGGGGACGCCGGGGGTGTACCCGAACTCGGCGATCGCGGTGAAGTGGACGGCGTCCCAGCGGGTCAGCGCACCGGCCGGCGACGGCGAGCTCCCGGCCCGGTCGCCGAGTCCGGTGAAGACCGCGGGCGCCATCGACAACACCGCCAGGAACCCCAGTCGGCTCACCAGCCACCAGCCGAGCACCTCGCGGTCGGCGGCCCCGAGCCGGGCCAGCGCGCCGCGCATCGACCGGTCCGCGCCCGCTGTCGGCACCGCGTCGGCCGGCCCGCGAGCCGCAGGAGACGCCGGGTCGTCCCGGCTCACGTGGCTGCCGTCAGCCGCCCGGTCGGCGCAGCGGCGGCTGCCCCGGCGGCGGAACGGACGGGATCATGTGCCGGCCGGAGGATGTCCCGGACGACGAGCGCCACCAGGTACAGCTGCGCGGCCACCCGCAGGCCGACCGCCGCGAGGTAGACCACGGGGACCGGGTCGGCCCCCCCCGGGGCGAGCGCCCCCGCGATGTACCACCAGACGGTAAACCAGTACAGCGTCTCCGCGGCCTGCCAGATCAGGATGTCGCGCCAGACGGGCCGGGCCAGTACCGCCAGGGGCAGCAGCCACAGGACGTACTGCGGTGAATAGACCGTGCCGGTGAGGGTGAACGCGGCGACCGTCAGGAATGCCAGCTGGCCGACCCGCGGCCGGACCGGGCTGGTCAGGGCCAGGACGCCGATCGCCAGACAGAGGACCGCGAACAGGCCGGTCGCCAGCTGGTCCGGGTTCGACACCTGGTGCCCGGCCCGGGCCAGCGCATTCCACACCGAGCCGTAGTTCGGCGCATCCGGGTCCGCCCCGCGGGTCCGGTTGTACTGCCAGAACACCTCCCACTGGTCGCGTGCCAGCACGATGAACGGGACGTTGACCACCAGCCACGCCAGCGCCGCGGACCCGGCGGCCCGCCACCAGGTGCCCATCCGACGCGACCGCAGACAGAGCAGGAACAGCGGGCCGAGCAGGAACAGCGGCCACAGCTTTGTCGCGCCGCCCAGGCCGAGCAGGACACCCGCGAGTGCGGGGCGCGACCGCGACCAGGCCAGCAGTGCCAGCACCGCGAGGGCGACCGGAACCAGATCCCAGTTGATCGTCCCGGCGAGCGCCAGCGACGGGGCGGCGGCCACCATCAGCGCGTCCCGGCCGCGCCCGGGGCCGGCGAGGCGTGCGACGGCGAGCACCGTGACCACCGCGAGGGCGAAGAACAGGACGATGTTCACGCCGTAGTAGCGGACCGAGGCGACTGCGGCCGAGTCCCCGGAACCGAAGAGCAACCGGGTGAGGACGGCGGTGGCCTCCATCACCAGGCCGGTGCCGACGGGGTACTCCAGGCGTGCTTGCAGGTAGGGCACCTGTCCGGTGGCCAGTCCGCGCTCCCGGTACAGGATCGGGACGTCGGAGTAGCACAGCCGGCTGTACAGCAGGCCGTCGCGGCTGTATTGGTCGGCGAAGCACGGCTGCCGGGTCGCCACGGCGGCCAGGAAGCTGATCGCCACGACCGCGACGAGCACCCGGTCCAGTCGCCACCAGCCGACGAACCGCCCGGCGTGCCGACCGAGTGGGCCGCCGAGCCGCTCCGCCGACAGCTCACCCGCGCGCACACCGGCATGGTGCCGCATGGGCGTCGGCCGACCTCGGGCGCGGCCGCCGCCGAGCGCGAGATGTCAGACGTCAGACGTCAGCCGTCAGACGTATGTGCGCCAGAAATCCCAGAACCGGACGCCGGCGGTCACCGCGAAGACGAGGAACCAGACGATCAGGATCTCGGCATGGTGGCGGCGCACCCAGCGGCCGAGCGGGACGAGCCCGGCGCCGAACTGCCCCGTCCGCGTCGTGTACGCGGTGACCGACACGAAGGTCGGGATGACCACCGCCCACACGACCATGCACCAGGGGCACAGCGAGCCGATGCGGAACATCGACTGGAACGCCAGCCAGTGGACGAAGACCAGGCCGAAGACCGTGCCGGCCTCCAGTCCGGCCCAGAACCACGGGCGGAAGCGGGCCCCGGCCAACAGCGCGAGCCCGACGGCGGCGACGATGGCGAACGCGCCCACCCCGATCAGCGAGTTGGGGAATCCGAAGACCTCGGCCTGGCCGGTCCGCATGACGTTCCCGCAGTTGACGATCGGGTTGAAGTTGCAGCTCGGAGAGAAGGACGGGTCCTGGATCAGCCTGATCTTGTCGACGGTCAGGGTGAACGCGGCCGCGAACCCCACCAGCCCGGCGATCACGAGCCAGCCGGCGAACCGTCGCACCCCGTCGGCGGGGTCGTCGGCAGGCGGCTGCTCCCCGGCGGCCCCCGCCTCGGCGACGTAGGCCCCCGCGGCCTCGCCGGTCGCGTCGCCGGTCGCGTCGTGGGCGTCGTGGACGTCCGGATCGGACGCGGCGGGGTAACTCTTCGTCGTGGCCATCGGTCTCCGCTGTTCACCTCGGGCGCGGTCGTCTGCCGGGCCGATCGTAGGGCGAACGCGCCCGGACGGTCCGGTCCGGACCGGCGGTACCGGTGGATGCGACGATTCGCCGGAGACCGGCGAGTGGTGGGCACCGGCCGGGGACGAAAGGGCGACTGCATTGACCGAGCAGCGGACCGTGCCCGCGGGGGTCGCCCCGCGGGTCGTGCCCGCGGGCCCCGCCCGGCGGACCGCGCCGGCCGAAGGGGCCGGACAGACCGCCCTCCCGGCGTGGGCGCTCGGACGGCCGGCCTGGTACGGCGCTCTGGTGCTGGCGGTGCTGTCGGTCACCGCCCGCGCGATCCGGGCCGCCATCACCCCGGCGAATCCGCTGGACCTCGAGGTCTACCGGGACGCGGTGCTGGCGTGGCTGGGCGGCGGGCCGGTGTACAGCCTGGCGTTCACCTCGGCCGCCCTGCCCTTCACCTACCCGCCCGCCGGCCTGGTCACACTCGCGTGGACCGCAGCGGTCCCGTTCCCGGTCGCCGCGGTCCTGATGGCGACCGCCTCACTTGCGGCGCTGATCGCCGTTTGCGTGCTCACCGGCCGGCGGGTCGGGCTGCCGCCCGTCGCCGTCGCCGTCGCCGTGGCGGTCACCGTGTGGCTCGAGCCCGCCCTGCAGACTGTCGACTTCGGCCAGGTCAACCTGCTCCTGCTGCTGCTCGTGGTCGCCGACGCGCTCGTCGTCCCGCCCCGGTGGCGGGGCCTGCTCAGCGGGGTCGCCACCGCGGTCAAGCTGACGCCGGGGGTCTTCGTCCTGTACTTCGTCGTCGCCGGCCAGTGGCGGGCCGCTGCCCGGCAGGCCGGGGCGGCCGTCGCGGTGACCCTGGCCGTGGTGCCGCTGACCCCGCACAGCTCGTGGCGCTACTGGACCCGGCTGGTGTTCGACGGTTCCCGCGCCGGCCTGCCCGGATGGCCGGGCAACCAGGCATGGACCGGGCTGTCGGCCCGGGCCCTCGGGTCCGGGGCCGCGAGCACCGCCAGCACCGCCGTGCTGTCGCTGCTCAGCCTCGCGGTGGCCGCCGTGGCCGCCCGCCGGTTGCATCGGGCCGGCGCGACGGTGGCCGCGCTGGGAGCCGTCGGGCTGCTCGGGCTGCTGGTCTCGCCGATCAGCTGGAGTCACCACTGGGTGTGGGCCCTGCCGGCGGTCCTGGCGCTGGTCGGCGGCCGGCGACCGGTCGTGTGGGCGTCCGGGTTGGTGCTGGCCGCCGTGCTGGCGGCCGGCCCGCAGTGGTGGTTCGAGCGGGGGGACGAGGCCTACCTGCACTGGCCCTGGTGGGCCTTGATCGCGGGCGACCTCTACCCGCTCGTCGGCTTCGGCTGCCTGGTGGTGCTGCTGGTCTGGCCCGCGTGGGTCGGACGGGACTCGGGCTGGTCGGCCCACCAGGACATCAGTTCCCGCTCGGCCTCGGCCGGGTCCATCGGCCCCTGATCGATCCGCAGCTCCTTCAGGTGAGCCCAGGCCCGGCCGACCACCGGACCGGGCCCGACCCCGAGGGCCGCCATGATCCGGGTGCCGTCCAGCGCCGGGCGCAGGCTCTGCAGCTGCTCCTCGGCCGCCAGCACCGCGATGCGCTCCTCGAGGTGGTCGTAGGCCGCGGCCAGCCGGTTGGCCTTGCGGACGTTGCGGGTCGTGCAGTCGGCGCGGGTCAGCACGTGCAGTCGCTCCAGTCGCTCGCCGGCGTCACGGACGTAGCGGCGCACCGCCGAGTCGGTCCAGCCGGCGTCGCCGTAGCCGTGGAACCGCAGGTGCAGCGCCACCAGGTCGCCGACCGCGTCGACGACCGCCGACGGGAACCGCAGCGCCGTCAGCCGTCGTCGGGCCAACCGGGCGCCGACCTCGTCGTGGTGGTGGAAGCTCACCGCACCCCCCAGCTCGTTGCGCCGTGTCGTGGGCTTGCCGACGTCGTGCAGCAGCGCGGCCAGTCTGTTGACCAGGTCCGGCCCGCCGCCGGGCAGCCGGTCCTCCAGGTCGATCGCCTGCTGAAGGACGGTGAGGGAGTGCTCGTAGACGTCCTTGTGCCGGTGGTGTTCGTCCATTGTCAGCTGCATCCCCGGCAGCTCGGGCAGCACGTGGCGGGCCAGGCCGGTGTTCACCATCAGCCGCAGCCCGCCGACCGGGTCCGCGCCGAGCAACAGCTTCTCCAGCTCGGCCCGGACCCGCTCGGCCGAGACGATCGTGATCCGCTCGGCCATCGCGGTCATCGCCGCGGTGACCGACGGGTGGACGACGAACCGAAGGGTGGACACGAACCGCGCCGCGCGCATCATCCGCAGTGGGTCGTCGTCGAAGGAGTCCTCCGGCCGGCCCGGGGTCCGCAGCTCCCGGCCGTCGAGGTCCCGCCGGCCGTCGAACGGGTCGACGAACTCCAGCGCGGGAACCCGGATCGCCATCGCGTTGACCGTGAAGTCCCGTCGCGCCAGGTCGCCGTCGAGGGTGTCGCCGTACTCGACGACGGGCTTGCGTGACTCCCGGTCGTAGGTCTCGGTGCGGTAGGTGGTGACCTCGACCGTCGCGCCGTCCTTGACCGCGCCGATCGTCCCGAAGGCCCGCCCGACGCCGTAGACCGAGTCGGCCCACCCGCGCAGCGCGGCCTCGGTCTGCGCCGGCCGCGCCGACGTCGCAAAGTCGAGGTCGGTGTCGGAGCGGCCGAGCAGTCGGTCCCGGACACTGCCCCCGACCAGGGCGAGCTCGTGACCGGCTGCGTCGAACCGCGCACCGAGCTCGGTGACGACGGGAGCGACGACGGCGAGCGCCCCCGCCGTACCCGCCCGGGCGGGCGCTGGTCGGGTGGGCTCGCTCACGTCGACCGAGGATAGGGAGCGGAGTCAGCCGGGGCCGCCTGCTGCCTGGCTAGCATCGCCGCGACGACCGGCGGAGGCGAGGAGAGCCCGTGCGCACCGACTGCGACGTCACCCTGCTGTCGCCCACCGTTCCGTCGCCCACCGCACCCCCGTGCCGGTCCCGGTGCCCGTGCCGTCCGCAGCACCGTCCCCGGTGACAACCGCAGGGCGTGCCGCCGCTGCACCGGTCCTGCTCGTCGCGCTGCTCACGCTCCTGCTTGCCACCGGGTCCGCACTGGGCGCACCGCCGCCGGGCGGGCCGGGAGCCGGCGCACCGCCGCCGGGCGGGCCGGGAGCCGGCGCACCGCCGCCGGGTGGCCCGCGAGCCGACGCACCGGCCGCGAGCCCCGGCCCGACCAGTCCCACCAGCGGTCCGACGCCCGACCCCAGCGGATCGCCGCCGCGGGCGGCTGCGACCCTGGCGCTGGCATCGGTGACGCCGGTGCTGCGCCGGGGAGGCCGGCTGGTCGTCGACGGAACCGTCCGGAACACGGGCGCCCTCCCGTTGACCGCGGTGCAGGCGTACCTGCGCTACCTGCGGCAACCGGTCACGATCCGGGCCGGCCTGGCCGAGGCGTTCGACAGCGCGGCCCCGATCCTGGGCGCCACCCTGCTGACCAGCCGGTACGCAGACCTGTCGGCCTCGTTCGAACCCGGGGCGACGGTTGCCGTGCACCTCGACGTGGCCGTCGCCGACCTCGGGGTCTCCGAGGGTGGCGCCTACCCGGTCGACGTCGAGATCCGCGCGACCCTGCCCGACGGGAGCCGGTCCGCCGTCGCGACGGAGCGGACCGTCCTCCCGCTGGTCCCGGCGGGACGACGGGTGCCGATGACGGTGCTGGTGCCGCTCGTCGACCGCCCGCACCGGCTGTCCCGGACGGTGTTCGTCGACGACGACCTGGCGGCCTCGCTGGCGCCGACGGGCCGGCTCGGCCGCGTCCTCGCCGCCGCTTCCCCGGGCACCGGGGCGCTGGCCCGGCCGCAACTGGTGCTGGACCCGATGCTGCTCGATGAGGCGACCGCCCTGGCGGGTGGCTACCGGGTGCTGGCCCCCGGCTCGGCCGAACGGACGGGTACCAGCGCGGCGCTGCCGGCCCCCACCGCTGTGCCCGCGCCGCCGGGCACCACCGGCGTACCGGCGCGGGCGACCGCCCCCACCGCTGTGTCCGGACCGCTGGCGGACGCGGACCTCCCGTCCCTGCCGACGCGGCCCGGCGGCGGCGCCGCGGTCGCCGCCGCCTGGTTGTCCAGGCTGCGGACCGCAGCCGCCGGCACGACCGTGCTGCTGCTGCCGTGGGGCAACCCGGACCCCGGCAGCACCCCGCCGGCGGTTCTCCGGGCGGCCGTCGAGCGGGGAGTGGCCGTCGCCGGTGCGGCCGGCCTGACCACCCGGCCGCTCACCTGGCCGTCCACCGACGCGTCCGGAACCCTGGACCCCGCAGGGCTGACGGGTGCAGCGACGGCGGCGGGAACGGCCCAGGGTGGCGCAGGTAAGGCCGCCGCCGCTCTGGTCCTGGTGTCCTCGGCCACCACCACCCCGGCGCTGGCCGACCCGGCCACCACCCCGCTCCGGCCGTTGGTCGAGGACTCGCGGGCGGCCGGTGCCCCGCTCATCGCGATCCGCGCCGACGCGACCCTGGATCGGGTCCTCGGTGCCGCCGGCAGCGCCCTGGCTCGCCGCCAGCGGCTGCTCGCGGAGACGGCGGTGTTCGCGATGGCGGCCACCTCGCCGCTGCCGGTCCTGGTGTGCCTGCCGCCGACCTGGGACCCGGCGCTGCTGCCAACTCCCGTGCTGTCGCCCGCCCCGTCCGGCGACGACTGGACGGTGCCGGCGCCGGACGTGACCCGCCAGGCGCCCGGCGGACCGGTGACGGTCCGCACCGGCGTTCCCGACCCCGCCACCCGGATCGCACCCGACCCGGGCACCACGCTCACCACGGCCGATCCCCGCCAGTCCCGGCAGGCAGCCGGCCTGACCCGCGGCGTCGCCGCGCTGGCCACGATCCTGACCGAGCCCACGGCGGTGACGGCTGGGTTCGCCGTCGCCGGCGCACAGCTGCTGTCGCGTCAGTGGTCCGGGAACGACGCCGCCTACGACCGGTTCGGCACCGCCGTGGCCGGCGTGCTCGACGGACTGACCGGTGCGGTGTCGGTGCCCGCGGCGCGGTCGGTGGCCCTGTCCAGCGGGGACGGCCGGTTCCCGATCACCGTGACCAACCGGCTCCGGCAGCGGGTCCGGGTGAGCCTGCTGCTGCACTCGGAGAACGCGCTGCGACTGGACATCGCCGCCCCCAACCCGAGGGTCGTCGTCGTTGCCCCCGCCGACAGCACGACGGTCTCGGTGCGCGCAGCGGCGCGGAGCAACGGCCAGACCCGGGTGACGGCGACGGTGACGACACCAGGCGGCGTGCCCCTCGGGCCGTCCCGACCATTCCAGGTCACCGCGCAGCACTACGACACGGTCGGCTGGGTCGTCATCGGTGTCGCCCTCACGTTGCTCTTCGGCGCGACGGGTCTACGGATCGTCCGCCGCATCCGGGCGCGGATCGCCGCCGCCTGATCCGCGTCACTGCACCCGGGCCACTCGGACCGCCCGCCGGATCAGGGACGCGCCTATCCTTTTGGGCGTCTGCAGCCCGGTTCGACCGCTGGGACGGAGCCTTCCGTGACGGACCGCGACGCCGGCGGCGCGCGCACGGTTCTTGCCCGGGTTGCGCGGGTGGCACGACACGGCTCGGCCGGCGGGTCGGTCCGGGATGTCGAGCCGGCCCAGAAGCGCGAACCAGCCCGAGACCCCGAACCAGCACAGGAGCCCGGACCGGGACCGGACGGATTGCCCCGAGTGGTTTCCGGGGCGCTGCTGTCCGGCCGGTACCGGCTACAGGCCCTGCTGCCCGGTCAGTTCGGCGCGGTCCTGTGGCGGTCCACCGACGAGGTGCTGGGCCGCGAGGTCAGCGTGCTGGCGGTCGGGGCAGTCGACGTCCGGGCGCAGGCGCTGCTGGCCGCCGCCCGTCGCGCGGCGACTGCCGTCGACCAGCACTTCCTGCGGGTCTACGACGCCGACGAGGACGAGCCGAGCCCCGGGCACCGCGTGGTCTACGTCGTGCAGGAGTGGGTCTCCGGTCGGTCGCTGACCAACCTGCTGGCCGGGGGCCCGGTCGACCCGCAGCGCGCCGCCCTGCTGACCCGCGAGCTCGCCGAGGCGATCGCCGCCGTGCACGACGCGGGGATGACCCACCGCCTGCTGACCCCCGACCGCGTGCTCGTCTCGGCGACCGGGGCGGTGCGGATCGTCGGCCTGGAGGTCGCCGCGGCGCTCGCCGGTGTACCCGCCGCCGGACCGTCCGCGGACCGGGCCACCGACGTACGAGCCCTCGGCGCGCTCCTCTACGCGGGACTCACCGGCCGCTGGCCGCTGGCCGACGAGGCGCGGTGGCCGGCCGACTCCGTCTACAGAATCCGGGAGCCGCGGCGCACCTCGGTCCTGCCGCCGGCCCCCCGGCGGCACGGGCGCGTGCTCGGCCCCCGCCAGGTCCGACCGGGTATACCCAGGAGCCTGGACCTGCTCGCCCTTCGGGCCCTCGGCCGCGCGGGGGCGACCTCGACCATCTCCTCCGCGCGGGAGCTGGCCGGGCTGCTCGGGGAGGTCACGGCCCCCGCCGTCGACGCGAACACGCCGCTGCCGCAGCTGCGTGAGCTCGCGGCGACCGCTCTGCTCCCGGCGGGGACCCCCTCGGCTGCGCTGGGCCTGACGGTCCGGGACATGCCGCGCGTCGACGACCGCGGGGCCGGCGGTGCACCCGGAGCGGGCGGGTCCGGCGCCGTCCGGTCGTACGGGAGCGGCGGGGTGCAGCCGGCCGACGTCACCGTCCGCCCGGACCTGTCCGGGATGTCCGGACCGGCGATCGCCACCGCGGGGACCGGCCTGCCGGAGCGGGCCGGCGCCGAGCGGGCCGAGCTGCCGCGGACCCGGGGGGTACGGGTCGCAGCGGTCGCCGTCCTGGCCCTCGTCGGCCTCGGCGCCGGCCTGCTCGCCTGGCAGAGCGCCGGTCAGTTCGGCGTCCGCGGGCCCGCGGGCCTGGTCCGCGACGCTCGCCCGCCGGCCTCCGACGGGCCGGGACGGCAACCGGCCGCGGCCGTCGCCCGCCTGGCGGTGGCGTCGGTCCGCGACTTCGACCCGGAGGGCTCCGACCGTCGGGAGGACCCGGGGACGGTCGGCCTGGCGACCGACTCGGACCCCGCCACCGCCTGGCGCACCGGCCGCTACGCATCCGCACGCCTCGGCGGCCTGAAGAGCGGTGTTGGTCTGCTGGTCGACCTCGGGAAAGTCCAGTCCGTCGCGGAGGTCGACGTCGGGCTCGTCGGTGACGGCACCGACCTCGAGCTGCGCTCCGCCGGGCTCGCGGCCGCACCGCCGGTGCGGCTGTCGGACCTGCAGGTGGTTGCCGCGGCGACCGGCGCCGGCGCCGGCGTCCGGTTGCGACCGCCGTCGCCGGTCGTCACCCGCTACCTGCTGGTCTGGTTGACCGGTCTGCCCCGCGACGGCAGCTGGTACCGCGGCGGTGTCCGGACCCTGGCTGTCCGCGGGTGAGCGGTGCGCGGCCATCGGACGGGGTCGACGGCGACCGGGAGCTGCTGCTGGCCCATGTCGCCGGCGACCCGGATGCCTTCGCGGAACTGGTCCGCCGCCACCGGGGCCGGCTGTGGGCCGTCGCACTGCGGACCCTCGGGGATCCGGAGGAAGCGGCGGACGCGCTGCAGGACGCCCTGCTGTCCGCGTTCCGGCGGGCCGAGACGTTCCGGGGCGACGCCGCGGTCACCACCTGGCTGCACCGGATCGTCGTCAACGCCTGCCTGGACCGGGTCCGTCGCCGCCGGGCGCGGCCGGCGGACCCGCTGCCCGAGGACCCGGACCGGGAGGTCGCCGTGGCCGGTGCACCCGACCTGGGCGACGCCGGGGCTGTCCGGCTCGACGTCCGCGCCGCGCTGGCGACCCTGCCGTTGGACCAGCGGGCCGCGCTGGTCCTGGTCGACATGCAGGGCTTCTCCGTCGCCGACGCGGCGGCCGTCCTGGAGTGTCCCGTCGGCACGGTGAAGAGCCGCTGCGCGCGGGCACGAGCCCGCCTGGTGCCACTGCTGGGGCACCTGGCCGGTCTGACGGTCGGCGGCAACGCCGTCAGCGGCGACACGCCCGGCGGAACGGACGGCACCCGGCAGGGAACCGCGGGCCCCCACCCGGCCGTCGGATCGGCGATGGGGACAGCGCGCGGTTCCGGGGGCGTCCGATGACCGACGGACGCCCGGCCGGCGACCCGGGACAGCCTGACCCCGCATCCCCGGTCCCCGCATCCCCCGACCCCGCATCCCCCGAGAGGACCACTCCAGACCTTGGGACCGTCGCGTCTGCGGCAGCCGGCGCGCTGGACCCGGCCGCGCAGGAGCGCCTGACCGCGCGGCTCGCCGTCGACCCGGCGGCCCAGGCAGTCTACGCCCGGCACGCGGCCGACCTGGCCGCGGTGTCGGCTCTGCTCGCCGACCAGCCGCCGCCAACGCTACCGGCGGCGGTCGCCGACCGGCTGGACGGCGCACTGCGGGCCGCCGCAGTGGAGCGGGCCGACCCGACCCGTCGGTCCGTCCCAGTGCCGACCAGGGCGCCGACCAGGGCGCCGGCCCGTGCGCCGGCCCGGGCGCCCGGTCCCCTCCGCCGGCACGCCCGGTCCCTCGCCCTGGCCGCCGCGACCGTCGGCGTGCTGGCGATCGCCGTCCCGCAGCTGGCTCACCGCTCCGCCAACAGCACCAGCTCCACCAGCGGTTCCGCCGGCAGTGCCCCCGCGGCCGGTGCGGGCCGCACCACCGACGGCCCCACCGGCGGTGGATCGCCAGCACCCTCGCCGGCCGCGGCGACCCCGGCCGCTCAGGCGTCTGCTCACGTTCCGGCCACCGGCAGTGCAGCGGCGGGGCCGGCGGGAACGGGCGCACCACGCCCGCGGGCCGCCTCGCCCGGTGAAGTGGCTCCCGATGCGGTGGTCCCCAGCGCGGTGGTCCCCGGTGCGGTGGCCGGCCCACGGTTGACGCCGGGCACCCGCGCACCCAACCCGGCCACCCCGGACCCGGCTGTACCGGAGCTGGCCCCGGCGGCGGCCCCGGCCGCCGCTCGGAGACTGGCCGATGACCGCCGTGCCGCAACTGCCGTGTGCCCGTCGCGCTCGGCGCCGACCGCCCACCGCGTGGTGGCGTTCGCCGGGCAGCCGGCCTGGCTCGCCGTGACCCCTGTCCGTGGCGCTCGACTGCTGGTCGAGGTGACGGCCACCGTCTGCGGACCGGCCGAGCTCAGCCTGACGATCCCGGTTCGCTGAGCCGACGCGAGCCCGTCCGTCGCGCTGCCCGGGCGGCGTCGGCCCGGGGAATGGCCGGCCGCACGACCTCGTTCACCAACCCGGGAGACCTGAGGTCCAGATCACACCTCATTCCGGATCGCCCTCGGCCCGGAGCACGCCATTCCAGATCACCTCGCCCAGCGCCTCGTCGGGAGGACCCAGCACGATGACCGACGTTCTTCACGACCTCGTCATCGTGGGATCAGGACCGGCCGGCTACACCGCCGCCGTGTATGCCGCCCGCGCCGACCTGGCGCCGGTGGTCCTCGAGGGTTCGGTGACCGCCGGCGGGGCACTGATGAACACCACCGAGGTGGAGAACTTCCCCGGATTCCCGGCCGGCGTCCAGGGGCCCGAGCTGATGGCCGCCTTCCGTGAGCAGGCAGAGCGGTTCGGGGCCCGACTGATCCGGGACGACGCGGTGTCGATGGACCTGACCGGCCAGGTCAAGGTGGTCCGGACCGTCGACGCCGAGTACCGGGCGCGCGCCGTCATCCTCGCCACCGGATCGCGGTACAAGACACTCGGGCTGCCCGAGGAGCATCGGCTGTCCGGGCACGGCCTGAGCTGGTGCGCCACCTGCGACGGCTTCTTCTTCCGCAACCAGGACATCGCCGTCGTCGGGGGCGGGGACTCGGCGCTGGAGGAGGCCACCTTCCTTGCCCGGTTCGCCCGCTCGGTGACCGTCGTGCACCGGCGCGGCGAGCTGCGCGCCAGCAAGGCCATGCGGCGTCGCGCCGATGCCGAGCCGAAGATCTCGTTCGCCTGGCACAGCGAGGTCGTGGCCATCTCCGGGGAGCAGTCGGTCACCGGGCTCCAGCTGCGCGACACCCAGACCGGCGAGGTCCGCGACCTGGCTGTGACCGGCGTGTTCGTCGCGATCGGTCACGAGCCGCGCTCGGAGCTGGTCCGTGGGCAGGTGTCGGTCGACGCGTCCGGCTACGTGGTCACCGGCCGCGGCACCACGACCGACGCCGACGGGGTGTTCGCCTGCGGGGACCTCGTCGACCACACGTACCGCCAGGCCATCACCGCGGCGGGCTCCGGCTGTGCGGCCGCACTCGACGCGGAGCGCTGGCTGGCGGCGCGGGAAGGCTTCACGCCGGCCGTCGCCGTCGAGGAGTCCACCGATGCGCGCCTGCTCGACAGCCTGGTGGGCGGCCGCTACACCGGGACCGCGCAGCTCCCCTTGCCCCCCGGGACCGACCCGTCCGCGCACTCGGCCGAGCCCGTGGGTGCCGCAACCCGTCCCTGACAGCCGCCGGGCACCGACGCCGGCCATCCAGCCATCCATCCCCACCCGCACACCGAGAGGAACACCCATGAGTTCCGTGACGCCGGTCACCGACGCCGAGTTCCAGCAGTCCGTCCTGAATGCCGACAAGCCCGTGCTGGTCGACTTCTGGGCCGAATGGTGCGGTCCGTGCCGCGCCGTCAGCCCGGTCGTCGACGAGATCGCCGGCGCCAACGGCGACAAGATGGAGTTCCGGAAGATGAATGTCGACGACAACCCACAGACGCCATCGACGTACCGCATCACCTCCATCCCCACACTGAACGTCTACCGCGGCGGCGAGCTGGTGAAGTCGATCGTCGGCGCCAAGCCCAAGTCGGCTCTGCTGGCCGACCTCGCCGAGTTCCTCTGACGGCAACGCACACCTGAGGGCACCGCACACCTGACGGCACCCGCCCGGACCCTTCCCGGTCCGGGCGGTGCTGCGTGTGTCGCCTGTCCGGCCGGCGTCGTCGGGAACCGAGGAACGCGTCCGCCCCGCGCGGCGGCCGCACCCATACGATGACGCGGGTCCTGATCGGCCGCCCTCGACCTCTGGAGGACCCAAGCGTGAGCGAGACCGCGGGCTCCCCGGTCGGCACCGTCCCAGCCGGACCCGGCGACGCCCCCTCCCTGCTCGCCGCGCTCGGCTTCCTCCCGGCGGACTCGGCGGCGCCCCCCGACGCGCTGGCCGGGGCCGTCCGCCGCTTCCAGCAGCACCGCGGCCTGCCGGCCACCGGTGCGCTCGACCCGACGACCCGGGCCCACCTGGACGAGGCCCGCTGGTCCCTGGGCGACCGCGTCCTCTGGTATACAGCCGGCCACCCGTTCACCGGCGACGACGTGACCGCCCTGCAGCATCGCCTGCTCGAGTTCGGCTTCGACGTCGGCCGCGTCGACGGGCTGTTCGGACCGCGCACCGACCACTGTCTGCGCGACTTCCAGGCCAACTACGGGTTGCCCGTCGACGGGACCTGCGGGCCTGCCACGTTCGGTGCACTGCGGCGGCTGTCCCGGCCCCGGGTCGTCGGGGGCCGTGCCGACGCCCTCCGCGACATCGAACAGCTGCACCGGGCGGGTCCGGCGTTGTCCGGCAAGGTCCTGGTCATCGACCCCGGGCACGGCGGCGCCGACCGTGGGGCCGTCGGAGGGGGACTGACCGAGGCCGAGGTCTGCCTGGATCTCGCCAACCGCGTCGTCGGGCGCCTCCGCGCGGTCGGGGTCACCGCGTACCTGACGCGGTCCGAACTCGCCACGGATGAGAGCCTGCCGGAGACGGACCGTGCACAGTTCGCCAACGCGACCGGGGCGGACCTGGTCGTCTCGCTCCACTGCAACGACCACTCCGACCCGGCAGCCGAGGGTGTGGCCACCTACTACTACGGCAGCCCGACGCGGGGCTCGATCTCCACGACCGGCGAGCGCTTCTCCGGGCTGCTGCAGCGGGAGCTGCTCGCGCGGACGCCGTTCCGCGACTGCCGCACCCACGTGGGCCGGTTCGACCTGCTCCGGTTCACCCGGATGCCGGCGGCGCGCGTCGAGGTCGGCTACCTGTCCAGCCCAGGGGACTCCCGTGCGCTGGCCGACGACGCCGTGCGGGACGCGATCGCCGATTCCCTGGTCGTGGCCATCCAGCGCGTCTACCTGCCGGTCGAAGCAGACGCCCCGACGGGAATGCTGAGGCTGTCCGAGATCGCCGGCTGACGGGCCCGTCCAGGTCTGCGTGTCGAGGCCCGCGTCGTCGCGCCAGCCACCGCCAGCGACGCGACCCGGCGCCCACCCGGCACGGACCGGCACCGGACCGCCCGATTACTAGGGTTCACCCCATGACCGGCGCCCGTCCCGCGACAGCTCAGGGCCAACCGCGCCCCGGTGCACCCGGCGGCGATGCACGTCCGCTTACGTCACGGGAGCAATCCCGTGAGCTCGCACCCGTTCGTCAGCTGTCGTTCACCGCATCAGAGGTCATCGCGCTGGTCCTGCTCAGCGTCGGCGCCTTCGCCCTGCCGGTCCTGCTGCCGCTGGTCGGCCTTGCCTTGTTGTGGCGGTCGCGGAACTGGCGTCGGTCTGACAAGGGCGTCGCCACGGCGTTGGTCGTGTTGCCGATGCTGCTCGTCGCGGGCGGGCTCGGATTCGTCCTGCTGCTCCGGTCGTGGAGCTTCGGGTGAACGTCGCCCGCTTGTACCCCTACCTCGTCTACGCATCGACCGCGGTCGGCGTCGTTGCCGTGATCTACCTGCTATTGCTGCGGATCGTCCGCGATCGCCGTTCGCGATGACCCCGCCGGCTGAAAATTCGAGAGCGTTGCTCTCGATGGTCGGCTGATCTGGTCGGCTGCGAGTCCCCGGACCGCCCGCGCCGGGATCGGAGCAGGCCGGCCCGCCCGGCGGGCTCGGCGATACCTTGGGTCGATGACGGCAGGCGAGCAGTCCCGGCGTATGCGGCCCGACGCCACCCGGGCGCCGGCCGCCGCGCCGGTCGACCAGCCGCGGATTGCCGGACTGGACCCGCTGCCGGGCACCGGGCCCGCCGTCGCCCGAGCAGGTTCCCGGCTCGACGACTACCTCCCCCGCTACTCCGCGCGCACGCACGGGATGACCAGCAGCGAGATCCGGGCGCTGTTCTCGGTCGCCAGCCGCCCGGAGGTCGTGTCGCTGGCCGGCGGGATGCCGAACCTCGCCGACCTGCCACTGGACGTGATCGGCCGGCTGGCCGGTGAGCTGCTGCAGCGCAATGGCACCACCGCTCTGCAGTACGGGTCCGGCCAGGGCGAGCCGGCGCTGCGCGAGGCGATCTGCGAGGTCATGCGCGTCACCGGGGTCGCCGGGCACCCCGACGACGTGACCGTCACCGTGGGTTCGCAGCAGGCACTCGACCTCGTCACCCGGGTGTTCTGCGATCCGGGCGACGTGGTCGTGGCCGAGGGGCCCAGTTACGTCGGGGCACTCGGGGTGTTCCGCAGCTACCAGGCGCAGGTCGTACACGTCGAGATGGACGCGCACGGACTGGTTCCGGAGCGGCTGGCGGCGGCGTTCACCGCGTTGCGGGCAGCCGGGCGGCGGGTGAAGTTCCTGTACACGATCCCCAGTCACCACAACCCGGCCGGGGTGTCGATGACCGCGGACCGGCGGGCTGCGGTAGCCCGGATCTGCGCCGAGAACGACGTCTTCATCGTCGAGGACGACCCCTACGGCCTGCTCGGTCTCGACGGCGTCCAGCACCGGCCGATCCGCGCCGACCACCCCGACAACGTCATCTACCTCGGCTCGTTCTCCAAGACGTTCGCGCCCGGTGTCCGGGTCGGCTGGGCGCTGACCCCCCACGCGGTGCGCGAGAAGCTGGTGTTGGCCCAGGAGTCGGCGACGCTGTGCCCGCCCGCGCTGTCCCAGCACCTGGTCACCTCCTACCTGCACGACTACGACTGGCTCGGCCAGATCAAGGTGTTCCGGGAGATGTACCGCGAACGACGGGACGCGATGCTCGACGCGCTCGCCGACGTCATGCCGGGGATCAGCCCCGAGATCACCTGGACGCGGCCGGACGGCGGCTTCTACGTCTGGCTGCAGCTGCCCGCAGGCATGGACGCCAAGGCGATGTTGCCCAGGGCGATCCGGGCCCGGGTCGCGTACGTCTCCGGGACCGCGTTCTACGCCGACGGGTTCGGCTCCCGATTCCTCCGGCTGTCCTACTGCTACCCGACACCGGACCGTATCCGGGAGGGTGTCCGGCGACTCGCCCGCGTGCTGGCCGAGGAGATCGAGGTGCGCCGTCTGTTCGGCGCCGAGAGCCCGGGACTGCCGGCGGATCGGGCTGGGCCGGCGGCGCAGCTGGAGCACCGGGACGAGCCGTCGGCATCGGTGGCGCCCAGGCCGGACGCCCGGTGAGTGACCTCGGTCGGGTGGTCGTCGTCGCCGGCGGATTGTCGAGTGAACGCGACGTGTCACTGCGATCCGGCCGGCGGGTGGCCGACCACCTGCGCTCCGTCGGGGTGGACCTCGTCGAGGTGGACGCCGGCCCGGAGTTGGTCGCTCTGCTGCGTGACGACCCGCCCGCCGCGGTCTTCCCGGCCGTCCACGGACGCAGCGGGGAGGATGGGGCGCTGCGGGAGGTCCTGGACCTGCTCGGCGTCCCATATGTCGGGTCGACACCCGATGCCTGCCGGCTGGCCTGGGACAAGCCGGTCGCGAAGACCGTGCTGGCCGCGGTCGGCGTCCGCAGTCCGCGGGGTGTAGTAGTCCCGCACGCGACGTTCTCCGAGCTCGGCAGCGGCGGGGTACTCGACGCGGTCACCCGCGGGCTCGGCCTACCGCTGATCGTCAAGCCGGCCCGCGCGGGTTCCGCCCAGGGCTGCCGGTACGTCGCCGCGGCCGCCGACCTGCCAGAGGCGATGGTCGAGTGTTTCGGCTACGGGAGCACGGCGCTGTTCGAGCAGGTCGTCGTGGGCACCGAGGTCGCCGTGTCCGTGCTGGACACCGGGAGCGGTCCGCGCGCGCTGCCGCCGGTGGAGATCGTCCCGGTAGGCGGCCGCTACGACTACGACGCCCGGTACAACGCCGGGACAACCGAGTTCTTCGTCCCGGCCCGGCTCAGCCAGGCGGCGTCGGCCGCGTGTGTCGACGCGGCCCTGGCGGCGCACCGGGGCCTGGGGCTGCGCGATGTATCTCGGTCGGACCTGATCGTGGACGCCGACGGGCTGCCGTGGTTCCTCGAGGTCGCCACCGCACCGGGGATGACCGAGACCTCACTGCTGCCGCAGGCGATCGCGGCGGCGGGGTTGGACCACGGGGCCGTCTACCGGGACCTGGTCGTCGGGGCGGTCAACCGCCGCGAACCCTGACCGGGGTCACCCCGCCGATGTGCCCGGACCGGCCGGCCCGGCGGTGCGATCGTCGCCCACGATGACCGCCGTGATGCGGCGCAGGTCCTCGCCGGTCGCGAAGTCGATGACGATCCGTCCGCGCGAGCGGCTGGCGCCGACTCTGACCCGCGTCTCCAGCCGATCCCCGAGCAGCTGGGCGATCCCGTCGTGCTCGGGCGAGCCGATGGTCACAACCCGTTCCGGGCGCCCTCGCGGTGCAGCGTCGCCGGCACCGGCGCTGACGATCTCCTCCGTCGCCCGCACGGACAGGCCCTCGGCCACGATCCGGCCAGCCAGCGACTCCTGGGCTTCGACGCCGACGACGGCGACCAGTGCGCGGGCGTGACCCGCGGAGAGCACACCCGCCGCGACCCTTCGCTGCACCGGCGGGGGGAGACGCAGCAGACGGAGCGTGTTCGAGATCTGCGGCCGGGACCGACCGAGCCGACGGGACAGTTCCTCCTGCGAGCACCCGGCGTCGTCGAGCAGCTGTTGATAAGCCGCCGCCTCCTCCAGCGGATTGAGGTCCGCGCGGTGCAGGTTCTCCAGCAGTGCATCGCGCAGCAGATTCCGATCGTCGGTCTGCCGGACGATGGCCGGGATCGTCGCCAGCCCCGCCTCGCGGGTTGCCCGCAGCCGCCGCTCGCCGAGCACCAGCTCATAGGTTCCGGGGCTTCCACCCGGGCGGACGACGACAGGTTGGAGCAGGCCCACCTCACGGATCGATGCCACCAGCTCAGCGAGCGCGTCCGCGTCGAAGACGGTTCGCGGTTGGCGGGGATTCGCGCTGATCGTGTCGACGGGGATGTCCTGCAGCCGGACACCGGGCCCGGCGTCCGTTCCACGTGGAACGGGTAGGGCCGGCGCATCGCGGATCGGCTCGGTCAGGCTGTCCGCCGACCCGCCGAGCAACCACCGGTCCACGGCATCTCGCTGGCCCCCGGTGGACGGACGGCCCGCCGCGCCCACCGGATCCCCCTCGGCTGTCCCGGCTCGCATCGGGTCGCCCCCGTGGCCGGTGGGGATGAGTGCGCCGAGTCCGCGCCCGAGTCCGCGTGGCATGCCAGCCGCCCTTCCTTCGTCGTCGAGGAACTCGTCAGCCTTCCGTGGCCGCGGGACTCAGCGCGGGAGGCTCGCCGCCAGCTCTCGCGCGGCCTCGACGTAGGACAGGGATCCGGAGCTGCCGGGGTCGTAGGTGAGGACCGTCTGCCCGTAGCTCGGCGCCTCCGACACCCGGACCGATCGGGGAATCGCCGTCGACAGGACCCGGTCTGCGAAGTGGGCCCGGACCTCGTCGGCGACCTGCGCCGCCAGCCGGGTCCGGGCGTCGTACATCGTCAGCAGGATCGTGGAGATGGTCAGCCCCGCATTGAGATGACTGGTGACCATGTCGATGGTCTGGACGAGCTGGCCGAGCCCTTCCAACGCGTAGTACTCGCACTGGATCGGGATCAGGACCTCCTCGGCCGCGACCAGGGCGTTCAGGGTCAGCAGCCCGAGCGAAGGCGGGCAGTCGATGAGCACGTAGTCCGGCCGCTCCTCCTCCGCCAGCGCCGCGAGGTGGGCGGTGATCGCCCGGCGGAGCCGCAGCTCGCGCGCGACCATCGGGACCAGCTCGATCTCCGCACCGGCCAGGTCGATGGTCGCGGGGACGACGCGCAGTCCGGCGATCCCGGGGCTGTCCTGAACGGCCGCGCCGAGCTCGCGGCCGTCGATCACCGAGTCGTACACAGACGCGGAACCGGCCGCATGGTGCACGCCGAGGGCGGTGGAGGCGTTGCCCTGCGGATCCAGGTCCACCACCAGAACACGCTGGCCGTGTAACGCCAGCGCGGCGCCCAGGTTGACGGTCGTCGTCGTCTTCCCGACGCCGCCCTTCTGGTTGGCGACCACGATGACCCGCGTCCGCGCGGGCCGGGCGAACGCATCGCCCGTCGCCGGCGCACGTAGCCGGACCGCGACTCTCGCTGCGGCCGCGATCGGGGTGTCACCGGCGGCCGCCGGCCCGTCCTGACCCGCCAGCGCCTCTCCTGCGCCCGGCGTCTCCTTCGCGGCGTCGTGTCCAGCGGCGGCCGGGTCCGGAGCCTCGTCGGGATCGGCTGTCATTGCAGCCGACCGCTCGCGCGCGGGCTCGTCCGTTTCACGTGGAACGGGTCCGCGCTGCCGACCAGCGCGGGGCCAGCCCAGGCCGGTCGGCGACACGACCGACACCACAGCGGGCCACCCCAGTCCCGATGCCGCCGTCATGGCCTGCCCTCCTGTCCCGTGGTCCGGTTGCGGGCCGTCCCGCGGCTGCCGGCGTCGCCGCGGTGCCGGGCGTGCCTGTCGAGCCCGCCGACATTCTTGCCCGCAGATCCGACATCCACCCGGACGACCCGCACGACGTCCGGATCACGGGTCGGTTCCGCCCCCGCTGTCGGCGCCCCGCCACCACGGGAGCGACGGGAGACCTCCGCGCCACCGAGTTCGACCAATTGCCCTGTTGCACCTCGGCGCCGCAGGAACGGTTCGACCGCAGCGAGCTCGGCTTCGGCCGTCCGCCCCTTCAGCGCGAGCACCGTGCCGCCGGTTCGGGCCAGGGGGAGCAGCCACGGCAGGAGGCGGTCCAGCCCGGCCACCGCACGTGCCGTGACGACGTCGAACGCTGCGACAGCGTGCTCGCCACCGTTCGCGTCGATGACGACCGGGCCTCGGCCGTCAACCCGGCCGCGAACGACGTCGACCGAGCTCAGTCCCAACTCGGCGACCAGCCGGTTCAGGTAGGCCGTCCGCCGGGCCAGCGGCTCGACCACGGTGACACGCAGGTCCGGCCGCGCGATCGCGATCGCGACTCCGGGCAGCCCGGCGCCGGAGCCGACGTCGCAGACCTTCGAGCCGCGGGGGATCAGCACCGCCACGACCGCGGTGTTGACCAGATGACGATCCCACAGCCGCGGCACCTCACGCGGGCCGATCAGGCCGTGCCCGACGCCCGTGGACGCCAGGTCCTGCACGTAGCGGGCCGCTGACGCCATCCGGCCGCCGAAGACGGCGCGCGCCATCGGCCCCGGCTCCGGCGGGTCGGCCGCGACCGCTCCGTCGGCCGCATCGGCGCCGGCCTCGCCGGCAGGGCTCAGGACGACCCACTCACGACTGGCCGGACGAGGTGCGGTCGCTGTGGTCAGGCCGCACGGACGACCACACGGCGCCGCGGCTCGTCGCCCTCCGACTCCGAGGCGAGGCCCAACCCGGCGACCGCGTCGTGCGCGATCTTGCGCTCGAATGCGCCCATCGGCGGCAGCGGGACCGCTCCGCCACCGGTGCGCACCTGCTCAGCGGCGGTCGCGACCAGGCCGGCGATCTCGGACCGCCGTCGGGCCCGGTACCCGTCGACATCGACGACCAACCGGCTGCGCTGGCCGGTCTCCCGGGTGACGGCCAGCCGGGTCAGGTCCTGCAGAGCCGTGAGGACCGCGCCGTCGTCACCGACGAGGTGACCGAGGTCGCCCCCGACGAGCGACACGATCGCGCGGTCGCCGTCCACGTCGAGGTCTATGTCGCCGTCCAGGTCGGCGATGTCGAGCAGCTCCTCGAGGTAATCACCCCCGATGTCGCCCTCGCGCTCCAGGATGTCGAGCGGCGACGAGGCGTCGGTCTCGTCGGTCTTCTCGGTCTCGTCGGCGCTCGACCCCAGGTCGACCGGATCGCCGGTGATGTGCTCGACTGCGGCGTCCACCAGGGCAGCTGGGGAGTCGGCATCCTCGGAAATGTCTGCCCTGGCACCAGCGGCGGCGGGTGGAACGGTTTCCGTCACCTGCGTCGGTCCTCTCCTCGAAGCTGTCGGGAAGCACGCACGTCGGCCTGCCTCGAACCGCCAGAACCGCCACCCTCAGACCCGCCCCCAGACTCGCAACCGGCGGAGGCAGAGCCAGCAGCCGCGGGCGTCACCGCCCCGGCCTGCGCTGGGGCGACGACCCAGCCCTTCCGGGGCGCTGGGCCGGGCGGGCACCGGGACGTGGCGTCACCCGCGCGCCCGAGGCAGCGGGAGTTCCGGAGCGGGCGCTGCGCGTGGTCCGACGCGGCTGTTGGCGGCTGCTCGGGGGCAGCACCTCCGTCGTCACCTCGGACCCGCCGGAAGTGTCGACCGATCCTTCTGCAGCGATTGCTCGGGGCAAGGCGACGTCGGCGGTCTGCCCGGCGGCCTTCCGCCGTGCGATCAGTTCGTCCCACGCCGCCGAACCCGGGGTGGGATTGTGCTTGATGACGTAGTACTGCTGCCCGGCGGTCCACAGGTTGGTGGTCAGCCAGTAGAGCAGGACACCGATCGGGAAGTTGACGCCCGTGACCGCAAAGATGAGCGGGAATGCGTACAGCATCAACTTTTGCTGCTGGGCGAACGGCCCGGTCAGCGCCTCCGGCGGCAGGTTCTTGCGGGTGAGCTGTCGCTGGGTGACGAAGGTCGTCGCCGACATCGCAACGATCAGCACGATGGTCACCAGCTGCACGGTCAGGTTGTCCGCGCCGATGAACTTGTCCGAGATCCCGGCGCCGAGGAACTGCGCGTTGTGCAGGTTCGCCGCCTGCTCCGGTGACAGCAGCCCGCGGCCGATCGGATTGTCCTTCGCGGCACCTTCCAGGACCCGGAACAACGCGAAGAACACCGGCGACTGCAGCAGCAGCGGGAGGCACGACGAGAACGGGTTGGTCTTCTCCTCCTTGTAGAGCTTCATCAGCTCCTGGGACTGCTTCTCGCGGTCGTCCTTGTATTTCTTGGTGATCTCCCGGACCTTGGGCTGGATCACCGCCATCTTCCGGCTGGCATGGATCTGCTTGACGAACAGCGGGATCAGGATCGTCCGGATGACCACCGTCAGCCCGACGATCGACAGCGCCCACGTCAGCCCGCTGCCCTCGCCCAGGCCCAGTCGGGTGAACACCCAGTGCCAACCCAGCAGAATGGCGGAGACCGCGTAGTACAGCGGACCGAGGATCGTGTCGATCACGGGCATGCCTCTCGGTTCGGTGCTCGGATGGACGGCTCGCGGTCCGGCCGTGGCGCTGGCTCCGCGGTGTCGTGATCCGGCGGGTCAGGCCCCATCGTCCCTCACCGGGGCCGGGCCGGAGGCACCGGTGCGGTGCCGGAGGCCTGGTCCGCCGCCTCGGCGGCCCGGTCGTGCTCCGGATCGGAGCCGGGAACCGGGTCGTATCCGCCCCATGACCACGGATTGCACCGAGCGACGCGCCGCACGGCCAGCCACCCACCACGGACCGCGCCGTACCGCGTCACGGCGTCGAGGGCATATGCGGAGCACGACGGGTGATAGCGGCAGACCGGCCCGTAGATCGGGCTGATCACGGCCCGGTAGACCCGCAGCAGCGCGACCAACAGCCACCTCATGGTCGCGCGCCCGGACGTGACCGAACCTGCCCGCGCCGGCGTGTTGCCGTGCCGGCCCGTACAGCCCGCCACAGGGCCCCGTCGAGGTCGCCGTCGAGGTTTGCTCCGGGCGCCGCAGCTCCGGCCCCGGCCCGGACGATCACCAGGGTGCCCGGGGCCAAGCTCACCAGACGGTCCCCGAGCAGGTGCCGCAGCCGCCGTGACACCCGGTGACGAGCCACGGAGTTGCCCACGTTCTTACCCACGACGAGCCCCGCCCGGGCCGGCCCGTCCACCGTGTGCAGCAGGTGGACCGTCACCACACCGACTGCTGCGCGTCGGCCGCTGCGGACAATCGTCCGGTGCTCGACAGGTCTACGGATCCGCAAGGGACGAGCGAGCACGGCCGACCCTTCTGATCCGTAGCGGACGTGCTGTCCGTCCGGTGCCGTGCTCATCGGCTCGCAATCAGACGGTCAGCTCCTTGCGCCCCTTCGACCGCCGGGCCGCGAGGATCGCGCGTCCGGCACGGGTCCGCATCCGGAGCCGGAAGCCGTGCTTCTTGGCACGGCGCCGGTTGTTGGGCTGGAAGGTGCGCTTGGACACGGGAGTTCTCCTCGAAGGGCGGCGGACCGGCAGTAGACCGGCGGACGACTGCGACCGCCCCGACGGACGGGTCCCGGGGTTATACCCCGACCGGGCCTGCCAACGGTAGGTCGGCTCGCCCACCCGGTCAAACAGCAGCTCATCCAGCGGAGCACGCCCGACCGGCGCCGCGATTGGCAGGTCGCCCGACGGTTGCTAGGTTCCGCTCTTCCCCATCCGCCGATCTGCGCCGCGCGAGCAGGCGACCGCCTACCCCGCCACTCGGCCGACCCGGCTACGTCCCGCGTGTCCCTACCATGTCCACAGGTTGTGGACGGTCGTGTGGACGACGGGGGTCGGCCCCTGTGTCGGTGCCCCCGTGCGACGCCCTGCGTACTGTGCGGAGCTGCTTGATCACGGTCCGACCGTGTCTGATGGGGCGGCCGTCGCGACCGGCTCGGCGAGCGGGAGGAGTGGCGTGACGGACGGCGCTGACGAGAGTTCGCTGGGTGCGGCGTGGACCAACGCGCTGTCGACCCTGACGCACCGGCTGCCGGTGCATCAACGGGTCTGGCTCGACGGGTGCAGGTTGGTGGGCGCCGTAGCCGACACCGTCACGGTCGCTGCCCCCGACGACTTCACGCGCCGGCGGATCGACAGTGGGTTGCGGCCTCTCCTCGCGGACGCTCTGGCCTTCGAACTCGGCCGCTCCGTCGTTCTCGAGATCGAGCTCGACGTCGAAGCCGAACCGACCGCCGGGGAGCGGACCGGTATCGGGCTGCCGGCGACCGAGCCGTCCGGGTCCGCCGACGCGGCCGGCGGTCTGTCGGCCGAAGCCGCACCTAGGCACCAGGGCGCGGAGACCGGGCCACGTAGCTGGGTTGCCGAGGGAGACCGGGCCAGGTCGCGGGCGGGGAAGGGTTCCCGGGCAGCCGACCTCGACGAGCGCCTCACCGGTGTCGACGCGCTCACCGCCGACGTCTACTCCACCGACCGGTACCCCACCGACCGGTACCCCACCGACCGGGCTGGGGACACCCGCACGCAAGGTGCCGACACCGGCAGTCGCGGCGGTCGCACCGACGACCCCAGGCAGACGCCGGCGCGCAGATCGCGGGAACCGGTCGGGCTGAACCCGAAGTACAAGTTCGACACGTTCGTCACCGGCTCCTCGAACCGGTTCGCACACGCGGCCGCGGTTGCCGTCTCCGAGGCCCCGGGGAAGGCCTACAACCCGCTGCTGGTCTACGGCGAGTCCGGACTGGGCAAGACCCATCTGCTGCACGCGATCGGTCATTACGCCGCGAGTCTGTTCAACGATGTCAGCGTGCTGTACGTCAGCTCGGAGGAATTCACCAACGACTTCATCAACTCCATCCGTGACGACCGGGCCAGTGAGTTCCAGCGCAGGTACCGCGACGTGGACGTGCTGCTGGTCGACGACATCCAGTTCCTGGAGAACAAGGAGCGGACGCAGGAGGAGTTCTTCCACACGTTCAACACGCTGCACAATGCGGACAAGCAGATCGTCATCACCTCCGACCGACCGCCGAAGGATCTGTCGACGCTGACCGACCGGCTCCGGAACCGATTCCAGTGGGGCCTGATCACCGACGTGACGCCCCCGGACCTGGAGACCCGGATCGCGATCCTGCGCAAGAAGGCGGCCCAGGAACGGCTCAGCGCCCCGCCGGACGTGCTCGAACTGATCGCCACCAAGGTCCAGCGCAACATCCGCGAACTCGAGGGTGCCCTGATCCGGGTGACGGCCTACGCGAACCTCACCAGGGAGCCGGTCGACTCCGAGATCGCCGAGCTCGTCCTGCGGGACCTGATGCCGGACAACGCGGACCCGGAGATCGCGGCCAGCTCGATCATGGACACCACGGCCGCGTACTTCGACATCACCGTCGACGAGCTGTGCGGGCCGAGCCGCAACCGCAACCTCGTCAACGCCCGTCAGATCGCCATGTACCTGTGTCGGGAGCTGACCGAACTGTCGCTGCCCAAGATCGGGCAGTTGTTCGGCGGCCGGGACCACACGACGGTCATGCATGCGGAGCGCAAGATCCGTGAGGGCCTCAAGGAACGTCGGACCCTGTTCAACCAGGTGACGGAGTTGACGAACAAGATCCGCCAGCACCGCCGCTGACCGATCTGCCCGATCTGCCCGACCTGCCTGACGCCGAGCCAGTCCGCACGCCTGCGTCGGAGGGCGTCCGAGCCCGTCGTGCACAGTGTGGAAAAGCTGTGGGTATCCGCCGCCACACCGCGATGTCGAGGTGGACGGGGGCCGCCCACCGGTGGACGCCGGTGGACCGACCGCGGACGATCCACCGGCGTCCACTGCCGGTGCCCCCGCCGCCGAACGAATCCGGCGGGGTCGAACGAGGGGCCCGGACCCCGTGGACCAGCGATGCAGCCGTCGCGGAACCGGCTGTCCACACCGTCCACCGCACCTGCTGTGATGACGACACATATCCGACCAGATCTCGACCGGCCTCACCGACCGCCCCGGTGTGGACAGCCGCGGACCTGCTCGAAGCCACGGCGCCGGGCCGGGACGCCGTGGCAGGATCACCGCCACCCGCAGCCGAACGGCGCGGATCCCGGACGAGCGCTGGCAGCAGTCAGCGACACCTGCCCAGAGAGGTCCGTCGCCGTGAAGCTGCGTATCGACCGCGACGCCTTCGCCGACGCGGTCGCCTGGGCCGCGCGGAGCCTGCCGAGCCGTCCGGCCGTTCCTGTCCTGGCCGGGCTGCTCGTCGAGGCCGTCACCGCGGGCACCCCGCTGGACGCGTTCGGCCCATCCGCGGACGCGCCGAACGCCGACGCGCCGGGGACAGACACCGTCGTGCTGTCCGGATTCGACTACGAGACCGCGACCCGGGTGGGTCTTCCGGCCGACGTGGGCGAACCCGGCCGGGTCCTGGTCCCGGGCAAGCTGCTGGCCGACATCGCCAAGAGCCTGCCCGGCGCACCGGTGGACCTGTCCACCGAGGACAACCGGCTGGTGGTGCGGTGCGGCCCGGCCCGGTTCTCCCTGGCTCTGCTGCCCCAGGACGACTACCCGGACCTGCCGGGATCGCCCCCGGTGTCGGGTACGGTCCCGGCCGCCGCGTTCGCCGACGCTGTCGCGCAGGTGGCGATCGCTGCCGGACGCGACGACATGCTGCCCGTGCTCACCGGCGTGCAGATCGAGGTCACGGGCAACCGCCTGCGGCTACTCGCCACCGACCGCTACCGCCTTGCGGTCCGGGACCTCCCGTGGTCACCGGTCGATCCGGACGCGACCGGATCAGCGCTGGTCCCGGCCAGGGTCCTGTCCGAGGCGGCGAAGGCGATGGCGGCCGGTGGGAACGTGTCGCTGTCGTTCCCGGTGGGGCGGCCGAGCGGGACGGCCAGCGGAGCCGGTGCGCCGTCCGGCGGAATGATCGGGCTGTCCGGCGGCACCCCTACGGCGCCGCGGACGACGACGACCCGGCTGCTGGATGGTGAGTACCCGAAGGTGATGAGCCTGTTCCCCGCCGAGGCACCGATCAGCAGCCGGGTGGAAACCGCGCGGCTGCTCGAATCCGCCCGGCGCGTGGCGCTCGTCGCCGACCGTAACGCGCCGATCCGGCTGGGGTTCGACACCACCGAGGTGACCCTGGACGCAGGCAGCGGCGAGGACGCGCAGGCAACCGAGGTCCTCGAGGCGGTGACCGACGGCCAGGCCATCTCGGTCGGGTTCTTCCCCGGCTACCTGCTCGACGGCCTGCAGCAGCTCGGCGCCCCGACCGCGCAGTTCACGTTCACCCACCCGACGAAGGCCATCGTGCTGACCGGCGCGGCCGGGCCCGAAGAGGACGCCGACCCGGCTTACCGTTACCTGGTGATGCCCCGCCGGCTACCCGGCTGACCGACCCGCCGGCTACCCGGCTGCCGGGGCTGGTGCCGCGGCCCCGGTCCGCCATGCGAGGCTGCGCGCATGCGAATCGGACTGATCGGGCTGGGCAAGATGGGCGGCAACATGCGGACGCGCCTGCGCAACGCCGGGATCGAAGTGGTCGGTTACGACCACCATCCGGAGCTCAGTGACGCCAAGGATGTCGGCGACCTGGTGGCCCAGCTGCCGGCGCCCCGGATCGTCTGGTCGATGCTCCCCGCGGGGAAGATCACCCAGGACACGATCGACCAGCTCGCGGACCTGCTCGGGTCCGGTGACCTGATCATCGAGGGCGGCAACTCCCGGTGGAGCGACGACGTGCTGCACGCCGACCAGCTCGCGCCGAAGGGCATCGGTTATCTGGATGCCGGGGTGTCCGGCGGCGTCTGGGGTCTGGAGAACGGTTATGCACTGATGGTCGGCGGGGCCGCAGAGGACGTCGCCAAGGCGCAGCCGGTCTTCGATGCGTTGAAGCCGCCCGGGGAGTTTGGTTTTGCCCACGCCGGAAAGGTGGGCGCGGGTCACTACGCGAAGATGGTGCACAACGGGATCGAATACGGCTTGATGCAGGCCTATGCCGAGGGCTATGAACTGCTCGAAGCCACGGGCGTCGTCACCGACGTCCCGGCCGTGTTCCGCAGCTGGCGTGAGGGCACGGTCATCCGCTCCTGGCTGCTCGATCTGATGGTCCTTGCCCTGGAGGCCGACCCGAAACTGAACCACCTGCGCGGGTATGCCGAGGATTCCGGCGAGGGCCGGTGGACACTGGAGGCGGGCATCGAGCATGCCGTCCCCCTGCCGGTGCTCGCGGCGGCGCTGTTCGCGCGGTTCTCCTCCCGGCAGCCCGACAGCCCGACGATGAAGGCCGTTGCGGCGCTGCGCAACCAGTTCGGCGGCCACGCTGTCCAGGCCGAGGACATCCAGGCCGCACAGAAGTCCCCGAAGGCCGAGACCGAGGACCGCTGAGCCGTCGGCGGCCCGGGGAGGTGCTGAGCCACCGGCCATGCGAGGAGGCGCCGTGCACGTCGCGTCCCTGGAGCTGACCGACTTCCGGTCCTACCCGAGCGTCGCTGTGCACCTGACGCCGGGCACGACGCTGTTCCTGGGTCCCAACGGGCAGGGCAAGACCAACCTCGTCGAGGCCGTCGGGTACGTGGCGACACTGGGTAGCCACCGGGTCGCGACCGACGCGCCGCTGATCCGGTCCGGTGCCGAGCGGGCGATCGTGCGGGCCGGCGTGGTGCGCGACGGGCGGCAGGCGCTCGTGGAGCTGGAGATCGCAGCCGGGCGCGCAAACCGCGCCCGGCTGAACCGGCAGCCGGTACGCCGGCTCACCGACGTGCTGGGAACGCTGCGTACCGTCCTGTTCGCGCCGGAAGATCTCGCGCTGGTCAAGGGCGACCCGGCCGGCCGGCGCGACTTCCTCGACGCATTCCTCGTGGCGTTGGCGCCCCGGTGGTCCGGGGTACGCAGCGACGTGGACCGGATCGTGCGACAGCGGACCGCGCTGTTGCGCTCGGCGGCCGGGCTCGTCCGCGGTGGCCGCAGTGCCGACCTGCGCACGTTGGATGCCTGGGACGAGCAGTTGGTCCAGGCAGGGGCGGAACTGACCGCGGGGAGACTGGCGGCGGTTCAGCAGCTACGCCCGGAGATCACCCACGCCTACCGCGTGCTGTCCGGCGGCGGGCAGGCGACGGTCGGTTACCGGTCGGCTGTCGTCGACCGGGCCGGCGAAGCCGACCGGTCCGGCGGGGTCGATGGGGCCGGTGCCGCCGGGGTCGAGGAGATTGCCGCCGCCTTGCGCACGGAACTGCAGCGTCGGCGCGGGGATGAGGTCGAGCGGGGCCAGTGCCTGGTCGGACCGCACCGCGACGATCTCGTACTCGGGGTCGGGGACCTCCCGGCGAAGGGGTACGCCAGCCATGGGGAGTCCTGGTCGGTGGCGCTGGCGTTGCGGCTGGCCACGTTCGGCGTGCTCCGGGAGGTCGACGAGACCGGCGACCCGGTTCTGCTGCTCGACGACGTGTTCGCCGAGCTCGACGAGGCTCGCCGCTCCCGGCTCGCCGAGCTCGTCGCCGACGCCGAGCAGGTACTGGTGACCGCGGCGGTGCTCGACGACGTGCCCGCACAGCTGCGGGATGCGGTGTCTCCGGTGCAGGGCAGCGATCCGGCCGTCACGATGTTCACGGTGCGCAGCGGCGAGGTGCAGCGTGCCGCCTGACTCCGTGCCGCCTGACCCCCGGCCGTCTGACTCTGTGCCGTCTGACCCCCGGTCGCCTAACCCCGTGCCGCCTGGGGTGCCGCCGGCCGGCGAGGACGACCAGCCCGACCAGACGGGGCTGGAGCTCGCGCGCTCGGTCGCCGGACGGATCGCCGCGAACAGCACCGGACGCGGCCGTCGGCGCCGTTCGTCCGCGCCGGCCGGCCCAGGGGCACCGGCGACGGGGGCAGCGGGGACCCCGGGGCAATCGGCCACGGCGGGACAGGGCAGGGCGGGGGTCGGCGGCCGCCGCGTCGCGTCGGCGGCCGGCCGGGTCGGTGGGCTGGCCAGCCGCGCCCCGTTCACGGGTCCTGGCCCGGACGAGCACGACCCGACCGCAGTCGGCGCGGCCCTGCACGAGCTGGTGACGGCCCGCGGCTGGGCGATGCGGGCCGATGCCTCTGCCGTCCTGGCCCGGTGGTCGGACCTGGTCGGGGAACAAACTGCGGCGCACTGCCAGCCGGTGGGCATCGAGGAGGGCCGGCTCCGAGTCCGCGCGGACTCCTCGGCGTGGGCGACCCAGCTGCGGCTGCTGGGACCGCGACTCGTGGCGGCTGTCAACGACCGCGTCGGCTCAGCGGTGGTCAGCGAGCTCGTCGTCGACGGACCGACCGCCCCGTCCTGGCGGCACGGTCGCCTTGGTGTCCAGGGCGGGCGCGGCCCGCGTGACACCTACGGGTGACCACCGGGGACCACTGCGGACCAGTACGCGGCCCGCGACCCGCGACTGCGCTGACGGTGCCGCCGACGGTCGACGGGATGCGCCTGTGTGGGGGCCCCCATATACGAGGGCTGAGCGGCCTGGCGAGCGGTACAGGGGCCGGGACGACCTGTCGGCGCCTCTGTCGGCCGCAGAGGACGCGCGCGGGGACGGGTTCCCGGCGTACCATGGCGGGGTCAGCCATCGTGTCCGAGACGCTGCCGGCTCCTCGCCGGCAGCACCGTGGCTCCGCCGGTCGGTCCCCGTCCCCGGGGTACCACCGACCGGGTGCCCGCGGCCGGTCTCGGTAACCGCCACGTACGCCTGGCCGCCGTCGCCCGCCGACCGGGAGCACCCGTCCAGTCGCGCGTGTTCCGGTGGCCGGACGGACCCGTCAGCGAGGACCGCCGTTGAGCACCGACCTGGATCCGTCGCCCGCCGTCCCGGCTGGCCCCGCCAGCCCAGTTCTCCAGGACGCGCCCGCGGGACCCGTCGTCGACGGGGCACCCGCGGGGCTGTCGACCACCGAGCCGGTGTACGACGCGAGTTCGATCACCGTGCTCGAAGGGCTGGACGCGGTCCGCAAGCGACCGGGGATGTATATCGGGTCCACCGGCGAACGCGGCCTGCACCACCTGGTGCAGGAGGTCGTCGACAACTCCGTCGACGAGGCGCTGCAGGGGCACTGCGACGAGATCGAGGTGACCCTGCTGGCGGACGGCGGGGTGCGGGTGGTGGATGACGGCCGGGGCATCCCGGTGGGCATCGTGGAGACCGAGGGCCTGCCGGCGGTGACCGTCGTCCTGACCGTCCTGCATGCCGGGGGCAAGTTCGGCGGCGGCGGCTACAAGGTGTCGGGCGGATTGCACGGGGTCGGCGTCTCGGTGGTCAACGCGCTGTCCAGTCGGCTGTACGTGGAGGTCCGCCGTGACGGGTACCGGTGGACGCAGGACTTCGACCGCGGGGTGCCGGTCACCGAGCTGCTCCGCGGCGAGCCGACCGACGACCACGGAACGGCTATCACCTTCTTCCCCAGCCCGGACGTCTTCGAAACCACCGACCTGTCGTTCGAGACGCTGTCCAGCCGGTTCCGGGAGATGGCGTTCCTGAACCGGGGACTGCGAATCGGCCTGCGCGACGAACGGGACCACGACGCGGGCACGGACGCGGGCAGCGCCGATCCCGACCTCGGTGATCCACAGCTGCCCGGGGCGGACGACGCCGACGCGACCGCCGGTGGGCCCGACCTCGACGACGGGGCGGGCCGGGCGTCGGCAGTGCGGGAGGTCAGCTACCGGTTCGACGGGGGCCTGGTCGACTACGTGAACCACCTCAACGCCAGTCGGGACGCGATCCACGAGCCGGTCATCTCCCTGGAATCGGAGGACACCGGCGCGGGGCTGAGCCTGGAGATCGCCATGCAGTGGAACTCCGGCTACACCGAGTCGGTGCACACGTTCGCCAACACCATCAACACGATCGAGGGCGGGACCCACGAGGAGGGGTTCCGGGCCTCGCTGACCACCACCGTCAACGCCTTCGCGGAGAACCAGGGCCTGGTGAAGAAACCGGCGGACCGGCTCGCCGGGGAGGACATCCGCGAGGGCCTGACCGCGATCGTGTCGATCAAGCTCGCCGAGCCCCAGTTCGAGGGGCAGACGAAGACCAAGCTGGGCAACACCGAAGCCAAGCGGTACGTGCAGACAACGCTCAACGACCGGCTCGGGCAGTGGTTCGGTGAACACCCGAACGAGGGCAAGACGATCGTCCGCAAGTCGATCGCGGCGTCGCAGGCCCGGATGGCGGCGCGCAACGCCCGTGAGCTGGCCCGCAAGCGCAAGGGGCTGCTCGGTGGCGGTGGACTGCCCGGAAAGCTGGCGGACTGCAGCTCCCGCAACCCGGACGAGTGCGAGCTGTTCATCGTCGAGGGCGACTCCGCCGGCGGTCCGGCCAAGCAGGGCCGCAATCCGCGGATCCAGGCGATCCTGCCGATCCGGGGGAAGATCCTGAACGTCGAACGGGCGCGGATCGACCGGGTCCTGGCCAACCAGGAGGTGCAGGCGATCATCTCCGCGCTCGGCACCGGGGTGCACGACGACTTCGACATGGAGCGCCTGCGTTACCACAAGATCGTGCTGATGGCCGATGCCGACGTCGACGGTCAGCACATCCGGACACTGCTGCTTACGCTGTTGTTCCGATTCATGCGTCCGCTGGTCGACTCCGGATTCGTCTACCTCGCCCAGCCGCCGCTGTACCGGCTGAAGTGGACGCAGGGCACCCACGACTACGTGTTCTCCGACCTCGAGCGCGATGCTCTCCTCCGGGACGGCACAGCCCGCGGACGCAAGCTGCCCAGAGAGGGCGGCATCCAGCGGTACAAGGGCCTCGGGGAGATGAACGACGACGAGCTCTGGGAGACGACGATGAACCCGGACACCCGGACCCTGCTGCAGGTGACGCTGGAGGACGCGGCGCGGGCGGACGAGATGTTCACGATCCTGATGGGTGAGGACGTCGAGCAGCGCAGGTCGTTCATCCAGCGCAACGCCAAGGACGTCAGGTTCCTCGACATCTGACCGTAGAGCGTCGCTCACCGTCGATCAGGTGAGCCCGCATCCTGACGAGAGCACTCATCCGCCGGATCCGGCGGTCCGGAGAGGATCTGTGATGGCAGACGACGACACCCCCAGCGGCCCGACCGGGAGCGGCGGGATCGGCGCGGTCGGCGGCTACGGACCCGGCGGGCACGTCGAGCCGGTGGACCTGCAGGCGGAGATGCAGCGGTCCTACCTGGACTACTCGATGTCGGTCATCGTCGGCCGCGCGCTGCCCGACGTCCGCGACGGGTTCAAGCCGGTGCACCGCAAGATCCTCTACGGGATGTACGACGGCGGGTTCCGCCCGGACCGCCCATTCAGCAAGTGCAGCCGCATCGTCGGTGAGGTGATGGGGCAGTACCACCCCCACAGCGACAGCGCGATCTACGACACCCTCGTCCGCCTGGGTCAGACCTGGTCGATGCGCTACCCGCTGGTCGCGCCGCAGGGCAACTTCGGCAGCCCCGGCAACGACCCAGCCGGTGCGATGCGCTACACCGAGGCGCGGTTGGCCCCGCTGGCCATGGAGATGGTCCGGGACATCGACAAGGACACCGTCGACTTCGGGCCGAACTACGACGGTCGCACCACCGAGCCGGCGATCCTGCCGGCGCGCTACCCGAACCTGCTGGTCAATGGCAGCGCGGGAATCGCCGTGGGGATGGCCACCTCGATCCCGCCGCACAACCTGCGCGAGGTCGCCGCCGGATGCCAGTGGGCGTTGGCAAATCCGGAGGCCTCGCGGGAGCAGCTGCTGGCCGCGTTGATGGAACGCATTCCCGGCCCGGACTTCCCGACCCGCGGCCTGGTCGTCGGCCGCGGCGGTATCGAGGACGCCTACCGGACCGGTCGTGGCCTGATCACGATGCGCGGGGTCGCCGATGTCGAGGAGCTGGAGGGGCGGACCTGCCTGGTCATCAGCCAGCTGCCCTACCAGGTGAACCCGGACGCGTTGCAGACGAAGATCGCTGACCTGGTGAACTCCGGCCGGGTCGGCGGCATCGCTGACCTGCGTAACGAGAGCAGCAGTCGCACCGGCATGCGGATCGTCGTCGTGCTCCGCCGCGATGCCGTCGCCAAGGTCGTGCTCAACAACCTCTACAAGCACACCCAGTTGCAGGACACGTTCGGCGCGAACATGGTCGCCCTCGTCGACGGCGTACCACGGACGCTGCCGCTGGACGGGTTCGTCCGGCACTGGGTCGCCCACCAGGTCGAGGTGATCCAGCGCCGCACCCGCTTCCTGCTGGCGGCGGCCGAGCGTCGGGCCCACATCCTGCGCGGATACGCCAAGGCCCTGGACGCCCTGGACCAGGTCATCGCGCTGATCCGCGCGTCGGCCTCCGGTGAGGCGGCCCAGACCGGGCTGATGGAACTGCTGGAGATCGACGAGGTCCAGGCGCGGGCGATCCTGGAACTGCAGCTACGCCGGCTCGCCGCGCTGGAGCAGCAGGCAATCCGCGACGAGCTGGGCCGGATCCTGACCGAGATCGAGGACTACGAGGCGATCCTGGCCGACCCGCTGCGCCAACGGTCGATCATCTCCGAGGAGCTGGTCGAGATCGTCGAGCGGTTCGGTGACGACCGGCGGACCGAGCTCGTGCGCGCCGAGGGCGACGTGAGCATGGAGGACCTCATCGCCGAGGAGCAGGTGGTCGTCTCGATCACCCGCGGGGGCTACGTCAAGCGCACCCGCGTCGACCTCTACCGATCCCAGCGACGCGGGGGCCGCGGGGTCCGGGGCGCGAGTTTGCGCGGCGACGACGTGGTCGACCACTTCTTCGTCACCTCCACCCATCACTGGCTGCTGTTCTTCACCGACGCCGGCCGGGTCTACCGGGCCAAGGCCTACGAACTACCCGAGGCCAACCGCGACGGCCGCGGCCAGCACGTTGCCAACCTGCTGGCGTTCCAGCCCGACGAGCAGATCGCCCAGGTGCTCGACATCGCCGACTACCAAACCGCGCCGTACCTGGTACTGGCGACCCGTCAGGGCTATGTGAAGAAGACCCGGCTGGCCGACTTCGACTCCAACCGAAGCGGCGGGGTGATCGGGATCGTGCTGCGCGACCCGGACGACGCGGTGATCGGCGCGGAGCTCGCATCCAGCGACGACGACCTGCTGCTGGTCAGCCGGCGCGCCCAGTCGGTGCGCTTCCGGGCCGACGACGACCAGTTGCGCCCGATGGGCCGGGCTACGTCGGGGGTGACCGGCATGAAGTTCCGCGACGGCGACGACCTGCTGTCCATGTCGGTGGTCCGGTCGGGCACGGCCGTTCCGGGGTACGTGTTCACCGTCACCGTGAACGGCTACGCCAAGCGGACCGCCGTCGGTGAGTACCGCCTGCAGGGTCGCGGCGGGCTCGGCATCCGGGCGATGCGGACGGCGGAGGTGCGCGGCGCGCTCGTCGGAGCGCTGGTCGTCGCCGAGACCGACGAGGTCCTCGCGGTCCGCGCCGGGGGAGGGGTCACCCGTAGTGCCGTCGCCGAGGTGGCGGTCAAGGGCCGGGACACCATGGGCGTCCGGTTCGTCTCGTCCGGCTCGGGTGCCGATGCGGTCGTCGCGATCGCGCGCAGCGTCGAGGTTCCACCGGAGGAGCTCGAAACCGACGACGACGAGGGGAGTCCGTCGGAGCCGCAGAACGATGTGGGCCCGAACGATGTAGGCCCCGACGATGTCGGCTCACTGCGCACCGGGCCGGCGCCGGACGAAGCGGCCGGCGGGGTCACCGTCGAGGACGTCGACAGTGGGGGCGTCGAGGACGTCGACAGTGGGGGCGTCGAGGACGTCGACGGGTCGCCGCAGGGCGTCGGGCGCGAAACGGGTGAGGATGGGTCCGAGCCGGGCACACTCGGTTATGGCGACGGACCGTCCGGTCCGCCGGAGGGGAGCACCCAGGCATGACGACCGACAGTCCCAGTCAGGCCGGGTCCCGGGTGCCCGTGCAACGGCGGCCCGAGGTCGCCGGCCCGTGGCGGGGTGACCGCCGAGCGGACGGCCGCCCGGCGGGTGGCCGCCCTCCGCAGCCGGCCGATGGACAGGAGCCGGACCGGCCCGAGGTCGAGCGGCGTCGAGGTGGACGTAGCGAAGAGGCCCGCGAGGCACGGGAGCAGGTTGCTGCCCGGACCCGTCCGGCCCGCCCGCGCACCCGGCGGGCGCATCTGCGCGCGGCCCGGCTCGACCCGTGGTCGGTGATGAAGGTTGCGTTCATGCTGTCGATCGCGATCGCGATCGTCGGGGTGGTCGCAGTGGTCGTGCTGTGGTCGGCGCTGTCGGCAGCCGACGTGTTCGGCACGATCAACGGGTTCGTCCGTGACCAGGCGACCTTCGGGCAGCAGGGTCGGAGCTTCGACGTGCTGAAGTACATCGGGCTGAACCGGGTACTCGGGGTGACGCTTCTGCTTGCGGTGGTCAACGTCGTCCTGTGGACCGCGCTGGCGACACTGTTCAGCTTCGTCTACAACCTCACCGCGGGCCTGCTGGGCGGCATCGAGGTCACCTTGGCCGAGACCGACTGAGCCGGTGCAGGCTCGTCGGCCTCCCACCGTCCGGTAGCCTGTCGCGCTGCGAGCAGTTCCGTTCCGCAGGCGGCCGGCAACTGTGCCCTGCATCGGATGCAGCGGACGTCGCGCCGTCGAGGGCCTATAGCTCAGTTGGTTAGAGCGCTTCCCTGATAAGGAAGAGGTCAGAGGTTCAAGTCCTCTTAGGCCCACCCGATCCGGCTTATCGGTCGGCGCGGTCGGTCACCGCCGGACCCACCTCGTGGAGGAATCTGCCGTGAAGCGTGTGTCGGTCGGCGCGGTCATCGTCGCCGTCGGCCTGCTGTTGCTCCGCCGTCAGCGCGCTGCCCGCGAGGAGCAGTTGCTCTGGGACGAAGCCTCGACGTCGCCGGTGCCGCGCGACCTGCGCTGACCTCTGGCACGGCGACCCGCGCTGACCTCTGGCACGGCGACCTGGGTCGACCTGAACGACCTGACGCGGGCGTGGAGCCGAGGGGATTCGAACCCCTGACATCTGCCTTGCAAAGGCAGCGCTCTACCACCTGAGCTACGGCCCCGCGGAATGCCACCCTACCGATCCCGCACGAGCGTCCGGCGAGTACCGCGTGAAGGCGCCGGACGGTCCCCGTCGGGAACCGTCCGGCGCCGCGACCACCGGCCTCTCCTAGCGGATCCGGCTCTCCGAGCCGATCCGGGGCCGGTGGGTCAGCTGCCCGGAGTGACGGGGCGAATCGGCGTGGGTCCCCCGGGCTTGCCGGCGGGCCCGTTGGGAACCGTCCCGGTCGCCGGGTCGGCGTCACCGGGGGTGCCAGCGCCGTCGAGGGGGTCGACGTCGACGGTCACCACGTCGACGATCACGGTGTCCGCCTCGGGTCCCGTCGCGCGGATCGTCGGTGCCTCGGTGTCGGGGGTCGTCCCGCCGTCGGGAGCCGTTCCGCTGTCGGGCCCGGGCGACGGCGCTGCAGGCTGGGTGACCGGCTCGACAGTCGTCCATGGGTCGGTCGGGGGCTGGCGGACCAGCCGCCACGCGCCGTACGCCGCGGTACCGAGAAGGCCGGTGACCACCAGCACCCGCGGCCAGCGGCGCGTCCGGACCGGCACGGCCTCGGCACCGCGCAAGGCCGCCACCGCAGCGCTGCCCCGGCGGGCAGCCTCGCGGGCGACCGGCTCCGCGCGGGACACCAGGTCCGACCGCGCGCCCTGGGCCGCCGCGGCGGCGCTGACGAGAGCCGGGCCGGCCTTGTGGCGGGCGTCAACGATGGCCGGGCCGACGCGCTCGACGACATCGGATACCGCGGGGCCCACCCGGTCGCGGGCGTCGGCGACCAGGGGGCCCACCCGGTCACGGGCGTCGGCGACCAGCGGGCCGACGCGGTCGACGGCCCCGGCGACGTAGGGGCCGACGCGGTCGACGGCCACAGCGACAACGGGCGTGACCCGGCCGCGCGCGTCGACGAGCACCGGACCCACCTTCGCGCCGGCGTCGACGAGCACCGGGGCAACCTTGGCGGCGACCGTGCCGTACGCACCGCCGACCGCGGGGCCGACCCTCGACGACAGGTCGGCCGCAAGCGGTCGCCCCCGTTCGAGGGCGGACAACGCGGCGGCCTGGGCGGCGGTCACGATCGGGTTCAGCTTCTTGCGGGTCGTCCTGCGCAGTGCCATGTCCCACCTTCCGTTCGTTGCCGATCGTCGATCCTCTCCCACGTGGGCGGCCGGGCGCACCGCCTCCCCGGCCCCAGCCGGGCGGCGGGGTGCCGTCCAGGTCGCCGGCGGGGTCCCGGGCCACTCGCACCGGTGCAACGGAACGGGACGGACGAGATACAGCGTGGGAGGATCGGGACGTCGGCAAACCGGCCCCACCCATCGAGGAGACACGTGCCCGAGCAGCTCACGGCAACCCTGGGCACCAACCGCGGCGACATGGTCGTGACGTTGTTTCCCGACCAGTCGCCGAAGACGGTCCGCAACTTCGTCGGGCTCGCCGAGGGCACGCAGGAGTACCGCGACACTGCGACGGGCCAGCAGACCACCGGTCGGTTCTACGACGGCACGGTGTTCCACCGGGTGATCACCGGGTTCATGATCCAGGGCGGGGACCCACTCGGCACCGGTACCGGCGGACCCGGGTACACCTTTGCCGACGAGTTCAGCCCGGGTCTGGGTTTCGACCGGCCCTACCTGCTCGCGATGGCGAACGCCGGACCGGGCACCAACGGATCGCAGTTCTTCATCACCGTCGGCAGCACGCCGCACCTGAACCGCAAGCACACGATCTTCGGCGAGGTTGCCGACGCGGCCAGCCGAGCGGTGGTCGACGCGATCGCCACCACGCCGACCGCCCGCGGGGACCGACCCGTCGAGCCCGTCGTACTCGAGCGCGTCACCATCGAGCGCACCACGACCTGACCGGCCCGCACCACCCATCCGACGGCACAGTTCGGGGCGCGAGGTCGCGGCCCGCGGAGGAATCCCGATGTCCCAGCCACATCCCGCCTCCTTCGATCCGGACGGGCCGGCCGACCGCGGAACAGACGTGACCGGTGCACGCCCGCCGGTGTGCTACCGGCACCCGGACCGCGAGACCTACATCGCCTGCCAGCGGTGCGGGCGGCCGATCTGCCCGGACGACATGCGGCCGGCCAGCGTGGGGTTCCAGTGCCCGGAATGTGTCCGGGAAGGCAGCGCGAGCGTCCGGCAGCCGCGCACCGTCCTCGGTGGCCCCGTCCGACGGCGCGAAGGACTGGCCACCGCCACCCTCATCGGGCTCTGCGTGCTCGGTTTCGGCGCGCAGTACGCCCTCGGCGACTTCACGTCCCGCTTCGAGCTGTTCGGTGGCGGACCGTCCGTTGCCGGCCCGGACCCGGCCTCCGGTGTCGCCGGCGGGGAGGTATGGCGGCTGCTGACCACCGGGTTCCTGCACGGCAGCCCGGGGCACCTGGCCGTGAACATGTTCAGCCTGTGGGTACTGGGCCGGCCGCTGGAGGCCGCGCTCGGCCGGCTGCGGTTCGTCGGTCTCTACCTGACCGGTCTGCTCGGCTCCAGCGCCGTGGCGTACCTGCTGACGCCGCCGTACCAGCCGGTCGTGGGCGCGTCGGGTGCGATCTTTGCGCTCCTCGGGGCCATGTTCGTCCTCGGCCGACGGCTCGGCATCGACGTCCGCAGCCTGTCCGGGGTCCTGATCATCAACCTCGCGATCTCCTTCCTGGTTCCCAACATCAGCTGGCAGGCCCACCTGGGCGGCCTGGCGACCGGGGCGCTGGTCGGGGCCGGTCTGCTGGTGGCCGGGCAGCGGCGCCGTCCGCTGCCCGGGCTCGCCGGCTACGTGGTCGCCCTCGTGCTGGCGGTCGCCGTCGTCGCCTACCGGACGGCCGCCCTCACCGGGTGACGGTCCTGACCCGGGAACGGGCCCGACCTCGGGGGTGCGCGCGCGACCTCACCCGCGGTGACCGGGTTGTCCACACCGGTGGACAGACCTGGGGAGAACTACACGCGTGGGATTTCCGGCCGGGGCGGGTGTGGACACGTGGCGTTCACCGGGATGCACTTGGCTCGCTCCGCCAGCATCGACGAGCCAGCACCGTGTCCGCCCACCCCCGGAGGACTGCATGACCACCAGCCACACCGCCGACGCCACCGGCGCTCCCGCGCCCGTCGGCGGTGACACCGCGGCCGACAACGAGGACACCGGATCCGGGGAGACCGTCGCGCCGAGCGGCTACCCGCTCGACGACGCCCCCGGCCCGCTGGACCGGGAGCAGCTGCGGCTGCTCGACGCCTGGTGGCGGGCGGCGAACTACCTGGCCGTCGGACAGATCTACCTGATGGCCAACCCGCTGCTCCGCGAGCCGCTGGTCGGCGAGCACATCAAGCCCCGGCTTCTCGGGCACTGGGGCACGACCCCGGGGCTGAACCTGATCTACACGCATGCGAACCGGGTGATCCGGGCCCGGGACCTCGACGCCGTGTACGTGATGGGTCCCGGCCACGGGGGTCCGAGCCCCAACGCCTGCGCGTGGCTGGAGGGGACCTACACCGAGCTATACTCGGCGATCGCGCGGGACGAGCTGGGCATGGCCCGGCTGTTCCGCCAGTTCTCCTTCCCGGGTGGGGTGCCCAGCCACTGTGCACCGGAGACCCCCGGGTCCTTCCACGAGGGCGGGGAGCTCGGGTACTCGCTGCTGCACGCGTTCGGTGCCGCCTTCGACAACCCCGACCTGACGGTGTTCTGCGTGGTCGGTGACGGGGAGGCCGAGACCGGCCCGCTGGCCGGCAGCTGGTTGGCGAACGCGTTCCTCAATCCAGCCCGGGACGGCGCGGTCCTGCCGATCCTCGCGCTGAACCAGTACAAGATCGCGAACCCGACGCTGCTGGCCCGGATGCCGGAATCCCAGCTGCTGGAGCTGCTGCGCGGCTACGGCTACGACCCCCGCGTCGTGTCCGCGCCCCTGGGGAGCAACCCGGCTCCGGCCCACCAGGCGCTGGCCGCGGCGATGGACAGCTGCCTGGACGACATCGCCACCATCCAGGCCCGCGCCCGCTCCGGGCAGGACACGTCCCGTCCGACATGGCCGATGATCGTGCTGCGGACCCCCAAGGGGTGGGCCGGACCGGGCCGGGTCGACGGCCAGCAGGTCGAGGGCACCTTCCGGGCACACCAGGTCCCGCTCGCCGCTACCCGCACCAACCCCACACACCGCAGGGCGTTGGAGCAGTGGCTGCGCTCCTACCGACCGGAGGAGCTGTTCGACGACGCCGGCCGGCCCGTGCCGGAACTGCTGGCGCTGCCACCGGTCGGGAACCGGCGGATGAGCGCCAACCCCGTCGCCAACGGCGGGCTGCTGCTGCGCGACCTGGAACTGCCGGACTTCCGCGACTACGCGGTCGATGTCCCTGCGCACGGGACCACCGAGCACGAGTCCACCCGGGTCCTCGGCGGTTGGCTGCGCGACGTCGCCTCGGCCAACCCGGGCGACTTCCTGCTGTTCGGGCCGGACGAGGTCGCAAGTAACCGCCTGCAGGACGTCCTGGCCGAGGGCGGCCGCAAGTGGTACGCGGAAGTCGGGGAGTACGACGACCGGCTCTCACCGACCGGGCGGACGGTCGAGGTGCTGTCCGAGCACATGTGCGAGGGCCTGCTGGAGGGCTACCTGCTCACCGGCCGGCACGGGCTGCTGACCTCCTACGAGGCGTTCATCCACATCGTCGACTCGATGTTCAACCAGCACGCCAAGTGGTTGGAGTCCAGCTCGCACGTGCCGTGGCGGCGGCCGATCGCGAGCCTGAACTACCTGCTGTCCTCCCATGTCTGGCGCCAGGACCACAACGGCGCCACGCACCAGGACCCGGGCTTCCTCGACGTGGTGATGAACAAGAAGGCCGGCATCGTCCGGGTCTACCTGCCGCCGGACGCGAACACGCTGCTGTCCACCTACGACCACTGCCTGCGCTCGCGGCAGTACGTCAACGTCGTCGTCGCCGGCAAGCAGCCGGAGCTGAGCTACCTGCCGATGGACGAGGCGATCGAGCACTGCACGCGCGGGCTGGGCTTGTGGGACTGGGCCGGCACCGAGGCCTCGCCGGCCGCCGGAGGCGGCCCGATAGTGCCGGCCGCCGGAGGCGGCCCGCACGCGCCGGACGTCGTGCTCGCGTGCGCCGGGGATGTGCCGACGCTGGAGACGCTGGCGGCCGCGGACATCCTGCGGCGGGAGCTGCCGGAGCTGCGGACCCGGGTGGTCAACGTCGTGGACCTCATGCGGTTGCAGCCGGAGACCGAGCACCCGCACGGGCTGCCCGACCGGGAGTTCGACGCGCTGTTCACCACCGACCGACCGGTCATCTTCGCCTTCCACGGCTACCCGTGGCTGATCCACCGCCTCACCTACAGCCGCACCAACCACGGCCAGTTCCATGTCCGCGGGTACAAGGAGAACGGGACCACCACGACGCCGTTCGACATGGTGATGCTCAACGACCTCGACCGGTTCCACCTGGTCATCGACGTCCTGGACCGGGTTCCCGGGCTGGGTGCGCGGACCGCGCGGCTGCGCCAGCAGATGACGGACGCGCGGCTGCGGGCGCGGGCCTGGACGCGGCAGTACGGGGAGGACCCGGCCGAGATCGCCGCCTGGACCTGGCCGCACGGATGAGCCGCATCGGGCCGGGCGGCCACGCCGGTCCCCGGCGGGTGCTGACCGTCAATGCCGGCAGCACGTCGATGAAGGTGTCGCTCGTCGACGGTGACCAGGTCGTCGTCGAGCACGACGCGCTGACCGATGTGCTCTCCGGTCCGCCACCGGACGCGGTCGCGCACCGGGTCGTGCACGGCGGGGACCGGACCCGGGCGGAGCTGATCGACGACGACGTGGTGCGGGGGTTGCGGGCGCTGACCGAGCTGGCGCCGTTGCACCAGCCGCCGGCGCTGGACGCAATGGACCGAACCCGGGCGGCGTGGCCCGACGTTCCCCAGGTCGCCTGCTTCGATACCGCTTTCCACGCCACGATCCCGCCCGCGGCGACCACGTACGCCCTGCCCCAGCGGCTGCGCGAGCGCGTCCGGGTCTACGGGTTCCACGGTCTGTCGCATGCCTGGGCATCCGGGCTGGCCCGCCGTGTGGTCCCGGACGCACGTCGGGTGCTGGTCGCCCACCTGGGCGGCGGGGCGTCGCTGTGCGCGGTGCTGGACGGGGTGAGCGTCGACACCACGATGGGGTTCACCCCGCTCGACGGACTGGTGATGGCCACCCGAAGCGGCTCGATCGACCCCGGAGCGGTGCTCTGGCTGGCCCGGCACACCGACGAGGATCTCGACACCGTGCTGGACCAGCAGAGCGGGTTGCTCGGCCTGTCCGGCACCGGGGACATGCAGGAGGTGCTCAACCGGCGGGCGGCCGGCGAGAGTTCCGCTGCGATGGCCTTCGACGTCTACCTGCACCGACTGGTGGGGGCGGCGGGGGCGATGACCGCCGCGCTCGGTGGCCTCGACGTGCTCGTGTTCACCGGCGGCGTCGGCGAGCACGCGACCCCGGTCTGGCGCGAGCTCGCCGACCGGCTCGGCTGGCTCGGCATCCGGGTGTCCGTCGACGCCGAGCCAGCCGGCCCGGTGTCGTCGGCCGGCCCGGACGCGGGCGGGTTCCGCGAGCTGACCGCGTCGGGGTCACCGGTGCGCACCCTCGTCGTCCGTGCGCGGGAGGACCTGCAGCTGGCCCTGGAGACCCGGGCGCTTCTCGCTGGCAGCTGACCGCGGGGCGCATACCCTGCACGTGTGTCCGATCCTGCACGCCGCCGGCGGTCCGGGGCCCGCGCCCTGGGCGGCAAGACGCCCGTCGATGTGCCCGCCAACGAGTCCGCCCCCGATGGCGTCGGTGGCGAGACGGCCGGCGAGCTGTCGGCCGAGGCTGTCGCGGACTCCCGACCGTCCCGGCGCGACCTGCGCCGCGAGCGGGCGGCCGCGAAGGGCGATCGGCCCCTGGGCCAGAGCTCGCCGTGGGTCCCGGCGCTGATGGTGGCGTTCTTCGTGCTCGGTCTGATCTGGCTGGTCGTCTACTACCTCGCCGGAACCCAGGTGCCGGTGATGTCCGACTTCGGTAACTGGAACCTGCTGATCGGGATCGGCGCGATCGCGGTCGGGTTCGTGGTGTCGACCCGGTGGCGCTGACCGGGCGAGCACCCGCGGGCGTGGCACGCGCGGGCGCGGGACCTTCCGGCGACCCGGGCGGCGCGCGGATCCTGGTCGTCGACAACTACGACAGCTTCGTCTACAACCTGGTGCACTACCTGGCCCAGCTCGGCGCTCAGCTCGACGTGCGTCGCAACGACGACATCGACGTGGACGAGGCCGCCGCCTACGACGGGGTCCTTCTCTCGCCGGGCCCGGGGACGCCGGAGGGCGCCGGGGTCAGCGTCGAGCTGGTGCGCCGGTCCGCGGTCACCGGGACCCCGTTGTTCGGGGTGTGCCTGGGCCTGCAGGCGATCGGGATCGCCTTCGGCGCGACGGTGGGCCGGTCCCCGCAGCTGCTGCACGGCAAGACCAGCCCGGTCCTCCACGACGGGAGCGGCGTGTTCGCCGGCCTGCCCGACGGGTTCACCGCCACCCGTTACCACTCGCTGTCCGTCGATCCGGCGACGCTGCCGGCCGAGCTGGTGGCCACCGCGCACACCGCCGACGGGACGCTGATGGGCGCCCGGCACCGCACCCTGCCGATCGAGGGCGTGCAGTTCCACCCGGAGTCGGTGCTGACCGAGCACGGGCACGCGATGCTCGCCCGCTGGCTCGTCGCCTGTGGCGATCCGGGCGCGCCGGCGCGGGCCGCGGGCCTCGCACCGGTCCTGCCGACCACCGCCCGGGCCACCGCGGCCGGCTGAGCAGGCCCGCACGGTCCGGCCCGCCGGCTCGGCCGACCGGGCGGGAGTCGGCTCAGCGGGAAGGTGAGGCGCTCGGGCTCGGTGTGCGGGAGGCCGTCGTGGCGCTGGGTGTAGGCGTGGGTGTGGGTGTGGGCGTGGGAGTCGCGCTCGGCGTGAAGGTCGGGGTCGGGGTCGGGGTGGGCGCCGGTGAACTCGCCGACGGCGTCGGATCCGGTGACGTCGGCTGGGCAGTCGGGGATGGCGTCGGGGTGGCCGCCGGCGGTGCGGCGACGAACAGGGTGACCCGGGAGCTCAGCACCGCGCTGCCGGACCGCGGGGCCTGGTCCAGCACGACGCCCGCCGCCCGGTCCGCGGACACCTGCGGCTGGACGAACACGGTGAAACCGGCGCTAACCAGCTGAGCGGTGGCGACGTCGACCGGTGAGCCCACCGTGTCGGAGACGTCGTTGCGGCCGTTGGCGTAGCGCACGGTCACCGACGTGCCCGGTTCGACCGTGCGGCCGGCGTTCGGGTCGGTCTGCAGCACGGTTCCCGCCCGCTCGGGGCTGTTCTGCCCCGCCGGGGCCACCTTGAGCTGGGCGCGTTGCAGCGTCGCGGTGGCGACGTCGAGTTGCTGGCCCGCGATGTCGGGGATCGTCACCTGCCCCGGCCCGGAGGACACGACGAGGTCGACGGAGTCGTTGCGGGCAGCGGTCGCTCCGGCCACCGGGGTCTGCGCGAGCACGCGGCCGTCGGGAAGTACCGCGTCGGCCCGCCGGGTCGTGGTCCCGACGACCAGTCCGGCCCCGGTGACCAGCCGCTGTGCCTCCGCGGTGGTCCGCCCGGTCAACGTCGGCACGAGGATCGCGGTCACCGTCGGGGTGCTCGAGGCGCTGGGCTGGGTGTCCGCCGTCGCGCCGGGGCCGGTGGCGAGTTTGTAGACACCCACCACGACACCGGCCAGGGCGAGCGCGACGAGCACCGCCAGCGCCGCGATCAAGCCGCCCCGCCGCTTGCTCCGCCCGTCTCCCGTCAGGGCGTCGTCCGGCGACCCGTCGAGTCGGTGGGCCACGCCGGCCGGGTCCGCGCGTGCCACCGTCACGCCGGCCAGCCCGGCCGCCGCCCCCGCGGCTCCCGCTGCACCGGCTGGCCAGCCCCGGCCCGGACCGGTGGCGCCGACCTGTGTCGGCAGGCCGGTGTACCCGGTCTGCTCCACGTCCCCGGCCGGGGTGTAGGCGGTCTCCTCGGCCGCGCCCCACCCCGCCCCGACCGGACCGCGCGCCGCGTCCCCCGCGGCAACGGCCCGGCCGGCGGAGGTGGACGCGGCCCACACCGGGCGCCCGGCCAGTGCCCGCTCGATGTCCTCGCGCATCGCCAGCGCACCCAGGTACCGGTCCGCCGGGTCCTTCGCCAGGGCACACATGGCGATCGCGCTGGCCGCGGCCGGCACCTCCGGGTCCACGACCGCGGGCGCATGCGGAATGTCGCGGACGTGGGAGACGGCGAGCGCGACCGGTGAGGACCCGGTGAACGGCGGCCGGCCGACGAGCAGCTCGTAGAGGACGACGCCGACGGAGTAGATGTCCCCGCCCGGACCGACCAACTCCCCGCGGGCCTGTTCCGGGGACAGGTATTGCGCCGTCCCGATCACCGCGGCCGTCTGGGTCACCGAGGTCGACGTCTCCTCGACGGCCCGCGCGATACCGAAGTCCATGACCTTGACCTCGCCGGACGGCGTCAGCATGACGTTCGCCGGCTTGATGTCGCGGTGGACGATCCCCATCCGGTGGCTGTAGTCGAGCGCCGACAGGATCCCCGCGGTGATCTCCAGGGCACGCTCGGGCAGGATCCGGCGCCGCTCCTGGAGTACGTCGCGCAGTGTCCGTCCTTCGACGTACTCCATGACGATGTAGGGCAGGCCGCGCGCCGGGCCGGTGCTGGCCGTCCCGTCGCCGGTGTCGTAGACGCTGATGATGCACGGGTGGTTCAGCGAGGCCGATGCGGTGGCCTCGCGGCGGAACCGCTCCTGGAACGTCTCGTCCTGGGCGAGCGTCGCCCACAGCAGTTTGATGGCGACGGTCCGGCCCAGCCGGGTGTCGAGCCCGCGGTGCACCTCGGCCATCCCGCCGTAGCCGATGACCGGGCCCAGTTCGTAGCGGCCACCGACCAGGGTCGGACCCGGGCCGCCGCTCGCCGCCCCGCCCACAGTGCTGCCCACGCCGCTGCCCACGCCGCTGTCCCCGTCCGTGCCCGCGCTCATGCCCGCCCCGTCGTCCCGGCTGCCCCGGTGTTGTCCGCTGCCCCGTCGTCCCGGCCGCCCCGCTGTCGCCGGCTGCTCACTGCAGCGCCGCCTGCAGGACGCGCCGGGCGATCGGTGCGGCGACCCGACCGCCGTAGGCGTCGGTCCCGGCAGGCAGGTTGGCGTCCTCGACCGCCACGGCCACGGCGACCGTCGGCTTGTCCGCGGGTGCGAAGGCCACGAACCAGGCGACCGTCGGGCCCTGGTTGCGGGCTCCGGTCTGCGCGGTGCCGGTCTTGCCGGCCACCCGGACGCCGCGGATCTGGGCGGCCGTCCCGGTCCCGCCGGTCACGACGCCCTCCATCATCGAGGTCAACTGCCCCGCGGCCTGTGGGCTCATCACCGTCCGCGGCTGGCCCGCGTCGTGGCTGGAGACGGTCGACAGGTCCGGGCCGAGCACCCGCTGGACCAGGTACGGCTCCTGCCGGCGCCCACCGTTGGCGATGGTCGCGGCCACCGAGGCCATCTGGACGACGGTGGCGCGGTCGTCGAACTGGCCGATCGCGGCCGATGCCGTCTGCGGGCGGTCCGCGTTGTCGCTGTAGACACTGGCGACGCCGTTGAGCTCGGGCAGGATCTGCTCGCCGAAGCCGAACTTCTTCGCCTCGTCCGCGATCACCCGGTTGCCCAGGGTCAGGCCGAGCTGGCCGAAGGCGGTGTTGCACGAGATCTTCAGGGCGTTGGCCAGCGTCGTCCGGCCGCCGCTGCCGCACCGTTCCCCGGCATCGTTGTTCAGATAGGTGTTCGTCAGCGGCAGCTTCAACCGGTCCGGCGCGGGCACGACGGTCGCCGGCTGATAGCGCCCCGTCGCCAGCGCCGCCGACGCGGTCACCAGCTTGAACGTGGAGCCCGGCGGGTAGGTCTCACGGGCCGCGCGGTTGGCCGCCGGTCGGTTGACGTCGGCGTTCAGCGCCGTCCACGCCCGCATCGTCGCCGCGGCGTCGTGGCTGCTCAACGTCGCCGGGTCGAAGGACGGGTGGGACGCGAGGGCGAGCACCGCGCCGGTGCGCGGGTCGAGGGCCACCACGGCGCCCTTCAGCCCGGCCAGTCCCTGCCACGCCGCGTTCTGGACGGAGGTCCGCAGGGTGAGCTCGACGCTCGCGCCGCTGAGCTCGACGCCCTGGACGAGGTCGACGACGCGGCGGACGAACAGGCGGCTGTCCGTACCGGCAAGGCTGGCGTTCTGCGACCGTTCGATCCCGGTCGACCCGTACAGGATCGAGTAGTAGCCGGTGACCGGGGCGTACTCGGCACCGCCCGGGTAGCGACGCAGGTACTTCAGCGCGTCGTCGGTCGGCGTCGACCGGGCCACCGCCTCGCCGCCGACCAGGATCGAGCCGCGTTCGCGGGAGTACTCCGCCACCCGGACCCGCTGGTTGTCCGGCCGCTGGGCCAGTGACGCGGCCTGGAATCCCTGCACCCAGTTGACGTTGACCAGCAGCGCGAGCAGCAGCAGCAGCACGACGACCGCGACCCGGCGGATCGGCCGGTTCACCGGGACGTCCCCGCCGGCACCGTGACGATGGTCGGCGCGTCGTCCGGCCCGCTGTTCACGCCGTGGCCAACACCGCCGTGGCCAACGCCGCCGTGGGAGCCCCCCCCACCGGCCGCCTGAGCCGCCTGAGCCACCCCCGGGACTGCCGGGGCCGCCGGGACGGGCCGGCGCGCCCCGTCGCTGATGACCACGAGCAGGGCCACCACGACCCAGTTCGCGACCAGCGACGACCCGCCCGCGGACAGGAACGGTGTTGTCAGGCCGGTCAGCGGGATCAGCCGGGTCACGCCGCCGACCACCACGAAGGTCTGCAGGGCCAGGGTGAACGACAGCCCGAGCGCGAGCAGCTTGCCGAACGGGTCCCGGCAGGTGAGCGAGGTCCGCAGCCCACGCTCGACGACGAGTCCGTACAGCACGATCACGGCCATCAGCCCGGCGAGCCCCAGCGACTCCCCGAGCGTGGTGGCGATGAAGTCGCTGTTGGCCAGCGGCACCAGCGTGGGCTGACCGCGGCCCAGCCCGGTCCCCACCAGGCCGCCGTTGGCCAGCCCGTACAGCGACTGCACGATCTGGAACCCGCTGTCGGAGGGGTCGGCGAACGGGTTCAGCCAGACCGACACCCGGGCGCGGACGTAGCCGAACTGGGAGTAGGCGAAGAAGGCGCCCGCCGCGAACAGCACGATGCCGAGCAGCACCCACCCGACCCGTTCGGTGGCGACGTAGAGCATCACCACGAACAGCCCGAACAGCAGCAGCGACGCCCCGAGGTCGCGTTCGAGCACCAGGACGCCGAGGCTGACCGCCCAGGCGGCCAGGATCGGCCCGAGGTCCCGGCCGCGGGGCAGGTCGACGCCGACGAACCGGCGGCCGGCCACGGCGAGGGCGTCCCGCTTCGCGGCCAGGTAGCCGGCGAAGAACAGCGCCAGCAGGATCTTCGCTATCTCGCCCGGCTGGAACGACAGTCCCCCGGCCGACACCCAGATCCGCGCCCCGTTGATGGTGGCGCCGAGCACGGGTACCAGGGGCAGGAGCAGCAGCGCGATCGCGGCGAACCCGGCGGTGTAGGTGAACCGGGCGAGGACCCGGTGGTCGCGGACCGCGAGCACGACGACGGTGAACAGCGCGATCCCGAGGGCGGTCCACACCAGCTGCGTCGCGGCGACGTCGGGCGGCGCAGGGCGGCCACGGGAGACCGCCGATGCGCCACGGAACGCGTCGACGACGTGGATCAGCACCAGGCCGAGGCCGTTGAGCAGGGTGACCGAGGGGAGGAGCACCGGGTCCGCGTAGGGCACCCGCACCCGCAGGACGAGGTGCGCGACGAGCACGAGCACCGCCAGGCCGCCGAGCGGGTACGCCCGGGTCAGGTCGACGGGCTCGCCGCGGTTGAACCCGACGCTCAGATAGGCAAGGAGACTTAGTCCGAGCGCGAACAGGACCAGCACCAGCTCGGCGTTGCGCCGCTTGCGGGGTTGCCCGGTGGTGGCCGCGGCCACCGGCCCGGTCGCGCTCACCGGGCGGTCCGGATCGGGCGGGCGGGCGGGACCGGCGCGGGGGGCTTGGTGGTGATCCCGCTGGTCGTCCGGACCGCGCGCGGGGTGAGGGCGGTCGGTGCGGCGGTGGTCGGCGGCGCGGTCGTCCCGGTGTTGGCGGGGCCCGTGCCGGCAGGTCCGGTGCCGCCGGGCCGGAGAACCGGCGTGCCGCTCGGCGAAGACAGGTCGGTGCTGCCGGCGCACTCGGCGGCCGCACCCGACGGGCTCGGCGCGGAGGTGGCGGTCAGTCCGGAGGTGACGGTCGGCCTTGGGGTACTGATCGGCGGCGTCGTCACGGTCGGTGTCGGTCCGCACCGGACGGCGAGCCCGGCGAGGTTCGCGACGATCGCCTGGGCCTGCGGCAGGTTGTCGGCGGTGACGGCGTCGCCGACGACCTTCCGGCGGAAGAACTGCGGGAGCGCGTCGACCGGCAGGTCCTCGACGACGTCGTAGAGGTGGGACAGCTGCAGCCCGGGAACGTGCTGCGGGATGCCCTGGTAGATCGCGACGCGTCCGTCATGGGCGGTGACGAAGTACTGGTCCTGCGTCCAGCCGTAGGCGAAGTCCCCGCCCGCCGCGAGCAGCGCCAGCACCCCGACGGTCGCCAGCGACCGGGCCAGCCACCGGTACCGGGAGGGCTCCCGGGGCGCGTAGCGCAGCGCCTCCGGCTCTTCGGCCGTGGCCGACCCGGGCGAGCGCCGGGCGTCGCCCAGGACGGTGGCGCCCCCGCCGCGGTCGAGCTGGGTGGTGTCCGCGCCGCGGTCGAGCTGGGTGGCGCCCGCGCCGCCGCGGACCCCGGCGTCGGGCCGTCCGGGACCCAGGTTGTCGACGAGCGCGGCGACTTGCGGATCGGCCGCCGCGCCTAGGACGAGCGGCCCGGTCACCGCTTCGCCGGCGGCCCCGTCCACCGCGTCCACGACAAGGCAGGTGACGTTGTCCGACGCGCCGCCGTCCAGGGCGGCCTGCACCAGCCCGTCAGCGGCCTGTTGCGGATCGGCGACCTGTAGGCCATCGGCCAGTTCGCTGTCCTGCAGTACGTCGGACAGGCCGTCGCTGCACAACAGGAACCGGTCCCCGACCGCCAGCTCCAGCCGGGTCAGGTCCGGTTCGATCCGGGTCCGGCCGTCCAGTGCCTGGAGGATCAGTGATTTGTGCGGGTGCGTCCTCGCCTCGTCCGCGGTGATCCGGCCTTCGTCGACCAGGGTCTGCACGAAGGTCTGGTCGGTGCTGATCTGGTGCAGGCGCCCCTCGTGCAGCAGGTAGGCGCGTGAGTCGCCGACATGGGCCAATCCGAGCTCGGTGCCGTTGGTCAGTAGGGCGGTCAGTGTGGTGCCCATGCCCTCCAGGCCCGGGTCCGCGGCGACCGCGTCCCGCAGTCGGGCGTTGGCGGCATCGAGCGCGGTCGACAGCGCGTCGAGGACGTCGTTTGCGGTGTCGGCGTCGAGGCGGCGCATCGCCGTGAGCGCGAGCGCGCTGGCCACCTCACCGGCGATCATCCCGCCGACGCCGTCGGCGATCAGTGCGAGCCGGGGACCCGCGTAGGCGGAGTCCTCGTTGCGTTCGCGGACCGGCCCGACCTCCGACCGGCCGGCCCACCGCATCGCCACGCTCACGCGCGTACTTCCACAACCGTCTTGCCTACGCGCACCGGGACGCCGACCGGAACCGGGGTGGGGACCCGCACCCGGGCGCCGTCGAGGTAGGTCCCGTTGGTGGAACCGAGGTCCTCCACGTACCAGCGGCCCTCGTGCGGGAACAGCCGGGCATGAGCGGTGGACACGTAGTCGTCCGTCAGGGGGAGCGTGACGTCGGGGCCTCGGCCGAACGTCACCGGCTCAGCACCGAGCGGCGCGGACAGGCCGGCGTCGGGCCCGTCGACGACGACGACGGTCTGGGGCGTGCCCTTCGGTCTGCGGCTGGTGCGTCGGCCGTGCCGCGTGCCGCGGCGCTCCGCGGCGACTCCGGCCGCGGCCGCACGGGCCGCCCGGGTGCCGAACAGGTCCGAGCGCACCACCGAGACGGCGGACAGCACGAACAGCCACAAGACGGCGAGGAGGCCGAAACGCAACAGGGCGAGCGGGAGCTCGGACATCTGGCTCCCCCTCACCTGTCCCGTCGGTGTCGGGTCCGATGTCGATGACGGCCCGTTCGTTCAGCCGGGCCCATCCGCCTCTCCACCGGCACGTTCCCGGGGTGCCGCGTTCGCGCAGCGGCTGTTCCCCGTCCGTTCCCCCCGCCGGCCGCTGCCGATGATATCGGGGTCGGCGCCCCGCTGGACCGGACGGCTCACCCGTACCCGGTCCTGCGGCGCGACCCGCGTGTTAGCGTTGCCGACGCTCCGGGCGGGTGAGTGTCTGCACGACCAGCCCGGATGTGCCAGCGCGAGTGGCGGAATTGGCAGACGCGCACGGTTCAGGTCCGTGTGTCCGAAAGGACTTGGGGGTTCGACTCCCCCCTCGCGCACGATCACGAGTGCATCCGTCAACCTGTTCCAGGAGTCGTCGTGCACGTCCGCCCGACCCTGCTGGCCGCCGCCGCGCTGCTGGCTGTGGCGGCGTGCGACCCGGGCCGGCCGGCGTCGAGGGCGCCGGTTGCGACCGCATCGGTGTCGTCACGGTCGCCGGCCACTTCATCAGTGCCGACGACGTCGCCCGCGGTCGCGACCCCGCCCACCAGGTCGGGCGTCCCCGCACGCACCACCCCGTCCATCCCGCCCACTGGGGCCGGGGCGCCGACCGGCCTTCGGGTCAAGCCGACCGCTCCCGCCGACGCGAGAGCGACGCTCGCGTTCGGCGGTGACGTCCACTTCGAGGGGTCGTCCCGATCCGGCCTGTCCGGGGAACTGGGCAGCGCATTCGGCCCGCTGCGGGACGCTGACGCGGGGTTCGTGAACCTGGAGACCGCGATCACCGACCGGGGGACGCCCGGTCCGAAGGCGTACACCTTCCGCGCGCCCGCCCGAGCGCTGACCGTCCTGAAGGCCGCCGGCGTCGACGCGGCCACCGTCGCCAACAACCACGGGCTGGACTACGGCAGGGTCGGGTTCGCCGACACCCTCGCGGCGTCCCGGACCGTCGGCCTGCCGCTGGTCGGCGGGGGCGCCGACCAGGCGGCGGCCTTTACCCCGTGGCGCGGGACATTGAACGGCATCCGGGTCGCTGTCTTCGGGGCGACCGACGTCCTGGACTCGTACGCCATCGACACCTGGCCCGCGACGGCCACCAGAGCTGGCCTGGCCGCCACCAAGGACCAGCAGCCGCTGCTGGACGCGGTGCGCACCGAGCGATCCCGCTCAGACGTCGTCGTGGTCTTCGTGCACTGGGGCACCGAACGGGTCGTCTGCCCGACCGGCCGCCAACAGCAGCTCGCCCGCGACCTCGCCGGCGCCGGCGCGTCGCTGGTCGTGGGCAGCCACGCCCACGTCGTCCAGCCCGCGCGGGAGATGGCCGGGATCCCGGTGTTCTACGGGCTGGGCAACTTCCACTTCTACGCCCGTGGCGGGCCCGGCTCGGTCACCGGGGTGGCCGAGGCGACGATCGGTCCGCGCGGCGTGGTCTCCACCCGGTGGATCCCGGGACGCGTCAGCTCCGGGACCCCGCAGCTGCTGACCGGCTCGGCGGCGCGGGCTGCCTCGGCGGCCTTCGCCGCCACCTGCCGCTGACGCCCCGGCCCGCCCGCCCGCCCGGCGACCGAGGACAGGTCGGCGGTCAGTCGGGAGGTCGGTCCAACCGGGCGAGGCGGCGCAGCTGCGCGTCGACGTAGGGCCGGGCGCGGCGCTGACCACCGCAGGTGGCGATCGCGTCGCGCAGGGCGGTCAGGCGGTCGGTGAGCAGCTCGACGGCCGGGCACCACCCGCGTCGCCGGCACTCGACCAGCCAGTCGGCGGGGGTCAGGTGGCCGCGCTCGCCGTTGCATCGGTGGCACGCCGGCACCTCGTTCTCCGACCAGCTCGGGCCGCCCTTGACCCGCGGCACCAGGTGGTCGGTGGTCGCGGGCACCAGCCGACCGAACGGCCGGCCGCACCACGCACAGTGACCGCCCGAGCCGGCAACGGCGTCGACCAGCCGCTGGACCCGGCCGACTGACGGCCGGCTGACGGTCAGGCCCGGGTCAGGCCGTCGATGCGGGCTATGTCCGCCGGCGGCAGCGACCAGTCCAGGACGTCGAAGTTCTCCGCGATCCGGTCCGGGCGCGCCGACTTCGGGATGGCGACGACGTGGTGTTCGAGGTGCCAGCGCAGGATGACCTGGGCCGGGGTCCGGCCGTGTGCCCGGGCGATCTCGCCGATGACCGGGTCGTCGAGCACGCCGCCTCTGAGCGGGCTGTAGCCCTCGAGCACGACACCGCGGTCGGCGTGCGCAGCCGCCAGCGCGGGGTCGGCCAGGTACGGACTCCACGGGATCTGGTTGACCGCGGGCGCGATGCCGGTGGCCTGCGTGAGCTCGTCCAGCTGCGCGGGGCCGTAGTTGCTGACCCCGATCGCGGTCGCGGAGCCGGCCTGCTGGGCGTCGACGAAGGCGCGCCAGGTGGCGACCCCGGCGCCGCGGTTCGGCGGCCAGTGGATGAGCCACAGGTCCAGGTGGTCGGTGCCGAGTTTGCGCAGGCTCTCGCGCAGCACCGCCGACTCCTTGCCGGCGTCGTTCGGCGGCAGCTTGGTCGTGAGGAAGGCCTCGTCCCGGCCGACGCCGGAGTCGGCCATCGCCCGGCCGACCTGGTCCTCGTTTCCGTACGCCTTCGCGGTGTCGATGTGCCGGTATCCCAGCTGCAGGGCGCGCAGTGTGGCGTCGTAGGCCTCGGTCCCGGTCGCCTGCCAGGTGCCCAGGCCGAGCAGGGGGATGGTGCCGCCGGAGTTCAGCGGCGCGGTGGGCTGATCTGCGGGGGGCCGGTCCGGGGTGGTTGAGGATGCGGGGATGTCAGGCATCCCCCCATCCAACGACGGGATGTCGCACCGGGGCGAGCCGGGCGCGCAGCAGGTGTACCGGGACACCGAGCAGGTCTGGACCGGGCCGGTCGTGGTGTCGGTGCAGTCCAGGGTGGCGATGGGGCACGTCGGCAACAGCGCGGCCGTCCTCCCGCTGCAGCTGGCCGGATACGAGGTCGTCGACGTCCCCACCGCGCTGCTGAGCAACCACCCGTTCTATCCGGGGCACCGCGGGCGGCTGCTGGACGCGGAGCTGGTCGGCGAGCTGCTGACCGGCGTCGCCGAGCGGGGCGTCGGCGAGGCCGCCGGAGCGCTGCTCTCCGGATTCTTGGGGACGGCGGCGGTCGCGCCGGCGGTCGCCCGGTTCGCCGCCGCCGCCCGGGACCTCAACCCGGACGTCCGGTACATCTGTGATCCCGTGCTCGGCGACGTCGGGCCCGGCCTCTACGTCGACCCGGGCCTCGTCGGGGCCTATCGCGAGCTGCTGGTTCCGCTGGCGGACGTGGTGACGCCCAACGTGTTCGAGCTGGAGCTGCTGACCGAGCCCGGGGTGGGGACGGTCGCCGACGTCGAGGCCCGCGCGGATGCGCTGCTCTCGGAGCGGACGGGGGTGGTCGTGGTGACCGGAGCGGTGCTCACCGATACCCCAGCCGGCTGGCTGGACACCCTGGTGGTCACCGCCGGTGCGGGGTCGCCCGGGAACCCGGGCTCGGTCCGGCGGGAGACCCGGCCGGAGACCCGGCGGGTCCGCAGCCGGCGCCACGACCGGCACTTCGACGGCACCGGCGACGTGTTCAGTGCATTGCTCGCAGCGGTGTGGCTGGCCGGCCCGGCGACGACGGCGAGCGTGGCCGACGCGGTGGCGGCGGCCGTCGCGGGCACCGCCGCGGTCGTCGACCGGACGGTCGCGGACGGGACGAAAGAGCTGCGACTGGTCGCTGTCGGCCGCGGGATGCTGGACGCCGTCCCGTCCGCTGTCGAGCGACTGCGCTGACGCGAGCCCGGACAGTGGGCGCGCGCCGGGTCGCCCGGGGCCGTCAGCCGGGGGTGACGAGACGGCGCCTACCGGCGGTCCTCAGGGGCGGGAACCGCGCGGTGCAGGACTACGGCCGGGTGACGGATCGTCACCCGGCCGTAGTCTCCGAACCACGGCCGGGTCACGGCCGCGACGAGGTCAGCCCGAGCAGGTCAACGTGGGCTCTGCCCAGTCCCCGTGGTCGTCGCCGTTTCCGTCGCCGGCGTCACCCACCACGAGATGCAGGACCTGGACCCCGCTGACGTCGGCCGTGATCTGCTGAGCCGGATCGCCGCCCCTGACAATGGGCGTCGAGGCGAGCGCCTTCCCGTCACCGATGACGCTGAAGGTGACGGTCCCGTCGCCGACTTCGCTGTCCATGCCGACTGTCGAGGTGAACTTGGAGCAGTTGCCGCCGAGGTAGACGGCGACGTCGCTGACCGAGTTGGTGCCCAGTCCCTTCGCATACACGGTTCCGTGGATGGTCAGCGGGTTGCCGTCGTTCGGGTTCGAGCCCCCCACGGATTCATTTCGCTCGACCGGGCCCCACCCGTTCGTCGAGGAGAGGAAGGGCAGGTCGCTGACGCCGACGACGCCTGTCGGCGCCGGCGGATTGACCACCTGCAGCTGCCCGGTCCCGGTCAGCCAGTGCGCCACATTGCGCTGCGCGAAGGTGGCGACAGCGCTGATGGTCGCGGTCGATGCGGCGTCGGTTGGTGCGGTCAGCGTCCAGGTGGCCGTGACGCTCTCGCCCGGCTTCACGACACCGAACACCTGAGGGGAGGAGTCGACGACGAAACCGGCGGGTGCGTCGAGGGTGAGGTTGACACCCTGGGCGGGGCTGGCGCCGCTGGGCACGGCGAACGTGGTCGTGACGGTCACCTGCTGACCGCGCTGCACGGTCGGCGCCGACGGGGTGACCGCCAGCGACGCCGTCGCCGGGGACGGCCTGTTCGGGGTGATGGACAGGTTGTCGAACTGGTCGGTGTCGTAGGACGTCAGGCCGAAGCCGACCTGACCGGCGGTGTAGGAGCTGTCCTGGACGGCGCCGACGGCGCGGCCGTCGACTAGCGCCGTGATCGACGGGCCGTTGAAGGACAGCGCCAGCTTGTGCCACCGACCGACGCCGAGCGCGGTCGTGGACGCCCGGGCGAGCACCGTGCGGACGCCGTTGGCGTCGCTCTTGAAGATCGTCCAGGCCCCGGTGTCGGTGATCTGGAAGAAGTAGCCCTGCTGGTGAGACTGCGGCCGGGTCTGCGTTCCGGCCCGCCCGATCAACTCCAGCGTGCCCGGCTTGGCCAGCTCAGCGTCGATCCGGACCTGGTAGTTCGTCCAGGTCGGGTCACCGACGAGGGTGAACGCGTCACTGTTGTCCTGCCACAAGATGGGCTTGGTCGGGGCCATCTGCTGCAGGCACATGCCGGGGCGCCCCGCGGCGCACGGCTGCACCTCGAACGAGCCCTGCATGTCCGAGACGTAGCGCGCCTCTTGGCCCGCGGTGTAGCGGTCGAAGTTGTCGGAGTAGGGAAGGGCGAGCGGGTGCGGGGCCGGGCTGACCGCGGTGCCCTTGCCGACGGGAGTGCTGACGGTGCTGAAGGTGTACACGTAGCCGGGCTTCAGGGTGTAGGTGAACGTTCCCGCGCCGTCGGGCTTGAGGTCGGCGAGGTGGGCGAAGTAGTCCGCGTTGTTGGTCGAGTTCACGTTCGTCGCCCACACGTGCACCGCCTTACCGGCCAGGGTCGAGGGCACGGTGAATGTTGCGGTCGACGCGGCTGTGGCGGTCGTGGTCTCCACCACGGTGCTGTAGTCGGTCTTCGTGGGCGACGTGAGGCTGATGTAGCTGCCGTTGGTGCGGTCATTTGCGAGGTAGCCGCTGGCGTTGTCCAGGAACTGCCATCCGGGCTGAGCGAACTGGGTGACCTGGGCGGTGACCCAGGTGTTGATGCCGAGGCTGTAGTTACCGGACCACGGTTGGTTGGCGACCGCCAGGCCGACGGTCGCGTAGGGCAGGTTCGGGGTGATCGCCGCGATGAGCGGCCAGTTGAGCAGCGCTGTCATCCTGGCGTCCACGTAGCCGCGGGTGATCGCCCGGATCAGCGCAGGGGCGCCGGAGTTGTAGTCCTGTGAGCCGTTCTCGCTGTCCCACAGCGGTTTCCCGGAAGCGACCGCATTCTGCGTGCTGCTGCACGAGTTGGCGTTCCCGCCGTCGCCGCCCTCGCAGGAGTAGTGCGCGGCGAAGATGTCGATGGACTTCGCGAAGGCCGGGTCGGTCGCCGCAGCGTCCGCCACGCCCCAGCCGGAGTCGTCACCGACCACCTGAATGGGAAGGTGTTCGGCTGCGATCCGCGCGTGCAGGTTCTCGTACCACGCCTTGTTGTAGCCGCGCTCGTTCCACCCACCGAGATAGTCGATGGCCAGCCCGTGTGTCTTGGCGCAGCCGACCCAGGTCATCAGGTAATCGACCATGTCCTGGGACCAGAAGTTGCCGTTCCCGATCCACCCCGGCGCTGTCCACGCCAGCCCGTACAGCTTGATGTCGGGGTTGCGCTTCTTCGCCTGCTCGGCCAACCAGAACTCGTAGCCGGCGTTGCAGTTCACCACTCCCCGGGTGTGCTCGATGCTCGGCTCGGACCCGTCGGTCGAGTTCGCGTCGCCGCCGATCTCCAACTTCAGCACCTGCAGGGAGGCGCCGTACCCGGGCTTGAACAGGTAGTCGAGGATCTGGTTCCGCTGCGCAGCGGGGTAGTCGATGAGCAGCCTGCTGTTCCCACCGCCCCCGCTGATGGCACCGACCCCGTCGAACGTCCGGCCCGGCCCGGCCAGGTCCAGGGGGATGTCCGTGTGCGCTGGCGGCGGCGGCTGTCCCACGTAGGTGACCCGGTCCACGGACAGGAACGTGCCGCCGGATGCCGGGTTCTTCTTCCCGGTCCAGCTCAGCGTGACCGTGTGCGGGCCCTCCGCCAGCGTCGGGCTGGTGGCCAGCAGCACGTCCCCCTTCCGGGTGGCGCTGTAGAAGTCGACCGCCCTCGCCGCGCTGCGGTCGACGGACACCGAGCCGATGCCGTGCTGGGGATCGGTGACCCCGTACAGCGAGATCCGGGTCCCGACGAAGCTGAACGACACCGAGTCACCCGCGTGGTCGGTGTAGCTGTTCGTCTGGTCATACGGGTTCGCCGGCGCACCCTCACCACCGGCGTGACCCCAACCGGAGCCGATATAGCGGAAGACCGCCTGACCGGTCCCCTGGCTGGCATCGTCAACCGAGATCGTCGTGTCAGCCACCGCAGCCGCCGTCGGAACAGCCGCCGCACGGGGATGGGACCCGGGACTGGCGTGGGCACTACCCGCGAACGACGATAAGAACAGCGCGGCGGCACCGACCGCCGCTACGCGCGATACGAGTGTGCTTCTGGACATCGGCGTCTCCCCGTGTCTGAGGCCCGGCGACCGGGCCGGCCACCGTAAGCGGTGGGCTGCCTACTGCCAGCGGTCTACCACGTGGCCGAGGACGAGTCCCAGCATGTTCGACCCGCTGAGTGACGGGCGAGACGCGCTGCGTGGCGAGCCGACGTTGGCCCCTGATCTGGGCCGCCGGGCGTCCGGGACATCGCCGGCGGTGATGTGCTGTGGCCTCGCGCGTCGGTGTGGCGATGCCGGCCGGGGTGCCGGTTTGGTGCCGTCACCGACGCGCCCGGAACAGGCGGGTGCTAGTACGCCGATGCAGTCCGGTCCCGGTGCGGTCGGGACCGGACCGGACCGGGACCGCGCTTCACCGGTGAGCCACCGGCAGGGTGCCGTCGAGGCAGCCAGGCCACCACGGGCCAGCGCGTCACGCGCTGCCGTCAGGTACCCGACCGGACCGTGCTCAGCCCTTGACACTCCCGGCCGCGAGGTCCCGGATGAAGTGTCGCGCCCCGAACAGGAACACCACCAGCAAGGGGACCACCGCGAGCAGCGTTCCCGCCATGATCACCGAGTAGTCCGACACGTACAGCCCACTGAGCTGGGACAGGGCGACCTGCAGGGTGTAGCGATGTGGGTCGGTCAACACGACCAGCGGCCAGACGAAGTCGTTCCACGCCCCGATGAAGGTGAAGATCCCCAGGAAGGCCAGGGCCGGGCGCAGCACCGGGAGCGCGACGTGCCAGTACAAGGAGAAGAACGAGCACCCGTCGAGGAGGCTATTCAACCACCTCGGTAGAAGTGTAGGGCGATGACCGTCGAGATCGTGGTGCGGAACGTGTGCAGTGGTAACCCGGTGCTATTCTGCATGTAGCGGTCCGTCCCCGAGGATTGTTGAGTGGTATCTCAATCCTGGCCGGGGACGGGCCGTGCTTCTCGCAGGCGCGCCGACCAAACTCGATCAAAGAGTCATCGTGAATAAGCCTCCCCGTACCGCAGACCCCCCGTCCCTTCCCCGACCACCATCGCGTGCACACTAGGAGGCGTATTCACGGCAGGTCCGGAACAATTCGAGTCCAAGGACGGCCGAGATTGTTGCGGTGAACGTGTCGAGTGGTCGCCGGTAGTCAGTGTGAAGGATTCGCCAGGTCTTGAGGTGGGAGATGGTCTGCTCGATCTTGTACCGGATTTGGTTGACCGCGGTATTGAGTTTCTTTTCCCAGTCCAGCATGTCCCGGT
>JAABUU010000142.1_pt1 | contig 174917 bp, 181 predicted proteins | sample 5559301 | NCBI WGS metagenome assembly JAABUU01 (sample SAMN10711884, study PRJNA513360) | rock metagenome | isolation source: Antarctica rocks | place: Antarctica: Victoria Land, Richard Nunatak white
CCCCCCCCCGAGTCCTTTGACTCCCCTACTTCCCTACTTCCCGGACTATCCCACACACATATACGAGCCGCAGACCCATCTACCGTCCCCATCCTTACTCCCCCCCTCCCCCTCGGGCAGGGAAGGGAAGGAAGCGGGGATTTTCTGAGAGGCAGGACGCTTCAGGGAAGGTTTGGTGTGCCATGGATGAATTTTCGACCGAGTGGGTTGCTGGCTGGCTGGCTGGCTGGCTGGCTGGCTGGTTGCTACATAGGTGGGGCCCAAGAAAAGAGAAGGGAAGAAGATAGCATGTGCTTACTACGAGTGGGATTTTTGGGGTTTTTTGCACTGGCAGAGAGCGTTAAAAAACCTTGCTTTTGGGCTATGGTGGTGGGAGGGAGGGAGGGATGGAGGGAGGGGTAGTGGCGGCGGTAAATGTAAAAGCCATGCATGCTAGAGAACGAGAAAGAACTAGAGTGGGGTTTTTGGGATTCGGGGGGTTTACTGTACATACTTGGTCGTTTTTGTGCGGGGGAAAAGGGGGGGGGGGGTGCGTTGTGATGGATTCATTCGAAGAATTTTGATCGATCGTGTTGTGGATGGATGGCTAGGTAGAGCATGTTCTTCTGAAGTGTCTTTTTGTTCATTTAAAAGGCTTTTTCTTCTTCTTTTGACTACCTTACATACATACCTTCTTCGCGTGTTGTGAGTCCTACTATGTACTACTCCTCGTCGTCTCTGTGGTTTGGGATTTTACTCGTGTTTCTTCCTGCTCCATGTCCTCCCCGCGGGGCTTTAGGCGCCTCCGTTTTCTGCCTTCTTCTTCTTCTTCTGTTTCTGTACCTGCCTTGTTGTGGGTGTGAGCGCGTGGGTGTGAGGAAGGACGGGGGGGGGAGGGAGATGGAATGGGGAGAGGATGTTTGGAAGGGGGGGTGAAGGAAGGGGGGGTAGTGGGGTGAGGGAGGGGATGGTGGGGTGTGGTGGGTGGTTATGCTAAAGGGGTATGGGCTACCTATGGGTGGAGATAGAATGTGGGTGGGTGTGAGTGTGGCTGATGCCTTAGAACTTTGGTTTCTTCTTCTTCGTTCGGGCTTGCGAAAGCAATGAGAGGAGGATTGTTTTGGGGGGGGGAAGGGCCTTTGCATTTTAATTTCTTTATTGGCATGTCCGCAAAACCTCGTCTGATACTTTAACCCACCAACCTCACCCTCATCGCCATGTGTGTAAAGCTCATCTATTCCCGAGCACCGTGTCCGCCCCCCCCACCCAAAAAATCCAAAAAAAATCCCATGCGATTGACACGCTAAACAAATATCAACAGGTTATCAATCAAACGTCAAACCTCCACTCCGCTCTCTCAATCACACCCCGACTTAAATAAACCTCGCCCTCCTTGCCGCAACCAAACTCGCCACCACCAACGCAGCAATAACCCCAATAATCCCAAAGAACCACCCCAACCCCTCCGAGCTTCTCCCCGGAACCGGCACATTCATGCCAAACAGCCCACATATCAAATTCAACGGCACCAGTATACTCGCCAGCAGCGTGATCTTGCTCAACACTTTATTCGCGCGGTTGCCCTGGGCAATGTTATCCATGCTCAGTTGGGCGAGGTAGTTGCTATGGCTGCGGGACAGCATTTTCTCAAAGTGGCCGAGGTTGGACATCATGGTCACAACGTGGTCTTGGATGTCGCCGAGGTAGAGCCCGATTTCGCCGCGGGGGGTGACGGAATACTGGTCGTTGCAGCGTTTGGCGAAGCCTTTGATGACGTCGGCTTTTCCGCCGAGGAGGCGCATGAGGGACATGACTTTCTTGCGGCACTCGCCGATTTGGCGGAGGAGCGGAGTGAAGTCGTCGGTGCGGGCGACAAAGACTTGGTCTTCGATGACGTCGGTTTCGATTTCGATGCTCGTGATGACAGGGCCAAAAGTGTCGACGATATTGTCAATCATGGCATAACAGATCCAGTCGGCCGTCAGGGCCATGTAGTCTCTTAGCTTCCCGATGCGTTTGCGTACGTTTGCGGCGTGGGGCGACTGCGTGTAGGTGAAAGTGAGGATGCCTTCGCGGAAGACGACCATGTAGACGTTGACTGGCTCCATGTAGTCTTCGCTGTTTTTGTCCATCTGAAAGAAGGATTTGAAGCAGACAAAGTAGTACTGTTTGAACAGCTCGACTTTCTCGCGGGCTTCTTGGGTGATGATATCCTCGGTGCTATTTCGGAGTTAGCATTGCCTTGTTGGGCTGTGAACCGAGTTTCATGATGAATCGTAGGAAACAAACGGCAAAGGAAGCTTGATATGCTCCCCAAAAATGTCTGGAAACTCGGAACAAGGCTTGGAAAGGAGAGGAAATGACTCCGAAAACACGTACGTGAGGGGATGGATGCCAAAGGCTCGTTGAAAAGCGTGCAATTCATCCTCTGTGGGGTTCAAGGCATCAAGCCACCAGCAACCGCCATCAGCGGGTAGCTCGAAGAGGTCCCGAAAGGTCTCGCCTGCTCCCAGAAGATCTCCGAAATCCATTGCATGGATCGTCTGCTCCAATTCCGACGAAAAGAAGCTGTAACGGCTAGCTTCGAAGACGCTTGGTCGCCGCTCCTGAGGCCCATTGGCCCCTAGCGGATCGTGGTTCTTCTCGTTGAGGATCGAATCGCTATCATTTACGGCGCACTCGGTTTTAGCGCAGTTACAAGTACCAGTCCTTGCGGGGCTAGCAGACTGAGTCACAATCTTGGGGATGTCCGGTCCACCATTCCGGAGAATGTTGAAAATCCTTGGCTTGTTGCCCTGAGAGCTGAAGCTTAACTTGTGTCGACACGCACCTGTGACAGGTGGTCTGCCTCTTGTGCTCTCAGCCACAAACTCGTCCAATTCTTCGAAATCGATCTTATAGGTCTTCCAGTTTTCCTCGGCCTGAGGAAAGCAGACATCTTCTTCGGCAGGGTTGTGGTAAGAAGCACCATCGTCACGAGTGCCCAGAACACTTCCATTGCTGAATGCAGGTCGCCGACGGTGGGTTCCTCCGGAAATAGTGCGCTGAAGACCGTCGTCAGGGTCAGAGGGGGCCTTACTGCCGACAGTGTTTGCCCGTTCGCGTCGCCGAGGATCGGCAAAGGCGTCGACGGAGTTGGCTGGAGACGTCGACCTAGAGCTAGGCGAAGAGCCCCGGGACTTGTTCAGCTGAGGTTTAGTCCGCCCACCGGTACCGCGCCTAACAACGACGGGGCTATTCGATCCGAGGCGTTCTCCTAAATGTTCCACATTCCCGCTCGTTTCGTCATCGACGATAGCATGTTCAAAGTCTTTGGTAACGGGTTCTGTCCCGAGAAACTCTCCTCTTGCTTGTGTGATGGATGGTGACTCCATGTTCGTAACACTCGTCGCCGTATTCCTCCTATTATTAGTTGGGTTGCGATCGCCAATACTGCCAATACGAGGGACCGAAATTGGCTGATGGCGATGGTCGTTAAGGTCAGAGACTGGAGTACTGAACCTGGTTTGGGACCTTTCAGACTTTGGAGATTCCATCGCAGCGATCTTTGACGATATAATGGAAGTTATATGGCTTTTCCAAGTGATTGAGTCGAAGTTTGGAACGATTGCTGGCCGGATCCAATTAGTTTGGCTTTGAATGGGCAAGCCGAGACACCAAGTCCAAAGAGTCGTAATCCGGCTCCAATCTAAACACTTTCCAATCTCCAAGCTATATCCTCTCTTCCTCTAATCTCTCGGTACGTTTCATCTATTGATGTCATTTACTTAAGAATTGTACGACAATACACCTTAAAGCCCAATTATGGCGGCCTAAGCACGCCTCCAGAAAGGACCCGGAATTTTGGTCCCAAAAGAGGTCGGATGAGGAGAACCTGGAGAGTGCGAGGCCCCGCCAACTTGGAGGTGGTGTTCGGACAGAGCCTTGGAGGCGCCAGAGTGATGAAGTTCTTTCAAACTATCAGGAACTGCTGGTTACGAAAGACTAGGCAGTCTTTCGGGGGGTTTGTGGTGAAGGGAGAGGGAGTTTCTTTGGTGCTTTGCCGAAATTCTAGTTTCGCGATTGGGGACTTGGTAAGATTGTGAGAGGAGGGATAAGAAGTATGCGCAGTAAGGGATGTTCGTTAGATATGTTTTGTAGCACCAAAAGGAGGGCGTTTGTGGCTATTATTGTTTGGGACGTGGTGGTGGGTAGATGTGGAAAAATTGGAGGTATTGGTATGACGCTAGAAGTTGACTTGCCGAGCATGCTTCTAGCGCTCTGGCACGTGCAAATTCTCGTGGTTGAGTGATATGCAGAATCAACTCTGTCGCTATGACCCGAGAGGGAACAGCTACTATCAATCGCATAAAGAAAGGCAGGAAGCGAACTTCTCGACCAGCGACTCTATGAAATCTATCTTCTAAGCCTCTACAGATCCGTCTATGGCCTGACATGTCATAACCATAGCATCAGCAAGATGACTGAACCTAGACTCCCATCCTCAATACGAGCTGCATCTCCATACGCCATACGGCGTATTCTTTTAACCTCTCACAAACCCACCCAAAAGAAAGTCTTATCGACATCGAAGTGCCCTTCTAAAAATGGCCCTTGACTGTCCCGCCCAACCAGCACCTTGTAGTGTCCTTTCTCCACAAGCCATCGCTCTCTCCGCTCCTCCCAGAATCCACATGCATATTTCGTCTCTACTTCTACCGACACCCGCTTCTCTTCGCCTGGCGCCAATTCAACCTTTCCGTATCCTTTCAACTCCTTTATCGCGCGTCTGATAGTCGGTTTGCCTTGGGCGATGTACACTTGAACGACTTCCTTCCCTTGCCTGTCACCGGTGTTCTTCACTGCGACAGACACATTCATATGAGTTTCTGGGCTGCAGGAGGAGGGCTGCACGCTCAACGAGGACACGTCGAAGGTGGTATAGGAGAGGCCGTAGCCGAAGGGGAAGAGAGGGGGGAGCTCAAGTTTGTCGTAATAGCGGTAGCCGACGTAGATGTCCTCACCGTAGAGAACCCGGCCGCCTTCGGAACAGTAATTTAAATAGGCAGGGTTGTGAGAGAGTAGTCTAGGGAAACTCATGGAGAGTTTACCACAAGGATTGGTGTCGCCAAAGAGCACGTCCGCAATTGCATTGCCTGTTTCATTTCCGCCATACCAAGCTTGCACTATAGCGCCGGCCTGATCCACCCACGGCATAGTCACCGGAGTCCCACTCTGATTAACAATCACGGCTTTTGGATTAGCTTCAAGGACTCTGTTAATGAGCTCGTCGCTGTGCTCGGGTAAGTCCATATCGGGCCTGTCAAAGCCTTCGCTCTCCCAATCGCCACTGAGACCTGCAAACAAAACCACTTGGTCTACCTCTTTTGCGAGCTTGACGGCGTCCGCAATGGCCACCTCTGGGTCTAGACGTTTGCATCCTCCAAGGCGGAAGCCACCATAGCCGAATGACACAATTCCTGGGCTCTCAAGGTCAGATGTTGGGGCTGTGCCAAACTCGATGTGGACTTTGTAGGACTGGCCAGCGTTGAGGTTTAAAGATCTAATTTCCTCGACAGTTCCAGAGCCGAAAAATACAGACCCATGAACCTGATTTATGGTATTGTCGACGAGCAACTCATCGTCAATATAAAGATTAGCAGTACCGTGTACGGCCAAACCAAAGTCGTAGAGGCCATCTTCCTCGGGAGTGTATGTTGCATCCATTTCAACATAGAAGACATCACTTCTTAACTTGTCGTTTTTGTAGTCTGCTAAGAACACCCTAGAATCAACAAGGTATCGCTCATCAATGATCTCGCGACTCTCATAACCTGAAGGCTGATTGTACGCCCGGAATCTGAAACCCTGACGCTTTCCATCCGGTGTTCGTAGCTTGTCACCAATCTTGGGTAGCTCCTTGTGGGCATATGCACCCGGGGCGAAACGCACTTTCTGGCATTTCTTGGAGACTCCTTCATACGGCGTAACAGCGTAATAGGGTAGAAGTGCGGCACTACCACCGCCGCAAAATGCGGCTACCTTGGAGTTCGGGCCAATAACGGCGACAGTCTTCGACCTGTCAAGAGGCAGGATGCTATTCTCGTTCCTGAGGAGCACGATGGATTCTGCAGCAGTCCGACGAAGGAGAGCGCGGTCTTTGGGGTAATTCCGCACACCTTCCTCCTGGTTTTCTGGGATACCGGACTTGGCGGCCAATTTAATAGTTTTGAGCACGGCACGTACGCTGTCCTCAACAACGTGCTCCTTCACCTTGTTCGATGTCACGGCGTGATCGAGAGCATCCGTCCGCCAGCGGGTAGGCCCAGGCATCTCGAGATCCAACCCTGCAATTAGAGCTTCAGAGGTGGTGTAGGTTCCGTACCAATCGCTCATCAACAATCCCTGCCAATCCCAATCCTTTCGTAAGATATCGATAATCTTGTGATTTTCACTGACATGGGTCCCGTTGACTTTGTTGTAAGCCGTCATGACGGCTTCGGGCTTGGATGTCTTGATCGCCAACATGAAAGGCATGAGGTAGATCTCCCGTAGCGCTCTATCAGTCAAAATGCTGTCTACTGCCATACGTTCGTGCTCCTGGTCATTGCAGACGAAATGCTTTATTGTAGGTATGATATCCTTCTCCTTTACTCCCAAGCAGTATGAGCCCGCCAACGTCCCGGAAAGAAAGGGATCTTCGGAGAAGGATTCGAAGCCACGGCCACCGAGTGGCGAACGCTGAATGTTGATGGTTGGCCCGAGCAAGATGTGCGCTCCTTTGGCTTTTGCTTCGTCGCCCAGAAGACGCCCCACGTCATGTAGCAGATCAATGTCAAATGTTGCTCCGAGTGCAGTCCCGCAGGGGAAACAGGCTGCGGGAACGCCGTCGAAGAATGTTATCCCTCGGACGCCGTTGGGACCATCAGACATCCGCAAGGCAGGTACTTTCAGTCGAGGGATGGGGGTCGTGTGCCAGAAGTCACTGCCTGGGCTCGATGTCAGCAAGCACTCTACGAACTGTGATGACCCACTTACCAGCTGTGAGCATGACCTTCTCCTTCAGTGTTAGCCGCGACAAGACATCTTCCACATCTATGTCGGCCATTTCCTTGGCTTCCGTCGAGCCACTTTTAGTATCCAAGGCGGTGAGATAAGGCATCCAAGAAGTGTATCACGTTGCCAGGCAAAGAAGCTGTACAAAGGTCGAGTAGGTAGGACAATGGTTTGTATAGACAAAGGTGGGAGTGGGGCAAGCAAGTAATTGAGCGTAGATCGAATAGACTTTGAACAAGAAATTGGGACATAAGCATGGGGAGGTTAGAGTAAGGTAAGGGAAAATAAACACATGGTGGGGGGGGGGGGGGGAATCCAAGGGAAGCATGCGATCCGGGCTAGTTGGGCTCTTAGGGCTGTTGGTTCACTTCACGATGCCAGATCAAGGTGGCCAAGGGAACTTTTTCGAGTGGCAGCTGCAGAATAACAAATAACACAGCTGATCGGCGGCACAATGCAGGCATGTTTTTATATCGAAAACGGGCTTTTCCCAGAACGAGAAAGAGCGGCTTTCACGATACAGGCCCAGCTTCATTGTTTCTTGCATTCTTTCCGGGGTATTTCGGACGGACCACACAACCGGATGTGTGAATGTGACAGTTGATGGTTGATCATTGATCATTGATGATAAATTGACGCCCGTCAAGGTGCGAATTGTATCGTGCCACTCGGTTGTGCTACTCATGCTGGACGTTGAAAGCAGATAGACTTCACTAGTCGACTTAACCCCGGGACTGATTATCTGAACGTGGCGCCGGAACCCTGACCGCCTGGACCAAGTGGGGCTCTGATCCTATTTGACATTGCCGCGTCATAGATTCGGACCTTTCGCACCGAGTACCTTACCTACCTATGTATATGTAATATTCCCTGGTCTATGCACCTTTCTAAAATACGGCATGGTAAGGTAGGTGGTTGTTGTTATTGTAACGGGCATCCATCACACTTCCCACATCCTGGTCTTGTGAGTCTGTGCGGAAAAGGCGGTAAAGGCCTCTTCCAGATTCGCACTCACGTACGTTACCTAGTCATGATGGTCCCCGGAACTGCGTGTTGTAATGTGCTGGCACATCATCTTCCGGAAAGCCCGCGCAACGAACAGTGCTTCACCTTCAAATCCTCATCCTCGCTCTACCTTCATCTCCAGTTGAACCTGTGACAAAACCGAGCAGCGTAAGCTGCAAAAGAAAGACTAAACGAACATGCCGAAGGTGAGGTCAGGTAAGGCAAGGTAGTCACTGCTGATCTTCACGTGATCCCTTTGCCCCAACGTGGAGCCGGTCAACCCAGCTTCCAAGCCATTTCCAGCCCTGAGTCCTTTCACCCAGCTCTTGAAGCGCCTCGTTGACCTGACCCTCTCCGTCTTCTTCCCGTCGGCCTTCAAATTCCACCAAAAAAACGTAGTGCCACGGATGTACAAGACTCGGTCGGCTGTTGATGCTCGTGAGATTCAACCCGTGTATGGCGTAAACTTGTAAGGCGTGTACCAGTGCTCCACTATGGTGGTGATTGATGTGGAAAGTAACGATGGTCTTCCATTTCACAGAACCCGGGGAGTCTGTAGAATTCTCAAGCTTGCGCAAGGATGCCGGATCGTTGAGGTTGGAGGTGGCCTTTCGAAGCACGAAGAAGCGTGTCTGATTGTCCCCCCGATCTTGCATCTTTCTTGCTAGAACGTCTAAACCGTGCACTTCCGCTGCAAGCCCGCTGGCAATAGCAGCCGTTGTTTTGGATACGTCCCTTGAAACCATTTCCGCTGCCTTGGACGTTGAAGAGACATCCTCGTGCTTGGCTCTTTTAAGGTAGCTAGATATAAAAGCCTTACATTGCCCGAAAGCTTGAGGATGAGAGTAGACAGTGGTGATGTGGTCAAGGCTGGCCAGTGGCCGCGCGTCAGGCCTTTGAGGGTTTGGTCTATCGATCGTGGGCGTTGATGTTCCGGAAGGTGTATCGGCATTGCTTGAACGAGAACTAGCGTAACCGAGTAGGCAATGTTCAATGTTCAGATATGTTTCCCCACAGATGAGGATATCAGGAAAATCCACTTCACGATCAATGAGGAAATTCAAGGTATCGAGGACAGATCCGTGCGTGCTGTTCTCAAAGGGGATTACGCCATAGGATGCATCAGAAGATTGCACGGCGGTGAAGACATCTGGTTTGGGAACATGTTAATGAGGCTGTCTCGATGGATGTGTCAAGTGATTTAGACCTTTTATGTAGCTTCTCGAGGTGAAGGAATGATCATCTTGGTCGAAGATACTTAAAGCTGCCTAGTCTTATGTCAGCACAAGCTATCCTATCTGCGTGGCTGAAATCTGGGTCTTGCTTGATGAGTGTAGGAAGACGGAGGTCCAAGGTATGCAACCTGGGTTTTCAAATCTTCGACCGTGGCCATGACTCAGGGTAACAACGTTTAGAGTGTATCAATCGTTTCTTCTTATTCGAATCCCTAGTTCTCCATGGAAATCACTAGATCGTATGTGAGAACAAGTCCTATCTGGTAGGTGTTTTTCACTTCTCTGCTTCTATGTCATAGAAATGATATATGGAAGTGGTGAAGGATGGAACCGAAGACGATTTTCCGGTCATCGAAGCTAGTGAGCTGTCCTGGGTCAGTGAGTATTTTGAAACTTGTCCAAACTTCAAATGACATAGTTGTTCACTGCATATTGTGGAGTCCAATATCTAGCCAGGACAGTGAGTGGATGAAACATCAATGGTTGTGAGAATGAGAACGGTAATAGTGATGGAGGGTACCCCCTAAAAGGTTTGCCAGCTACCAAGGTCTACAGTCAACATCACATTGCACAGGATGGCAGGTCTTGTCCATTCAAGGAATTATACTGCTCACACAAATGCTACAATGTCGTAACTAGCTGTATCATTCCAACTTCCATGCTGTATCAATCTCAATTGGCCCCGACCATGTTCTTCGGTAAAAACACCCAAACAGTTCCGATGATAGCCATTATCGAACAACTTACAATTAAGAACCAATCCAGAATTCTCTCCTTCCGACTTATTTCTTTGCCAAAGATCTTCAAGTAAAACGCTAATGGCAAAATGATGCAGATGGTAAAACAGAGGACAGATCCCATTAAGGCCATTATCCGATCAAAAGAGGGTACCAATATTGCGATCAGTATGATCACGATGGTGATACTGATACGTATAATACATTTCAGCACGCCGCGAAAAGAGCCGGAGAGGCCAACGAGACCGTTCGAAGAGGCAACCGTGCGAGCATCTAGCCCGAAGAGAATCTCGATAGTAATAAAGATAGGTCGAGCACTATATCCAAATCAGTCATGAGAAGACCAACAAGGGCAACATTAAGTGGCTAGCCTACTTTAGTGGAACTTTAGTAAGAGGGATGATTGCAATAAAAACGACGATGCACACAGAGATAGCTTGGGAATAGCTTTTAATCAGAAGAATATTCGACGTCACCTCGTCATGGACTCCCTCGCCGAACATCAGGAGACCAGCAACGGCCAGGCTAAAGTCTAGAAGGTACTTTGTCAAGTCAGCAGTGCTCTATCCTACTGAGAAAATTTACCTACGGTAAATATGAATACGATATTAATGCCCTTCTTGTATTTGCGTGGATGTCGCATGTCTCTATAAATATTTGGGAAAACACTATGACCGCCCCATGGAGCTTGAAAAATTTAGTAGTAGACCAGCTATCACGTGACATTGAGGACATACCCATCAAAAGTCCAAAACTCAATGGCAGGGTAGACCAGTGATGAGGGAACAAGTATGTTATAGCGGGCTCCCTGAGTGATCCTGGTGAATGTGGCTTTACGAGACCATCAACAAACACCAAGATAACAACTGCAATCAAATCAGTGTTTTCCACAATCCCCAGAGTGATTTTGTTTACTTACTTCCAAGGCAGCTTACGATGCCTAGAACCGACGTAAAACTTAGTAGGCGCAGTGGTACAAAGCACAGAGGTATCAGGATGACTCCACAGAAGACTTTCCACTCTACTAACCCCAAGCCTGGGATAAGAGCATCAAGACTGTCTGCGAAGAGTACCACGAGTGCTACGCACGCTGCTAAAAGTTCAAATGTGAAGAGAAGACTAGTTGCTATCCGGGCCTTAGACCCAAAGGACACATAGGCTAAATCCGCAAAGGTTACCAGGGAATCGTCGACATTAAGACATCTTGAAAGAAGACCGGCGGTATATCTTGTCACAATGGCGGCAAAGAATAGGAAAATCATCCCGACGAGCCATCCTGAATATTTCATGCCCAAGGGCAAGCTCAAAAGCCCTACGCCAATCAGGACGTTGACGGAATTAAAAACAGTCTGAGGCAAGGTAGATTGGCCAACTATCACCGGCACTACTTTGCCATCTTCCCTCTCCACATATTTAACGAGGAGTGGCTCCTGCTCTTTATCCGGCTCCTGTTCGCCACGCAATTGTTGTTCCTGAAACAATCGCCCAGCATGCCGCATTGAGGACTCATTTACTCGGGATGACAAGGAGCCATATATGCCGCCGTAACTAGTTGCGAACGGAGAAGCCAAATATGGGGCGTAACCGATAACGTCACTTTCCTGGCGAAGGGTTGAATCGGCAGCAGTGTATCGATCTGGAGAATCTCCGTCATGGCGTCTGAGAGGAGACGTCTCAACCACTGCTGTTGAAGAAGATTCTTCTCGTTCGAGTTGTTGCCGAAGTAGCGACCTGTGCTGCACTTGAGTTGGGTCGTCACTTGTTTGTCGAGCACCGAAAAGGCCTTCATCATGTTCTGAAAGAATGAACGAAGGCGTTCTCGATGGTATCTCAACGAAACCTGCAGCGCGCTGCCACGAACGAGCAAAGTTCTCGATACTGTTCAACCCCCCAACATGGGTGAGGGCGCTGACTCGTACCGAGAGCGACGATCTGCCAGCAGTGTTGGTATGCGTTAGCCAGGTGGACACAAACACAAAGCGTAAAGTCAAGACTTGTTCATTCTGGTAATGCAGAAGAAATCTCGGCTACGAGTGAAATGGCAGGCTCACCTCCGGTGGCGAAGGTTCCCTTCAGACTCGCTATTATCATGGTCCGAATGATGAATGTTCAGATATTCTGATGTGGCGGAGGGAGAACCATTATCGAAATGAACACGGCTAGCAGTGGACCCAACCGAGCCATTCTGCGAAGAATCTCTTCCTCGCTCATAGTCATCCCAATTGGTGATGGGCCTCCGCGAGCTTGGGCTGGTCATCACATCACCTAGGGACAATGGTCACTACGCTGCCGAACGCGGACAGGTTGCAGGCAGCGTAACGAAAATATGAGATCCGCGGAGCTTTTGTTAGACCTTGAGGAACTTTCAAGGTACCTAATGACATTTACAAGAAGTGCAAGTGCTTGGGTTCCGCTTGGTAGGTAGCCAGAGGGGTTGATCTGCATCAAGAAGTCACGAGCAGCTGCACAACTTGCGGACCTTGGAAAAAGCAAACACCCCAAGTCATGATTGAAGAATGGAGATACAATACAATCGCAAACGATGTTATCCAAACAGACAGTAAGTGATGAGTCGTAGTCGAAAAGCCATCCTGAAGCACGAAATTGAGAGTAAGGTACTGTAGTTGCAGATAAATGACAGGTGGGAAACTTAGCGGCGATAAGGATTGGAAGTCATTCCTATTTCCTCGTCGTTTCTTTGATAAGGTAAGACTCGCATCTTGATCCTCAGTTGAACGTTCTCGTCGATGAAGAGGTTCACTCTCAGAACCGTGTTTGACAAGTAAACTGATGTTGAGGAATAATTCCTGGCTGGTGTGTAATACATTAGGTTATCATCGTATTCCCTTCCGACACGTGACTGATGAGTCAGATATGACTGTGTTGGAAGGCTGAGACTCTTGGCGAGATCTGCAATAAAAACTGTAATTTGGATCCCACAAGTGACCCCCAAGAGCGACGTCAACGCTTATTCTTTTTCACCCGTCACCTTCGAGAGTGCCGCTGAGCTTTGTAGTACTACCTGTCCCCATCGCTCCACCATGAGCGCCCCTCAGGCCAATGAGGCCGAGAAGAATATTGAGATCTGGAAAGTAAAGAAGCTGATCAAGCGGCTTGAGGCTGCGAGGGGAAATGGAACCTCGATGATTTCGCTCATCATTCGTATGTCTGCTGTGTCTTGAGAGTGAAGCGGTGAACCTGTTTACTGATACATCTACCACCCAGCTCCAAAAGATCAGGTTTCTCGGGCGGCGAGGATGTTGGCAGAAGAATTTGTAAACACATCAGAGCTCGGATCGTCTGAGGCGAGCGCTGATCTTGGTAGGGTACTGCCTCTAACATTAAATCTCGAGTCAACCGTTTGTCTGTCTTATCCGCCATTACTTCGACACAGCAGCGTCTGAAGCTGTACAACAAGGTTCCACCCAATGGGCTTGTTGTCTACTGTGGGGAAATCATCACATCCGAAGGGAAGGAGCGCAGGATCAACATTGACTTTGAGCCCTTCAAGCCCATCAACACGTCTCTATATCTTTGCGATAATAAATTCCATACGGAAGCCCTAAGTGAGCTGCTTGAGTCTGACCAGAAGTTTGGCTTTATTATTATGGACGGAAATGGAGCTCTATTCGGGACACTGAGTGGTAATACTAGAGACGTGGTACATAAATTCTCTGTCGACCTACCCAAGAAGCACGGTCGTGGTGGACAATCTGCTTTACGTTTTGCTCGATTACGTGAGGAGAAGAGACACAACTATGTCAGGAAGGTTGCAGAGCTCGCGGTTCAAAACTACATTTCAAATGACAAAGTCAATGTTGCAGGAATCATCCTTGCTGGTTCTGCCGACTTCAAGAACGACTTGAACCAGTCTGACATGTTCGACAACCGCCTACAAAGCAAAGTCATCAAGGTCGTTGACGTCTCATACGGGGGAGAAAACGGATTCAACCAGGCTATCGAATTGGCATCGGAAACACTCAGCAATGTCAAGTTTATCCAAGAGAAGAAGCTTATCGGCAGGTACTTCGAAGAGATTAGTCAAGTGAGTCTATGATCTTTAACTAGAAGCGAACAAAGACTTAGTCATTATTTAAAGGATTCTGGCCGAGTCTGCTACGGTGTAGAGGATACCCTGAAAGCGCTTGAATTGGGTGCGGCAGAGACACTGATAGTATATGAAAACCTTGACATCAACCGATGGGTCTTAAAGGCATCTAATGGATCTGAAGTTATCTTCCACACGACAAAGACTCAAGAGGCGGACCGAGAAATGTTCATGGACAAAGAAACCGGCCAAGAGATGGAGGTTGTCGATCAAGGTTCCTTCCTGGAATGGCTCGCCGAGAAGTACAAAGATTTTGGTGCTACCCTCGAATTCGTATCAGATCGTTCATCGGAAGGAAATCAGTTCGTGAAAGGCTTTGGTGGGATAGGGGCCATGCTCCGCTATGTACGTTCTGATACCCCAATGATATGTGTCGCATAGTGCTAACCCAAAATATAGAAAGTCAATTTTGAGCAACTTGCTGATTTCGAGGACGAGGATGAATTTTACGATGGTGAGTACACAGAGAAGTCCATCTGCTCCGCCAAGTCTAACGATGAAATAAAGATTGACAATTTGGTAACCTCGCATTGCGCGAGGAAGCACGCCCAGATGCCCCTCCGCCATGGGTAGATCTGACGGCTTCCCGCGCCCAGCGGCATACCGCCGTTCCAGCCATTGGAGTCTCCTCTGGTTACAACACGGCAAGCCTTGCCCGCTTGTAAAGATAGACATGGGAGCGGCGCCCCCACGGGTCAGGTACGTGGCAGATACGTTCGCTTTCCTCGAGCAGAGGCTGATTGAAGAAGAAAAGAGGGAGTGAAGAGACGATGAAGGCATAGGCTCGGCTTGAGCATGGGCTGATCGTGATTGTGGCATTTCGGCTAGGTGTAAAAGAAGTGTTTCTCTGATGGCAAAGACGGACACCCGCTTGAAGGCGTGAAGTAGATGGCAACTGCAAAAATTGAGATTTAGTAGATCATCTGGCGTGCACATGCCACTATCGTTGAGGTTGCGGTCGCATAAGTGCATTCGCCGTCCAATCTGAGTATCGGAGTACAACTGAACGTTGCCCTTGTATCACTACCCTCAGGCTCTTTCTACTGTGCGATAGATTCTTTCACCATACCACTCTCCCCCCAAAAGTTTTGCCAATGCCAATAAACCTAGGTTCGCGCGGCTTACGTATGCAATGTGATACCGGATCATTGCCTATCATACCTATCTAAAATGCCCCGAGGGGTACCAAGCATCAAATTCCCCCCCTAGGTCAGTCACGGGACGAGGTGGATGCTTAAGGTTCGAAACACTCCCCAGCTCATAGGAAGTAAGCTTGATGAAAGCTATCATGATACTACAGTTCACCTCTATGGTGTGCAGCGGTTACTCAAACCCCCAACGTTACACCTATCGACTCACTACTGCAGAATGCGAGAGACGGTACCCGGCTCGTTAGGGTACTTGAAACTCGAACCGTCAGGAAGCGGCAAATGCACCCAAGCCCCAAACACAAAAGCATAAGGTCTTTCTAGAGAGAGAAGCTGGGGAATCATTGTTGCGAAACATGAGCTGAGAGAGGGGGCTCGAACAGTTAGGCTGCCGGACAGGTAATCCAGAACGCAAATTGTTGGAATTTTGGAATCCGAATGTCCTGATGGAAAGGTTTCCCTGTCCAGGGAATCATGATCTCCCACAATCGTTGTGCGTTGCTTTCTTTCAGTCTCCTTACGAGTAACCTTACTCGTAGCTGCACAGCCACATTGAAGCCACCTCGCGCTAAGATCCGGTCAAAGCCACTGCATTCGGAAGCTGCGACACAGAAAGTCCCAGATGATTCGTTGCCATCCATCATGATCCTTTACTACTTTGAACAGTAGGTGGTGTTGTCATGCCGGAATCCTTCCCTCCATGCGCTTGTTGGTGCATTGTTCACAATTCGGTCAGGGAGAAGCTGCGTGGCGGGTATCGGCATACAGAGCCGGCTTCCATTGCGTCAGCTTCACCACTTTACGTACTGGACAGGATTTGCTTTGCCACGGATTCAGTGTCTCTACGGAATAGCTACACAACAACTTTCCAATCAAGACTATCCTTCTTTATTACCTCAGCTTCCTTCCACAGCTTGTCCAGTAGGATTGTCGGTCCAATACAAGGATTCCCAGTACCTATCAGTTCTCTTCCCATTCACTGTCCGCGTCATCTCTCTATTAAATCATAGAAGACCTTTCGCATCCTTTGTCTTTCCTTCGCGCGCATATTCCATAACGCTCACCACATCATTCGCTCTCATTTACAGCAACACTACATATATTGTTCTCATCATGAAAGGCGTAACGCTCACTGCTCTGGTAGCAGCATATTTGGCCACAACCTCCAGCGCCCTTTACCTAGCGGAGCGAACAGACGCTGTGCCTGCTGTCGTTGGACTCAACGTGCAGAGAAAGCATGTCCACAACCCTGCTAAACGAGATCTCCAACGGCGGCAGCAAGTCGTGTCGGAAACCCTGGATAACTTGGTAAGATTTGCTTCAGCATCTAACCTTCCTGGTTCTCATACTGACCTGCCGCAGGGGACTTTGTACTTCGCCAACGTTAGCCTAGGAACACCTGGCCAATCTCTGCGACTACACATCGATACCGGCAGCAGCGATCTCTGGACGAACGCTCCAGATTCAAAACTGTGCCAGAATAACCAAGCTCCGTGTTCTGATTCAGGTACATATGATTCCAGCGCCTCGAGTACATATAAGCTCGTATCAAGCGACTTCAACATATCTTATGTTGATGGGTCAGGGGCATTGGGCAACTATGCCACGGATACACTGAGTATCGGCGGTCAGCAGCTAAAAGGTTTACAATTCGGGATTGGGCTACGCTCTGCTTCTCCAGAAGGCATTCTTGGTATCGGATATACGAGCAACGAGGTCCAAGTGAACCGTAATGCTAAACAGGCTTATCCCAACGTCCCCCAATATATGGCGGATAACGGTCTGACGAAATCGAATGCCTACAGTCTGTGGCTAGATGATCTAGAGGCGAATACTGGTTCGATTCTTTTTGGTGGAATTGATACGGATAAGTTCCATGGAACACTGGGAACTTTGCCTGTTCAGCAAGCGTTTGGAGCATTCACTCAATTCGTTATCACCCTGAGCGGAATTAGTTCGACAGTCAACGGGAAGACTCAGACTTTCTCCCAAGACCTTCCTACGCCCGTGCTGTTGGATTCGGGGAGCAGTGTGACATATCTTCCAAACGACTTGATTAATGCCCTTTACGGAGCTTGGAATGTTCAATATGACAACCAACAGCAGGTCGCCATCGTCGACTGCAAACTAGCCAACTCACAAGACACTGTCGACTTTACCTTCACTTCACCCAAGATTTCTGTCCCAGCCAGCGAACTCGTCATCCCTGCTGGTACCGACCAGCTTGGGAACACTGTTTGTATCTTCGGTATTAATCCAGCGCACGGAACCACACCGGTCCTGGGTGACACCTTTCTCCGAAGCGCATACGTCGTGTACGACCTGGGTAACAACGAGATATCTCTTGCTCAGACCAACTTCAACGCCACGACCAGCCATGTTCTGGAAATCGGTACTGGCAATAACGCCGTCCCGAGTGCTTCGGTTGTTGCAAATCCCATCCAGGCCTCGCCATCGGAAACCGGCGGTGCGAGAATTGCCCCTATAACGGCAACTGGCACCGGCACCGGCACCGGCAGCACTTCAAGACCGACAAGCAAGAGTGCTGCTGTATCCTCGAGACATATGTTGCATACGGCGTTGTTCGGAATCTCTGGCGTCGCAGCTGCTTTGGCACTTGCGTAGTTTTGCATATGTGAGCGGTTTCAGGACTTCCGACATGGGATTGGCATTTTCACGAAGCATTGGAGCACGGGATTAGCGGCATTGCTAGGCGTTAGTTTTTCAGCATTACCTGGGGGCATCAGGGCTTAGGATTGGGCATGTTGTATATGGACAGCGTCAGAGCCCCTTCGAATGACTAGACACCTACCTGTACACACAAATCGAAGTAGTAAATCACCTACAATATACTATTGAAGGTATATCTCCAACCGTGACTACTATAGGTCTACGCGGATACTTTGTATGCAGGTGAGAACGCGTCTGATCTGATCTCGGCGCCGTTTTAGACAATCTTCTCACTTGTTATTTTCAGCAAAATCATACATCATCACTGTCTAGAGTGTCATGTAATACATATGCTGTCAAGATCATTATCCAGACTGCTGTTTAAATGAAACTGCTTATGTTTCAAATATTTTTAAAGAAATGCAATAATGCAAAAATTCCGAATGAATTCTTTTATGCTCAACTCAAGCTGCCAGTCAGTGAAGTTTTCCAATTTTTTTTTTAAAATATCATACCCGTTATTACATGTTCCACTACCGTTGCATCTTTTTGCATTGTCAAGATTCTACCTGCTCTCTGGTCTGGGCTGTGGGAACCAGGTTCTGCGAATCAGCTTCTGGTTGGAAGGTTTTGGTGGTACGAGGTACATCTTGCCTGTTCGCATACAAGCAAGTCAGCTGTGGCTGAAGGTACATAGTGCAAGAGCCAGAAAGCCGTATTGAGGCTATACTTAACGATTCCCACTGTAGTTCCTTGGGGGAGGATCCTTTCTTCGTTCACCTTGTCTACTGGTCCAGCGTTGCAAGCTCCATCGATATTCATCGGAACTGGCTACTGTCTCCGACACGCTGGTCATTATTTTCAGACGTCATCAAGAGATGACGGTAAGCGCACCTACAAGACAAGCCGCTGCCTTCTAAAAAGTTGAGAGTGGACTCCACCAAGTAGCATCACAGATCAAGGCGGCCAGAGATTTCGAACAAGAACTTGAGAAGAAGGTCCAGAACAGTCTAGCTTTGGTAAGCCATAGTGCTGTACCTCCCCGCGCAGAAGAGCTCTGCTGATGGGGAGAAAAGCTTTTCAATCGCATTCAACTATCGAACGACCGAGTGATGATTGCAAACGGCATTGCCATGCGAGAGATCTTGAAGGCTTCCCAAGAGGAGGTCAAAATTTCGCGAAATCTTGCTGTCCAGGCGAATAAAGTGACGGAGGGGATGAAGAAGGATAGCTTGTCAATGAAGACCGTGAGTAGTTTCCAAACATAGATGCTCTCACACTGACACCTTGACCTCCAAGATCGCAGTCCTGACCATGTTCTTCCTGCCTGGAACCTCATTCGCCGTGAGCAATTCTCCTCGTTTGGCCTAGCTATTTTCGTCAATGGTTTTGCCAGGCTCTACTGTCCATGCCTTTCAACAGCAACAATATGTGGTTGCATGAGGCGTCTCGCTTCTGGATTTGGACTGTACTGGCGATCCCTTCCACTGGGCTTGCCTTCGCGTTCTACTTTTACAGGCGTGACCGGAACGCAGTCAAGGACAGATTGGAGGCAAAAGATACAATTTTTTGAGGTGATGTAAAATTTTCGAAGGATGAAGCGTCAGCGGAAAGCAGTGCTAGACTTTTATGACGGAGAAGACCGCCATCCGAGCAAGCTTGTGCTTTAATCCTTGTCCGCTTGATCTCGCTGGAGGACAATATGTCGAAATAGTTGATACGTATATCGATAGCGATGCGTACATAGATGTAAATGACTGAGGGTACTGGGTAGGTGACAAAGTCATGGCCTGCTTAGGGCGCTGGGCCAAAATAGGGTTACTATGCCTCGGAAAGCCCCTCGATTTTGTTTGTTGACATATTTAGAACTGCGTCAATAGGCCTTTCCGCTCAATACATGGCGCGATCCGGCTCCCCATTGAGCAACCCTCACCCTTTGCGCCGCCTTTGACCTGGTCGGGGCCACGTGCGCTCCCCCAATACATTCATCGATCTTCCATCATTGAATAGGATGCGACTCATGATCAATGGCTCTGCGTAGCTCTTGAACACTCATGGAAGATTTGAGTATACGCCATATGTTCTCAATTGAATTGAAATCAGGAGAATTGGAGGTCTAATCCTGAACGTAATAGAGCTCAATTTCGAAATCCTCGTAAGTGGCCAGATTTCTCGAGACTTTTGGTACCATGGGAAGTCATCGTTGTTTTCCTGGAAGATCATTCATTTGCCAACACGGTTCCAACTGAATCTTCCGACCAGCCACAATGGTGTAGGATACCATTGGAATAGCGTTCAGGAGTTCATTGGCCCTTCCGAAAACAACGTTTTGCTGCAACATGTTACCATTCTTGAACTCTTCGTCGAGTTCCTGAGTGAATTTTGTAGAACACTAGTCTTGATTTTGTAACCCACGACTACCTTACTGTCCGACAGAATCCCAAAGGGCCTACGTCGAACGTCAACATAGGGCTTGGCGATGGTTCAATACCAAGTCTCCCATGATTGTTCGGTAGCGATTAGTCTTCTTCTACTCCGAATCGAATGCAGCGGTTGTTCAACGCAGACTCAGCGTGTATCCAGTGATACTTCACACCGCTACAATACGAGACTGCCTTACTCCTGGCCAGCTACTCGTAACAGGTGCTAAAAAGTCGTGGTACAATAAGCGGTCACCCGTCATGTATGTCGGCTAAGCCGATTTATTGTACCGCTACTTTTTGTACCCACTGGTGTACCTGCACTGTTGTAGATGTCGAAAAGCGACTTCCACTAAGATAGATCTACCGCAAATCATAGCAAACCTGCGCGATGTATTTGTGCGATATTTTTGACTCAATCAAAACCTTGGAGTATGTCAAGGGATATCGTGGCGAGGGAAGACCGAGTGCTGCGAGATCATACGGAACCATGAAAAGGGAGGCCAGAGAAGTGGTCTGACTGGTGTTGGGTTCAACATTGTGTACCACCCAACGTTCAAAAAACACTTTCATCGCGCTCATGTGTGCATCGCGGAAACCCCTTCATTTCCATGTGTTGCTATAACACTATATCCTCTATAAGATAGATCTTCACCTCCTCCATCGGGAGCTATCGGTATGTGGGTAGTTGATCAGCTGGTCGATTGTAGAACTTTTGATACTGATGGTGCTGATGGTGAGGCGATAGTGGATTTCGGTGGATGGAGGGAATGAGTTCAGAAATTAGGCTGGGCAAGTAAAGTTTTGGAGAAGAAGGGTACGCTACCTAGATATCGGGATGTTTTACTTAGTGGGATCTAATTGCCACCCCCTCAGCGACGCCTTGGGGGAAAACCCAAATCCCGTCCTGTTGACCCTGCTAACTTCTCAAAACGGTCTTCTCCAAAATCCTTATCATAACGAGTCTGGTCGGACGTGCGAAGGCTTAACCCCGTCCCATAGCCTCGGACTCGTATTCCCGTCCATCTCCCATTCAGGCGTGTCCCGCCCGTTTGCTTATGGTCATTCCTAGCTTGAAGCCATTCCTAGCGATAGTCAAAGTTTGCATGGTCTGTAGGTTCCAAAGAATACTCTGGGGGATAAGTTTCACGAGGGGATCGATGCGGGGGACCACGATAGCCGTTTGTTGAGCATTCGGTGGAGTAGTCAGGGGGGAGGCGATCGTGGTGGCCCGGATGCGGATGGGCGGGATAGCCGTTTGGTGAGTCGTTCGGGTAATAGCCATCATGAGGCGAAGCTTCCCGGTGATGTTGATGGCGAGGAGCAGAATAGCTTTCTTCGGATACTGTTCTATCATCGCCTCGTCGAAAGCGAGGATCCATGTCAAAAGTATCCCTGAACTTAACCATGCGACGGCCTCCTAGATAAGCCGGCTCTGGACGCCGTATATTCCGCTGCTGCATTCCCTTCCACTCAGCCTCGCGGGACTCTTCGATACGACGGTGTCTAGTGTCGCCTCGGAATCTTGAACGGTCCTCAAATCTGATGTTGCGAGGCATTGGCGCTCGAGGTCCGTGAGAGCCTTGGCAGGGAGTTGGGCACCACCTGTAGTGTCCGTCTGGTCGTTGTGTATGTGGAGATGGAGGTTCGTTGTGAAGTATGTACACGGGCCTTGGTGGTGGAAGGATCACTACGGGTATCGGGCACTCGTCTCTTGGTCTTGAGCGCGATCGTGGTTGGGAGACTGCAAAGAGGCACATTGTATCGTTCAAACGGTACTTCTTGAGAATGAAAAGATGGTATAGATAATACTCGAAGCTGATAAAGGGTCGGGGTGACTTTTGCTTTTCTTAGTACGATGGAGTAGACACAGCAGAACAGATACTGAACAGATTCGATTAGTATTACTGAAGTACGAATGCCTGAATAGCTGATGCGTCTTTGAGAAATGAACGGAACAGAGATTGAAAAAGTCTCGAGGTATATATATAAGTCAATGAAACTATTGGAACAGTGTGTTTGAGAGACCAGTCAACATGGATGTTCATGTCGAGGTGTTGGTTGATGAATCCTACTCGCAGTAAATTTGAGTCAGAAATTACTTGTGTTGTTTCCGAAATGTTGAGTGAGATGGTTTCTGGTCTAGTACCTGCTGACGATCAATGGTTGAGTTCGATTGTTGGTCTGGGTCCATAAGCTTGCATATTCAACGCAGTAGCTTACCCATATAGTAGATTATCCAAGGACGCTGCAATGCCAATATCTCTTCCTAAAATATGGTACCTAATCTTCCACTTTGCGGGCCCTCAGTTAAGGCAGCTCCTTAGCATGTAAAAGCTCGAAGACCATGGAGACTAATAGGAGACTTGGGAACTAGTAAGAGGTTTCATTGATCCAGAGAAGACAGAACGTATTGTCGAATTCCCTAATGTAAATGAAGCATCACCGCTATGAGGTCCTGCGAGAGTGGAAGCTCCCACAGTGAACCGAGACTGTGCTAATGACAGGGATATGCTGCGTGAGGTGACGGCTGTTCAACCCTGTATGTTTCATGTGTGGAATGCCCTTGATGTCGCTAAGAAGACGAGAACCAGGGCACATAGAATATATACTGTATTATTAGTCAAAGGGCTGGGCTTTCCTGCTGAAGAGTGTGTTCAGCGCGAGAATTGGACGAGCTTAAGTTATGAGAACGGTCAAAGGCTGTTGGAGGTGAACAGTCACTTCAAGTAGTCAAAGGAGCAATCGGTCCAAAGGGCGAGCTGTCATTAGAATCCTGGGGCCAAGCAATCAAAGCCTGTGGGCTGTCAAGGCCCACTGTAGAGTATTGTTTGCTACCTGTGGAATGCAGACACCAAAGCCGAAACATAGATTGCGAATCACCAGTGGAGCCTTCCTCGGGGCTATGTAGTCGTAGAGAGTATTATTTTGGTAGTGCTTGATGTGCAGGTTGACCAAGACATGGGGTATCATAGGGCTAGCCCTGGAATTGGTCCGTGGCTTTCCGACATAACCTTCAACCTCAGGATCCGAACACTAGATACTTCCCCATCTCCATCAATAGGACTTCAGCGCTCTTTTTCAGGATTAAGACTAATTGTACGAGATGTATCAAAGACAAAGAATCTACAGACACTAGCACTGCTATGCAAGATACTACTAAGAATGACTCTAGGAGTCCAAAGCCCTCCACGAGTTAGGTCTCGAATTTGATACTTTAAAATCTAACATGCAGCGGAGAATCATTGCAACTAAAGTCATTCGCTTTTCTCTGTCTATCACTAACTCTTCTCTTCTAATGGAATCTGTTAATCTAAGTTCAAGAATAGTTTAGAAACGCGCAATTTCTTGTTCCAATCTTACATTTTCCCAAGCTACGTCTTTGCGTTATCCCTTCTTTTGGCATGTTTTTCACCCATTGCGGCTTCGTAATCCCCGATACACAGGTTTATCCTGCATCATGTTCTGGTAATTTTCCCCTTTCACGAGTTTGGATGCTGGCGGCCTAAGAATAACTTGATAAGCACAGCCATCCATGATCGTCTTGGCCGTAAGGACATGGGGATCACTGGTATTCATCGTCAGAATACTCTCCAAAGTATTCCTCCGCGGGATAGCTCGCATGATGGCCTCCGTAAAGACCAGCTGAATCTTGTTCGCGACCATGTGGGAACCCTCCTTGGAAACGACTCCCTGCGTTGTGCCTTGGGCGATTCCTACTTGCATAAGGTCCATGCTGGTTCTCTATATGATTTGGTCGATGTGTACCCTGTTGATGGTGTCCTCCATAACCATGAGCTCCACAGCCGTGACCAGGATGAAGACCAGCATAAGGGGAACCTCCGCTACGGCCAAAAATTTCATGAGTGGTATGACCTCTCCACATACCATGTTCATGAGGTACATCTTGCTCCCACCAGCTGTCTCGCACGATGTGCGTATCTCGGGTCTCTTGGCGCTCAAATCCATTGAGGTGACCATGTTGTTGATGACGAGAATGTTGTCCTTCATGATGGATTAGTGGATGGCAATCATTGGTACGTCAGTGGTACTCACGATGCGGTGCTAGGAGTCGATGTCCATCATGTCTTCCTGGAGCCCCGACCCAGTAGGAGTTTCCATCTGGGCCTTGCTCCGTTCTTGCTCCCATGAGCACTTCCGCACGATCGAGCAGGATATCGGTCATGATCCTAACTTCTGCTGGACCATTGGATCCCCAACGAAGTACATGATTCTGATAGGACCGCCTCAAGACATGCCTCGGATCAGGCCCACCACATCCCATCTCATATTCAACCATCTGCTGCGGGTAAAATGTCATTAGCCACCCGTAGTAGCGGGGTGAGGTGCCATGCGGAAGAGGAGGTGGAAGCCCATGAGGGCCCCGTGGTGAGAAGGACATCTTTGTCTAGGATGGAACTTGGTCCGTTCCTGAGATGTTGTTTAATGGTGCGGACAATCTTTCGAACTTTCAGAAGAAGTTGGGCCAAGGTCTCCAACGAGTATGACCCGATCCGCAGGAGAATGAAGATTATTAGGATAAGTTTCCAAGGCACTGGTCAGCCAGATAAGGTTGATGGAACAAAATATTGAAGATGTGGAAGATATACTACAGAAGGAACTTCTCCCGCTCCAGCAACACAACTGAAAGCATGTATTCGAAGAGGTCTTCAACGAGATGAACTAAACAACACTGCAAATGAACTCGAAGAATTGTGTTGGTTAACATGTTGTGTTTGTATAAATATGTTCACGCATAAATTCCATTACAATATGCACGATGCCCGTCAAACGGGACTTCTCGTTGCTGCAAGATCTCAAAGTGGAAAATGGGAAAATTCTTTAGCATTTAGTACGCAGATTCTTGACTTGATATTGTATTGTCAGGAAAAAGCCAACTTCAAAACGCCAGTTTCTACCTATCTCGCGAAAGATAAGCAGGATTCCTGTATTTTCAATACACAGCTATCTCTGTTGGTCGTAGTGAATCTTTTTGTCTACCTGCTGGTTCCAGGATAGATATTGTCTAAGCATCTGTTTTCTTCAAAGTCATACCATCTATGGTACATGTCCACGCCGTCTCCTCAAGTCCAGTCCTCTCGTGATATTTATTCTCATGTTCGATACTACTTCAAGTGCCCGAGGCTTGGGTTATGGGTGTCCCGGTGCCCAAATACCACTAGAATCCGGCGCTATGTCGAAACCAAAGACCATGGTGGTTGTAAAAATCGAGACCTCAGCAGAAGCCAAAGGTCTCCCCGGGACACAGGAGATTGTTCATTTCTTCGGGAACCATTTGCGTAATTTCCGCAACGTTAGGGACCCGGATAGTAGGGTCCGCCTGCATAGAATAAGCGCAGTGGGGCCTCTTGTGAACTGCAACACCCCCTACCAAGTCGAGACAAGCAAGGGGCAAGGCTTTCTCGGGTTTTGGTATGGTCTAAAATCCCGTTCCTATAGGTTCTGCACACTCGCTGCGAGGTTCTGAGGGCAACGAAAGAGCATCCAGGAGATAGTGGGGACAGTATTAGTCAATGGGGCTTAGGTTCAACCCAACCATAGATACATTATCAGCCAAGAAAGACTCTTTACCCACCTAGACTAACATAGCTCACTGGCTCTGCTAAAGCCTGGCTACGCAGTCTTTCCAGAGTAACAAGCAGTCCTCGGTGCAAACCGTAGGATTCCCTGACATACCAAAAACCACCTTCCTGGCTGCCCACCTTACTCCTCCATGTTTCTCATAATATCATGATTCAACGCTGTATAGAGGATAAAGTCATAAAGTCATAAAAAAAGATTGAGGTCTGACCGTCCTTGAACTGCGTTGGAACCGCGACGGTAGAGTCGGGCATACATAGTAACAATATAGATAATAATAAATACTTGACAGAATTACCCAGAGCGTAAATTGTCAACTCGACCCCATCCACCAACTACCAAGAGCCACATCAAAACTCCCTTTTCAAAAACAAAACCTCCCAAATCGAACCACAGACAAAAGATCCCCCCCAGCAGTTTAGACCAATATAGGAAAACAAAACAAAAAACACTCTCAAACCCCAATCCTCCAGATCTAAACCTAACAAACCCCAAATCAAACACCCATCATTCCCCCCCAAACCACCGACCCAAACAAACAAACAAACTCGCCCTCTTCCCACCTTGATAGCAACACACGCTGAATATACCCTCCGGCTTAGTAGCTAATACTAATACATACGAGTAACGTACTTTGTGATGGAGTGGAGGAACGAGGTTCCGAACATGCACTCACCACGCAGCCAACAGAATCAATCCCTCATAGCTCGGTCCCTAGTTCCCTTCCAGTCAGCATGTTTAGAACGGCGATGTCATCTCCAATAGATAGCTGACGAAGCGTCTTAGGCCCTACTGACTGGTGAATCTGCAGGATGCCGAAAGTAGGGAACAAGACAGTTTACTCGTGCCCGTAAGAGCTGATTATGATTAGCACACTTCGCCAATTGTAGCCATCATATGAACCAGTTAACTCAGATCCCTAGATCGCCACTTTGATATTTCATTCGGTTGTTACATCCTATGCTACCACACAAACCACAAAGCCCGCAAACGAAACACGCCCAGTGGCTCGCCCTTTGAGCACCAAGCACGCAAAGCTCAAAAGTGTATCATCCGCTCGGGTAAACACTTGTGTCTTTCTAGAAATACAGGAGAGAAACATGGAAGGCACAGGCATGCTGTAGAGTGAACTCCATTTCCCTTGCACTTGTTGCTCGCAAACATGGCGCCTTTTTGGTGAAAGCACCATGGTGCTGCCGCATAAGTTGATATATGGTAAACTTGCTCATATAGAGGCGCTTGTTGTGGCAAGAAATTATTGCTGTATTTGAATGAGCTTGGAGCAAAGTGACCAACTTATTAGACTTGGATTGAGAAGTGCTTATTCCCAGCCTGTCGAGTAGAATTAGCAGTCACTTGGCACGTCAGATGTCCACGCTCTTGAGCTCCTCAATGCCATCCACCCCAAGTCCCGTCACCAAAGGCCGTGCCTGCTTATCCTTCTCTTTATTTGTTCCGTCATGTAGTACAGCTGGTTTCATGACCGTACCCAGGGGACTTATCACTCCCTTGCCCTCGTCATTACTAGTAGGACTCCCGACCTCAACTAATGTCCCATCTCGCTCACTTGCTGCTGTCTCCGTCGCGGTCGGGTCTCTGTTTACGTCACCGCCAGCAACGCTCGGTTTTGTGACGGAGTTACTCTCCTCAGTGACTTGCGCCAAAGGGCTTGGCTTTGCCATGTTGCCGCGCGGGCTCGAAGTATGAGGACCACGGTTAGGAAATCGATGTGGTGAGCGGCCCCTTTCGTCTGTTGGACTGCCATAAGGAGACCCTCTGGGAGAACCGCCATTGCCGTTTGGACCATGCGCACTGCCGGGCCTTCTTCTAGGACCCTTCCGGCCGTACTTCTGATCCATTCTCCAGCGTAGGATGTCAAGATAAGCGGGCTCAACCGTTGCCTGCTTAAACTCTCGAAGCTTCAACTCTTGGGTTTCTTCATCAACGAAGACTTTCTCACTGCTCATATCGTCTGCGACCATAGCTAGAAATGCTGCCCAAGAGCGTGCAATAACATATTTACAGTCGTAGTCACGTCCGAAAAGGATGATTTGTCCCCACTTTCCAACCGGCCCTGGCGCAAGATCAACAGCAACGTTGTTTCCACCCCAGTCACGAGCGAGAGGAATCCAGCCGGGGTGAGCATAAGCCTTTTGTACAGCCCTAGGAGGTTGCGAATCTTGTTTGTCCAGAAGCTCTTGTCTCCATAGGGGATTGGCGGTGGTTTGTGAGAATTGTGCCGCAGAGGATGAGGATCCGCCGAATGCTTTCGGAGGAAATTGGGTCCGGTGATTTGCAGGCGCGGTGAGATACTCTTCATTGACCACCCTCCAATTTTTCCACTCCTGAACTATTTCCTCGCAATCGAGCAGCATGCAGCCAAAGATGATACCAGTCGGCCTACCACCCCGTTCTTGTCCGTCGTGGATCTGCAGAGACTCACGAACATCCAGGGGCAATGAGCAATCAATCTCGTGTTCCAGCTCGTTGACATCATTCTGGGTACACCCTTCGGAGAGTTGGTCATACAGTTCTTCGTACTTGTCCTCAGCCCATCGGTCAATTCTTTTCCACGAGTGAGAGACGGGCGGAGGAGGGGGCAGGCCTTCTTGAAAGCTTTGCATCTGTATCTCCCCAGGGGTGATGTTTTCGAAAGGGTTGTTGTCGTGGGATTGGCTTTTGCGTAAAGCTAAGCTTGATCTCATGCCTGGTGAGTATGGAGATGTAGGAGATTGAAGAGCAGCGGCACTGCCATCAAGGCCGGGCGTAAAGCGTCCGTTGTTATCATCGCCGTAGGCTTGATCGAGATCTGCTCGTGAGTCCACTGCACTGGTTGCGATGGAGGTGAGGGGAGCATGACGGCTTTGATTCAAAGGCATGTGCTGACCAGTTCGATACGGAGAGTCGTGCGAGGCATGGCGGTCGTACGATGTCATGGTATGCCAGAAGGAACGCCATGCCGACCCGATGCTGCCAGTGCTAAAAGGCGGTAAGCCAATGCCTACGAACAAAGGAATGTTGACGGGGGATTGCAACTTACGAAGGTGCCATGGCGGTTGCGGAGTTGTAGTCACGGAGCGAAGTTAACATTCATGTTTGCATCTTCTCGTCCATTGAAGGTCATATAAACAAATTTGTGAGGCAGTCGTCGCAACGGGCGTTAGAACGTGGTACGGGTGAGATATGGCGGACAAGGAAAGGAGTTTCGCGTCTGCCAAGTTAGGAAAGCGCCAGATTTAAATTAAACACACACACAAAGGCTACTCGTACACGGCGCTAAATTTGTCCGATAACAGACTTAACCGTCTGTTGATATAGCGGCAGGAGGCTGCTTACTCACAAAGCGTTTCAGATCACTATCAGCACAGTCATTGGTCAGGTGCTTTTAATCGCCTCTGTAGACTATGTACGAGCAGGTATCGGGGGCAACGGTCGATCTGGAAGATCTACGAGTACCTACCTCCGTACGAGTAGATACACTCAACACTTTGCCTTCTTGATATCTATTTTGGGCAGCTGTATCGCCACTGACATAGATCATATGCTCAGGTGATCTTCGCTTTCTCAATCATCGTGACCAATTGGATTGCATCGCCTTCAAGGTGAATGATCAATTCCCCTCCAGCTGTCACCGCTCGCTGGACCGTCCTTCATCTCGCTAATTCCCTCCGGCAACGGAGCAGCTTTGTGCGAGCGAGCGATCGACTCCAGAAGATGATGATTTCTACTACTTGTGTCAGAAATACTGATGTAGCAGGTTTGTAACTTTTGGGGAAGACTCACGTCTGAGTTCTTGAGGTGCTCCAGCTATTCTGTTCTCGCCCGCCTCGATGGCGTTATCTGATGCAGGGGGACCATCGACGTACTCAGCTCCACGAGGCATAACGTCGAATTTTAGACATGTCTTTGAATGCGGTCAAAACCTGGGAGAGTGCAGTTGATGGGCATGAGAACTCCTTTTGGATGTTTGCACGTTTTGGTCAAGTACGACCTTCAATCTGCAATCTGAGATCATTACCAATGACGTATCGTAAATTCAATTGGTTATAACATGCTGAAGTTATTATTGTATTAATTACTTCCCGTTTGCCTACGACGTACGGAGGTAAAGCTCGTCTTATCCCTTGTCGCCATCCATGACTGCACTCCCGAAGAGTCAGCACCCCTATCTAGCTGGCTACGTCCTCCTAAACGGGGTTCGACAAGTCTCAATCCATACGATATTCGCAGACTGCACCCTTTTAACGACGGTCAGATAACAACAGAGTATCGTATTCCACCGGCATGAACAGTGAATCTCAGTACAAAATATTCGTAGCAACGTAACGTGCCAAACTGCAGGAATAGGTGGTCACACTCGATATGCTTGAGAGATTCATTCCACTCTGGACTGCTTGTAGGCTGCCTGCCCAGAAGCTGGCAATGTTGGGTAATCGGGACAGTACTAGTTTTTCACACTAATCCCAGTCATCATCATCGCCTCCATCCTCATCCTCCTGTTTTCTTCTCGCTCTTGCAATTTCCTCATTCCCTATGGTCTTCGCCCTCGTCAGTACCCCTGCCGCCAGCAGCCTCGTTTCCAGTTCCTTGATCGTAAATGTATCTTCGCTGTACCCCAAGCCCTCAAAGCCTACAATGCGATCTGTACTAACGCCATTGATGAAGGCAAGAACACACGGTAGAACTTGGATCTTGAGCCTTGTCACCAGGAAGGGCGCGTTTTCGACGTTTATTCTCAGAAACCGCGTATCAAAGTGTTTAGGGGCTAATGCCTTGTTCCTCCCTCATAGTCAGCTTTCAAGCGACTATGTATGGGGTAACCATGGACTAAAACACACCTCCAGATGTTCATCCATAACCCCGCAACGCGCGAAATCTGGTTTGAAGAAATGTACCACGCACCACTTTACCGATGTTGTCAGATCCATCAATGCCTTCTCTTCTACGATTGTAGTGTAAGTTCCATACTCCTGCTTCCGCATGTGTTTCGCACGTGACAATTCGGAGTGGAGTTGCTGGAGACGCTGCTCACGAAATTGAGAGAGAGCAGGATCGTTGTCAAGCGAATCAAGAAGAGCATCTTCGTCATCTGAGGAAGCTGCTGGGTGAGAGTTGTCGAGGATAGATGTGACTGTGGGGTGGAGGGTGGGCATTTCGGGGTCTGATAGGGAAAATGTGGAATTTAGGACGGGCTGGTGGTAGAACTTGGAAATGGAACAGAGGACAATGGAAGCATATCTTGAATTGGAGGCATGTAAATTAGGCACACGAGGTTGCAGGAAAGGTAGTGTGGGATGTTAAGGTCATAAGGCATAGTGGATCCCATTTAGAGATCCCTGCGTACCGTATCCGTACTTTAGCACGGTTTTATTTTAGGCGATTTTTCTTCGCTGACCGTGGCTTGGCTGGAGATTAATAAAAGTGATAGGAAATCTGTCCACCAACAATTTCAACGATCAAAGCCAACCACGCCTCAAGTCCTAGGCTAAAGCACTCCCTCAGCAGTCGTTGATCTTGAAACTATCTTCGCGCCGTCTCTTGCTCCTGACTGTCCTCTTCCCCTACCCCCGAGCTTCTCCTTCCGCCGACTTGCCTAACCCCAACGTACTCCTCCTTTCGTTGCACCCCACAATGGCCGACGACAAGAAACGAGATGATTTCACGATTGATATGAATGAGCGCAATGGAAAGCCATATGACTCCCCGAGCTCACCGCGCCACGTTCCCCAAGCAGCCGCTCCTCTGGCAGCTGTTGCCAACAACCCCGTATTACCGATCCTCAGCTATTGCGCTTCCTCGATACTGATGACAGTCACAAACAAATTCGTCCTATCAGGATTTGGTTTCAATCTGAACTTCTTCCTTCTCTGCGTGCAGGTGTGTTCACCAAGTGCAGAACGCTTGGATGATACGGTACTGATGTAGAGACAGTCCGTTGTGTGTGTGATTGCGATTCAGACCTGCAAATCGGTGGGGGTCATCACATACAGAGATTTTAACACGGACGAAGCTAGGAAATGTGAGCCGCTTCTGACCTCATCCTCGGATCTATGTGACTAATGCCTACTGCAGGGTTCCCTGTATCGTTACTACTCATTGGCATGATATACACGAGCACCAAGGCTCTCCAATTTCTGTCAATTCCCGTGTATACCATCTTCAAGAACTTGACAATTATCTTGATCGCGTACGGTGAGGTGCTATGGTTTGGCGGCTCCGTTACAGGAATGGCTCTGTTTTCCTTCGGATTGATGGTCCTCAGCTCTGTAATTGCAGCTTGGGCAGATATCCAGCATGCCCTGCAAAATTACGGTCATTCAGAAACGGAAGCATCGGCCAAGGTTTCTACGCTCAATGCAGGCTACATGTGGATGATGGTCAACTGCGTTTGCAGTGCGGCCTATGTTCTAGGCATGCGGAAGAGAATTAAACTGACCAACTTCAAGGACTTTGACAGTGAGTGCCTTGAACACTGTGGCACAGTCTGTAGCTAATGTTCATGTCTTAGCTATGTTCTACAACAATGTCCTGTCCATCCCCATTCTCCTCCTTGCGTCCGTCTTCATTGAGGATTGGTCCTCCGAGAACGTCGGCAAGAACTTCCCAATTGAACAGCGTAACAACCTTATCATGGCCATGGTCTTTTCCGGACTCTCTTCGGTTTTCATCTCCTACACGTCAGCTTGGTGCGTGCGTGTGACTTCCTCGACGACGTACTCGATGGTCGGCGCTCTGAACAAGCTACCCATTGCATTGAGTGGGCTTATCTTTTTCGATGCTCCGGTCACGCTTCCTAGTGTATCCGCCATCGGTGTTGGCTTCGTTAGCGGTATTGTGTATGCGTTGGCGAAGGTCAAGCAATCATCCAAGCCGAAGACTGGTGGTCTTCCAACAACAAACCCACCCATGAGTGCCAGCAGCCAAAGCGCGAGGGATTCATTTAAGGCTTAGTAGAGCTAGATATATTTGGCGACAAGGAATGCTGGAGTTTTTTATTTCGAAAGTGGAGAGTGGATGAGAGGCGGAATTCGGCGTTTTGTACGACGCCCAAAGGTGATGGATAGAGCTGCTGGATGGCTATCTCTCGACATCTGGCTTGATTAAATGCATCTGGGTAGATGGTTCGCTTGAGATTGTGCGATCAGAGTCGCTGAATTATTATTTCATATGTATATAATGGATATCAAGTCGCAAGTCTGGAAGGAAATAGAGGACCTCAGGTTTCATTGCGATCAGAAATACCATCCACATTTTACATGTCATCAAGTCAAATTGAAAGAAGGATTAGGCGCTCGGAATCTGGGTTCGAGGAGAATGCTCTACCGGCCTGTCAGCCCTACGAAGCCCTGCAGGGCAACACGCTTGACGTCAAATTTGGCTCTGCGGACTCACAAACCGCCCAAACATGAGGACCCTCGTGTCCACATGTGCTTAAGACTTCAATAGCATGACAACGCTTCAAAGTTGGTAACTGGTTCTGCTTCATCCTCTTGCTATGGCTAATGCTACAATTACAGATGCACCACCTCAAGTTTCCCCACCACAGTCCTCGTAAGGTTGGCTGCCAGAACTAAACCTTAGATTGTACTGAATTATTACTAGGCTGTCCTTCACCGAGGGGTTTCTTCTCGGCCAGCTATCGGTCGTGATACTTATTGGCGCCTTCATCAAATTCTTCATCTTCGGCGAAGCCCCCTCCTCAGAAACCACCGCCGCTAACCGTGCCCTCGCCCGCCGAAATCGCGCTCTCGATCACAGACGTTCAATCTCCATCAACTCGACCTCCCTATCACCGAAGAAGCTCAAGAGCAAACGATCCTCGTCCAATGTCTTACGGAACCCTCCACGTCTTACTACGGCTACGATCCTTTCCAAGACGTACTACAATGTCAACTCTCACCAGCCTGAATCCGTAGACTGGTTCAATGTCCTAATCGCGCAGGCGATAGCACAATTTCGGAACGATGCTCAGGACGACGATGCGATTCTCACTTCCCTTACGAATGTATTAAATGGATCCCACAAGCCAGATTTCCTATCGAGCATAAAGGTAACGGAGATAAGCCTGGGAGAAGATTTCCCCATCTTCAGCAACTGTCGTGTACATCCGGTAGAAGATGATGCTAATGGCCCAGATGGTGGGCGGCTGCAGGCACGCATGGATGTAGATCTCAGTGATTTCATTACTTTGGGTATCGAAACCAAGATAATTCTAAATTATCCTAAGCCACTCACTGCTATTCTACCGGTAGCCCTTGCAGTGTCTATAGTCCGGTTTTCGGGCACCCTCTCTATCTCCTTTCTTCCGTCTTCTTCTAAACCATCAAGTTCCACCACTTCTGCGACTTCGGCATCACCACCGCAGCAGCCCCCTTCCACGACACCGACTACACTTGCTTTTTGTTTTCTTCCCGACTACCGCCTGGATCTCAGCGTGCGCTCTCTCGTTGGCTCCCGTTCTCGTCTGCAAGACATACCCAAGGTCGCGCAGCTAGTCGAGAGTAGGCTGCATGCCTGGATCGACGAGCGGTGTGTAGAGCCAAGAGTACAGCAGGTAGTACTGCCGAGTCTCTGGCCGCGGAAGAAGAACACAAGAGGACCGCCTGCAAATGACGATGATGTTCTAGGCAACGAAGGTACCCGTGATCTCAAGGAAGAAGCTAGGAGAGAACTCGAGGAGGAGATGAGGGGAGAGAGAGAGTTGAGGGAGAGAGAAAGAATGAGCGGGCTGGAACGTTTGAGGCGGAGGAACAGGGATGGCGAAAGGGGGTACGAGATGCCTGGAGCTATGCCGGGAATGATGGTTAACTGACACCAGGCGCGGGCCTTGCAGTCCTTTGCCTTGTCAGTCCTATCAACTCTTCTCCACGTGATGCAAGTAGCCTTTTATTGACAATGCTAGTAGAATTGCAAAATAAAGGTGTACGTGTCTGGAAAACCTGTCCTATGCATCAAATCCTTAGAAAGCCACCTACATCGAAAGTTAAACAGTGATGAGAGCCCATGCTAAAGAAACTAAGGTAAATTAGTTCACCAACACGTCCTTTCACCGATTGCAACCCCTCGGCTTTTGAGTCGTCATCGTGAGGCAATCTATGGAGCCTTGTCTGAGTGTTCAGGCAAGCTCACCTGTAGTGATCTCAGCTTAGGCGTTCAGCTCTTTCCACCCGAGACTGCTTATACGTCACTTTCACAGCAATATCTGGAATAGACTAGTACAATACCATACCACATCACAGATCAAGTCAGAACAAAAGCGACAATGAACATGCAGCAGTCGAGGTTACTTTCCCTTCCGACGGGAATTTGTCTTGAGATATATCGATATCTCCTCATCCAAACCCTACCAATTCGCCCGCAAGGGCTTTATATCTTCCGGCATGAATTGGAGCCATATCTCGAGCACAACCTCCTGCGTACTTGTCGTCAGATATATGATGAGGCATTGCCTCTTCTTTACGGTGAAAACGTATTTTGCGATCACGTGGATGACTATAGGCCCTGGGCGGCTCCTAAAGATAATTACCAAGAGCACGGTTTTCCCTGCCATCATGTCGACTTGATGAAGCATGTCAACCTCAAATGCGAAGCGCAACCCGGGGAGTTAGATGATCTCACAGCAAGCTCCGTCCGATACTATGCGCACGATCGAGCAGCCCTTCAGACATTCACACTGCGGCTTGCACGCTTCTTTTATGACCAATGGCTCTTTTTCGAGGGGGAATTTCGAGGTCAGAGCAAGACTGCAGAAGCTCTCGCGACACTTGGAGAAGGGGTGGAGTTGATCATCGTCGCGTGGGCCGAGGACGACGTAGGCGTTGATGCTTTGAAAGAGTTACGCCTTGCAGTTGCGCCCGAGGACGATTGGGTCACTAGAAAACAATACAACCATAGGCATTACCAATGTACTGGACGATTTTGGCGTTGTGGACCAGGTAAACGCTTACTCTGAATGGTACCGAACCCCGAAATCATCACAGTCCCGCGTGGGGTCGGAAAAGGGCAGATATGGCGACCTATACCGGGAAATGCTGAAAAGCTTGAGATTTTGCTTGGGACTACCTAAGCGCAATAGGTCACAATTGAGGAAGTCTGATTGGAAGAATTGATACCTAAATATCCAGCCACGAAAAGATTGTCGCTCAGATGTCATCACCGATCCTGGGAGCTCTCAAGCTAGGTTGGCCCTTTCGTGTAGCTTAAATCCACAGCTGATCTAGCTTATCTGATTTGCTTTCATCAACGAACTTCTGCTAAAACATCCCCGGTTTTCCACTGCGTTCTACACATGATGGTAAATCTAAATGTGCTACCCCCTCCCTGTGCTCCCGAATTCGCATTTCTGGGCAGCTTTTCACTCTGCGTTGTTACCTCCAGCCACATCGTACTATTTTGAACAGATCAGACGTTGACAGACATAGCGACGAAGACCGGGAGAAGATGGAAAAGGACCCGTTCCACACGACATCTTGCACACTCGTTCTATCAGCAGTGTAGACCTTCTACCCGTGTTTTTTTCTTTCCCTGATATCCCAAACGCAAGATATCTACTAATTCGCAAGATCAACAATCGTCCGTTTGAGGGTCATGCTTCGTTGTCAACCGCTTGCCGACTTCTCACTAACAATCTGCTGTCGCTTTCATCCTATACGAGCAAACGTAGCGGCTATAGCATCGATCAAATGCACACAGAGAACTCTTGCCATTCTGCTCATGTTTGTTCCCGAATCGGTGCCAGCACTGTTAACAGCTGACAGTCATTCTGTGTGGCACTCCTCCTTGCCAGGCGGCTGGCCAAGGCACAGAAATAGCCACTTGAATCCTAAGCAAAATTTATCACTCGAACCGCATATAAGAATAACGAATCTCATGAAGATTTCCAGTTGTAATTTGGACAGGATATTCATCGATTGTCCTGCGAAGTAGCGTATTGAAGATCTCCCTTGCTACGATCACCATTAGAGGACAAATCAAATATCGATCATCCAATCACTACATGTTGACTCATCGTTGAGAGCTGCAATGAAAACTACAAGCTGCGAGCCATCGCCCGCTCTCTCTAAATTCCGCTGGAACTTCGTATCTAGATATATCGAATTGTTCTCGTTCACTCGAAGCCGTTATGCCCGCAGTACGCTGACGATGAAAGGGAGGGCGAAAGTATCTGAGATCGACCAAATGAAGCTTCACTAAAACACGAAATACTACGTACGTGTCGTCAAACATATAACGAAGCCTTGCCCGAATTATACCGGGAGAACCATTTCCACTATACAAGTCTGACGAACGACCTCGACAAGCCGGGCTTTCCGAACGAATATCTCGACATGTTGAAACATATTGAAGTCGATTACTGGTTTGAGGAAGATCTCGATGAACAACCAGATATATTTGTGTCAGACTTCGTCAATCCTTTTGCTGAACGTAGCTTTAAGCTAGAAGATTTTACTTTGCGAGTGGCAGACCATGATCCGGAAATTGTGGCGATCATCGAGATGCCGCTTCATGAAGACGGAGGGACAGCACGAGAAATGAAGCTCGTCAGCCAAAGGACTGAAAGGTTGAACATCGTCTTTTACAAGGACACAATTGCACCTTACAATGCCTTTGTGAAGCTAAGAGAGGCTATCGCCCTTCGGGATGAGTGGTAATTGGATGAACGGAAAAGTACAGAGGACGCTGACGAATGCTGGGTTTGGTACTACCGGCCAGGAAGCGCACCAAAAACTACCCAAGTCCTGGGATAGTGAATCATAGATAGTGTCGCTGTTGACTTTGAGCATGGCTCTTCTATGACTTCATATCTCTTCGGTCACGCTTTCTTAGAAGTTACATATCTGCATCGCAGAACCTAGACATGCTCGACTTGGAGTATGTGCACAGCTGAACTTGGTCATCGCACTAGGGAGTGAGTAGGAGCTACATCAAGGAAAGAAGACTCAGAAAAGCTAGGCGTGAATATATCTGAACCAAAAGTTACACTGCTGGATCAGGTAAGGAGACGTCCGTATTCTCTGTGTTAGGTCAAGTAATTGTATCATTACTTAAATCCACAAGGTCTTTCGTAAGAATAAGTATCAAGTCGAAACTGCGAGTCGGCCACAAAGCAACCAAAAATTCAGGAGTTTTTGACATTCGAGATATACCCTTGTGCTCTACATGATCATTCACCCAGCTCGAGTGATTGAATTTCTTTATGGTAAGCCTAGCTTTTCTGATGAAAGGAATGCATAAAGAACTCAGGCGTGTAAAGTTTTACCTATAGATATGTGTGCAGGACATGTCACGGAATGTTAAGGTGATGTTAGCCTCTTTCTATTTTCATCCTTAATCAACTATGCCAACCTACTTCACTTCAAATCACTATATAATGAGCTTGTTACTTCTCATGTTCTATCAGCACTGGTCAAATATTTCATCAACAATGATCGCGTATCTCATCAACACTGATCAAGTATTCTATCAATACGTCTTGAAAGTCTTCTAATAGATTTTACTGCATCTCAGGTATTCTTGAGCTGCATCAATCCTTCGTCTTCCAACAACAGCTTCTGAATCGCTCTTCTACCTATGGCAGTAGAGATAACCATCAAATATCAACAAATGGCCAATACCTAAAGACATACTGTTTACTGCCTCAAGCTCACGTCTTCATCTTTGCTCACTCACAGTACATTGTCAGCTACTGAACGCTTGTTGGGTCCCCAACTTCAAATACTTAAAGATGGCGACCCTTGGCAAACCATGTACATCTCTTCTCTCCATCCCGACCGAAATTCGATTAGAGATCCTTAAATACGTCGTCCACAACCCTTACCGGCTCACATCACCATATCACTTCGACGGCGAAAAGTTAGTGGCTAAAAGTGCCTTTAAAAATGTGTATAACACAGGTGCTATTCTACGAACGTGCCGTCAGCTATATGAGGAAGCTTTACCTATATTCTACGGCATGAACGTCTTTTCCTACGATACGATCGATTACAATACAGGCCTCTCTAATTGTCATCTCCATTTGGTCAAGCGCATATACCTCGATTGCTGGACTTTAAACGTGGAAAATGCAGGCACAGGCACCGCAACCTCTATTCGGTATTTCGATCGCCTCTGCCCTTGTTTGCAGGCCTTGACACTCGATATTAGCTGGTATGAATGCATGGACTGGGATCGTGTCCGCACCGTTGAGGGGCCAGATGCCTTCAAGCCTCTTACGTGTGCACTCGTCGAAGTTGCCACGAAAGCACGGCTTAGCATCACCTTTCCAGAGATTGAACATACCAACGGCCTTCCGGTTATATGTTCGTATGTTGGGATCGGCCAGCCAGAGGATTGGAAAGTTTCGAAAACAAGCCCAGTCTTACTTTACGACTATCTACCAAGGGGAACTTAATAATCCCCAAAACCCTTTGAATGACTACACGCTGTCAATTTACGGCACGACCAATACTCCACGACAGGATCGATCAGGCTTCCAGAGATCCCCGTCCCAACGTTTCATCGGAATTTGCTGGAAGGTTAGACGTCAAGGGAGAGTAGTGGATGGATTCAGGGGCACGAAAACTGGAAGTCGTTGTTTTCAAAATTTTCAGCATGGTCTCAACTCTCAACAACTCCTGTATCACTCCAACACTCCACCCCATAGTCGTCAGCATCCCTCATTTCCTAAACGCCGGTCAAAGCCTGCCATTGCCCCAATCTCTCTACCGTTCGCTTCCGATCAAGTCATCTGTTCTGGAATTGCCCCAGCCGAGCGAATCAAAAGACCTTCTATCACGTTTTGCAAGCAGAAATGGTCTGCGGTTAAGGAGTGCAGCTTGGGATGGACCCTCTGAGGAGAGATTTGCTGAGAGCGTTTTGTACAACACGTCAAGACTTTAGTCGTACCACACAGCCTAGATATTTCAGGCACATTCCTCCAAAGCACTTGTCTAAAAACGATCAACTTTTACAATACCGATCTTCAAGTTATCAATCTCCACAATATCCACTTCCACCCTAACCCCCCCCTCCCCCGCCACATCTCCCTCAACCGCAGCAAATCTGCTACCCTAACTCCCCAAAGTAAACCCCCCCCCCCTTTTCCCTCCCGCCTCAACACGTTCCCCACAGCGCGGAGTTTTGCAGCATCGCTTTCCACCGCAGTTCCTACCATCATACCACATACACAGCCCGCATCCCCTCAAGAAATCCCACATCGTCTCCCATCTTCCACCTCCACTTCCAGCCCACAAACCCTAATTTCCTTCCCCTCTCTCTCTTTTAAAACCACACCCCACTCAAGCCTTTCCCAACCCCAAACACCCCCCCCTCTACCAAAACCAACCCATCAATAACGTCCCCCCAACCATCTCCCACCCTTCCAAGCTCCTACATAACACACCCGCTCCCATCCCTCTCCCACACCCCGCCCCCTCCCCCCACAACCGCACCCCCCTGCTTGTATGTACATACCCATTCGCGACATTGCTTTCGAACCGGACGACGGCCAATCGGGCTTTTTTTTCCTGGGCAGGATGTGTCAAAAATCTCTTTCTCGGGTATAGGCGAGGTTATAGTGGAAGGGTTGGAGAGGAGTGGGGGGGTTTGGGTTATGGGGTTGGTTTGTTGTTGGGGATGATTTTGGGGGGGGGTTGTTTTGGAAGTTGTTGGTGTCAGTGTTTAGTACGTTTGGTAAGACTTTTGTTCATGCCTTACATAGCATATGCAATGCACCCATTTCATCTTTTCTCAATTTCATTGTCCACCTTCCGTTCCCCGTCTCCTCTCTTCTGAATTATAATTTTGGACTCCCTTCACAAGTCCCAACAAGCCTGTCGCAGATGTGTAATCTAGCGCCTAAAACTGGGTTTGAGAGGAGGAGAAGTTGGGAGGTGGAAGTTGGAGGCGACGTGGTAGAGCTTCTGCGATGCTGGTTCTCTCACTTGGATGTCAAGAATTTGATCATCGCTCTTGTCCGTTTCCGTTTCTCTTCGCTCTTTTTCTCATTTTCTCATCCTCTGCTATTAGAACGATTTAAATGGGAAGAGTTGAATAAAGAAAAAAAAAAGATGAAAAAGAAGATGAAGGGAGAAGAAATGATAGCCTGAGAAAAGAAAAGAGACGAAAAAGAAAGAGATGAGTAACAAGGCTGGAAAGAGAAACAATTCAAGAACCCAAGACAGTGAAGATAGCTAATCCCCTCGTCGAATATCACAATCATACTTTCCAACAAAACCCCCACAAACAAGAACCTCATACATCATCCTCTCTCCTGGCGATGTCTATCCAGCCATCCCCACCCCACCTCCTTCAACCATCAAACCCGTCACCTCCCCCTTCCCTTCCCTCCCTCCCCGATTCACCACTTCCCCCTCTCTTCCTTCCGCCCCCCATGCTGTTCCCCTCCCCCCCCCCCACATCTTTTATCCTCCTAACCGTTCATCATTCCTCGTACTTGATCAAAGAAGTACTTCCCACAGCACAGTGTCAAGAAACTCATTCTTCTCTAATCTCTGGAATAAACAGTTGAAGAGATTAAAAAATCAAGATAATGGATTGGAAGACATCGAAGCGCGAGAGACCACACCCTTCAACCTTTTAACCCTTCAACCCGCGTCCTCCACCCTCCTCCAACATTATTTCAAAAGTCCCCACACCCTCCTTAAATCCCTTCCTCCCTCTATCCCCTCTTCTCTCCTTTACTTTATCCTAGCGTTCAAGCAGCCATCCGGTTCAAGGGCTAGGGACGGGGATTGAGATAGGGTGATAGGGAAGAGAGGGATGGAAGAGAGGGATGGGGGAATAGGAGGGGAAAAAGGCATGCGATAGCGTAAACCTTTCCTCAGAGATCAACACCGAATGGAGAAGATTCTGTTCACACTCTATATTCTCGAATTCCTTTTTCTCCACGAAAAGACTCGCATGTGAGCTTCGATGCGTGACCTTGCACGATCATAGCCTCTTATTTTCTGCTGGTTCTGTTCAGTCGTTCCCCAGCTTTCAAGATCTTAACCGCGTCTTTGGTGTAGATATAGCTGGCGCCGCTCCAGATTGTTGTTGCCGCTACAATGTACCTAAGGAAAAGAGTGCTGTTAGCTTTTGTTCGTATATCGAGATGCCTTGTACAGTTGGCTGTCTTCGGCTATACTAGTAATCGTCGTGGTATCTTCATTTCTACGCAACCTTCGGACTAAAATTCTTCAACCCTGAGAAAAACCATGGTGGAAGACACTTACTGCATGCCCGTCAATCCCTCCTCACCCCACATACCCATATCCCAGACCATACTACTCATCGTCCAACCCACTAATCCCAATTGCAACGCCGTGTTGATCTTACTTATGCCCGTTGGTCGCACCTCCGCGCTCGGCAGGCTGAAATCCCAATAACGTGCCAGGGTCTTTGGTGGAGGGAGGGAGATATAACGATAGTAGATGGCGGAGAGCCCGAGGAGGACATCTCGGCCAAGGATGAGAAGAGCGAGTGGAACTAGAGTAGCGCTATCAGAGGATTTCTGAGTGAGATGAACAGTCATCACGGTTCTGGGAGCAATGCGGAAGATCAGGACCCACCCGGCAAAGCCCCATCCCAAGCCAAACACCCCACCACTACAGTCATCAGTGTCTTGTCCGCCATTGGATCAATAACTGTTCCAACCACTGTCTGCAGATTATATTTTCTAGCGATCCAGCCATCGACCAGGTCCGTCACACCAGCGTAGACGAAAAGCGAGAGAGCCGGAAAATGCATGTCGTGCAGTATAAGATAGCCGATGACGGGGGCGCAGAGAAGGCGCGAGAAGGTAAGGATATTGGGAAGAGTGTAGATATTTTCGTGAATGGGGAGGATGGAAGGGAGGCGTTTGGAGAGAGGCGTGAATCTGGGCGACGGTATGGGTTAGCGATAGCTCGACGTTTGAGGACTGTGGGGGACGCTTGGAAAATGTGATTGGCAAGGGCAGGCAGGTTCTGGCTTATGCATCGGGCAGGGTGTGGAAGCAGTGGTAGAGCGCAGAGAGCGATGCAGGTTTCGCAATACTGGGAGCCAAGACACTCACTCTACGATATTGTCCATATCGCACTGTAACATACCCTTTCTCCCTCTTCACCTTCCCCTCTTCACCAGCGCTCAAGCATCGTATCTGCCCGTTGTATCCATGTTGTGTCGACCTGACCGCGAGATGTTCAGTCTCTTGCTCCAAACTCTCCAACAAGCTGAAACTCACCTTTCCAGCACAGTCCGTATTCTCTCATGCCCCGTCCATCTTAACCCCAAACCTGCCATGATCCGTAAACCACATGCTCGAACTCGCAAATTTTGACGCGGTATCCTCAATTGGACACCTCTCAACGCCGCCGTCGCTGGCAGCGCCATTGCATTGTGTGTATGACTGTATACTCCGCCCAAGCAGTCTCGGCCGTTGATTGTAGACTCGTATCACGGTATCACAAGCAGGGATATTTCAAGACGATGGTGTGAGCAAACTGTCGTCCCAGTGGCGGTTCTGCCGAAGGCGTGAGGCTACCGGCGAGCTTACTATTTCGGGCTCGAAGCGGCATTAAGCGAACCCCGATTGCCACAGGGCTGACGGAATTCCACAACGGCCTGGACTGCGACGGCCAAGGTACATAGCGACGTACATGTATCAAGACCAGGTACACACCGCGGCAGGAGGTGTTAGTGTGGCTTTCGATGGCGGGACTGGCTGTCCTGATCTTGATCGCGATGTTCGTCATCGCTGAGCAGCAGTGGGGGACATCCAAGTGTGCATTTACTGTGCTATTGTTGTTGTTATTATTATCATCAACAGTGCAGAGGAGGTGTTCATCACCTCCTCTGTGCAACCATCCGGGTGTCATACGTGGCTGTACCTCCGTGGTTCGCCCCATCTGCATCTCATCAGTCCCAACATCTGCGCCTGTCAATCTGGCAGATTCATTCCCCATCAGTGACGCTACCACAACGCCCATGATGTAGAATAACTCAGGCTCCTTTTTAGATCAAATCCTCAATCGCGCGAAACCGGAGTCTTCTCCGTTGCGCTCCTCACCGTCTTTTTCCTCCATTCTTTTCGTTACTACCTTACTCTAGGCACATACCACGCATACGTACGGGTTGCAGGATGCGGGACTCGGGAGTTGAATTTCAACAGCCGGTCGATCATTCGAGCAAAACCCCGTCTTCTCGTCTGATATGCGCGGTAAATCCTAGGGGACCGCACTAGTAGTCAATGTTACGGACAAGCGCACCAGTCGTGTAATTTACTGTCGGTAATGTGTTTCGAGTGTATGTAAATTCTGCGCGAGAACAGGCAATTGGGATTACGTGTGGGGTACGGAATAGTTGCTGCTAGGTCGTTTCTGAGGTGTTGGAAGAGCAATAGAGCCTTACGCTCACGAGCGGATGAGTTTGGCTGGAAAGTACGCAACGCGGGGAAGGCATTGAGGACCCCTTACCGTACGCAGGGTCTTGACAGCCGCTACGGCGTGGCTCGTATGCCCCTGAGCCATGCCGGGAGGGCTGGTGTGAGATATGTTCGGTGAAAGCTGGCTGAACGGTGCCGACGTTCCTCGCACGGGTAATGAGAGATTATATCTATATGAGCATAAAGCGTTGCGGAATTGTAATCCCAGATACGGAAGGAAACATGCTAAGTCCTAAAAGACTCTGGGGATATCATATCTGAAAGACCAGGCGGACACATCCATAAAACGATAGAAATCCTAGGGGAAAAGATGAAAACATTATATACTCATAAAGCTTCGGACAGAACGTTGCGCCTAGGTTCGAACCCCCCCACCCCGGAAAGCAATCTATCATTTTTCTCATACAAAGCACTCCTCAAGAAAACTCATCCGCCCAAGACACGCCTAAAAGCGCCATCCCAAGACTCAACACCCCTTTCTTTTGTGCAAATATAACTCAACCGCCAAACGAGTAAGCATGACGTTCGAGATGCATTTCCCAGCCACCCAAATCGACACTAGGAAAGTCGTAACTCCGTATCTTCTTTTAAATCCTAAGACTGGGCCCGATAGGCATATGAGGGCCCGTCTGCGCGGGTGGCATACGAATGCGGCATATGCCAAGGTTGGATTTGATGGATTTGAGGGTAGGACAAAAGGCTACTGTTAATTGGTGCAACCGTAGACCCAAACGTTGCGTAGAAATCACTATGCCAGCCATAATTATCTTGAGAGGGACTGGCAGAGTCGAGCATGCCGCTAGGCCGAGGTAGCGTATTTGGAACAGGATGTTGTTGGTAGGTTGCCTGCGGCAGCTGATCTTGAGGTGTTACCTGGGTGATGGGATGGTATTGGGGTTGGTAATGACTTTGGTACTGCGGAAGCTGCGGCCTTTCCTGTTTGACTAACGGTTGCGACTGAGGTTGGATCTGCTGCTGGTTCTGCTGTTGAGTCTGATGTGACGGGTACTGCTGAGTCTGCGGTTGGGTCTGCGGTTGGGGCCGATGCTGGGCTTGCTGCTGGGGCTGATGCTGGGCCTGCCGTTGAGACTGCTGTGGCGGTTGATGGTGTGGGGCCTGCGGCACAGGCTGATGAGACTGATGCTGAGGGTATGTAATCGTCAATGGTATCGTCGGAGCATAGGTCGATGGTGTTTGGGGTATGGAGTAGCTAAGAATGTTTGACGGTGTCTGAGACGAAGTGGCATACGGTGGCATGCTAGGGTAATAGAACTGCGAGGTTGCTATTCCATCTGGCTGGTGACCATGTCCTTGGACCGGAATTGGGAAGTGCCTCATCTGATCGTACCCCGTGGACATGTAAGGATATGGATTTTGGGTACCCTCCAGCTGCTCAAAGACCCCATCACCGGCGTCGTCAAAGTTGGGGAACTTAAATTTTGGCTGATGCAATAGCTCGTCTCGCAGTGGAAGATCCTTCAGTCGCGGGTCGTCTCGCGGAGTCTCTAGGTGGTATTTGGCATCGTCGAGAGAATAATAAGAGACTAGATGATGCTGCACATTGTTGATGGTGACTGTCATGGTCTTTTTGAGCAAACCGTTCTCTTTAAACTCGTAGGAATCCACCAGGGAGCCAACCAAACCTCGGTCGCCATCCTTATCAGCGTGCTCCTCCAGCTTGACGCCAGGTGACTCGGGAGAAAAGGGATAAGTGGAGTCATCGTTGGATTTGGTGGAAGGCTGGGGTGCGGGATATGGCTCGCCGGGCTTGAGGTATCTTTGGCTCCTTTTGGTCGCTCTCTTCTTCTCGCCGGGGGGGAAGGGGCTGTTGAGTTGTCGGTATATGAGGAAATTCGTCAAGATTCGACTCGGGCTCCATGGTATCCCATCTGTCCATCGCTTGATCCCTGAAGTGGCTTCCTCGTACACAAATACGTTTCCACTTACGATCAGCTGGCTCCGTTCACGGTCGTGCGGTCGTCGGAAGCAGTGGGCCAGGGCACCGGTGAAGCATGCCTCGAAGATGATCAGTGCGTCCTTAGTGGTCTCGATATGCCCTCGCCATGTTGGCACACATGCCGGGGCTTTCCCAACGTTCATAGCAATCTCTGCGAAGAGACAGCGGACGTAGTAGGGACCTTCTGCTAGCGAGGCAAGTGGGGCCCAAGAAGAGAGCAGTGGTTAACCAAAGATATAGCCCTTCTGAAGCCAAGACGAATTAATATTCCGTAAGCCAGGCAGGGAGGCCCTAATAAATGATCGACAAGAGAAGTGGAATGCACTGAAGCTTGACACAATTGCCGAAGGATTAACTTTTTCGGTACAGCGGTTACCGTTTTACGGTCGGAAGTCTCCTCGAATTAGGGACTCGGAACTAAAAGAAGATCGTTTCTCTTCCTAACCCTGGGGAACGACAGGGTGGGAGAACTTTGGCGGCTGGTGTGGCCGTGTAAAAGTATAGATTGCTGTCAGTTGTGGGAAACGAGTGTTGGTTGCTGTTTTCCGTTGGGGTGGGGAAGTGGGAAGTGGGAAGGCACGGGTTAGGTGGTAATTGATGAGGAACAAGAGCCTTGGTCAGGAACAAGACCGCTACAGAGAGGTTCGCATAGTGATAGAGGTCTTAATCCAAGGAGGCACTTCCGCCGAAGATACGCGATGAGGTAGAAAGCTGAGAGGGGGAAGGGATTGTAGAGGGAGCTGGAGGTGAAGGTGGAGGTGGAGGTGGAGGTGAGGATTGACGTTGCTTCTCACACATGCAATGTTGATTTCTGAAATTATTATTGACGATACGAAATACTCGTACCTACCTGACCTAGTACCCTGCCCGTACTGTTTCCACTACACGGTACTACCTTACTGTACTTGTTCTTAGCCAAACCCCTGGGGGGGTTTTCGGTGAACCCCACTATTCGTAACTCGAACCCCACAGGAACGAAAGTCGTCGAGCGTGTTCTACATCTAGTGTGTGTGTAAAGTACTCGCGTACATACTGGTTGGTGTGTGCGGCTATCAAAACAAGTGTAAGGTACGAGACTACTGCCGTGCCCAAGTACTGACTACCTTACCGAAGTACCGCTAGCCTGTGAGAAGGTACAGTGCTATAAGTATTGGCAGAGGTACATCATGTATCTCACGGGGGGCGGGGCTATCCGCTATCGGCGTTGAGAAGGACTCCCATTGGGCTGAATGGCTGTCCCGTTCAGGCATGCCCCAGGACGATTGTTCGGATAAATCGTGCTGGTCTAACCGGATCCAGCTGGCCACGGTTGCCGAACAAGGTGCCTACCGCGGTGCCAAGCCTGGCCCATCGTCTCGCTCTACCTCAACCCACATGTCCATACATACGTAGTACCGCAGTACGTGAGCAAAGGGCAGCATGATGCGTGCGTTGCGCCCATGTGAGCGCCTCCCTGCAACAAATAGTGGCTAATGAAAGCGCGGGAATTGCTTGGTGCTGCTGCTGCTGCTGCTGCTGCTAATGCTGCTGCTGTTGTCCTGGCGGATGGTAGGCCCTGCTGGCTTCCTCGGACCCCCTGGCGCTGCATCGCAAGGAAGAGGCCTGTTCCTAGATGCGGGAAGGTTTCTTGATCTTCTGGATCTGACCTAGGGTCAGGTAGCGTAGCGTGAGTAGGCTGGCTGAAAGGATCTCCTTCAGTCCTTCTCTTCCCTCAACTGCCTTGAGGAAACCATCCCTTCAGGCTTCAGCTGGACATGCCCGGAGCCTGCTGCTGCTGCTGCTGGGTGGTGGTGGCAAGTCTCGACCGCCAAACCGGTTTACTAGACATGATCATCTCTGACCGTACTTTACTTACTTCACGGTCGTCACGTTCACAGTCTCGATAATCGTTGTGCACAACGGCTCTTAGGATGATCCCAGTCATACCTTCCGTAGTGAGCGATGAACTCATGGCCTGCCAGCGTTGTACTATTTATGTCAACGCGACAATCGAGATGATGTTCAAGTCTTGCCCACCGAGAAAGCGCCGTCGCTGGGAACAGAACAAGCCCCATCGACCTTCCGAGTCGATCGTGGAGAGAATAGAGGATAGTGGCGCATCACATCCTGGTTACTGAACGAGTGATTTGCGTGCGGGGGGCTTTCTTTGTCCCGGGCCTAGATCGTTTCGTTCATGGATCAAAAGTCGGCGAGCAATGCACATACAGTATACAGCAGTAAGTACTTTAAGGTACCTCAGATAGGGTCAAGTAGGTAAGGTAGACCGTCGCGGTACGGATGTACGACGACGGTAGGCACTCGATATTTAGGGCATGATGAGAAACTGCCTGACCGCCTTCCTCGACGCATGGCGACCTAAGGTACCAGCACGGCAATCCCCGAAGGGACATAAATATTTTATTCGTTTGATCGTGAGATAGAGTACAGCAGTACTTCCGTAAGGTACCTTGCTTTACTTTACCCGTGCCCACGGTAACTGATGGTGACTGATGGTGAACAAGAATACCAGGTAGGTAGGTCGGTAGGTAAGTAGGTACTACTCCGTACATATAATCCAATCTATCTACGATAACCACAAAATCAAAAATATATACGAGACTCACGTCGTCCCTCGAATGCATCCATACACAGTACACCCATACTCGGTACATCCAGGAAATATGGGTGGCCATTCTCTGTCGTGCCAACTTCATGCATCTCTGCGCGGCATTCCGCTTATCGATCTCGGCTGGTGACATGGCAACACTAAACGGGACAGAAGAATCAGTGATTCGATAGTCAATCGTCCAGGCCATGGAAGCTGCTGCAATCGGCTGACTTTGCAGTGTTTCATTTATAGATGTTTGCATCCCAAACCTCCTCAAACTCTGGCGTTGACAAATTGACGGATTACAGCGTGATTTGATATGCAAGTGCCTTTCTCAAAAAGAAAATATACAATAATCCTGCCCTAAAAATGAGTATCATACCATGAACGTTGGAACGGTCGACTTGCTTCCTTCCGAGAAGCCTTGAGGGAGCAAGCGAAAGTCAATAACGATCCCACTCTAACCAGCCGTTGAGCGGCTGCTCCTGCCAGTTTTAGTTGACCAATATTTGTAGCTTCGCTCAATTGGGTTCTCTACTCAGACTACGCCACACAGGCGTGAACCTTAGATCAGCGTTGGCTCTTTTGATAGTCCACTTCCAAACTGAATGAGGTGGGTACAGCGCTCTCTATGCTTTAACACTAAAGTGACAGTTCCAGTCCAGGGCTGTTCTAATCGTCCAAGTACGTAAGCAGTGATCGCCCTTCAAGATAGCTAGCTACCTTGGATGCACGTGTGAATCTGGGCTAAAAAACTTCATCCTCCTCCTTTTCTCTGATTTCCGGCAGGGTTTCTTAATGATGACGCCTTCTATGTGGTCCTATCCATCTACGAGACCTACACCCCATAGCAGAGAGGCATCGAAGCGTGGGAGTTCCTAGATACCATCCTTGCTGACCACAATACCATTGGCTCGCCGTCGATATCTGCTATCATCACCCGACCACGCCAAACGCAGCTGGCAAAGCTTATGTTCGGCATGTACGGATCTGCTGTGGGGATCTCTCATTCTAGAGAGATGTCTTGCCGCAATGGGCCAGATACGAGAGGAGCATCATCTGAGACACTGTCAAGCTCTAAACGTGGCGATCCCCTGACAGGAACAAAAGCAAGCATAAGAGTTTGACAGGCGTTCGAAAGGAACCCCCCGTGATCAGCCATTAGGCCCTCCACATTCGTCCAACTAACAAGCCTTGTGTGGCCATGCAGAGTCCATTAGCCCTTGTCGATGGGCCAGGTATGCAGAAGCCGTTAAGCGCTTATGGTTTCGAAATTCGTCCGCCTCGACTCGTACTCGGAGATTTGATACCTCTCACATGATACACTGATATATCCCTGGGAAATCGATGCATGCTGACGTTGCTGGAGTCGCACCAAAGCAGCCATACCAAGAGGATGTAAATCTGGTAGGTGCCGGACGCTTGGAATGGTGTTCCTGGGAAGTTGAAAACAGGTGTTTCTAATTGATTGTAAGCTTTTTGAACGGGACGGGAATCATTTCCAGCAGAAAGCTATGTGTAAAATCAAAGTAATCGCTGGTTGACGTAAGGAGAGACAGAATGATAGCAGTTGATGGGAGGACTCCGATCGAGTCCCTTCGTGATTTCTCACCTCTCAGCCTATGATCCAATCGGCACTTTCACACCGTGTCGCCGAGCGGGCTCCATTCTTCCATGTGTATCGAGTGGCAAATTCTTGGGCAGGACGGGCTTTAGAGTAACATTACTTCTATGATTCTTCTGTAACGGAGGAGATGACCTAGCCGTCGAATACAGCGACAGCGACAGCGAGAGCTTGCGAGATCTCCAGCCGGCCGTTACTATTCGCTTCCGCGCACTTGATGTGAAGGAGCCTTTTGGACTCTTAAGCGTCCAAGCGTTGATTGTCTCCACCTTTGCAAATTGACTCCTAGAATCTAGCCAGAGAGTTTTATCGGCATAGGTGAGCTTCACCTTTACTTTGGCCTTCGAATCACGCGAGCACATGAAACCCAGACGGCTCCAAGGAAATCAGTCAGCATCGAGTACATTCTCATTTCGCCTTGCATTGAAATGATTTCAATGTTGAAGCGGCTGAGCAAGACTGCTTCTCGTAGGACCGTACTTTTGCCATTTGTACACCTCTGATACCCACCACCTAGGACAACCCTACGCCGAGTCTCCCACATCTGCCTTGACAGACGCTCTTCGAGTCTAGACGTTCAAAGTACAACAAGGGAAGATAAGGATAGAGCACGACTTCTCAGTCATACGAAGCCCAATTCCTTTAGCAGTGAAGAGAGAAACCGGCGATGAGCACTACTGCTGAGGTCAACCATCTTGGGTGCAATGGGACGCAAAGACGGCTACCACAGCTTACTCATATAGCATCAAACTGAGGACAGGACTTACTCAACCAGCGATATCTCACGTTCGCCGACCAGTCTATTGTTGCCTCATGAAGTTAGATACGAATTTAGGCGTTCTCTCCTGGTCCCACCTTGCCCATACCCCCACAAACATAGCGTTGAAGACGTTTATGGGTCTATTCCCAGCTACTGGCTGAGGCTTGAAAGCCTTAGCTCCACGAATCGCCTTAGAGAAGGTATTGATGAACGACCAAAACGGCTGAGGCACATTCCGCCCCAGGTTGTATGAACCCTGGCTCCCATTTGCGCCTAAGAGCACGGAATTGCTGATCGTCAAGCAGGTCACCTGGACTATTGGCTACTAAAAGATCGACCTGTCAAGGCTGAATATTGAGAGATGGGTGACTTGGCGAGTCACCGATCCGGGGGAAGGTCAAGTTAAACGGCTCAACGATATTACAGGGTGGGAGGTTGGATACCATGGCGATGGAAGCAACATGTCAAAGTCTACGCTTCGTAGATCCCAAAGGCCAGATGTGACAAGCCGGCAATCCCACGCGCTTAGATTATCCCAACGCACGAATCTCTTGAGCATACGTTGCGGAGAAATACTCAATCACGTCAACCTTTGGCTTTACACGTTCTTCCTCAGTCAGACATTGTCCATCCCGCTGCAACCATTATACGCACGGCTACCTGCTGGGAGCTGCCTGGCTTCGATTCCTCATCCTATGTTTCAGCCTCACACCTCCTCCACAGGTAAAGGCATTTGTTCAAGCTTCATTGTATGTTCTAGCCCTCTACACCATCCACCCTAGCCCCTAGTCTTGCCTGTAACCTCACGCCGCTCGTTGACACATAAAGACCTCTGTAGACACGGTTGTAATGGACACATTCGGGTTAGTTTGGTTGCATCTGATCACTTCCGGAGCTTTCTTACGCATCACCATCAGACCCTATGGCCGCTCCTTTCATACAAACTCTCTCCAAATGTCACGGTTAACGGTTTGTCCTCAAAGTGTTCATTCACCACCAAATCTTACACTTGCTGAACCTACGTAAACAGCTTTGATAGTAAGACGAGGAAAAAGGTCTGGATAGCATCAGATAATTCCTACCCTCTTTGCAGTGGCTTCCATAACCACCGACATGACCTCGGAGCTGAGATCTTGATAACAGAGTCCGTACTTCATCAAGTACGTTCTCTATTCTTCGAGACATCATCCTAGTCCTTCAGAGACAATGTTTCCGCAAGTCTACCTCGATCTCTGCTATTGATTTGCCAGGTTCTTTGAACAACATCACATTTGTGATCTTGTGCAACTATTCAGTCTTTTGCTGCGGATCCGTCTTCACTGCGGCAGACTGCGTTGTTGAGCCAGTTATCCTTGGGCTACCCATGCATGTCCTGCCCATTATCTTCCCCAAAGCGCACATTCCTGTCCGTTGCGAAAATCCTTCCGTTTTCGCCATCTCGGAGCCACAAACTGATGAATTTCGGACTCTCTCTCCTGCACTGTCACAGCCTACAATTCTGGTGCCCGTTCAAGGATTTTCGAACAGCAGAGACGATCCCCTCGTAAAATCTTACTACCCACTAGACGAATCGTATATCGGATGTGCGTTCGTAACGCGAGTATTCCTCTACAAACACCCGAGCCCCATCGAAAAGACCCTTCCTCTACCCGTTTCATCTCAGTATGTACCCAACTCCTTGACCACCTACACCCCCTCGCCTCCCCCTCACGCCAACCCTTTTCCCCATCCGCCCATCTCCCGCCCATCACTTTCCTCCTATCCTCCTATCCCTCCTCCCCGCACCCCCTCATCTCGCAACCATAACCCCCCCCAACAAAACCCGCCCATTCACGCACCGACACTCCAACCCCCACAAACGTATCGGCTACAAATTTCCACATCCCTCCATGACGGATATTCCCACGCATACACATCAACATGGCATACAAACCACAAAGCAACAGTCTGATATATCACGGCTAGCTAGCTATTCTTTTTTTTTCTTTTTCCATACATTCTTTGTCGAAGTACTGAATCACATACGCGAAGAAAAGACGGCGAATGCCACAATTTAGTTGTGTGTTTGTGAGGTTCCGACAGATGGATAAGGGATTGATATCTGATTGGTGGTGTTTGTTGAGGGATGAAAGCCTAGATCCGCGGGCATTGCCATGGGTGGTGCTGCTGGGTCCATCGATGGGGGTTTTTTTTGGTTTGGTGCGTGGATAGGAGCGGTTTGGGTCGAGGATTGGAGATGGCTAGCGTTTGGGTTGGATTGGTTATTTTTCTTCTTGCCGGTATCTGTTTGTTGCTTTGAGTAGGTAGCTTTCGAGGGTGGAGGTCGAGGGTGCGGTTAAGGTGCCTGTGAGCGGCGAGGGTTGGATTCTGTGGTTGAGGAGGTTTTTGGGGGTTCTATGGATGGGTGGTGGTGGTGGTGCTATGGAGAAGGGAGGTGGAGATGGAGATGGAGATGGAGAGTGGTAGAGATTCCTTGGGGGGTGGTGGTGCGTATGATGGGTTGGATAGGGGCGAATACTTCGTGGCGCCTTAAGTACTAACCTTTTCATATTACCTCCTTCCCTCGCCTACCAACTCACAGCTGTAACACTCCCCTTCCTTCCTTCCTTTCTTCCTTTCCTCCTTTTTTCCTCTCCCCCGGGAAAACCCCTCGGCACCATGTCAAACGAAGGAATGACTGCCACAGCGCTTGAGCATGGAAGCACGAGAGTAGAGGTTTATGAAGGTGTTGGGGGTATGCGATACGGCTTTCGCGTTTTTGGAGATGGATGTGAGTGAGGGAGGGGCGGAGGGATTGATGTGCTGCGACGACGTGGCGTCTGGGGATGCACATATTCCCTACCACTATTGCCATCGTTTCTGGTACTGTCTACCCAGGAGATGGTGGCAGTTCTCTCACCTTTGCTTTCTCTGGCGATTTTCAAGTGAGGTGCTGGAGATTTAATGGGCCAGGGTTGGGTAGGAGATGTGAACTGGTCCGTTGATGTGGATTCGTCTGGTGGAGATGGGTTTCTACAGAAGGGGTGGGGGGTGCCGGTATATAGCTGCTGTTATTTCTCTTGAGAGCGCTGGGTGTTGATGCATGACAGGACTCCAGGTAGTCGGCAATGTCTTGATAGGTCGGACGCTCCATGAATCTGGCTAAAGCGAGAAGTGGGATCTGGAGCCCATTATAATGATAGACACAACACGTAATTTATGATCCTAAGGGGTTTTTGGGAGGGACTTGTAGGCCCAGGCGTTTGGGATGCTATATGGTCTCTGTATTGTACTCAGTTGTTGTGTGGAGGTTATCTGAGTCTTTTTTGGTGGTAGAAGATGAGGAAATAAACCAAAAGAGTTCTCGGCTGAGTCTGTTTTGGGTGGTGTTGCCGGAGGAAGAAGAGCTGAATCTGCGACTTGGCTCGTCGCTCTTTCTTACTAGTCGGAACTGATGAAGGCTTGACCTCGACCTTTTTTGCCCTCTGTCATGCCAGCGACGTCTATCAATAGCTTGATTTCGATAATGATTTCGCTGCTGGACTACTTACATACCATTGGTTGATGAACTTGCACAAACATGCGATTTTGAAAAGCTTTTATCAAGCGTAATTTCTCTTCGGTCGGTGCTACTGAAGCGTGCGTTGCAGAGAGAGCACATATCAGTAGAAGTTCTGGATGCTGAAGCTGGCCTCAGACTCAGTAGGGCCGATGTGATCCTGAGAACACGTTCATCACCGCTTGGGCGGTGAGCATTTAAGGATTTCAAGTAGGTTTGAAAACAATGTTCGTGGCTATGTAGAGTGTCTGTTTTTGAGTTGTAGTAATTAATTTTTGGGTGGACTTGCACCTTCTCCTTTCTAGGCTATGATATGGTATGTTCAAATATTCCGCTATCTCTTGAGACTTCGGGTCGCTTGATACGCGGCTGCTGCTTCTTCGGTATTTATCTTGTCTGTATGAACTCTCCGCTGTCCTGCCATCGGCCTCTGCCTCTCAATGAAGTCCATGCTTCTCTAATCATTCAAAAACCTCATCGGAGTACAGCTAGACGATCCATCGCCGCTCCGAATCCAGGTCGTCCCACTTTACATTCCATGGCTCTTCGCTGTACTTTTAGAGAATTGGTGTCAGGGTATACTTCACTCGGTGGGAGGGTGATATATCATTCGCTGGTGGTCTTTTTACTCGAGGATTCGCGATGTCTGGTGAAGTCACCCATGGTCATAAATGTATCCGTGGCGCCACCAGGGTAAATATGACCTGCACGGGCCTTTCCTGAATTTTCACTGAGCGTGCAGAACACTTTTTTGGCCTTCTCGTAGGCTAACTTTTCCTATTTAAAGAATCTTTCATTCGCCTTTCTGGCTGTTTGTAAAGCTATTTTCGAATGGTGAACATTGGAATAAATGGATTGCGAAGGCCGAGCCCTCCAAGTTCTTCTGGGAAGAATAGAAACGTATCAGGAACGTCATTGACTTTGAACCGGCTTTCGATAAAGCTCTTCAGATAATCCGCTACATTCGTCGAGACTCCATTCTCAGAACCAAACAAGTCTTGCTGAATCCTTTGGTATGTCCGAAGGATGCTGTCCAAATGTGGCTGCCCAAACCAACTCTCAGGTTGTCCAAAGGTTTGGCTGAAGAAGCGGCTGATACAGCTATTCCAAGTCTGATCCACGAAAAGATGCTACTACAAGAGGCAAGCATCTTTCTGAGTCGTTTAACATGTGCATCAACTTGCTGCTGATTGATGATCCAGTTTCCGGAGTCAGGGTTGAGCTGTAAAAAGCCGACAAGGACATCTCCCTTTAGTAGAAGGTGAGAAACTTTGTTTTTCGCGGACTCATCGTACAAGTGCACAGATCCAGTCTTTCCGTAATCAGAGTCCAAGCTCATAACGTCTGCAAAGTCCTGCATGGCCTTTCAAGCATGTGCGCAATCGTTTGGATCGCCACAAATCTATAGATCATCGTGGAGCCGATATAGGAGTAGACCGGTTTTTGATTAATCACAAAGTCCATGGGAAATAGAACAACCTCTCCAAAGAACTTTTCGAGTGCATGAGTCATGGGGACGCCACGCTTCCGGATACGCACTCTGCGATTCGACGCAGCATGTTTCCCCACCATTCGAAGTGAAAAAAACGTTATCCAGAATCTAGGCATGCCGAAGAACTCCAGGACAGCGAAGATTATTGAGTGAGGTAGTGGAGTGGCAAAACAACTGAGGTTCGATTGGATGATGGCAGCTTTCCCATACAAAGATCGGCGAACAATAATCTCCGTAGCCAATTGCCTCAGAAGTTGCTGTTTAATTTCCACTGGCAAATCGGTGTTTCTGTTGTCATTATCATTGCCATTGTCATTGTCATCATAAATCCTTCCTCTTCTGTATTACTAGGTAACTGATTCATGAAGAATTTGTTTTCGTAAGTATTCTGTTGGCTCCACGTCTTTCCTTGCGCGATAGGTACATTTTCCAGTCCCAAGAAGTACTGTCGACGCTCACGTTCATCTCGAGACATGGGATCGGCTTTCCCCCACACCGTTTAATTTCATAAGGTACTTGAACTCGGACTTGAATTGAATTGACCATGAAACCCCAACGTAATGAAGCAAAATGGCCTGGAGGATATCTTCATCCATCATTATACGATGTTTTCCGTTTAGCTGTCGACGAGGCTCAACAGGCCTACCGTCCTCGGCTTCCCAGGACCAACCCTGAAGGTTTGCAAAGCGCATGTTCAAGACATCTGCGATTTCCGTCAAGACAGCTTTGTTCCGAAGGAAATCTCCGATCGCCATGTTCTTTTTTTCGCTTAGCAAGATGTTCGTCAATAAGCCATTGATGCACCAGGTAAGGACATGGTTGCTAAATGGTGCGGTACGATCAGTCAACGACTTTCCAAATTCGGCTCTCTTCTCGAGGACACGCAGAGCTTTGAGCTTGCTTCTCCAGAGAAGAGCCTATTCAAGTAAACATCAATGGCAATAGGGTCGGTCTCTGATGGGTCGAAGACTACGGATTCGAATCTCTTCCGCAATTGCCGTAGCCTATCTTGCTCGACGAACTCGTAGAAATCATCTAGGGAAGCACTCGCTGTTGCTGGGCTATCTGTATTATGCTTCTCACAGAGCCGAGCCATTCCGTTAGAAGCCGAGAGTACAAATCGGCGTACTTGAATTTCCTACTTTGCTGCTTGAATCTTTGGCGGAGCTTTGTCTGGAAGTTGTTCAAGAGGGCCTGCAATGGCAGGGACGTAGCAAGATTGGTCAATGAAGCGAGGGATATTTCGTAACTGGATGATGTCATCTTCAAGGTTGAAGAACCCAAAAGACCAGAGAGCAGCAGACGTATCTTTGATTGAACTTCATAAGTATTGTCGACCGCTTCGAATAACTTGGCTGTTTGAGCTTCAAAGGACTCCCGCTGCTTGCGTAGCTCTTAGATCTTCGCTGTAGTCAATGACTACAGAGTCTCCGAGAGGATGTGAGCTGATGATACCATGGTAGGCTAGGATTTGATGCGTGAGTGAAAGGGTCAGTAATATTCGCTGGAGTGGACGATCTCGATTCTCGAACAGATAATCTGGAGAAGCATCCCATATTTATGCTCTGGCGATGCAGACCACTGATAAGCCAGCATCGAGATATTCTGAATACTTACGTTGATGCTTGTAAAGCTGACTTCAATCGACCTATCAAATTACTGTAGAATCGGCGCGTCGATCGGTTTTGAGACTATTCTAGGCGGCAACGCGCCATCACGTGTTCGCGAGATTACCCGCTCTTCCCGGCAAATATTGAAGTGCCCTCTACTCAATTGCCTCATTGAAATACTATCATGGCGGAGAGGCAGAGGACTGCCCAGGGGTAAGGTCAAAGGTTTATCAGATAAGAATGAATTTCATTCGTGAGAAAGCGAAATCTTTGTATCTACAGAAGCAACGAGTCTAAGCCCGGTTTCTCATGACGGCATGTCTATTGCGACATGTGAAGCTATCTTCGAGTCAAGTTCACATGTTCGCCGTTCATCTGAATCTAGATACTGTGTTCTGCCATCTTACAAAACCAAATATTTACTGTTCCTCGGCTGTCTTCGCTGATTCATATCTTCAACACCTGTAGAATATGAGATTATTGCTCGATTTTCGAAATGATGTTCACTTATCCCATCATCAGTCTTAAAACGTAAACACAACGGATTGAACTTACAATTCTAACCGGAGCGACAGGTTCTGCTTGAAGTTCTTCAGTGCATCTAGCTGTTCAGACATCTTTCCTTGGACAGGCTTCAGCTTCCAGTCAACCAGCCACCAAAACCACCGAACTACTTGGGCATCTGTTCGCTCAAGTCTTTCGACATTTTCGAAGTTCTCCAAGATTTCGTTCGTAGCGGTGATCCAAGCGTCCAGGAGTTCCTGTTCGGGGCGCAGAAGGACTTGCAATTCGAACGCACTACGGCCTTTCAACCCTCGAGCCTGAAATCTGAAACGATTAACTAAGGATAGGAAATCGGCGACTCCGTCAGAAATGTTAATCCACAGCTTGCATATCGAGAAAATGAAGTTCGCAAAAGCTACGCAATCACTAAATCTAAACAGCATGGCGAGGTAAAGGTTCTCAAGTAGAATGACAGAATACAGCAGGTGCTAGCTGAGAGCTGATCAATGGAATATAAATAATATTACGCTGCTGATAAAAAATCTTGCAGTCAGACGAAACATCTAGCGAACCATGTACCACCGCCGGTGAACACAGATTCACAAGTTGCAAAGCTGCAACTTTGGAACCAACCAAGAGCCAGGGGCAAGACTAGATTGTGGGAGAAGGCAAAAATGCCACGCCTTTTGTCAGGTCTCTTAACGGATAACTTTGTTTCAGACCTGGTGTCACCTAAAACCCGGCTCTGTGCATGCTGAGATAACTTTGAAACTACATCAATAATGTGGTGATTATCATCTAATGCTCTACAATATATCCTTGATTTTCTGGTAGGAGATTTCCAAACGAAGATCTATGTGCAGCGTCAACAAAGCATCTGCACTGATTCGGAGAAACGCCCCTACCGCTATTCTTAATCAATTCATCAGCGCCCGATCATTCAGCTGTCGCACATGATTCAAAAAAGCGTGTTTTATAGACCTTCACGCCTTCAATCAACAGATCGTTCGATTCGTATTGTTCCCCCCAATAGTCCGTGACCTTCCAGACTTCTGGTACAGGGCTTAATGAATCAACCGATGACTGGCAGTTGAATTGGTAACGTGGGCCTATGTGGGTGAACTTGACACCAAATATATGAGCTTTGCTGCAGATCACCTTCAACGAGTAACGAAGACGTTCCTCATCTTCGTTTTCCATGCTTTTGTATGGTCTTAAAACTCGACATAGGTAGTCGATCATACAAAGACATTGCGCGTCAAGAATGACGTTGGCGTTGTTAGAATGTTCGGTATCCCAATTCTCGTGGGGTCGAAACGAGATTCCCTTTAATAGACGAACTCGTGCAAAGAGACTCCAAAACTACAGGCTCTGATCAGCATGCACAGGTCACAGATCTGAGAATTTGCATACACTCTGAACTAGACGTCTGTCCAAGACTGTTTACAAAAGACACATAGTCTTTGTGCACCAGACTAATTTTAAATTTTCCACCTCGAACGTCCAGTACGGCGCAGATGATAGAAGCAATAAACTGATTCGCTGCATCTCTTCGCTGTCTAGAATTCCGAAGAAGAGCGACCAGTCCCTTTGCCCGTAGCTGACCTTGGATAATAATAGTCTGTTAAGCTGCTCCACGGTTTGATTCTCGAGGTCATCCTGGAGGGCTTGCGGCTCTCTCTGAAACTGCATATCGGCGCAACGACCAACATCATCGAAGGGGTCTATCAATTTGGTCTCTATTTTCGCCTCAAGATCTTGACCAGGATTGCTGAGCATTCCAATTCTAGAGCACGGATTGTGATGTCCTTCTCTGCATCATGTGCTTTCAACATTGATCCCCTCCGTCTTGCTAACATTCGGATATTGTTTGAGCTCTTCGGTTGTTTACTTGTCCGTAGCCACGTGAGTGTTATCGAAGTAGCCGCAGTGACAATCATGCCACAGAGCCATTTAAGAACATTGTGCATGCTATGCCAGAAGAAGGCTCATGCGTTCAGTACTGCAGTAGTGGCTCTTAGTATAGGCATAAAATGTTTGGTCGCTTTCTCCTAGTACTGCTCCTCAGTATTTCTTCTCACCTCTGCTTGAAGCAGTATGAGACAGATCAAAAAGGACACCACCGTAACTTGACAAGGTATCATTCTTTGATATCTTCTTTGCCAGATGAATCGTACAACAAAGACTACCCACTAGATTTCCGTCTCCTAAGACAGACCACCAAATACAATCACTCTGGTTTCGGGAAGTGCAACAAAGGACAACCATCAAAAGCCTCAGTCTACCACCTGCCAAATTCTTTCAGACGTGCCTTGATGTCCGAATCGCCTCCAAAACATGGGGATTCTCCAACCCCAAGACCGCGCCTTCGCGGTGCTCTCTACAAGGCTATGTAGTGAATACGAAGTCAGCCTTTAGCCGTAGCAATTACGTCAACTGAGGCTGCTAACAGTACGTTCGAAACCTTGGCGCAGCTGATCACAAGAGATATATGTAGGCATCGCTTGAAGCGAAGTGTCAATTTTACATAAGAGATTTTCCACTTGTTGTTATTTAAAAAAAAAATATCCGAAAAAGGGAGTGTGCCCAAAATCACAACTGGGATATGCATCCTCTTACTGTACTGTAGAAAGACAATCGCTTCGCGCTTCAAGCCTTTGCGGTGTGGACTAACCCTTGTGTTTATGGTTTTTAATTAGATAAGAGCCGGCAAAGTCATCCCCCCCTTAGACCACCCTATCTTGAAACCGCTATTAGAAGGTACACAGTATATACCCTCATGAGGAATTTCCTCGACACGAAGAAGCCTTTCCATAAACCCATGCATTAATCCCACCCACCCTATCCTATACCAGGGACATTAAATCAAACCGACACATGGAACCTTTCATCACACAATCCTTTTCCAAAAAATCTTTCCCATGAAACTCCATGATAAAGCAATAAGCATCCACAACAACAACAACGATCGTTCTAAAGCCATCTTCACCTTCATTCTCTCAACACATGCAGAATTTTCAGAAACCCATCCATCTCAAACTACTAATTCCAGCACAACCAAAAAAAATTAAATTCAGAAAAACCCCCCAGGCAGCCTCCACGATTCCCCCCCCCCCCCAAAGAAAAAACTTAAACTTTTACGTCTGAACCTTCGACCTACGACCTATACCCACCCCTCCGGCCTCTCATCCCCACACCCGCCATCAACCACCCCCCAGCACAACCCTCCCCCCCAACAAAAAGCGAATTTTTTTTGCATTATTCGGAAATGTCCCGTAGCGGGGCTAGTTTTTTTTTATATATACAGTACCGTCTCAAATAAAAAACAAAGGGAAAGGGAAAAGGAGTGGAGGGAGAGGGAGAGGGAAAAGGAAAAAGGAGGGGAGGGAGAGGAGAGGAGAGGGGGAGAGGAGGAGAGGTGGTATGTAGGAGAGGAGGAGAGGTGATAGATTGGGGTGTGGGTGGGGATGGGATTCGGAATGATATAGGTGGTTCTAAAGAAAGCGGAAGGGGGCTGTGCGGTGGCGTGATACCTTACTCATACCTCGGCGAAATTTCGAAAAATTCTTTTGGATTTTTCCTCGTGTTTCGTAGTTACGGTAGGTAATGTACTGTAGGTAGTAGAGTTTTGTACAGGACTTGTCGAATCAACCCTTGCGCCCCTTATTTAGACGACTTGCAGTACCTATGTAGCTCGCTAACCCCCGTACGAGTACTTGAAACCCCCTGTCCCGTACTTTGAACCCCCCTGTTGCTCGCCATGAAATGCCCCCCCCCAAACCTTATGGTATCACAAGAAAAATGTATGATCGAGACATTGCATGCAGGAACCCCGCGCGGCCGTTTTAAGCCACCTTGGTACTGACGATTTTCTCGCTAAGGCTGGGTGCCGAGGAAGATTCGGCGCCGCCGTCGACGCCGTGGATGTATTCGCGTTTGTGCTCGACGAAATCATACTGCGGTGTTTTCGTTAGCATCAACAGGCACCGAAAAATTGCAAAAGGGTGCAGGGGGATTATAAATAGGAAGGTGCAGAGATTATGATAGGAAGGTACACGAAACTTACAGCAAACTCGCCAATCTCGGCATCATCGATGCCGTTAATCTCGGCGCTCTCGGACACGCGCAGGCTGAGGCCTGGGATCAGGTTCATGACGAACAAAATGATGCAGGTGCCGAAGAAGGAGTAGCTGAATCCCGACACGGAATCCGCGAGCTGGTAGCCCAGCTGCACCCAGTGGCGGTTGAGCCAGCCGCCGGGGATGGAGCTGAAGCCGTCGAGGTGGGCAATGTAATCCGCAGCGAAGAACGCAGTCAAGATGTTTCCGGTCAGTCCGCCAATAGCGTGCACGGCGAAAATGTCGAGCGCGTCGTCGGCTTTCATGTAGTACTTTAGCTTGGTGGCGTAATTGCAGCAGAGGGTCCCCATGATGCCGAAAATGGGCGCGGACCAGGCGGGGACGTAACCCGAGGCCGGAGTGATGGCGACGAGGCCGGCGATGGCGCCGGAGCAGAAGCCGACGGTGGACCATTTGCGATCGAGGCGGTAGTCGAGCAGGACCCATGTGAAGCCGCCGACAGAAGCGGCCAGGTGAGTCACCACGCAGGCCATGATGGCACGCATGTTAGCGCCTAGCGCCGAGCCGCCGTTGAAGCCAAACCAGCCGACCCAGAGGAAGACGGTGCCTATCACGACATGAGTGACGTTGTGAGGCCGGTAGGGGAGGCCGTCGAGATCGCTGTAGCCCCTGCGTTTGCCAAGCATCACCGAGTAGGCCAGAGCTGCAGCGCCCGACGAGATGTGCACCGGGGTCCCTCCAGCAAAGTCGAGGCCGCCCATTTTGTAGACCCAGCCGGCGGGATTCCAGGTCCAGCAGGCGATGGGGTCATAGATGAGAGTGGCCCAGACAAACATGAAGACGACGCACGGGAGCATGCGTCCGCGGTCAGCCGCCGCACCGATTGCCAGAGCGGGTCTGGTGGGGTGCATGTTAGTCGCGCCGCCAGAGATTGACGTTGGCGCTCGGACTTACGTGATGGCAGCAAACATGCATTGGTAAATGGCAAACAGCAAGTCTGGAATCTTCGGGCTTCCCACCGATGGATGCGCCAGGACGTTTCTGAAGCCGATATTGTCGAGGTTGCCCAGGAACTTCCCCGCCCCGTGCGAGAACGCCAAGGAGTATCCCCAGAAGAACCACTGGAACGATACGACGGCAGTGGACATGAGAGATAGCCAGATGAGCGATAGAGCAGACTTTCTGCGGGCGAGGCCCGAGTAAAAGAAGCCAACGCCGGGGATCATCAGCAGAACGAGCGCGGAGGCGGTGATGACCCAGGCGAGATCGCCTGTGGTGTAAAAGACGTTCAGGTCATAGTTCAAGGAGTCTCCCCCGGCGGCGTCGTCGGTGTTGTTGAATTGGTACAGCGGAACATAGTTCAAGTTGGTGAGGTCAGCCTGGGTAAGGGGTGAGCCTTGAGTGTCGGGCATCTTTGTGCTCTACTCTGTCTTCCAGAAGTCCTGTGATGTTTTGATCAAGCGGTGTACCAGCGTTAAACGAGAGTTTGTAGAAAGTGAGGGGGGTGAATATGTGTTGAGGTCAAGAATGAAATGACGAGACCTGGGATAAACTAACATGTTCGGGGCCAGATAGATACGTGAAGCCATCGTTCCTCCTTAGCACCCGCCGAGGAGATATCCGGCGAGATTTAGTCAAGTGTTGAGTACTTCCGTACGTAGCACCATACAAGTCGGGGGTCCTCGATGCTCTCGACTGGACAAACCGGCGGCGATGATTCCTTATCGCTGGGTCTAAAAGGAGGCTTGCGGAGGATGATGAATGACAGGATGACTACGAGTACGGAGGAGGGACGGAGTACGGGAGTTAGACCATTAGACGGCGCACTGATTGTTTGCTGCCTTTGTTAGACTCGCCTAGAACCTTGTAGACGACGCCTTGCCCCTTGGCGGTGTTGTCGCTAGACACACCTTATCAGAACCACATCATCACGACTCTGTCACCAATCAGCAATCAGGTATGCCGACCACCCTAAAGTACCTACTTTAGCCATGCCTGCGCATCCCCATCTTCCGACCATGTGGGCCATCCCCATCCATCATCCATGTTACTCGTTTAATGCATGCAGTGTTTGTTTGCTGTGTTGGGCCAGCAAAAGCCTCTAACCTACTCCGTACCTTACCTTTAGCCGGCTAAGAACCCCCAGCTCCGTTCCTTCGGTAATCTCGGCCATCAGGCTTTTGAGTCGTCGTCATTGGTGGGATAGAGACGTTTGATATGGGATTTCCCCTAAGCACGAATCAAAGAATACCTTAGCCAGAGGATTGGTGGGAAGTCAACGGGGGCGGTGGACCAGCCGTGTGTGTGTGAATTCCCGCAGTCAGCCCTGTTGGAAAGTTGCGATAAGCTTTCCAATGCGGTTAGAGCGGAGATAAGAAGCAAACTTCTTCGGATCCCTTACCGCCCGTAAAGTACCTACTACCGAGGATGGGTCCTCTCTGTGTACCATTCTTAGCAAGATAAGTTCTACAACACGGAATAGAGCAGAAAGAGGTTCCTACAAATAACGATATACCCAAGGTATCAATCACCCACTGCCATGTGCGCCTGCCACACGCATCATATGTAGCATAGCATAGCATAGCATAGCATTCTGTACCCTCAATCCCGTCAAGAGGTGCATTGCAAATCCCTTTCTCCCCCCCAGGGTCCCGAATGCCCGCATGCATTGCGGGCAAGGCGGGGCTACTGTACGAGTACCTAATGAATCCCGTGTACATATCGTGCGATAAGTAAGCTCCCTCAGCCCTGCGCCCTGCATCCGCCCATCACCATTCGTGCATCACCTTTACCTCACCTCACCTCACCTTACCTTACCTTACCTTATTACAGAGTGCCCCAGACTGCTGAGCCCACTACATATACATGTTTTCATTCTCCGGGTAGTCTCACTCTCTCTGCTCGGGTTTGGGTTTCTTACTCTATCAGCTGGAGTTGTTACGGACACGGTCGGTCCCAAAAAAAAAAAAAAGGGGGGGTCTACCTACAGTAACAATGAAAGTACTGACTGTACTGTAACAAGAAATGTGGATATGTGCTCGATCAACAGGAAACTTTGTTTTGCTTTGGCTAGGAAGCTAGGGTATGGTTGAATTATTGAGGAATAGAGTACCGCGTAGAGGACGGGGGTTGGATGTATACCCCATTTGAGTGTTTTTTCTCTTCTCCACCGGTTCCCTTCTACGTGCTGGCAAATCCGCGTATGGGGGTTTTGGAGCTGGGCCTTGCTGATAGCCATACGATATGAATGAGGACGCAAAATATGGTGCTCGTGCTGTCGTTGACAGATTGACTCTTTTGTCTAATACCACTTTCAATGATTCACTACCCATCCCTTTCTTCGTCCCTAGCAATCAACACACACGGCCTCTCCGCCACCCATATCTTCCTATCTCTGGTTTCCTCGCCTCCATTTGCCCCATCAACGCCATCTCCATCATCGCCGAGGACCCTCACATCCTCAACCAATCCCCCAACCTCATAAACCCCACCCCCCAGTACAACAACCCCAACCTCCACATCCTTTGTCCCTCCAGCCTCAAGCACCGGCAACGCCCGCTGCAAAAGTCCATGTATCAAAAGCTTTTGGGAGAGGTCGAGGGCGATATGCTGCGGCTGGTTGGATAGGGTCGGGAGGAGGCGAAGAAGGGGGTGAATGGGGTGGGAAGAGCGGTTGCGAAGGTGCGTGGTCAGAGTAAGAGCCGTGCAGGTTGGGGTGACGTAGGTTGTAGGAGCCAGGGTGGTGAGTCTGGGCGAAACAAGGGAGGGGGAAGGGGATGAGGGAATAGAGAGGGAAAAGGACATATCCAAGTCTTCCAGTTTATATGCGTTGGCCATACGCGTGCTTAGCCTCAGCGCCCGCAGATTAATAGCACCGGTCCGTCCTGTCGAATCTTCGGTCCAAGAAGCACCGATAAGGCTCAGCAGATGCTCACGATACCAGAAAGCTTCTCGGGCCGTGAGCTCTGCGGCACGTGTGGGTGCGGTGGTCGAAGTGTTGAGGATGAATTGCTTTTTGGTCGTTTGTGGGATGGGAAGGTGGGTTCGAGATGATGGAAGATAGGGGCGTGGGAGGATGAGTATGAGGCGAGTGGTAGCGCCTGGGAGGATAGAGTCGTGGAGGGTATATGCATGGGTCGGGATATCGGTCGAAGTTCCCGGAGTTTCACTTGTGGGGTTCGGTGGGTTTGTGGGGGGTGGGTTTTGAGGGGTGGAGGAGCGGACTTGGATGGATATGGATAGTGGTGTGGGCCAGGAGTTACGGAGGTCGAGTAGGAGGAGGCAGTGGTGAGTATCGTGAGGTTGGAGGCCGATGCGGGAGAGGAGGGCTTGAAAGCGATTTTCCAGTTTGGGCGATGGGCGTGATGTAGCTCTTGAGCGAGAGGAGTCGGAAGACTTGTCAGAGTTGGCTGTCAGTTGCTGTTGACGTTGTTGGTTTTGCCAGGCAAAGTCACTGGTAAAGGGGATAAGGTCATTCCAGCAGAGCTCTACGCTCGCGTTGACCGTCACAGTGAGAGGAATTGTGAATCGCCGGGTATAGAATGTGTCCTTGACATCTGATTTTCGGACTCCGAGATAGCCATAATCTACTAGGATTGTTCCGTGAGATAGTCCTGGCTTTCCAAATACTTCTATCTTAAGAAGAATTTCTTCTCCAGGACCAATCTTAATATCCCGATCTTTAATCTGCCACCAAATTGCTTGCTTCTGCGATGAGGCAAGCTCGAGCTCGTACGTTTCGGCCGAAGAGAGGTCCTTGCTGGATAAGGCGGCTTGCACTTGAGAAGCAGTCGAGTCGACAAAGGAAAGATTCATTATATCTACAGGAACTGAAGGTGAAACGTTTTCCAAAGTACATACGAATGACTTGGTCTCTCCTTCGAGTAGCATTATGGCAGACTGCGCGAGCGAAAGAGACTTCAAGATTACGTCTGGTTGAGCTCCGATGACCTTCAGTGCAACAGTCGAGGTGCTAGGACCTTGCGGTGCAAGAGTTGTCTTGCTTTTACCAGGATCTGAGGCTGTGGAAGTAGGCCTCGAAACAGCCCCAGAAATTGAATCAAACCCTTGACGCTGGGCTTTATGTCCCGGTTTAAAAGTCCACGATGTTTTGAAAATAGGGAATCTCCGCTTCCGGCAGCCTTTGATTTTGGCAATGCATCCCGTAACAGTCAGCGAACCAGAAGTCTTTGGCACGCCACTCAGCAGCACCGTCTGAGTGCTGTAAGGTCCGATTATAGTACGCTGTAGGAAGCCGTCGAAAGATACTCCGGATGCTTCTAGCGAGAGACTCTCTATTTCAACATCTAATTCATACATGTTTTGCAGAGTGACTCGAAACACAGCTTCTTCGCCAGCAACAAGGATCGGCTCCTTCTCGTTAGCCCCGGTACTCTTAATGAAGGGATTGTAGATGAATGGACTCTTCTCCGATTTTGCCTCGATTATGTCAACAACCTCCAGCTCGGACTTTGCGTGTGGTATAGGATGTTTCGCCGAATATGACTCCAGCATTTCAACTCCGCGAACCAAGAACTCATCCCAATAATCCGTCTCAATGTCTTCGAGCCCAAGCTGTCGCGCAGCACCAACAGTACGACTTATGTTACTCGCAAGCCGTACTTGCTCCTCGACCGGCAAGGCAGGCAAGACCTCGTCACTATCAGGTCCTGGGGCGACACTCTTTCCTGCGACCCGTAACATATCAGCAGAGAAGCGAAGGACACCTCCAAGATCTGGTAGAGCTTCGCAAAGGTTGATGCAAGACCTGAGTATATTTAGTTTTAATTCTTGTGCTCCCAAGGTATGCAGCAACGCTTGCTGTATTATACGAGCAATAACACTTTCGTCCGTGTCTAAAGGCGATGCGCTAGTAGGATACTCTTTGCCTACCGTCAGATCATGGTTAGGGATGTTCTGGCGGCTAGGAGAAGGCGCAACAAGGATTCCATAAGCATGGCAAACTAGTTCAAGCAGACTCTGAACATCGTGGTCCGTGTCACCTTGCACATTGTCAGCTTTTTGAAGACTAGAGTTCTTTACTGCTGCGTCGAAAGAAGGCAGACTAGCAGCAGGATGAACACCCATCTCAGCCGCTCCATCTTTCCTGGCTTGAACAAGGGCTGGCAGAAGAGCAGACACGAGTTCTTTCAGAACAATAGCCTTCTTGCGGTGGTAACCCAGCTCGGACAGAACCGAGGCGATACCGGCAAGGATAATTATACGATCTGATACTGACAACGGCGTTTCTGATGAAGGGTCAGGGAAGGCACGGAAAAGCAAGGCGGTGAGCTCTGCTCTCGTTGGGAAAGCAGTGACTTGGGAGGGTTTATCATTGCTGTAAGAGATCGTCGTGTTGAGGACCACACGCTTGAGACCGTCATCATCAAGACGCCCATGTGAGACTTGAACAACTGTAAGAAGCTTGGCAAAACGAATGGTGGTTTCAGAGAAAGCGAGTTGAGGAATCTTATCATCAGTGAATGTCCAAGCACGGGAATAGAGATTTAGAATATTGTTCGCCAGGTCAGGTAGTAGGTTAATCAGGTTTTGCATTGATTCAAGGCGGCCTGCTGTACTAGCAGAAGTCGAAGTCGGCACGTCTGGAAGGCTGTTGGACGGCGTGTGCTTGGCAGATTTTGTTGCATTGGAGCCAGGTTTTTCTGCTCCAGGAACAAGTATCTGAGGAATCTAAAAAATGTCAATATTGCTTTCTACAACAAGCCATACCTCATAGATCAAGGGTTTGAAGACTTACTCGAAATTCCATGCCTGCCCACGCATACATGACGAGACAGATTGCTAAGTAATCTAAAGCTTTACCATGCCATAGATAATCAGTGTTGGCCCTGGCAATTATTGCACCTTCTGTAAGCTCCTTCACCGCGTCCGGCCACCGTCCTGCGAGAAGGTAAAGAGATCCAATCACAATGCCTATCCGTCCTTTGCCTTTGATTCGCTCCCTTTCCCCAGCACCACCAGCACCAAAGCCCTGCATCGAGACTCTATCCCGACTTCTCCTTCTGCCCTCTGGAGTAGCAGCAATCTCATCAAAAGTAGTGGGCGGCGTGCTTACTCTGTCGGGAGGAGACATCGCTCGGCCATCTAGCTTAGGATCTCGCGAGGTCGTGCTTGAAGGCATGTGAACGGGCATTGACATGCGGCCCTCGACCTTTGAGGCAGTGCCGGCTGGGGAAAGTGATCGCATACCATGCAGAGCAGATGTTGGCCGGGAAGATATGGGCGCTTGGGCGTTGTAGAGATCACCATTGCCGAGACCTAGCACAGATCTTGGTGACTCTAGAGAGGGAAGAGCTTGCAAAGATTTTGCATACGAAGTCATCTCAGCTAAGAGTTGGGATGTTAAGTCACACATGACCGTTTTTATTGTGGTCGTCTTAGACTTCTCAAGCGTAGGTACGTAAACTACGCCTTCAGGCGGTGGTCTTGCCGGCATAACATGGTCAAAAATCAAGACTTGATGAACTAAAGCCTTGGGAAACTGGGTCTTGATTTTCTCCAGATCTTCAACGAGCGATCTCACATAAGTGTTTTGGCTATCTTCGGCCCTAGATAAATCCATTCGTTCATTGTTCCTAGTAGCTGTTTCCCTTGATATACCGCCTAAGCTGTTGTAATCTGCAATTGCTATAACCATCAAGGGTTCCCTATATAGCTCAAAAGGGGCCAAAGCCAGATGCGAGGGTGGGGGGACAGGTGTCGTTAAGTCATAAAGAACCAGACCTGTAGGAAAAGCAAGCGGCGAAAACATAGCTAGGATACACCAGACGTTGTCAGCGATATTTCCTACAGACTCTTTGGGTCGCGCAAGTAGCATAATAAAGCGTAATGGTATCCTACTTCTATGAGGTCTGCCATCAGGGCTGACGTCTCCCAGACGCACCACATTCTCTTGCTGAAGCCTTCCCAGAGAACTCAGAAACCATGATCGCTTGATATGCCCAACAGGGACAACAAGGACTTTGACTCGCGCTGGGGCGACGAAAGAGAGGGAATCAAGGTTCATGGTGACATTTGTTTGTGGATATCCCCACGATCCTATGGTAAGCTCTTGAAGAGCACAGAAAAATGAGCTTTGGGGTTGTAGGGTCCATGACCGAGGTTCAGAAGTACAGAGCATAAAAGATTCTGATATGAAGATCCTCGGTACATGATGAACAACTGAGGTATCGGCGGGTAACTTGGCGGCGGCGAAAAAATGGAGGGGGGGGGGGGGGGTTGTAGACTGCGATTATCTACGGTGGCCCATTGTACGCGCAACAGGCAGCTTCACTGAAATGTGATTCAACAAGGCGCAACGCCACAACACATTTAATTAGCCTTACTGTTTTACCCTTTCTTGTACAGCAGATAAGAGGATATAGATGTTTTCTTACTCCTCTGATTTCATGGAAGATGACGATATACATTTATGAGAAGCACGCCCTTTCCAATAGCCTATTCTACTACAATCTAATGCTTTGAGAATACAAAGAGACCTTCGTTCAAAGATATCATTCCATGAAATCGTTTTGCTGCTGCGTCACGTCTTCTCCAGGGAGGATCCATCTGGGCCCGACGCTCGCGACAGTAACGTCAGGACTCTAAATGGCGAACAGACTTGATTATGATGCGCTCAGAGCGCAGACCATACGTAATGGTAACGACGAGGCTGTCACAGTCAACACTCGAGCCCTGATAGACAAGGTACTAGCGAGATATTCGGGAGAATGGACGACCTTGAGAGAACTGCTTCAGAACGCCGCCGATGCTTCAGCGAGAAAGGTTACCATCAGACTTCAGACCATGCCATCCTCTAACGTCCCCGCTCCGCTGAGCTCCGACTCCTCAGTCCGACTAAAGCACGTGATAGAGAATCACACCTTGAAGTCATCTATAATCGAGAACGATGGGGAGCCATTCAAGGCAACAGACTGGTCACGGCTCAAGAAGATAGCAGAAGGGAACCCAGATGAAACAAAGATTGGTGCTTTTGGGGTGGGATTCTACAGTGTCTTTGCGGATTGTGAGGAACCCTTCGTTTCTTCTGGGAAGGAAGCTCTTGCATTCTACTGGAAAGAGGACTCTTTGTTCACCAGGAAATTGCAATTAGAGAACGATCAATCTACAAATACGACCTTTGTACTTCCCATGCGCAATGCTTCGTCTCCCGTACCACAGCTTCTGTCACTGTGTCAATTTCTCTCGAGCAGTCTTACCTTTGTTGGACTTGAGGCCATAGAATTATGGCTAGATGAATGGAGGATTCTACGACTGAAGAAAGTCATTGCCCCAAGCATTGAAGTGTCAATACCCAAGGAAGTGGACAGAAAAACCCGCGAAGGCTTAATGCAGGTGGTCAGCGTGTCAAAAGAGGCTGCTCAATTGGACGCTCACTGGCTGAAGGCTGTAGGTTGGGAGCGTAAGAAAGATTATGGCAACACAAGCAATGCTGGATCGGGTCCGACTCTACCTTCAGCTCAGCCAGGTCAGTCGCTTCGGACATTCTTCTCGAGACTTGCCCCAGGGACCATCAATGTGGCTGCAGAGAAAGAGGCAAAAGAACAGAATGCCTTGCAGGAAGCTATCTCAGGAAATGTGATGGGCGAGGAGAACGCCACAATCTTCCTGCACGTTAACAAGGCAACGGTCCGTACTTTGGTCGGTCCGAATTTCGCCTCCGAGCTTGAGCGTGCCACTAAGAAGCCTCCTCCAAGGACTACAACAGTGTCTCTCTTGACTGCATCGTATGATGAAAGTGCGGCGTCTACTGCAAGCAGTCCTAGCCAATCCTCAAAAGCTATTAACATATTCAGCTCCGTGCTTCCCACGAAGGGGAGAATTTTCATCGGCTTTCCCACGAATCAGACCACAGGACTGAATGCTCATATTTCTACTCCATCGGTCATACCAACAGTAGAACGAGAGTCCATTGATTTAAACAATCAATATGTACGTGTATGGAATATCGAGCTTCTCAGGGTCGCCGGAATAATAGCCAGAATTTCATGGAGCAGCGAAATGGTGGAATTGGGACGCAAGCTATTGGGAGCCGTACGTGCTGCTAGCCGAAAGAGACTTGGTAAGGAGGATATTGCAAACATTCTCCCCGAGGCATTGTTTTTGCACAAGACATTCACCTGGAAGGAATCAACTCCATCATCCGAGGTTGGGACGTTGGTCGAGGAGGCATTTTGGACATGTAACAAGAAGATGACAATCGACGTACTTTCAAGTCGTGGTGTACTTCCGAGTTCTCGTGTACGCATTTCAACGGAGGACCTAGGCTTCGTCGAGGGAATCCCGGTTCTCCCTGACGCTTTAGCAAATTCAGGGCTTATAAGGAGGATGAGAGACTATGGTGTTATCACAGAAATCACTATCTCAGATATCAAGTTGGAGCTAGAGGGAAAAGCTCTGAACGCCGCCCAGCTGCAACAATTCCTCGAATGGCTTGGGCATAAGGCCCGCATTGATGAGATTGATACGGCTATGATTCGGTCATTACTTAACGCAGCCGTCGCTAACGACGATGGAGGAGCTTCTGCAAAACTCATCGTACTCAGCGACATCAAGAACTTCCTGAACGTATCGAGGATTCCAGCTGAAATGCCTTCACCGCCCACTACTATGCCCTTCAAATTCACGAAGAAACTCAGCAAGTTTGAACTAGACGCTTTAGGATGGGAGGACTTGCAGATGGTGCCTTGGCTAAGATGGATTGTTGAAAATGCAGGGGGACGAGGTGAACTTCCCTTGGAGCAAGACTTAACCAACTCCTCTTCATTTGCAAGCGCGGTCCTACCCGTTATCTCAAAGCAGTGGGATGGGCTCAGCCCCTCCTCAAAGACTACCGTGATCGAGTTGTTGATACCTCGGACTGTTATCCCCACGAAAATGGGGATGAGAAAGCCTAGTGATGCCTACTTTCCTTCGGTCAAATTATTTGATGATCTACCCATAGTGACCGGCCTCCACTCTGTAAAGGACAAGCTTTTATCGGCGCTAGGCGTACGGAAAACGATCGAGATTGGGGTGGTGTTTGAGAGACTCATGGCTACTTCGTCTCGCACAGATGAAAAAGCTGCCGTCGCTACCGGGAGATGGAGTCATGTCGATCTCATCAAGTACCTGGCCTCGGTCCGCAGTGATATTCCGTCTGGCGACATCAAGCGGCTGAAGAGTACTAAAATCTGCCCGGTCGAAACCGACTCAAACACAGGCTCTGATCAACGCTATCTCATCTCGGACATCTTCGAGCCTAGCGAATCTCTGCGAGGTTTACAGCTTCCTATTCTGCAGTGGCCCGGCCTTTATCGTGCAGAAAGCGCCGAAGGAAAGTTTTTGGCTTCCCTCGGCCTACGGGCCGCTCCCAGCTATATGGAACTCATCAGCATCATGGCCAAAGCTGGTGCAGAGGAGGACTTCGCACTTCGAGATCGAGCCTTGAAATATTTCGTCGATCATCACCAGACCAAAGGTTATGCCAATTTCGACCATAAAAGCATCACTATGCCTTATCTGCCACTGCAAAGTTTAGGATCCAAATTAGCCATTCCTACCAGATGCTTTACAAATGATCGAGCTGCAATTCTGGGTTTTCATATTTTAAGGAAGGACCTCCATGTCCATGCCCTCAAATTTGGTGTCCAAGCCGATCCACCAATCCAGGAATGTATCGATCGCCTAACAAAAGACCCTCCGCAAAACAGACGCAGCGCACGTGAGATATTCGGATACTTTGCGGGTCGACTTGCTGAGATCAACAGCCAACATACCCAAGTGCTGAGCGAGGCTCTTATCGTCCCAGCCGCTTCGAATTCGTCAACCCCAAGTTCGGAGAAAGCCGAGCAAATCCGGCACATACCCCCTCGGATATGTTTCCTCGGCGACGAAGACAAATATGCGGATATCTTTGATTATGTGGACTTCGGTCAGGAAGCGAACACGTTTCTTCTACGATGTGGATCGAAGCACGAGCCCAGTACCACAGAACTCGCGTATTTGTTAACGCAACAGCCGGCCAGAGTTTTCACCATCCTTGAAATCCCTAAATACCTCGAGCTGCTACGGAACCTTGCCGAGGCATGGCGCAGCTTGAAGAAAGATAAAGCTCTAGTTAAAGAAATGAAGAAAGCTCCGTTCCTGCTCGCTTCGAAAGAGGTACCCTCTGGAGTCACTAAGGTTGATCAAGATGAAGACGATGAGACTGGCGTAAAGACGTATGAATTGGCAAGTGCGAGCCAGATCGTTATTGTTGACGACATCATAAGCTACAACTTATTCAAGATGAACCTCCTCGCTGCTCCGATGGAAGAGTCGCTTGAGAACCTATACACCAATCTTGGTAGTCCTGAGCTTGGAAGTCTGATTGAGGAGCAGCATAGCATTGGGAGTATAACACCCGATCAAAAGGGTGCTGTGAAGCTTCAGCGACTAGTTCAGGAACGGTCACGACTATTCCTGCATGATCATGAAGCCGATGCAATAAGGCACGATGCGAAATGGATAGAGAGATACCTTTCAATTGTAGCAGTGAAGTCAATCTCACTTCGGAAGTCGCTCAAAGGAACCAGCATCCGCCACAACGAATCCAGAACAGCTGCTACATATCAGGACAAACAAAAAGGTTGGGTTCTCTACGTTACCGCGAGAGGCTGTGACTTGTACGAAGTCAGTCAGGTCCTGGTCCCTTTACTCCTGAATAGATCAAAGCCGCAGAATGTCATGATGTTCGAAATGTTGTTGGATACCGACTTGCGTAAGCTTGGCGCAAGGGGCTACAATGTGCAACGAATCCTCCGACAGCAAGCTACCGAAAATCGGATTGCCGAGGAGGCGCGAAAGAAACAGTTGGAGCAGGAGCAGCAGCAGTTGTTAGAGCGTGAAACCCTTTGGAACGAGAGACAAGCACAGAACGCGCTCATTGCACATCAGCAAGCTTCAATGCCAGGTGTTTTCCCCGACTCACCGGATCACAAGCATCCCAGTCGTATGGGCGATTTGCTTGCACCTAACGAAGATCAAGCCACTCGAAAACCACAAGGACTTTTCTCAAGCTTTTCTGAGTTTGGCAAGAGACTTGGACTTGAGAATGGCCGACGCCCATCGCAGAGTAATGTGAGCGGTGGTATTGAGACTCCACCGCCTCCATACACTCAAGAGGACGTCCAGAAACCACGCAGCCCTGTTTCTCAGCCAGAAGTCGCCACAGCGCCGCATCAGTTGCAACAGAAGTAAGTTTTGGCTTAAAGATGCCTCCAATCGACTGCTAATAAACACATCTAGCCTGGTCAATGCCATCCAAGCATCGCGTGCTCACAATTCGTCGAGCGTAAATAGCCGACCTGCGGTAAATGAAGTAAAGGAGACCCAGACTTATTGCGATGCCAAACCAGGACACGATATTTCATATGTTGCCGAAATCTCGAACATACGAATCTTCTTATCCAACGATGTTACCAGAAAGGGCACGACCGCAAAGAAGTTTATGGAAACGAACGCGTCAGCACTGAGCCTGTTTGCATCGGTCTTGCTTGACTGCGGTGGTGCTTTTGCCCTAGCACCCACGACCCTGCACATTTACTACGATGATGCCGGCAGCACGATTGCGTTCAATTCAAACAAGGCACTGTTCTTCAACTATCGATATTTCGAGAACCTGCACCTTCCTTTGGTACAGCAAGGCAACAAGAACGATGCCATTGTCTACTGGAGCGTCGTCCTTGCACACGAGTTGGCGTAAGTCCGATTACTTCCCCAACTCCTACAGTCGCTAACCTTCTATAGCCACAACCTGGTGGAGGACCACAGCTCAAACCACAGCTTCTACACGTAAGTCTGTTCTTCCAAAACCTCTGCCTGTCCCTTCTAACCCTCACCACAGAGAGGCTCTGATTATCCAATACTTCAACACAATCGCCCTCAAGCTCAATCCACGAAACCCTCCCGGGAGCGCTCAAACAACTCCAGCCCTCCCACCAGACCCCCCAAGGCCAGCACAGCGAGCGGCACCCTCCCTCTTAGACTGATTACGACATAGAACCTGATACGCGCAACGGCATTATGTACATCATGTAAGTTCTTGGCAGCATAGCGGCATTGGGGAGCATAGCGCTGGAATCTTAAAGCTTGCATTCGGCTTCTGTACTTTTTATGCATACATGCAAGCTACCTACCTTACCTTAGGTACCTACCTTAGACTACAGTACCCTAAAAGCGCATTCCTCCCCTTTCCGTCACATCATCACGGAAGTTATTTCTCCCGCGCCCCCCAACGCAGATCCGACTCCCCATCCGTGATCTCCTCTCTGTACCTCCAATATTCCGTACAAAACCCTCCTCCCAACCCTTGTACCCCTTCTCCCCAATTCGTATGCATCCCCCCCAATCTGCCACACCCCCACCCCCTCATGATTCCAAATCCAAAAATCCATCCGCATCCTCATCTCCCACAACAGGCCAAAAATAAGCTCGCGGGACCCTTACCCGGGTCAAAGGGCCCCCCCCTCGGCCGTTGCTGGGTCTAGACCCTCTTGGATCTTGGTGGTGGTGGTGGGGTCACTTGTTAGCTTTTCTCCCCGCATCTGTTTAATTTATGATTATCAATATATAAAGTTTAAAACACCCTTTGTGCGGTGTTGGCTTTCTACAACACGCTTATAAACAACCACAAACGAGTTTCCCACCTCTCTTTGACATTTTGCTGTCACAAGAGATTTTTCTACCCTACGCAGATAATTAGGTTTTTTTTGGATTGCGAAATGGCAAAAGGCAGCTGCATGTGCGGGGCGATTGCGTACGAGTATACTGGTGCGTTTTTCGCGCTATGTTTCTTTTGCAGTATATCTTGATTGTGTTCTGTGAACTGATAAAGGGAATTAGGGGAACCGCAAACGACGGCGCTTTGCCATTGCACTGACTGGTACGTTTGCCGCCTTTTCTCCTTTTCCTGCTTGCATGTCGACTGCAACAGTTGCTGATCTCGCCCTTTTTCTGAGTAGTCAGAAGTGGTCCGGTAGGCCGCCCACCCCACAAGACGCCTCAAGCCCTTCTTCTTTTCTGATGTGTTTATCAACAGGCGCGGCATTCACCTCCAACGTCATTGTTCCGCGCAAAGACTTCAAGGTGATAAAGGGGCATCCGAAGAACTGGGCTGCGGTCGGGGATTCGGGGAAGAAGAATGATCACTTCTTCTGCGGTGGTTCGTTCCCTCCTATACCGTCCTCTTACCGGCCCTTTCCGCTCGTTCTCTCCAGGCCTACTAACCAAACAACAGACTGCGGCTCCTCCCTATACACGGAGCTAGAAGTCATGCCCGACGCCGTGGTCATCAAATCCGGCGGCATTGACGATAAACAAGCCAAGGATTTCCCAGTGCAGGTGGAGTTTTATACCAAGGATCGGTTGGGTTACTGTGCGGAGCAGAAGGGGGCGAAGCAGGTTGAGGTGTTTGGGTAGGTTTGCGAAGCGGGATGGGGAGGGGAGGGGAAGAGAGGGGTGGAGGAAGGGAATATGATGAGGAGGGAATAGTTGGATGGTTAACTTGCTTCTTATCCCTAGTACCACTTTCGACTTTCCACAATCCCCATCTCATCATCCGTCTTTCTCACAGCCCTCCTGCACTCATATCCCTATTGCTCTCCACTCGATCAGATCTTCCCCGCCTCACCTATATCCACTCCCCAGTTCTCCCTTTGACTCATATTGATAGCTGTCGCCTTTCTCGAGCGCTTGGGAAATCCCGCTTGTTATTTATCGAAGTACGGAATGATGAGTCAATAAGATGCATGGGCTAATGCGACGGAAGTGTGCGAAGAGCGCCATGTTGGTTTTCTTGAAGGGGCGCCATCTCTTGATGATGGTGAAAGAGATGGGAAAGTGTGAAAAGGGGCTTCGAATTGCAACAAAGATGATATGATTTGTGAGATGTTCCACGACATGTGAATGATAGCAAGGTTCTCCTGATTGTGTAAACGCAAAGAGAAAATAGGTAATTCGGTTGATCTTTTACGCATGTGACAGCACAAATATCTCATCTCTGAAAACGGTCCGCCATTGGTCAAATTCAGGTCGTTTAAGGTCTCAGCAGCTTTCTGCTCTCACCTCTCAGTGTCTGTTCGGCAGATTCACAACAACCTCCTCATCATGCATCGATGAATCGGCCTTTTAGTTTCCCACCTCTGGTCAGCAGAGTTCAACACAACTGCCCATCCCAACCACCTCACTTAGCTCTGTGTCCACTTTGTGTCTAGCTTGTGATTTGATATCGAACACTAGGAAGACGGCGCCATTGGTAATTCGGCTCAAGATGATGTTTAGGGTACAAATTGAGGTCACCTCAATAGTCAATCAACGAGTCAAGGCACAGCTGGATTCCAAAAGGTTGAGCGAGTCTTTCGAGGTGAGTTTTGGTCTGCCAAGTAAGCGTGAATTTTGCCTTGCTACTACGAAGCACAGCTTGGATTAGTATGCTAAAGCGTCTCATAGGGAGCGGTATCACCCAAGCTCATAGCCTATGTCAGTGGCTCAGCACTAGAGCCAGTCCGTCACCACCCACCACCGGAGACGACAGCGATTGTTGAGGAGCTCGCATAGCAAACGTTCATCCCCAAAACCGGCATCACGTTATAAGTTAAGCAAGGTATGATCCGACATAGTTACGCATCTTGAACTTGCGGGTAACTCCAACAGGTCATTCTAGTTTCAGCGAGACTCCATCTCTTCTCTCGAAGATCACAAGGCTCTGACAGCGCTAGAGGCCCGATCCATTCATTGGGCGGAGACGGCATCCAGTGCCAGAACGAATATCTATCACATCCGATCGACCATGATAGCTAAAATAAGAGAGAGGAGTAAGCCGAATCATCGAGATTCCACTTTCATCTTGTAAGCTGACCATTTACCTCACAGTTGTAAGCAACAAGCCGGGTTCTTCTCTTTCAATGAAGCTTAAGGTTAAGCTTTCCACTGCTAATAAGACAGTCTGTTCTCCGCGCAAGGTTGGCGTCGGGTACCTAAACTGGCATGCATAGAGACCGGCTCAGCCGCAAGAGCTGGAAAAAACCCCAATCCTCTCGAGCCTAAAGGGGGACGCCCCGAACCTTTTCTTGGGATTAAAGCCCACCATGCCAATATGCGACCAGCTCGAACATAACACAAGGCGACCTAGCAACGCCAGCCCTGTGCCGGTCGCAGCATAGACTCCACCTACGAGTATCGGTACGGATAGCGGCCATCCATCCGCGGAGATTACCACCAGGGCAGACGGAAACGCTCTCTATGACATTGTCCACACTTCATGCGCCCGGTGCCGAATCCTCAGCTGACTGAGGAGCGGCGAAACTATACAAGTGTTGTGAGATATCCCCCCTTCTGACCTGATGTTCAACTCTATCACAAGCACACGTCCGGCGTAAATAGGCTCTCCCACAACATGTCTGTCCATCCTACAGCAGGCCGGTGCTTTTCGGAAAAGGCTTAGGAGATACATAGCCATCATCCCAAGTATATCTCCCGGCAGCTAAAGACAGCTTCGGAGAGCTCTCTGGAAATAGCGTTCTAAACGCATCAATTATCCTTTGCGATTGGGTACCATTGTTCCTACTCAAGTTCAAGCCTAGTCCCCTACTTGGGCAGATAGATTCTCAGCAGTCAAAACCGCCATGCTTTCTCCCATTGAAGAACATACAAACTCGCCCATACCTTTCGCCAGATGGCCCGAGTATTCGGCCAGTGAAACTTTGGTGCTGGGATCGGGAGCTTCCATAGAATTCCCAAACATCGATACGTTGCACAGCCTGAAGACTTGGGCTCTCAATAAAGCCTTGAGGTAAGTTCGTCCTGTTCTGATAGCCATCGCAGAGTCTGACCGTGGTTCTCTAACTTCTGAAATGTCTTTGCATACGCCGAGAGCTCCCCTGAGCGACGACAGGTATGGCCATATCATTCAAACTGTCTCTGGGAAAGACTTGGTACTAGACCAACGGAGACAGCAACTTGCCATATGAGAGCTCGTGGCAAGCAGCTATACGTTGTTCCATCGAGACAATACCAACATTGGCAACGATGCATCGGCTCTGGAAGAGCTTTGACCAGTGTAATGTACTCTGGAGAAATCGTAATGAGGCGTGAATACTCAAGCTATTATCATATCCCAAGCATCCGTTTGGCCTGAATGGATCTAGGGCCAGGAGAGACGGCTTCGGATTTCTCAAAAATAGCAAGACCGCGGTAGCCAGAAGCTCACTGCATGCCAGATCCTGTAAATAGCTTGGTAATCTCAACTTTGTAGCCTCGAGTAGCATAGATTACCAGCAATATCACTTCTGGTAGGACCAAATAGGAGCTTCCCCATCAATGCATGCGGAATACCCATTTTGTCCATAGAGCCCTTAAGGCAGCAGCCACTATACCATGAGGGATCGCATAATTTCCTAAGTTCCAGAGTGAAGTGAACCTCATTGGCCTCGTGTTGGTGAATCAAATGGGAAATTAATCCTCGGTAGTCTCGTTTTGACGCGCTCTGAAATACTCTTACACTGTCATCGCACCTTCTTCCAACATCGTCCTTCCAAGCATCCTTGACATAACATACCTCGCACCTTACAGCTTGCAAGACCATTGCCAGTGAACAACAGCTTCATTCTTGTAACCGCTCCATCAACAGTACCGCTTTTTCGCCAAAGCTCACCGTAGATTTCTGCTCAGATACACTTCAGTAGGTTGTGGGCCGAGCTCTGGGCGCGATTTCAACCACCCCAAACTGTAACCATCTAACCAGCTCTTCACTAACACTTATTACAGACATAGCATAGCTAAGATGTCTTCCAACATTCCCGAAGCACAGCAGGCGAACAAGCTGGACCCGGCCGCTGCTGCGTTCATTCCAAAGGACGTTGTCGAAACAGTCCAGGAGAAGGTTAGTTCATCCTTCATCTTTGCCTAAAGATTCGAATGTTGCTGTCGCTAACGAAACATCTGGTCAGGTCGACGATGTCCGTAACACGGACCCAGAGCAGGCAAGCTCAGCTCAGCCAAAAATATGGGTGAACTAGTTGCTAATCCGAGGTGCATTTAGATTGATGAGAGCACCGAGACTTCCATGAAACTTGACTGCTATCCAGAGATCTCGGATGACGAGATCGTCGCACGATTCAACAAGATGTGCGGAGAATCGTACTGGGATATCGACAGTCAAGATGATTGGATGGACGCAATCATTGATCAGGATGTGCAAATCGCCACTGACTGTATCAAGAAGACGTCTTATGCATTGCACTTGATGGAGACCAGCCATCTTCCTGTCGAAGCTTCCATTGTAATTAATGGAGGCGAAGACACCGCAGTCGGAAGCGGTTGCTTTGACAAGCTCCCGACGGAGATCCAGCAGAAGATTTTCAAGATGGCATTGACTGCGGAGGATGGAATCATCTCAATGAGATGTCTTTCTAACAAGACGTTCAAGCCCAACGTTGCCACGGGCCTCTTGCGAACCTGGTAGGCTCCTTCTCCTCCAAAAATCCACTCTTCAGTCGCTAATAGTCTTCTCTAATCTAGCAAGAAGATATACCACCAGGCACGTGATCATCTCTATGAGGCAAATACCATCGTCTTTGATCAATTCGGATCAGACCTCAAAGCATTAGCAAAGCCCCTTGGACTGCGTTCCTGCCATGCGGCCGGATGCTCTACAGCCCTCGAGCGACCAAAATTTGCTAACATTATCTTCGATATCGGCGACTACGCCGTAGACTGGCAGGGAGGTTTCAAGACAGCGATGTTTACGAACGCCATGAAAGGCATGCGCTGCAAGATCGACACTGATCATCTGACCATCGCGTTGCGCTCTCTCTGCTTCGCAGAAAACATTAGACCTCAAGATTTCGCCGAAGGCCTTGACAACATCAATGTAATCAAGAGCATGACAATGTGCGGCAGCGATCATCATTGGGAAATCGGAAGCGGAAACTTACGAGCCATTCCAGAAGCGCTTCGTTTGAATAAGCAACCTGTTAACACTGCCATCTACCCCCGAAACCCTTTCCGTCAGCCCTGCCTTCCGGAGCTATTCAGCTCCACATACGTACCGGCCAAAGACGACAACGAGATTACCGCGGTTGCTGGAGAGCGCTTTTTCGATGCAGGCGAGCAGTACCAGGAGTGGGCGGGGTAGTCTTGGTTGTGAATGTCGTCGTCGAGGTAGAGTTTTCGGTGCTAGCGAGGGTCTATACGCAGCCATACCTCGTTCGGGAATGTCCCAAGCCGCAAAGAAAGCACCAGAGCCTCTAGACTCATTCTATTTCCTGTTCACGTTCATGTACTCTCGTTATGTTTTCGTTTACTAGCCTCTAGAGGCATTTATTCACCAAGTCGAGGATGTCGTAAAATGACTCCCTATTAGCTTCAAATTTGCTTAGGCCTAATCCAAATACCAACGTCCTGTTCTCTTGTGGGTTCTTGGTGGCGATGGTGCTTGCAATCTGTGTGGCATACAGCTGACCAACAGTCTCCCTCTCCGGCGTCGAGCCCCCAAGCAGTGTCTTAGGTGTCAGGTGTGCCATTGGCAGGAGGCTGTTCTCGTCATTGTTTGCGGTGAGGTGGTGGTCTGCGAAAGTCGGATCGGACGTTTCGAGAGGTACGTGTATCTGATTAGCGTGTCAATTCTATTCGAACGACGCTCTAACAAGGTTTGATACACACCCATTGTGCTAGACGTCCGCCTTGAGTAACGGTCACGATAATTCTGTCCGCAAATTTCACGCACATAGCGTCGGTAAAGATGCCGTCGACCTTTCCGGATGCTCGCTTCGTGAGAGCAGGATAGGTAGGAGCTGACACGTTCGGGATTTGAGGTGAATCGGAAGGCATTGGGAGAGGCATGGTAATGGAGGCTGCTCTTGATGGCTTATGCTATGCTCCTCAGAGGATTGAAGCTGTGTAAAGTGTTTCTAAAGGGAATCCTCACGTATGAAGTTAATGGGAAATTCCTAGAAGGGATATTCACGTATCAAAGTGACTGGGAAGCTCATGGGATGAAGTTTCTGTGATGGAAAGAGGTTGAAAAAGAGTGGGGATTTCTAAGCATTTACTAAGCCCTCCAGCCAAATGCACTACACCCTTGCCTGAAGGCTGAGGCAAACTACATCCCACCTTCTATTCATCCGCTAGAGCATACCCTATCTGAACCCATCGGCCCCGAAGACGTTGAAATCCGACTACAGCTGCGCGATTCTTCCTCCTCCACGCTTTCCATTCAGAGTTCTACCGGCGCTTGCTGATTCAGCCTCCCTGCTTTCCGTTCATGGCATGTTTGATTAGTCCTTCCTACCAACGTGATTTGACATATTCGCTCTTATTCTTTGATCTCATATCTTGCCTAAGACGCGTTCTCATCTGCTTCCCTCAGGTAAATTTACTGGATTTGAAAAACTCCCAAGTCCAATAATTTCGCCTGCACAAGGCATACTTCGGACGCCTACAAGTCATTGTGGAACCATCATGTGAAGCATTGGGCTACTTATACGATGGTAGTGCTATCTAGAGGTTTAGGGGAGTCGCCGTCTCCAGTTCGTGTGGCGCTTACGGTATAGCATTGATTCTCCAATTGACATTTGTCCAATTTCTTACTTGGATTCCAGCCTACGGGATGCGTCACTTCCTAAGCCCTACTAACCAAATGGTTGCTGTTCAGTACCTTGGCCTCTTTGACCTTTGAATACCTTATGATGTGCTGGCATCCGAGGTCAAAAATGCTACCACAGCGGCCGCTTTTCCAACTTTTCCTCGCCATAGCGATTTTCTACTCCTTGTCTCTAAGACGAATACTCTGTTTCAAATTGAAATATTGTAGCGAAAGCCACTGAAAGGTTCTTCTATTAAGTGGTAACTATATCAGTTGAGACAATGTACATCGTTGGTAGATTTTCTACTATGGCATTTTGCAAATCCGTCTGCAGCCAGTAGCTATTAGTTCATTCTATCACAAACTGCCGGCCACGCATGCCCACCAGCAAAATTCTCTACCTGGTTTCCCGATCTATCTCTCTAGTACAGCCTCCTTTCTCCATTAGGTCAGAGTCCATCTCCAACCTTAATCTTCCCTACTCTAAGCATCGATAAAGCTGCAAAACAGTTCGGGAATGATAAGGTATAAAGAAGGTCTGTAGTGTACCTTTCTAATCCAACCACCAACTCACCCAATCACATTCTCCACATCCCAGTCCCCTCTCGCCCCCCTTATCTGCAATACCTTGACCGCTGGCAATGGCCATGCCCTACCCAGCCCCCCTGCTCCTCCACCTCCAACCAACTCCGGCACGACCCAACACTCCCTCGTCTTCCCGTCCTCCTTGAGAGTCTTCCCGATCGGCTTCCCATACCTTACCAACGGCGTCCCCCTCGCCAGTGCAAAAAGCTGTTTCGCTGTGACCGCCGCTAATGCATGCATTCGCGTACGGGGTTTCCTGATATTGTTGATTGTGGATGGTGTGCTACGCTGGAGATGGGAGTATACAAGGTAGGTGGGGAGAGAGGCAGGAGGTAAGGAAGAGAGGACGGAGGAGGGGTGAATAAACACAGCCACATCGAGCAAGTCCTCTGCTTTCCCCATGTGTGCAGGAAATAAGGGAAGGTACGGCACATCAATCGCCCTCGTAGGTTTCCTCACCAGTTCTGGCGGACTAGGCGCAACATCATACCGCACAGCAACCTGATCCACAAACGCCGCCGCCACAATCTGCGTCAGTGCTTTCAGCTGTTTCGTGCTCGGCTCCGGCAGCTTAGGGTTATATACCCCAGGAAGAAGGTTGGGGTGGTTGGACCGGACAATGTTGTGGAGTTGTTGACGCAGGTGAGACGCTTCGAGGAGCGCTTTGGGTCGGAGGAAGAATTGGTTGCAAAAGTCGAACGGTATGGGTGCGTAGGCGTAGGCGCAAAGAGCAGTCAAAACTTTAAGAGCGTCGGCGTGGGGGGAGTTCCGAGAGAAGAGGCTACTCGCTTGGGTATAATCCTTCTTTCGCTTGGCGCGGGAGGCATCTGCTTGGCGATCTTCTGGGGTGGTATTGATGGATGATGGTGATGCGGGAGACAGGTCGAGTTGGTTTCCTGGGATAAAGATGTCGGGAACTGCAAGGGCGGCGACAAGGGCGATGGTGTAGGCCATGCAGTTGTGCTGGTGCCCGATAAGGAGCATTTTGGAGAAGCGTGGAGAGAGCGGGTAGATTGACAGTTCTCGGCCTATGGCTGTGATTTTGCCGGTTGATGAGATAGCACCAAGATAAGCGAGAAGTTTTTCGGCTTTGGCCAGGCTTTGACGGTCAGGGGGCGTTGGGAAAGGGAAATTGACAACATGCTGCAGATCCATGCTTTTAAGCTGCAACACCACACCTTCAACAGGCATGCGAAGAATCTCGGGCTCAGCGTGTTCAAGGAAATCTCGTTCGTAAACAGCGGAGGAGTAGAGGCGGTAGCAGTGTCCTGGGCCTGTTCGACCGGCTCGGCCAGCGCGTTGGCTGGCGCTTGCTTTGCTGATCCAGCCAATTTCGAAGTTTTGGACGCCTGTGAGGCGGTCATATTTTTTATCTTTGGCGCGGCCACAGTCAAAAACGTAGCGAATACCAGGGATTGTAAGACTGGTTTCTGCGACGTTGGTAGCTAGGACGATTAGGCGGGCATTGTCCGGGGGTGGCGAGAAGACGCGGAGTTGGTCTTTTGTTTGGAGTTGGGAGTAGAGGGGAAGGACGTGGATTTGGGTGGAAGCTGGGGAGGAGTGTTCCATGTCAGGCACCTCGAAATCCTTATCATCTTCACTGTCAGATTTATCACCATTGTCGTCGCTACCATCTCCAATCTGGTCGTAGTCAAATTTAGCCTCCCCCAGGTCCAGGTCTTCGTCCTCAACAGGTGCATTAATTGCAGCTATGTGAGCTCTCTGAATTGGAGCTTGGCTCTCATGCGTAGTAGGAAATGCATCATTAAGTCTCCTTAATAGTGCGGTGATCTCATTTTGCCCCGTCAAGAAGACAAGCATACCGCCCGGCGGCAGCTTTTTGTGACCCTTGCTAATCTTCATGAATACTTCCTCGACATAATCTCTTTGGGTTCTGCGAGTAAAATGTATAGTGACTGGATACTGGCGCCCTTCTGCTTGTATCAGAGGAGGCGCCCCTCTGCGGAAAAGGTTCGGGTTCTCCAGGAAATCGGATATCCTCAAAGTTGCGGACATAATGATAAGCTTTAGAGGCATGATCTCCGGATCCTCTTTACGCATAGATTCCCTTAAATCAACAATTCGACTGACCATGCCAATCAATATGTCGGTGTTAGTCCCTCGCTCATGCGCTTCATCTATGATGATTGCCGAGTATTTCAGCAAGGCAAAATCATTTGCAATTTCCCTAATGAGGATACCATCTGTCATGTATTTTATGGCTGTCTTCTCACTGGCTGAACTTTCGAATCGTATTTGATACGAGACCTTCCCAGCCATACTTCCAAGCTCTTCGTTTACTCGTTTAGCCATACTGACTGCAGCTACTCTCCGCGGTTGAGTCACACCAATCATTCCGGGATTCGGACTGTCTGGGCTGCCAAAACCGGCCTCGAACAGGAATTGAGGGACTTGCGTAGTTTTCCCACTACCAGTCGCGCCCCAAATTACGACAACAGGGTTATTGTAGATAGCCTCCATGATCTTCTGTTCTTCTGCCACGACTGGTAGTCCTAAGCGAGCGTCTTTGATTTCAGATGACCTCTCGACTTGAACGCTGAATGCCTTACGGTCTTGGAAATTGTTACTAATTTCAAGTTCAGGTGGTAATGGGTCCTGCTCAGGTTCCCTGGGTATTATCTGGTAGCTTTGCGCCTCTATCTGATCACCCAAGGTCGAAACAGCTGTAGTAGCAGGAGTGAAACCTATGGCCTCATTTATTTGCTGCGTTGCCCAAGCTTTGAATGCGGTCGATCTTTCTTTACGCGCGGTTTGGCTATCCGTACCCCTACCTTCATCGCTGGTCTGGTCATTCTCTTTATCATCTGTAGATGATTCTATAAGTAAATCATCAAGCTCCGCTTCAGACTCAGTCTCGGTTCCTATAGAATCCCTCTCTAGGATGGATGATCTTGATGTTGCATCCGAGTCAGAAGCGGAGCTAAAGCCCTGCCACGAATGCTCTGCTAGATGAGTAGACCGCGGCTTCAATTTCTTCAAACGCCGTCTTTTCTTGATAATTGGTTTTCCATCCACATCGGTTTCTAGTAACCTCTTTAGCCCGCTACCTACAGCCAGCTTTGGCCGCTGCTCTTTTTCTTTTGCCAGAGACCTTCCTCTCATAGAATCAATCGAACCGTCTGAGCCGCCGTCATCATCATTCATATCACAGTCCTCGAATAAGATTTTGTTATTTTTTTGTACATTGATGCCGGCTTTCTGCTCCCGCAGCGCCCGCGAAAGCAGTTCACGCTTCGATTCCTTACTGACGCCAAGATCTCGAGAGCTGCGCAATAGTGATGTGTCAACTTGCGTACTCGCTAACTTCTTAATGAATTCAAGGTTTTCTTCCTTCTTCAATTTAGTATCCTAGTAGAGTGTAAGTCAGCTTTTCGTTCGTGGTCTATCTAGGTCCTCAGTACGCAGTCCTACGATGTATTTTTCAAGTCTCTTCTTTTTCTTACTAGACATTATCGGTTGGTCAGCGTGGATGGCATCTTTTATCCTTCGTCTTTTTTCCTCTTTCTGATTGTTGGTGATAGGTACGATTTCCACGGTATTTGAGTCATTCGTAGTTCCAAAGTGATCTCCATTATGCTTAACTCTTTGTCTTACTTTGTGCTTACGTTGTCGAGGTACAAATTTAGGCATGATGGAAAGGTTCAAAAATCTCGATGATTTCGAAGAGAGGAGATTTGAAGGTAGGGTCAGAATTGTATTAAACATGCTCATTGCCTAACCGAATTAGGATAGTCAAAAAGCATGTTTTATACACGTTTATTGAAACCTGTATTAAACACAGGGGTCTATATAAATAGCATCAGTTATTTGGATGCTCCATAGCCACCTGGCCGTCGAAGTAGATCTCATTCAACAGCACTTCTGTCATAGTCGTGTGCAAAGAAGATGTGCAGTTTGAATGAAAGGCTTGCTCGTGAGCTCGAACGTACGGATTTTCGTAGTGATTGAATGGTAGATTGGACATGTAGACTGCCATTGCCGCAGTTTGATGTAATCTTCTAGCTACACCGGCGGCGAGAGGTCTGGTATTTGCACCGAAGGTGGTCTGAATCGGATGACGATCCGGATTTGTAGGTCTTCTTATGTACTGGTCACACTGACCTAGGTGAATTTGCTGACGTGTAGCTCCCTGAGCCATGATCTTATGACAGTGACGGCACTGAACAGTAGCAAGCCTTCCAGGTATGATTATCTGCTGAAAGTTATCGACGGCGAGCTGGTTCAAAGGCCTACCGCCACGTTGCGGAGGCATTGCTGGAGGTAGAGAGATAGGGGTCTGCAAGCAGGTTAGCTAGTAGAACGGACGACAGCGAGGTGGCGACAGCAGGGTAATCCTCCAATCAATGACCCTTGTATGCTTAGATAATAAGATACCAAAAAAGCGAAGCAAAAAAGCCGCTAAGAAGTATTATACACGCTTTTTGTAGAAAAAGCGGTTTTATTCTGACCCTATTTGAAGGTGGCTTTTAGTTAGCGCATACACTTACCTAATTAGGTAGTAAACGACTTCTGTAAGGCTGACGTTCACTCTCATTAATTCGTATCAACGCTTTGCTTCTACATTAAAAAATATTGTCCCATAATCTCGGCAACATATGTGTCTCTGGCTTATGTTTCATTTCCGAGCCCAGTATTAGTGGTCTGTGACAGCTTTCCTCTTTGGCAGAGTTTCTAACGCAAATGTCACACTGCCTGACTAATGAATACCCATGATTATTGGGCTGCTACGGGTCATACAGTTGGGGACCTTTAGCTGAAGGTTTTGGTTCTTAATGAGTTAGAGTATTGGAAGCAAGATGTTACTTGATTTTTAAGTAGGAGAGCTTATTCTTGTCCATTCCTAAATCGTCTATCTCAAATCTTTTTAACTCATTGAATTTTGCAACTATCCTTGTGGCTGTTCATCCATGTAAAAATTTACTCAAAGTATTGGCGTGGTTGTCGCTTGAGCCATCAACGACAAGAAGACGGCCTGGATCTCAAGGCAAGTCCTGTCACCTCGAGTACCCCAATGCCGTAGGTTTTGTTGAGGGCGTAAAATTCGTCGTACTCAAATTCGTGTTCCCAGGAATGATATACTGTTTTACCTTACTTAATCGAGAAATCAGGGACTCCGGTAGATGCAGCGTGTCTGCCACAACCTGGGGCGGTGTCAGTCCCAACCACTGCCCCACGCTAATATCCGTATATTTCGGTGCCTGTAAGACTTCCATGTAGACGACGTCCTCGGTACCAACGTTTTCGATGTAATGAGAGTCTACCATCGGGACATACCCTACATCACCCGCCTGGAAGTCAAAGGTGCGGGAGCTCGAAGGGCCCTGGAAAACGGTGAGGCGTGCAGAGCCGGCGAGGAAGAAGCTCCATTCATCCGAGGTGAGGTGCCAGTGGATTTCACGCATGGCGCCAGGGGCAATGGTGAAGAGGGCGACTGAGAAGTCTGAGGCAATATGGAAAGTAGTTGGGTCAACGATTTTGACGGAGCCACCCGGGACTTCGTAGGGGGCTTGCTGCGAGAGATGGTAGGTGTAGGATTGATTGGTTGGGAGGTAGCCGGACGGACCCGTAATATTTTTGCGGACTTCGCTCAGATTGACTGGGGCTGGAGTCCCATTAAAGATATATAGTTGGTCGCTAGGAACTGATCTGCTGTTAGTTTGACATGTAAGGTAGGTTCATTACGTGGAGTGCTCACGATTATCGAAGTCTGAGATATCAGTCTGAAAGTTCTTCGCAAGAACTTCTCTGGGGTTCCGAAGAAAAAGCTCGGAAACGAGGTCGGTATCGTCCTCTGAGAAGGTACCTTCATCAAATACGAGCAGAAACTCTACGCCTTCATCTAAGGCTTGGATCGAATGAGGAACTTTCCAATATTAGCATAAGCCATCCATTAGGGAGCAGATGCCCAAACAGACCTCCAGCGGGAAAGAACCATAGATCTCCAGCGTTGACGTCATCGACAAATGCTTCTCCATTCTCGTTGACGGCGGACACACGGGCACTACCGTTGAAGATGTAGCTCCACTCATTGGCACTGTGCCAGTGTAACTCTCGATATGCGTTAGGCGCAAGAGCCATGTCTACCCCGGCCATCGCGGTGGCAATGGGAAGGTCTTTGATGTTTTGCTCTCTGGCCCAACCTGAATTTTTTCCTGTGCCAGCTCTATTGGTGGACATTCCCATCGGCCATTTGGCATTGGGAACATCTCCAGCGTCTGTGCCTGGCCGTGCTACTGCGTCACTGTTGAGGCGATCAACGTTGTAATTTCCTAACATATTCCTGTCAGTCAGTGTTGAAATAAAACGCCAATATTCATACGTGGACCAGCATCAGTATACCCGTTGCTACCCCTGATCGGCTGAGGTTCGGGTGTCTTGGAGAAGTCCAGATAAAGACCGACATCAGCATCTGCTCTTTGACCAGGTACTAGTTCATAATTGGAGACAATTGCGCTGTCGGCGGTGTCTGGAGTACTTCCGTCGTTCCCCAGTAAGGCATCTGGACCGTACGGTGAGCCTGTCGCTCCTGCAGGCCCTACTGGGAGGCCAGGCACATTGTCGTTGTTAATCCCCGAACTATAGCCTCCTTGCGGTAGTGGTGAGGTAAGGCCATGTCGCACGAGGCTTGCGGTAATTAAGGTACTAAGAAATGTCGTTGAACAGTGCATACTAATAGTTTTAGGAGAAGATGCCAAGACGAGAGGATGCAAGAGTCGCTTTATATAATTGACTGGCAAGATATTTCAGATTCAGAAATGCTAGCCCCATATCGTTTTGACCGCCACCGGCGGAGGGTTTCATTGATTTAGTCTACCTCACAGCAGTACGAGCTCGCATCTCTGGAAGTCAATCCAAGCTTCCTCGGGTGAATACAGTAAAGCATATGAACAGCATCGAACAGTTGAACGCGCGTCCTTGGAAAAGCTGCTGCCATCAGTTGCATCGGAGTGACCTCATATCTTTCCCCACTTCGCAATAATAATAGAAATGGATTTGTGAGATACCTTAGTCAGTCGGTGGCAACGGTTAAGAGTCATCAGTAAGAAAGACCTTTGAATGAGCTCGATCTCGTTAGTTGGCAGATTGAGATATGACAAGATGTATGGATGGATCAGGGCATTGGGAAATCCACTTGACAACGTGACTATACAAAAGAACGTCGTTAGCCGAGCGTTGCTCTATATGATTGTTCTCTTGACCTCGAGGCTACATCGAAGAACCTGCAGTCATCTCTCGTCCTTACACTGAATCATAATTCCCGGAAAAGAAAATTGCTGCATGATGAGGCAGAGAAGAGAAGTATGACGACTGGAGTTGTACAAGACGTTAGTCATATCGGCATCTTCGGGATGCAGTGGAACATGAGCGATTAAGAGAAAAAGTTGCACTGGAACATCCATCCGCGACCGCGATTCGAGGTAAAACAAAGCAATAGTATCGGCTGGATACAGAGAATGATCAGATAGGAAATCGCAAACCTGCGGGTGAGATGGAGAATGCGGCGAGGGCAAGGACGCGTAAGTTCTCAGATCCTGATACCTATTCTAAGAGAAACAGTGCAGACATGGTCATCATACAGGTCATACGGCTGCATCATGCGCAATGACTTAAAGAGGAGGAAAAGCCCTCGCATGAGTACGATTCCCATAATCAAAAGTTAGTCGGAGCGAAGTGAGAGGACCCTCGGGAGGTGAGGGAGGGGCTTTGCCGAACATGCCGAAATGTATATTACGGACAGGACTATTCTAGAGGTAAATTTACTACTGTGGCAATATCCAGTGAACTCATTTTGCAAAGACCAGCGATGGCGATCGAAGTCGATGATAGGTATACCCGCCGAGGAATCGAGATGCTACCCATCCATCTCTACTAGTATAGATAGCTGACGTCGAAGTCTTGCGCGGCTTCACTCTCTCAGTAAGTTTCTCATCCTCAAACTATGAGATGTGAGGGTCCGATATAGCTTTGTGTCGCTGTGTGAATGTAGATTAATCTCATTGACCTTTAGAAGCCCACTTACCTAGTTCACGAGCTTCCCCAACGACATCCTATGGGCTAATGCATTCCACCCACCAAGCTCCGGTTCTCACCGGCCTGAGAAGGACAGCTCTTCGTTCCTGCCCCAGCATTTCTGATTGGTTTCCTCTGCTAAAATATTGTCGCATTCAACCCGGGCGGTAGAATATTTAATCCTGTAGTGTTTCCCGGACTATTTCAATGGCGACCAAAAAGCGGTTGTGACTGAGTTCCAAAGTAGGCTCCCAACAATCGATACCTCCGTAGAGCGCCCAATGCACATGGTCCGTATCCCATTGCGATTCTGTTGCGCTGGATGTCGATGAGCATGCTTGATGGTGTTGAGACAGCAACGGCGCAAGTATCTACCATGCTGAGTCAACGTTCTTCCTCTCCATATCGTGGGGCCTTATTTTAGATTCCACATATTTGAGTACCTGAACCTAGTGTACCCAGTTTGAATGATAACTGCGCCAGTATCCACATTTGCTAGACTTCCAAGCTGCAATTCACACTCGTAGGGTCATCCCGCTTTGGATTGAACAGCCAACACCCCAACCAGGTTTATCGATCCTCTGCTACCAAATCGGCTTGTAACATCCAGAGAAGTGACTGCCTTCCAAGCCTTGAATAGGCCTAAAGTGCTTCAAGCGCATAGCTTCGCGCCGGCGCAAGAGACGGCCTACCGCATCTTAGGCCATGACATGCAATCGAAATCAAGATGAGATCTCCGGTGCTTTGGACTTTCTCGTTGTGGAAAGTCTGAATAGCACATTGCCAGAAGGGAAAGATGGCATCACCATTTTGCACGTAAAAATCTCGCCAAAGTGTCCATCTTAGATACCCCTGACTTTGCTTTTGGCACAGTCATGGAGCTTGGAAAGCTGTGCCTCATTATTTGAAACAATCACAGACCAAGACAAAACAAGGCTACGGTTCGGTGGTAGTGTTGCGATACGAAACCAGGGGAGCTAAGATTATGAAGTTCCGTTCCTCTCATCCTCCTCCTGTTTCTTGACAACATCCCTCCACTGCCCCATAAACTCTGTTAGGCCCGCCTGCCCATCGCCGATAGCATCCACCACATCCTTGGGTAACTTATGAGCACTGAATTGTGGGGTACTAAAGCTGTAGGCTTCTGGGTCGTCACGGTTCACAACTCGGAATTCTGGCATGGAGGGGAGCTCCTCCTCAAATACTTCCTCTCCGTTAATATTTTCTCTCTCAGTGCCTTCTCTCTGAGCATTCTCATCCGAGCTTAGATTTTCTGCTTTATCTCCACCTCCCATGCGGAGTAATTCTAACCATGAGAAAAGTAAAGGGTCTGTCCGAGGCGCCCAGGGATTTATATCTATTAGCCACACCTTCTTATGCGGAGGTGGGATATACACATCAAACACAATATTGTCATCTGGAAACGTCTTCCTTAAGTTCGTATCGAAGAAGCTTTGGATTAGGGATCTTAAGGTGGGTATCAATTCCGGTAGGAAAGAGTAATGATTGAGATCGCGCTGACAAATGCCAAGAAGCTGACGTGCGCGTACGAAACATCGGAATTCAAGGGATGTAACGAGGGCGGTGATGGTTTTGCGGAGGATTAAGTGAAAAGGAATATCCAGAGCTCCTTGGGTGGGTGACTCAGAGGTCAAGTGATCAACTCTGCGGTCGGTATCTCGAGAGGAATCAGGCAAATCAGATTCAAGATTGCTCTCCGTTTCACAGCCATCGAACACTTGTTCAAGGTCGTGGGTAATAAAGTCTGAGCTCTTAAGCAGTAGGTAGATATCATTAGGCGTACGGCATTCCATATTGTTGGTGGCGGAGATCCATGTTGCATCCTTGGGAGCAGACCAATTCAACTTGGGAACAATGTTGCCTCCCAGTTCGGCGATAATGTTTTTCAACCTTTGATGGATATCAAGCCAGGCGAGTGATGGGTCCACTTGTTCGTCGTATTCCGTACCTGAACCTGCATCTGATGAGGTGGACGAGAAAACACCACTGTCTGTGTCTACGAGTGATGATTCGTGGTCGCTGTCTTCTGAAGGTAGGACTATGCCATCGGAGCGAAGGTATTCGATGAATGGGGCAGAGAGTGGTACCAGTCGAGCCTTGGGTGTAAGAGACCGATACCTAGCCGACATTAGCATTTCACAGGTGTTCTAACAATTATTGCCTACCGTGGGTACCAAGAGTGATAAGAACAGTTGAGAATGTGGGCTTTTGTAATTGGTGGGAAGGGAAGTCGTGTTAAGGGCTCTACCGGTGAGGGAGATCGATCCCTAAGATCTGTATCTGCAGCAGACATACTGAGTGAGTGGTACGAGCCACTTCAGAGAGGTCGTAGGTGCTCTATTCGATGAGTTTTTGCTTTGTCCAGCAGTTCAAGAAAAACCCGATCCGAGGGATCGCCGTAGATTATAGTTACCTATCTAATCGAAGATCCCCCGCCATGCGGGATCTGCCGAGGTGCCTTAGCCTACTTAGTCAAAGGTTCCGATTGCGAACCTCTCTTACTTACTTTAAGTAACTTCTGTTGATTACTTTGGAATCCTTCATCTCTTTAAAGCTCTACATTGTCAGAATGTCCTCCAATGTCGGTCTTACCACTCCGCGTGGTAGCGGTACTTCAGGCTACGTCCAGCGAAACCTATCTCACCTCCGCCCCCGTGATGATTTTGCACCCTACCCTAAGGACTACGATGAGATGAGACACCGGCAAAGGAAGCCAGACAAAGATATCATGAACCACGATCGGCTACGGGAGATCGAAGTGCAGGTCTTCGATTTGCGGGACAAGCTCGAGGAAGAGGAGTAGGCTCTCCGTTTCTTCCAAGTTCATGTCGTTTGGCATCAAGTCATATCAAATGCTGACTTTGAGCTTTGATGAAAAGGGTTGACGAAGATGAGATAGAGGTACAGACAGAAGCGCTACGGAAGAAGCTGTTGGCGGGCAGTGGCAAGGGGGCTAAGACCACAGCGAAGGGACAGTTGAAGCCACATCAGGTACATGAGTTGGCAGCTGCCAAGATCGAGGAGAGCGAAAAGCTGAGGAAGGCGCTGGGCATACGGGAGGATTATGAGGAGGGAGGCCATTGGAAGAGACAAGATGAGAGATTGAGGAATGGAGTCGGGGAGAGGTCACAAGACAATGCCAATGCTAAACGATCTTAGTGGTGAGGCCCACATGCATAGATCTGGCGTCGGGAGTTTAAGATACCATGTGAGATGCATGTTAGATCGAAGAAAATGTTGCACCAATATGCCGAACTTTATTCATGATTCGGAGATTAACGATGACTAAGCCAAAATTTCATTCTGGTGTTCTGCTAGCAAATATTCTCCACGTCTTGCGATATAAGAGCTATCTAATCCCTTCTCAATTAGAAATCCCACTACTTAGACATCAGTAATGCATAGCTTTTCTCCGTATCAAGTTTCCCAATCTCCTAGAGCCTGCGGTGGCGGACCCCACTGCTTCCTAGCCTATCCAAGCTTTTGAATCCTGTCAGATGGAAGACGATACTACAGGTACAACATTACCAGAGCAAAAAACTAATAGAGTCCCAAAAGCTAGTGGTGATGTCCAAAAAGCACAGGAAGATGCTCTCCAAGAACAAAATAAGAGAAAGGAGCTTCATTTTAAAGCGTCCCATGGCTTGTTGATTGCTTTCTTCTTGTGGATTTTGTATGATACCAATTACCAATAAGCATACAGTACATCTAATACTGATAGATGTCTTCATGTCCTTGGTATCTACTTCTTCACCAAGGGTTTCCTCCTTACACGACTTGTCCTCGACCACAAATCGGAATGCGCAATAGCTCCCATAAAGCTCGATCAGCAGAGCGCTGGCTCATATTCGAGCGGATGTTGGCACCCTAAAACCTTTGAAAAAGCGGTAGTAATCGTCATTGATGCCCTCCGCTACGATTTCACGGTCCCCATATATGATTTCGATGCCGAGCCCCGTCATTTCCACAACGCTCTCAACGTACTTCACGAGATCGCAGCAAACAGTCCACAGAACGCTTTCCTCCTACCCTTCATTGCTGATCCTCCTACTACAACCCTACAAAGGCTGAAAGGCCTTACCACTGGAACGCTCCCAGCGTTTATTGACGCCGGCTCCAATTTTGCAGGTACGGCCATTGAGGAGGACAACCTTATAGCACAACTCAGAGACGCTGGGAAGAGATTAGTCCACCTGGGAGATGACACTTGGCATTCTTTGTTTCCAGGGTACTTTGATGTCAATCTTACCCATGCCTACGATTCTTTCAATGTGTGGGATTTACATACCGTCGATAACGGAGTTACAGAGCATATACTGCCTTTACTCAACCCTTCAAATTCCAGTAAATGGGACGTGATATTTGGTCATTACTTGGGCGTGGACCATGCAGGGCATCGGTATGGGCCTGACCACCAGGCTATGAGCGCCAAATTGAATCAGATGGACAAGGTTTTGAGAGAAATCATTCGAAACCTTGACGACGACACCCTGCTTGTTGTGATGGGGGACCATGGCATGGACACCAAGGGCGATCATGGCGGAGAATCCGACGATGAGGTGGAAGCAGCTTTGTGGATGTATTCGAGGAAGGGTGTCTTTGGGCGTGGGCACAGCGAGTCCAAGGAACCGCCGAGAACAGCCAAGGAGCGTCCAGTAGGGCAAATTGATCTTGTCCCGACTCTATCTCTACTGCTTGGCCTACCGATACCCTTCAACAACCTTGGAGCTCCGATCGCAGAAGCCTTCGTTGGTAGCGGTAGTCCAAATTGGCACAATTTAGCATCAGTAAACGCTCTTACATCGGCTCAAATTCATCGTTACCAGCATGAATACGCTCTTGCTAGGGGTCTAGATGGTACCGTCTTCTCCAAATCTTTAGCGTTCTGGAATGAGGCACATGACTTGTGGAATAAGACTAGTGGTTCCTACCGGGACTCTGACAGCTATCAGCGGCCGTTTCTGGCATTTCTGAATTATCAGAGAGAGACAATACATATATGCAGGAGTCTTTGGGCAAGATTCGACGTTCCAAGTATGTTGTATGGCATTGCAACATTACTATCCGCCATCGTTATCCTATCCGCCTACGCAAGATTCTCAGTCGGAGATAGGGCTGAATATACTCCAGCATATTTACGGAGAATTGGTATTTTTAGCATAGCTGGTATTGTCGCTGGTGGAGCTATTGCGAAGAATTGTCTCGACGCTTTCTCACTAGATGCCTGTCTACTTGGATTCGGTGCTGGTGGTATGGTAGGCTTTGTTTCATTGGTGTTTGAGATACCACAATCATATTCCTTCTTATTGCCCAAGTCCGTCTGGGGTTGGCTTTCCATCGTGTTCACTCTCTCCCAAGCCATCGGCTTTGCATCGAACTCCTACACAATCTGGGAAGATGAGATCCTTTTGTTCTTCCTAGGCACTTTTGCATGTGTTGCTCTTGTCTCTTCAATTCGCCAGACTGACGTGAAGGAGAGGATCCTTGGCATCTTACAATCCTCAATATTCTTGCTCCTTACGCGGCTAGCCTCATTCTCTAGACTCTGCCGGGAAGAACAAATGCCATTCTGCAGATCTACTTATTACGCTTCGTCAACCTCCTCAACGTCCGCTCCTTGGCAGCTGCTCATCCCTATTATCCTTGCGGCAATGTTGCCAAGCTTCGTCAAAGGTTACTACACAGGCACACGCTCTTACGAAGGCTCGGCAGTCTTTTGGATCGGCTTCGCGTTCAGAACGGGTCTTACAGTGTCGGCCATATTCTGGACTCTCGACGCAGCAGACGACTACGACTACTTCAAAATCAACAAGTCCACCCTCAGAACAATCAAAACCACCATCGCCCAGCTCGTCCTCGCCGTCGCCTTCGCAGCTGGTACAGCAACCTTCTACACGGCAAAACCCTGCATCAGCATCGAAATGGTATCCAAACCCACTACGTCGATGGAACCTCAATCTCCCGCTTCCACCCAACGCCCAAAGAAATCCGTCAAAGTCTTCGGCTACGCAAATATGCACGGCTCGCGCTTCTTCCTCCTAATCACTAACCTCCTACTCGCCATCATTTTAGTTCAAAAACCCATGGGTGGTGGCGCCATCGGCGTTCTCTGTCTCCAAGTCCTCGCTCTCTGCGAAATCATCGATGCGAACAACCTCTCTGAAAGCGCTATAGGGCCCATTGTGCTTGCATTACTGGGCAGTTTTCACTTTTTTAAAACAGGACACCAAGCCACACTTAGCAGCATCCAATGGGAAGCAGCTTTCATCCCCTTGAAAAGCATCCACTACCCCTGGTCCCCGCTCCTTATCATTATGAACACCTTTGGCGCCCAGATCCTCACCACCGCCTCCGTCCCGCTGATCGTGCTCTGGAAACGGCCGCCTAAGAAGAAGGCAATCCTGAGCGATGTGGCGAAGGCTGTCAGCACTTATTTGCTGTATTTCGCGACTATCAATGTGGCGACAACGATGTGGGCTGGTTGGCTGAGGAGGCATTTGATGTTGTATAGGATTTTTAGCCCCAGATTTATGACCGGAGCGGCGGTTTTGGTGGTAGTGGATGTGGTGGGGGTTTTGGTGGCAATTGGGGGGCTGAGGTGGAATGTGGGGAGTGTGGCCGAGGTGGTTGGGTGGGCTTAGGGGGGGTGTACAGTATTTGAGTATATGTTTTGTAAACTCTCCATTATTGGGTTAAGGTAAACCGGAAGAGTTTTTTTGTAGGCATGGTTACTAGAGTAAGCTGTAGTACATCTAGGATCTAATTCTTCTGGTACATTCGGCCTCAATGCTAATTAGACAATTATCCAACTATGAATATCCCCCACCCACCTTGCATCATTAACAGTTATGCAAATTGAGCTTCGCTCATCAATGATGAATAGTTACGAAAGACAAAGAAGCAACGTCAAAGACTTTGATCCCGGTTTGTTCTCTCGAGTCCATCCTCCACTTGTTCTTGGCCCAATATACCCCCAGAACTCCAGTACAACCTCTCGCCCTTCAACATCTACGCCAATGGAGTCCTTATGCGAAGGCATTTCGAAAAAATATAATATCCGGGAGCTTCGGCATATGGAAAGACCGCTCTCCGCCTGATAATAGCAAAAAATGTTACATGTAGCCGATGTTTTATATCGTGATGGTGAAATTGTGGCCTTAAAAGAAAGTCATGAATCTTGAGCTCGCCGGCCCCAGGATCAGATCTAGGTTGTACTAGCTTCGAGAAGAAGAGTGTGGTGAAAAGGAACGGCCATCTTATGAGGAGCTTAGAATGGTATCCGGTGCGAGTGTAGTCCACTGCTTGAGCAGGTCGTTAACAACGTTACAAGGGTCTGCGAGTTTGCTTCTGGCGGAATTGGTCAAACAGGAAGGTCTCGAAGTTCCGTAGCGGTCGCGAATTGGGCCTGAAAAATACGGGACAACAACGTTCCCATGTGTCTTTAATCCAGCACCATCATCAGTAATGATCACTTCACTGGGACTTTTGAGCCAACTAGAATCATGAGAAGTGTCTTGACTTAATAGTGCGTCAGTTCCTGCGCCAGAGATTTCTGCATCGACATCTCCAGGACTATCCGTTTGCTGGAAACGGCTGTAACTAATCGATTCGTGACTATCATAATCCATCAAAAGAGCACTGGCAGCCTCTGCAGCTCTGAATTGGTCATATCGACGGTATATGTGGGGATGAAAATGTGCAGTCTCCGCGCTGGTCGGGACAACATCCTCGGTTTTAGTGGCGGCAGTAGGGGTTTCCTCACCAGAGTCCAGGAAAAAGGAAGTTTCATCATCCTTGGACTTCCTGTGCTCGCCGAAGACTTTTGCGCCACTGCGAGGGGGACTGACCGACTCCTGAAATCCCGCATTGGAAGGACGAAGGGCTGAACGTTGTCCTTTGCGCCGCCTGGGATAGAGGAATCTAACATATGACAGAGGCAACTTAAAGGACATTTTTAGGAATGATATTACTGAAGGGCTCGCGGCGGGCCTCACAGGTTTTGGACGGCGTTGTTTGTAACCTTTGGACCATTCCCCATGATCCTTGTACTGAGGATCGGAGGGCTTTATCAAGCCACCACTACTATTAAGATGACTTCCACGGTCATGATTAACGAGAGGTTTCGCATTAAATCCAAAAGTTCCAGGGACTGGGGTAGGGGTATCCGTATCCCGACTTTCTAGAGTAGCACTATCCAGCTCCACTAAATCCAACAGGTCGCCCAACATAGCTTGCTTCAACTTTTCGTCTCCATGTAAGACGCGCAGGTGTCTTCTCTCACGTCTGTGAGTGTTGACGACATCATCCTTAATTCTCAATCGTAGGTGTTTATCGATCATATATTCCGCTGAATCAACCTCTTTCAACAAGTTCTTGATGAGGTTGCAGTAGTGCGTCAGCTCATCTATCGCCGAGCGCATCTGTTGCTGCGGCAATTGTACATCATCGGTGTCCCGTGTTTTTGGATTCCTCTCTTGATGAGAACCTGGGAATCTCGGTGTAGCAGTCTCCGGTATATAATCGACTACCGGCTTTGTCAAGTCACTAAATCCTGATACCTTAGTGTGTAGTACTTGTGGGCCCTGATGCTTTTCGATGTCTTCTATCAAGTTATTGTACTTGCGACTGATTTCCTTATTTGACCGAGCTAGATCTTCGATCAAAGTTCGCTGACTGTCACCGGCAACTCGTGGTTCTATTCTATCAGGCTGTCAGTAGGTTTCCTCAGCTAAGCATGCCGACAATTCGTCAATCCGTCAAATAGACCATTAGACGAGTAGATAATACTAGCAACGAAGAAATTCAAAATTTGGCAATCAACACCCCCCGCACTTAGGAAGATACTCACTCATCAGTCTGAAGTTGACGAGCAATTTACGGCAACAGAAACGGACTGAAAGCACAAGCTTACTTGTCAGCCACTTGCCTAGCATATATTATAACGTTGATCATCAACAATAACGTGGATTTCAGCCTTTCCAGATTGCTTCGTAGCAATTCCATCTTTGGCTGGACAAACGGCCATTTCAGTCGATCGAGTGCAGCTCCTGTCATTGTTCTCCTCGCTCCATCCTGTGACTCAAGTCTTGACATACTTTTAGCAAGTGCTTTATCCATAGACCGAAACACTTCCAAACACTCTTTGACAATCGCGTCGGCCGTTTGAAAAGCATTTTCGGAACAAAGTCGGGGCTCTTGATCTTTTTCGAGGGTCTGCCCGAGCTCTCGAAGTACAGAGGATGCCAGAGAGACATCTTTTGCGATGGAGATAATAGACTTGTCGGCGCTGGCGACGGTCTCGCCAAAGGTGTAGAGCCTGAGACTGAGGCGAACGCCTAGATCCGCAATCTGCACAACTGACGCGACGATGCCGAGCTCAGCCATATTTTGTCATTCGAGGGCGAAAGCTTAGCGTTTCGTTGCTCTCCTTAGAGGAGAAGGACCAGCCACAAAGTTAAGGCATGTTCTGAACTGTACAGTGAAAGTCCAGAAGAGGTTCACCTGTCTTAACCCCTGGGCGCGACATTTTGAGGGATTCGTAGTAGCTAAGAGAAAGAAAATTCATTTGATGAAAAGACCTAAATGAGAATGTGAAGAAGATAAAGTCTCCCAAGATTTTGTAACGCCTTGAGCTCAGCCTTGTTACTCCAGTCATTGAGAGGCTTTTGACATGTATGGCAGCCTCGGCAGCTGCATGGATTCGCTACCCACATAATATGCACGAAAGCACACCAATATCTCAAGCTCTTCTCGTGGTAGGCACCCCGAAAATGTATCATCCGGCAGAACACCTTACTATCATTTCTAAAACTCATGGATCAAATCGAAACGAAGACCGGAAAAAGAAGGCGGGGACCCAAAGTCGTGGGACACCAAAACGCACCTCAATCATTAAATGTTTGAAATCAGTGAAAACTAGGACTCTTCTTTACAGTGGAGGGTTTGTCCACGACTCTGAATTCCGCCCTCGGGTGTGATTGCCCTACGGGTGTGAGTACAGCGGAAAGGTTCCGCCGGGTTAATGACAGTAATCGAAAGTGACTGAACCAGCAATGTCCAAACAGGGGACCCCTCTGTGATGGCAGTAGATGGGCCTGACCCTAAGACCTTTGGGTCATGGGAAGATGCCTTCGAGTATCCTGTTGCCGCCGTGCGGGGCATGGAAAGGCAGCTTCGCAACGATATTGAGTTTAACAGGGAAAAGTTGAGGACACTGGTTGGGTATGACCGTTAGAAGCTCTGCTTTTGAAATTTCTGTGGTCCCTATCAATTTAATATGCAGAAACAATTAGCTGATTTTCCATCGGACCAACAGGGTGAGTTATCGAGGCCTCCTTAGTACCGCGGAATCTATCATCGAGATGGATGAACAGATGCACCATGTCGAGGCATACTTAGGGGACATGGGCAGAAAGTGTAATACTAGGCTGCTAGAGAAGAAGGGGATGAACCTACTGGCTTGGAACGGTGAAGTTAGAGCCGCAGGTACACAAATCCCCACGGACTCTCAATAGCTAGGAGCCTTGCTCACGAGTTATTGGGCAGGTAGTGAGCGGTATGCTTTTACATCTCAGCTTGCTGTGTTCCGCAGCTGTCCTGAAGTGATATCGAGACTCTTAAGAACTGGGGTATCCGTGTTATTGGCGGCAAAAGTACTGGTAATTTCAAGATTACTTCATAAGAAACTATCGCAACGTTCCAGGCCTCCACCGTACCTGGAGAGTCTGAGGAATCGATTGACGACGCTGCGCCGGAGATTACTAGCTAAGATTGATAATCGGTTCAAAAGACTAGACATATCAGATGATGGACTGCTTGAGGCAATGTGTGCCTTTTCCCTTGCCACTAGCTCCTCGCCGACTGACGTTCTTCGGCATTTCCTTTATGTTCGACAAGAGGCCATGTTGGAGCAAAGTCACAAGACTAGCCATAACCATGAGTGTGTCTTCCAGGCCTTGCAACTCTATGTTAAGACCCTAAAGGATAAGCAAGCATTGGTCCCGGGGCATTTGGCTCGTGCGCTAGAGCGACTCAAGTCGGTCCCCTTGTTCAAGAACACCGATCTCTATTCATTACTCGAGCTCAACCTTGATATTCATGAAAGATGGATAGGCGATGATATTAAAACTTTTACGCCGTACATTCGGCAGGATGACCTGCAAAGATCTGAAGCCGAGAAATTGTTGAAACAGTGGGCTAAGCAAGCTTTTGCAATTTTTCTAGGCGACTTACAGGACCGTATTCAAGGGATCGATGATCCTTTGAGCATTGTTCAATTGCGAAGGCAAATACTTGAGCTTTGGTTCTCGAACAGTCGGCATTTGCTTGGGATCGAACCCATCGAGGCACTTGACGGTCTCCGAGATGCCTTCAACATCCAGTTTACTCGTATTGTCCAGAGGCGAGTCGCGTCTTTGACTGAAGTCACGTTAGCCACTCAATCGACCCTGCGCAATTGGCAAATCGACGTATCTGAACCAGCCCCGTCCTTGTGGGCCTCCTCCGTAACCTCCGTAGAAACCTCTGGCGGCGCGAAACCTTTCCGTAAGACCCTTCTGAGCACAATCAATGGGAGAACCCTATCTCTAGAAACAATAACTGCCCAGTACACAATCTGGCTCTCACGCATCTCAGCCATAGAGGCCACAATCAAAAGTCTTCAATCCCAGAATTGGGATGATGACCTTGACGACATTGATGACGACAACGGTTTTCTATCTAACAAGCAAACTTTGCTCGGTTCAGATGACCCTGCTGCTCTCCAACAAAAGCTATCTGATTCCCTCGCAGCAGCCTTTGATTCTATAGAACCCTCGCTCAATGTTCCCGCTTCGACGAACAACGAGCAAGACCGCGGACACATGTCTGCTTATCTCCTCCGAATCTTCAAAGAGCTACGTCATCATCTTCCTTCCAGCTACCAAAACCCAAACTTTGGTTTTGGCTCAATCCAAGACTTGCACGAATTACTCGCTAACGCAACCCTTACAACGCCTTGGCAGAAGTGCCAAAGGCGCACGCGGAGTAGCCATCATCCTGGAAGACAGCTCTGGGAAGGTGATCCTGAACTACCCGTTTTGCCTTCGCCATGGACCTTTCGATTCTTGAAGGAATTGGTATCATCCATGACAAAGTTCGGGACCGACGTTTGGAGCTCATCAGCGACAGACATGCTAAAACAAATTTTGAGAAGGAAACTAGCATCAGAGCTAGCCAAAGCACTGCTATCCGCTCCTAAGGTCAATGGAACTTCTGCTGTGGAGACAAATGGGGAGACCGAAGAAGCCAAGGAGGCTAACGGCATCTCTCACCCCGAATCGCCATCCAATCCCCAAAGTTCAGATGACCTACGCATCCAACGTCTCTTCGACACCCACTATCTCATGCACGCCACAAACCCAAAAAATCTACACAAAAGCAGAGAAGCCCAAGATGATCCTTTAGAAGAAATGTACCCAGAACTACGAGAAGGCCTCGGATTAGAGGAGGAGAGTGTCAAGAAGATGGAAACGGGGGCAAAGGAATACTGGAAGCGGACGGGTATGTTGTTCGGATTGCTGGGTTAGGGGGTGGACTAGGGCTGCTGAGTAGTATGTGAGCGTAAGGAGCAATGTTGTCAGCTCTGAATTCCACTTATTTGGTAGATGAGGGAAATTCAGTCTTTAGCACCGCATCTTCGATAAGAAAAGACATGTATTCTTGATCTATAGTTTACGCGGAAGGAAGGGACTTGTTGCCTCGATAGTAATCATCGAAGGAGCACTCTAGGGCCTTGCTTCACTCACCTTATTGGATAGCTCGAAGTTACCCGAACTTTAATTTAGCCCTATCAAGTCTCTAGTGCATTTCCTCACCTCGGGATTCAACAATCAGCACGTTCCACGACATACATCCATTCCACCCCTACTCACCCTCCAAAGCTCTCATCTACCCCACCATGGGCGGCCCCAACCTCGAAGTCTTCAAAGTTGGTCCCCTCCCTCTCCCTTCTCCCTTCCCTCCCCTCCCTTTTTCCCCCCCCACCAACCCCACCGCCACCTAACCCAAAAATTCAGTTCGGCATGTACATCATGTTCCCCATCGCGTGGATGTACTATTTCGGCACAAACCTCGACACGCGCTTCTCGGTCCCTGATTTCTGGCCCGCGCCGGAAACGACGCATAAGATTCCGTTTGAGAGGGAGGAATTGCGGGAGGAGTTGGGGAGGTTAAGGGAGCGGAGGTTGGAGAGGAGGGCGAGGAGGTTAGGCGGGGAGGGGGGAGGAGGGGATAGGGGGGGGGAGTGATGGGGGTTTGGGGTTTTGATGGGTAAGAGGGGGGGTTGGGAAGGAAATGCGGTGGATGTGTGGTGATGGATAGGGTGGAGGTCTGGGCACTACTTGGCGTTTTGGGTGGAGCATGAGGAGAGAAGGTACGCATTATGGGGCGTTTGTAGTACGGACGTTAAGGACATTTTCTGCTCTATCGGGTGGGCTTGCAAAGTAGGAGGCCGGAAAGTCAATCCTAGCCGTTCAAATCATTCAGATAAGCAAACTTAAGGGCGTGGACATTGCAATAGTATTCCTGTCATACTTGTTACCTTCACGGAGAGATCTCTTGAGTCTTACTATTTTCGATATTGGTTGTGTACACTCTGTCTATGCCTCCTATGTGCGGGTTTATTTCTATGTTTGTTACTCATCCCGATTGTACATTTATTATTGTTGGTTATTTCGTACGTTTCCAATATACAGTCAAGGCTTGCTGGCGTTCAGGTATATGCCTTGCACGGCCGGATCGTCTTGTATCCGATCGAGAAAGGCATCCAGAGCCTCAGTAGTTTCCATTTCGACCTTCGTCTCTTCTTTAGGATCCCACACCAAACCTGAACTTTGGACCTTCAGCCCCAAATTATTTGATAAGGTTTGAGCAGTCGCCGCCGTCTGATTTGGCTCGGTATATACAACAACATTGCCATCTTCTTCCACCTGAACATCGGTTGCATGTGCTTCTATAGCCTGATCGAAAATTTCTGTTTCGCTTAGGCCTTTAGCTTTTTCAAACACTAGCCTTCCTCTCCGTTGGAAAAAGTGAGTTGTAGGTGTAACTGAACCATCTGAATCCTTGATTAAAAGTCGAATGTCTGATAGCGTTTTGAGTTTGGAATCCGTCTGACATTCAATAATGATTGCGACCGAAGGCGGTATCATGGCTTCTATGGTCAGGTTTTCGAGAGCAGCACCCTTTGGAGATATTCCTTGACCTCGTGCTATGGCATTCTCGATGGTGGCTTTTGGCACGCCTTGCTTCTTCGCCGTAGCAACAACTGCGGCAAGTTGTGGATTGGAGGCTGGATCAGGACCATATACTGGTTGAGGCATGAGCGAGAGGTCCTGCCAAGTTTCGTTTCTACTATGTACATACGTTTCGAGATTGAGGCTATTTGGTGGGTAGTAGCAAAACGCTGCTTGGCCTTTCCTGCCTGTTGTGATGTCAGCGCTCGGCCTGTCCGTGGACGCCGAAGAACCAACGTCTTCCTTTGCCTTGTCATGTTTGATCGTTGACCACTTACTGTGTCCAGCAGTCAAGACACTCGTGGTTGTGAAGCATCGTCCAAGTGGTCGGATCTTAGAGGAATATAGAATGTAGCTTCGAGCTACTGTTGCCATGAACAGTTTTTTTTATTCATGCTATGGGCAGAACATGTATTGCTCCTGGGCGTCACCTTTTGCCATATTACCCTAGACAATGCAGATCCCTCGGCGGACATTCATTAGGCCGGAGAATTCTTCGGATAAACTTTTACTCTAGAGTCTAGAGTGTCGTGAGTGTTAAATTAGGACGTCGCGTCCGTAATATCAACATCGATCGAAGGTGAGCTCTATCTCACCTCGAGTCTCTTAGTAGAAGAGCTCAGAGACAAGTCCAACTAATGTCCATAGCTCAAGAGGCAGGCCCATCCGCTAATGACAGAATTAGTGGAATTGAAAATGGGCAGAGAAATGGCATTGCGTCAAGATACAACCTCGATGTTGGGAAATTGCACTCACTGCCCTCAGAGCAACAAAATCTTTACCTATTCACCTTCACCCTGGAACTTGAAAGCTACGTGGACTCTCTAGATCATGAGGGCCTATGTTCTCAGCAGACGCTCCTGAACAAGGAACTCCACCAGATAATTGGTCTATCCTCTCCTGCGCCTACGAGAGTTATACGGAATAGCCTAGGGAGATGTTTTGCACGCATATTGGACAAGGGAGATCGCAAATCTCTCTACGAGTCAATAAAACAGCTGTTGACAATTATAAGTGTGGGCAAAGGAGAGAAAGAGCTCCAAACAAAACATGCGGCAGTGCACTGCCTAGGGGAAATATTCAAGGCCGCTGGAGATAGCGCTATTAGCCTATCAAGCCTATGCTGCACGAGTCTGATCCGTTCAATCAAGTTTGCACAGAGCCATGTAGGGTTTAGGGCCGCTGTCTTTAAGACACTTGGCAAAGTGGTGGATGCACTGCAAGGTGCTGTTGATGAGAGCGTCGCGCGAGATGTCTGGAAACAAGCAAGGACAGCAGCTTCTGGAGATAAAGCAGCACTTGTTCAGCTGAATGCATGCCAGTGCCTGGAGCAGCTGATCCGAGCTACCACCTATTTCGACAACAATAACGATTTCGAAGGCTTGAAGACTACAATTTGGAAAGCTTGCGATAGTTCTATCCCGGCAGCTCGGCACGCAGCTGCTTCGTGTCTGTCATCAGGTCTGGTCAAATCGTTTTCCGAGGCAGCGTACGAGACGTCATTGACTAAAGCGAAGAAAGCCAAGAAGTCCAGTAAAACGCAATCAGCATCGATTGAGGAAGGGGATGGTGAATTACCACGTCCAGAATCACCCTCGTCGTCAAAGAAGAACACTTCGAAGCTCGAGCTTGGTCTTCCTGAAATGCTCGGCCAGCTCTCCGTACAATACATACGTTCTTCCACAAGCAACAACGCCAGAGCTGCTATTGCTCACTGCTACGTAATGATCTTTAAAAACTTAGGAAATCAAGTGGTAGAATCGAACTACGGACGGATCGCGGACCACCTCATGATAGAACTCTTGAGCAGTCAGTCAATTGCTCACGACAGGTATCGGGTCCTGCTGACAAGAAAAATCGTACGCAAACTCCTGGTAGACTGCGTAGGCTCACAGGTACTTGGAGAGACTGGTAGACTGAGTGCAGCGAAGATGCTGATCAATGGCGTGCTAAAGAATTATCCTCAAGTCATTAAGGAAAGGGCACAGCCTTCCAAACACACTCTAATTGGCGCACTCGATGCTCTAGCACCACTCATCAAATCATTAGGCTCGGCATTCAACGGTCTTAGTGACAGCTGTCGTGAGGCGCTTACCCAAGTCTTACAGCATTCAAGCTATACCGTCCAAATATATGTATCTTACTGCTTGCGTGCTCTAGTACTGGCTTGTCCGCAGCAACTACTTCCTTGTGCTTCGATCTGTATGAATAGTCTCATCAGGGAACTTGGCTTCCTTGTCAATGGCCGACAGACTTCTCGCAGGTGTATAGGAAATGCTAACGGGCTTTCTGCGGTCCTTAGTGTCTCACCCTTACAACCTCTTTACAGCTCGCTGGAGATTAGCTCTCGCGTACTTTCTATAGCAATCGATTTATTAAAGTCAAGCAGTCAAGCAGAACTCCGGATATCTGGTACTCAAGTCCAGGTGGCGTGGATTCTTATAGGTGGTCTTATGGCGCTTGGTCCTAATTTTGTTAAGATCCACATATCGCAACTCCTTTTGCTCTGGAGAAACGCCTTACCAAGGCCGTTGACGAGAGAGAACACCGGACAACGGCAGTCTGCTGAGATTGGCTACCTGACGCATGTAAGAGAGTGTGCTCTTGGCTCAATACTCTCTTTTCTCGAGTTCAACAGCAAGTTAGTTACGAGTGATGTATCTACACGTATCGCAACTATGTTGCAGAACACAGTTGAGTTTTTGGACACGTTACCACTTCCAAAGACTATCGACACTACCTTCCGCCAAAGCGGCACTTCGCTTCAAATCCAAGACCTTACCTTGATGGTCCGCAGAAGGGTTCTTCAATGTTACGCAAGATTGGTCAACTTAATTCCTCATGCCGGTGGCGAGATATTGACGCATTCAAAGCTCCTGACACTGGCGGTAACGTTATTTGCCGACCCTGGCAGCTATACTCCTGGATCGTTAGGCTTATCAATTGCTAACGCCTCTGGCAACTTTGATAGTATCTGGGATGTTGCGGATAATTCTGGGTTTGGTGTATCAGGCTTGATACAAGGCCCGTTCATCAGGTCTTTGCCAGGAGAGCACAACGCATCGAGGTTATCTCATTCATTTATTCCAAGTAGCGAGTTCTCCGTATTTGATGAGGCGGTATGTGGACTTGGGTCCTGTAAGGGGTATGTCTGCTGATTGCTATAGATTTTGACCCCTATTTGTGGAGCTCGTGAGCATGACTCTATCTATCTCTACACGCAGGCGCAAGAAGATCTAAAAGACCTCCCTGATCCACCGGCCACAGAAGTTGTCAACTCCGCTATAGCTCTGTTTGCCACGGCGCTTCCTCTTCAAAGTCCAAGTATCCAGGAGGGTGTACTAGAACAGCTAGCTACCTGCCTATCCTCGGGAACGCTGCAAAGAGATCCCGGCCGCAAAGCCGCTATCACCGCCAACGCCGCTATGGCGCTTTTGGGTGCTCTCAAGGTTGCTGTAGGTGAGACGGTTGGCGAACACGGAGACTTGAGACATCCGACCGTCGAACGATGCCTTCAAGAACTCTTACGTGTTAGTATTTCCGTGATACCAAATATTAATCCAACCTACTGATGATTGTCATAGGCTCTAGTAATTAATCAAGATAGGTGTATTCGCCAAGTCGCCTATGAGGCCTTGGGCAGGCTATGCAACAGTTCCGGGAATACTTTTACTTCGAACGAGATCAACGCTTTGATCGATGTGATCGTATCGAATCGAGACCCCAATGCTCGAGCGGGCTGTGCAATGGCCTTGGGTTCGATCCACGTACATGTTGGTGGAATGGCGGCTGGCTTCCATCTCAAGAAGATTCACGGTATCCTCATGTCATTGTGTAGCGATCCGAATCCTGCCGTACACTTTAGCGCAATTGATGCGTTGTCTCAAGTTGCTGATTCTGCAGGTTTGACTTTTTCGGGGTATGTATCGAGTACGCTGGGTCTTCTCGCCCAACTGTGGACCTGCGATACTCACAATGAAGAATCTGCTATATCCGCAACGTCGAATTATGAACTGGAATTGCCGACCACTGTCATGATCGCTCACAATGTTGATTCTCTTATCAACGTCCTTGGCCCCGACTTGCAGGACATGAGTAAAACTCGTGAACTTATGATTACCTTGGTTAGGCAATTCGAAATCGATGATTTACTTATGGTTCAAGCAGAGGGTTTGCGCGCTTGGGAGCATGTGCATCTCTACGATTCCGCGCATGTCGACTTTCCAGCTTATGTACGTCAACTGCAAAAGTGTCTTCGTTCTCGACAGCAGTTGCTACGCGAGATCGCTATCGACGGTCTGTATAACCTGATGCGACGTGATGCCGAACGAATTCTTCAGCTTGCCGACGAAGGCCTAGAAGACCAGATTTGGTCTACCCTCAACGACAACCCTGACCAGGAAGGAATTCGCAATATCATCCAAGCCTGGCTCAGGCAATCGAGTCTCTCACTGGCCAGCAAGTGGGTCATGCGCTGCCAACAGGTTCTGACCAAGACCACGTCAAGGCAGGCTCAGGTATCGCCACGTGAGAGTACAAAGCCGGCCATTATATCAGAGATTCAAGACGAAGAAGCAGCTGGGTTTAACACAGGTGAAGGGAAGGACCAAAACTCCATTACAGCATCAGAAGCTACTAAAGAATTGTTGCGCTGGCAAGTCAGATCATTCGCAATGCAATGTTTAAGCGACATGATAGCAATGATCGGTAGAGATATGGAGTTAGACCCTGATTCAGCGGCAGGTCACGCGCTGCAGCAGAGAATTGCCGATGTAATTCGGATGGCATTCCTCGCCTCGACATCTTCAGTGGTTGAGCTCTGCGTTGGTGGTCTCAGACTTATTGATCAGGTTTTGACGGTATTGCAACACATCCGGGAGTAGACCAAGACCAAAGGCTAACAAGTCATAGATCTTCGGGACCATGCCCGATCCTGACTTCTCAGAAGCTCTACTGTTGGAGCAATACCAGGCGCAGATCAGCTCGGCACTGACACCTGCGTTCAGCGCCGACTCTTCGCCAGATCTCGCCTCAGCAGCCGTGAACGTCTGCGCTACCTTCATCGCTACAGGGCTTGTGACAGATGTCGATCGCATGGGAAGAATATTGAAGCTCTTGGTGGCAGCTCTCGAGAGCTTTACAAGTGCGTCCCTGTACATTTGTCCGTATTTGTCACTCCTAATATCCCTCAGGTGATACCCAGGAGACGGCAGTTGGCGATTTGCGTGGACTTAGCTCCAATGCGCAAACGATGGTCAGAATGGCGGTTTTATCTGCTTGGGCTGAACTCCAAGTCGCCAGTAAAGAGCAGAAGTACCTCGTGAAGGTAGTGGAGCCGTACATTACAAAGTTAACGCCCCTGTGGTTATCCTCGTTACAAGAATTTGCGCGTCTCAGATTTGAGCCAGACATCTCAAATAATACTGGGCCGACCATAATAGATGAAAGTCTCGACACAGTTTACGCTGCTCTGAGTCGGCAAACGCTGCTGAAGGTAAATGCGAAGGTCGGGATATGTTCCGTAACTTTACTAACTGTGAATTAGTTCTATCAAGATTCATGGCTGAAGCTCGTAGATGCTATCGCAAGTCTTATCGACCAGGATAGAGGTTTCGTGTTCGACGCATTGGATGGTAAATCCAATGACGCGCAAATTAAGGGGGTGAAACTTATTGAGAGTAACATCAATTATCGCGACGAACCCGTTGCTTTCTTCTTTGTCCTCTTCGGCATTGTAATTGAAGCTTTGGTCACTCGGCCTGGTAACGATTCGCCCAGCGCCGAGGTGCAGACCCAGGGGGTTCTATCCGCCTTGAAGAAAATTCTTCGACCGTCAGTATCCGGTAATGCCATCTTCCAGGACGCGATATTTTCGGAGACGATTGAGCTCTTCGATCGATTGGCACTCACCGAAGGGCTCGACGTTCAAATGATTATAGTCGATATTGCAAGAAATCTATGCCTTGCCCATCCCTCTGCTGCAGTCGACGAAGAAGGAGGAGAGGATCTTTCGGAAGGAATAGAGCAGCTCTTCGAACTCACCCGAATCATTGTTCTAGTCCTCGCCAGCGTAATTCCAAACCTAGCAGAACACACTTCAGCCCGTCCCCAAGTCACCGATGAATCCGTTTCCCTGGTTCAACTGTCTCTCGGAGCTCTCGTCGACGCCTCAGAAATTTTCCCTTCAATTATCAAAACCGACCTTCACGCCAGCATTCTCCACATCTTCGCTACGATTCTCGGCACCGGTGTCTGCCAAGCCACTATTGTCCCTCAAGCCCTTCCCATCTTCCGACGCTTCGTTCAAAGCATCTTCCCTCTAACATCCTCCCCGTCCCACACTGTCACCGGCCAGCTCCGCGGCTGCCTACACCGATTCCTCTCCATCCTATGTAACGCACAACGCCGTGAAACCGAAGCTTCGCTTCCATGTGCCAAAAACACTCTCCTCGCATGCACCATCCTTCTCACCACCGCCTCCCGGGCCTTTGCCCCCAACGATCCGCTGATCAACCGTCTCCTGGATGGGATGCTAGACTACCTCCATGATCTCGGTCTTGCGAAGGTCGCAACCGGGTGCTTGCGCTCTGTGCTTCTGGTCACGCCTAAGAACCCCATAGACGAGGCCGTCGCGCGCTATGTATTTCCCCGCCTCGTCAGATTCACCATCGACACTTCAGAACCCGACCCGGGGAACGTACGCTCCCTCACCGCGCACGCTTTAACTTCCTTCACCACAGCCCTCGAACCATCCGCCGCGGCCGCAGCCCTCACCATCATCATCCCGATGCTGCTCTCCCGCGCCTCCGCTACCGAACCAGACGCCCAAGTCGCAAACAAAACACTGTATCAAGAAACAGCAACCCGCCTCCTTGAACTCGCAAGCGCACACTCAGCGGCGTTTCGAGCTGTGGTGGCGAAAATGAGTCGACAGCAGAGGGGGTTTATGGAGGGGGTGATTAGAGAGGGGGGGGCTGCGGGGAGGAGGGGAGGGAGGGATGAGAGGGAGGAGGTTAGGGAGGCGAGGATTAAACTGACGATGAGTTTTGGGGGCGCGTGAGGGGAGGGGGGGTGGGGAACTGGGGGAAGGAGGAGCTAGAAATAGAAAGGAGAGGAAAGAGAAGGGGTCGGGGTCGGGGTAGGTGTGGGGGTGGCTTTTCGTTTTGTTCTGGCTGCGGGTGGGCATCGCGATGGAGGGGGCGTTTCGTGGACTCTGAGCATGGGAGGGACCATTAGGATAAGAGATAAGAGCATATCAATTTTGCTCGTGGGTTATGATATAAGGATCCCACGACACGAGGAAAAGCCTATTGTCATCCATGAAAGAATCTATGGTCATAGCGTGGCATCTGTCGTTATGGACGACCTAATCTCGCTGCGAAGTCCAAAACTAGAGAATATGGATTCCAATATCTATATCCTTTCTCCATGAATCTTACGGTTCCAAAAAATGGTGGGTATCATCCTCTTCCTCTCTCCCTCTCCGTCTTCCCCTCCGTCTCCCCCTCCGTCTCCCCCTCCGTCTCCCTCCGCCCTCCCATCAACCACGCTATCCCAACCCCGACCCCGCCCCCGCCAGCACAGCATCAACATCCGGCTCCCCGGTCTGGGTGCTCATTTCTCGCGATGGAACGGTATGAGAAACTCCTGTTGACGAAGAGGACGAGGAGGAAGCGCTTTGGCGCTCTTTTTCGTGTGTTTTGTAGGAGGAGTAGCGGAGGGCGGAGAGGACGAAGACTGTGGGGGTGTTAGTTGTGGGCGGGGTGGAGGATAGATGGGAGCTGGGGGTATGAAAGGGAAGAAAGGGGGTACAACGTACAAGCAAACCCAGCGATAGCCAACGCCGCCCTCCTTGTCAGCACCCACCTCAACCCCTCCACCTCGCTCTTACTATCGCTGTTCAGCGCGACCGTGATCTTGTAATTCAGCTCCTGGATCTGGCTTTCCAGCTGCTGCTGCTCCATGCGCACGGCCATCCTGCGGTCGTTGAGCAGCCCGCGCAAGTCGTCTTTGAGCGCCAGGCTTTCGGACGACGAGCGCTGCGAGAGGATGTCGACTTCGTACTGCAGGTGCGCGCGCTGGGTGGTCATTTTCTCCGAGGTGGATTTGCGCGTGTTGAGGATTTCGGTGCGCAGTTCGGAGCAGGCGGCGCGGAAGAGGTAGTTCTTCTGTAAGGGGGGGAGAAGGGGATTAGCGAGGTGGTGGGGGGTGGGGGGTGGGAAGAGGGGGAAAGGGAGGAGTTGGGTTTGGGGCATATTACGTTTTCGACGTCTGATTTCGAGACGAGGCCTGCGCGCGCAACCTCCATATTTATGGCTAGGAGACTCCGGACGGCTTTCATGAGCGTCACGCTTTGCGCTTCGGTGAAACCGCCTTTTGCGAGATCGCGGACTAGGGTATAAGTATCGAAATGGTGGACATAGCGCGGTGCTTCGAGGTGAGGCGGTTTTTGCTCTTCTTCATTCTCCGTCTCAGTGGGGGTCTCGATTTGCAGAACCCGGTCGAGAGGTTTGCTGATGGCTTCCTTCTGTGGGGAATCGGCGAGTTCCTTCGCCTTGGCTTCATTCGTATCGAGCTCAGCGGGTCGTGGTTCCTCCTCGGGCTTCGACTCATTCTGAGAGGTGGTTCCGTTTTGCTGCGCAGCTTTCGCGGGCTCTTTAGCGGGCCCCGCCTTTTCCCCCTCTTGAATAGAGGCTGACGATGAGATCTCTTTCTCGATACTATCCAGCGCTCTTTGCCAGCCTAGGTCATTGGGGGCTAACGGAGGTGGCAATGGCTCTGCCGCGGAGCCATATCGCTGGGCGTAGGTCTCTTGCTCACGGCGATGGGTGGTGCTGAAGCATTGCTTTTGCGGGCGCTTTGGCACAACTCGCGAGGACCGCTGAGCCAAGGTCGATTCACATAATCTCGCAGGCTTGAAGAAATGCGGATAAAGGAAACTTAGGCGTGGAATCGACATAATTGGAACGCTGTTCGCGTTTAGAAACCCTCTGGTGGAGAAAGATCAAATGATCGGCAAGGCTTCGACACCCCGCGTGAGAAGGCCGCTAGAAGAAGATGTCACGTGCATTGGATCTCTCAGATCTTTAAGGTACCGTCCTTTCCAATTGCTGGTGCCTGTCGCCATTGACCTCCCTGTGAAATCGTTGAATAGCAAAGATGGAAGAGAAGTTGATTCAAATATCTCCTTTCTTTAAGATGCCAAAAATCCGAGATCATTCGAAACCCAACTTGCCAACAAGAAAAGGCATCACGTTACAATCTATCTATGCCACAAGCATGACCACACCCCTCAAATCCCAAGCTGCCCATCACTAACCCAATGACTTCCCCCAGCGCACCTATATCCCCCACCCTGCTTAATCCACCTATATCCTACCGGACAGACCCCCATCTCCCTCAACTTTTGTTGCGCCTTCGCCTCTTGCTCTTTTCTCTTCTGCTGCTCCATCCGTACCCTTTCCAACTCCGCCAATGCCTGTTCACGCGCAATTCGCGCCATCTGCTCTTGCAAGCGGGTTTCTTCGCGTTGGCGCTTGAGCTCGTTCATTTCTGCGTCGTCTTTGGCCTTTTGTTGCGCGAGTCTGGCGAGTTCGGCGGTTTTCGCGGTTTCTAGGGCTTTGGCGAGGACAAGATCTTGTTCTTGCCTCTGAAGCTGTTCTTCGGCGATCTTTTGGGCGCGGTCGGCAGCTTGTTGGTCTGCTTGAAGCTGGTTCCAGATCTGGTCTGAAACTCCTGGGTCCCGTTCTTCTGAGGTTTGGTTGACATGAGACTCAGGATCATCTAGGCTAGGGACGGATTGGTCTGTCGCAGAAGCGGCGGAAACGGCATGTCTGGCTGGCGGTGGTTGATCCAGGCTTTGGGCTGGTTGTTGTGGAAAAGCCGACAGATTTGAGGATGGTAGACTAGCTGCTCTACTTTGCCTTTCTGCAAGCATAGTCCTCGTACAGGTGAGTATGTCCTCGGGAGAAATGCTAAGGGAACCTGTCATTGTCGAGATGGCCTGGTAAACAGATCCTATCATTGTCTTCGCCAGTGTCTGGATATCCCTAGCGTTTCCCCAATTTGGCGTGGAAGCTAGCTCTTTCAGCAAACCTACCATACTCTTGTAGTCAGGACTTTTGATGTCCCTTAAAGCTGGTGCTTCTATTTCTTTCTGTTTAAGGCTCCGTTCCAGTATCTGCAAACAACATCCCGGGCTCATATTTGGGAAGATGATTTCTTCCGGAAAGCGGCTTGATAGACCTGGGTTGAGGGGAAGTAGGTCGTTGATCTCTTTGGCATATCCGGCAAGAATAACAACAATTTTACCCACGAATTTTGGCTTCGTAAGTAGATCAACCAACTCATCAAGAGCTTCATTTCCAAACGAGCTTCCCGAAAGCCTGTAACTCTCATCTATCAAAAGGACTTTCCCAAGGGCTTTTTCGAGTACTGCTCTAGTCTTGGGGCCTGTCTGTCCAACAAATTGCCCGATGAGCTCGGAGGCAGAGGACTCAATGACTTCAACGCTGGATAAGAAGCCCATGTCATAGTATACCTGACCCATTTTTCGTGCGGTGGTGGTTTTCCCAGTCCCTATAAAACCTATCAGGAACTGCGAGGCCATACTAGTATTTTAAAACATTCGGAAGATATACCTGGAGGCCCTTTGAATAAAAAATTAGTGGGGATCATCCCCCGGGAGCATATTCCTCGAGCTTTCATTGCTTGTCTCATCTGCTGATATCCTCCCAACCTCGCAATGATGCCTTCACAGCCAACTGCGTCTTCGAACAATTTCTGCAGATTGGTAGTTGCGTGGGAGCCCCTGTCGAAATCGGGGTCGAAGTCTTGTGGTTCGAAAATGACGTTGAAAGAATGGTCTGTCGAAGGTTTGGCAGACTGTCTGGTTTGCCAATGGCCTTTCGCGGAGCTAAGTAGGTTTTCTACTTCGCCAGCATTTCCAAAATTCGGGCGGACACGAGCACGACTTAGTACCTCAATGGCTACAGACTTTGCTTCTTTGGTCGCCGCAAGATCCTGAAGTTTTAACTTCAGTTCAAGTATCTCGAGTAGCTCTTGATCTGTAAAGTCTTCGAAATTGAAAGCATTATCGATGGCGAACCTAAATCACCGATTCAGTAAACGCATTGCAAAGTAAAATCTAGAAAAAGTCGTTTTGCTTTACCTCCGTGATAGACCTGGATTAACGTTCTCGAACATCGTGGTGATTTGGTCTTTGTACCCAAGGAGAAGCACGCATCGATCCTCACCGGTGGAGCTTTGTACTTCGGCAACAATTGTATCGATCACTGCTGTCTTGAAGGGATCGCTCTGGTTACCAGTCCCACCATTTCCAGAATAAAGGCCATAAAATTCATCGATGACGAGAATTTTGCCTAACGTTGTGGCTAGGATCGCCTTGGTGTTTTGCTCCGACTGCCCTAAGACACTACCAATGAAGTCCGAGGGGTTCTTGACGACGACTATTCCAAGTAGAAATTAGGACTGTAGCTTATAACTGCTCACCCGTAACGGAACAAACTCACCTTCACCATTGCTCAAGAGACCAAGGTCAGCCAGGATCTGGCCGTACAGTTTAGCGACGGAGGTCTTTCCAGTGCCTGGAGAACCAAGAAAGACACGGTTAAGGGAAATTTCAATAGGAGATTGTTCTGCCAGTTCCCGTTTGTAGTTGATGCTAATGCGGCTAATCATGTGTCGAATCGATTCCTTCACAGCACTAAGGCCTGTCAGTTCTTGAAGCTTTTCCCACGCTTTACTTTTCAAGGTAGCGGAGGAAGGATCCGGGCCTATGAGATCTTCCCTGGAAAGCATGTAGTCATCAGGCGTCAGTCCCTGCTTGCGTTCATGGTTGACTCGTTCCGCTTGACGTTCGGTGATTCTTGCAAACGTTGTCTGTAGCGCTCTCGCATTACCAAAACCAGGACGGTTCCGGCCATTGCCGACACGCCGGGCAACTATGCGCAAGTAGAGGCCATCTTTTCCATCGACGACTTCCATCTTCCCCCCATACTTCTTGTCTATGATCGTAACTAGCATCTGGAGGAGCTCCCCATCCTCGTAGTCCGCGAATTGCAGTCTGTATGGAACCCGACTGCTTAGTCCTGGATTATGCTCGAAGAACTTCTCCATCTCTTTATTGTAACCAGCGACGATGAAGACAATCTTTCCGATGTTGTTTTCCATTTCGGCTAACAAGAAGTCCAGAACCTGGCGTCCTCCGAGGTTGTGCTGATCTGTAAGCTGATAACTTTCGTCGACAAACAGGGCACCTCCTCCAGCATTGTGGATTTCCTCTATATGCTTTTTGATTCCATTTACGCCCTCGTTGGCGAGACGTGAGCCCGTTGTCTCTCTGAACGCAAGTCCAGGAAGGACACCAAGGGTTGTCAACGCTTTTGCATAAAGTCGAGCGACGGTTGTTTTCCCTAGACACTGAATCAGAATATGACCAATTGGAATCGTCATAGTTCGAGGCGTAGTGAATCGGAAACAAGACGAGTGAACAATCCCTTGATCTGCAGTTGTTGTAACAACCAACTAGTGGATTATACTTTGGAGATACCATACATACCTGTTCCGGGATTCCCCAATAGAGCTATGTTAAAACGGTCCCCTTTTACATCTGTGCCTTGTCGCAAACTCAGATCGACCTTGGCTTTTATCCTGAGAACTTGGGACTTGACATCTTCCAGTCCAATCATTCCCATGATCGAATCAATAGCATCGTTGCTTGCATTTTCTACATCCTTCTGGCGCTGCCAGTCTTGTACTGCAGGAGATTCGTCTTGAGACTTCAACGGTCGGGCATCGGCGAGCTTGGATATTTCATGCTGGGATGATGACTTCTGTGGACTTGGTTGAGGATCGCTGACCTTTGAACGCTCCTTCATAGTTTTCAGTGGCTGCATAGTAGGAGTAGGAGCCGATATCTTTTTAGCCGAAGCAAGAGCCGCTGCGATGTCCTTCTGCTTCTGCTGGATTGCTTGCGCTCTCTCTTTGCCGACTTGCACGTCACGTATATTCTGTGTTGCAACATCCATCTGGTCTTGTAATTCCGCCATCTGCCTAAGATGCTCTTGTGCTTCTCGGTCTCGTCTCCGCTGCTCTTCAAACGCCTTATCCACCTTCCGCTGAAGATCTTTAGCTTCCTTTTCGCACTTAGGGCAAGCTATAGGGATTGCTGCGTGACATTTCCATCGCTTGATGTGGCCTTTCGGGCAATTCGAATTCAACACATGTTCACAAGCCATCTTCGAGTGATCATAAAGCTGGTGGCATTGTTGAGGACACAGGTGAATGCCACAACTGAGCATCACTCCACATGGCTCCTTACAACCCCCATCAGGACACTCATTTCCAAAGTCAATAGGTGCCCGTAAGAGTGCCACTCTATCTCTGTGCCTATCACACTTGACAGGAAATCCATCGTAGATGTGGCCATCACTTGTGAGGAGTCCAAAGAATCGAGACCAGAGATTCTTTCCTTTAGATTTTAGAAAGGTCTGTGCATTTCCAATCATGATTAGTGCATTACGTGCTCGGGACAAGAGTACATTCAGACGTTCGGGAGAAGCCATAAACCCAATGTCGCCAGATGCGTTGCTCCGGGTCAGAGTTATGATGACGATCTGTAGTAGGATGGATTAGATCTGATACACAGACATAATGAGAGAAGCAGCTCACCTCGCTTTCTTCGCCTTGGTAGTTATCTATATCGGGTCGTGGTTATAAGTTAGCCTTAGAAGACACAACGAAAATCCACGACAAAACTAAGGAAAGAGTAGATCACACAGCCTTAGCTTCAAAGAAAAATAGCGATCTCGTGTCAAAGACTCCATTCGAGCATCAGCAATACCCTCAATGGTAGACCTATCATGCGCATAGAAATGTAATATGCCATTGTGGCTTGACGAAGACCCGTCCATGTGGATAGGAGGACAATGGAAAAGTGCCGCTTACCGATTGTTGACAGTTTTATGGGTCGCTTCGATAGTTTTGCACTTGCGGCGGGCATAAGACCAGCGCGGACCAAATCAAACGAGTCAAGATCATTCAAAATCGGATCGTTTTCTTTGCTCAACACCGTTCGCAGTAGCTGCAGTTGCCCAAGGTAAGGTGTTAAAACAACGAGCTTTTCCGTACCATAGCCTTGTTGCGCAAGATATCGCACACATTTCAAGACCATTTCGGCTTCAAAAAGGTTTCGCTTAGATGACAGAGAAGTCATGTCCTTCTCACTCACGATCTCTCGGTTTTCGTCTTCTGGACGGGTGTGATTGACGAAGATAAGATTGTCCTGAAAACCGCGAAGATCGGGACGACCCAAAGTTTTGGGAGCATCAACAAGGTCAGGGTACGTCAGAGAGCGAACGAGCGCGGATATCTCTGGGCGCATCCGGTGTTGTTTCAAAAGTGTGTGGTGTGGGTAGCCTTTTAAGATGAGTCTCTCAAACAAAGACCTATTCAAATCGTAACCTTCCCCCTTTTCTACACTGAGGAGATGATTATTCACTTTCGGCCGCAATTGTTTGTGGTCACCAATGAGGACCAATTGCTGAGTCTTCGGCCCGAGCGCTGTAAGAATGTGGCTTTCAAGTATCTCACCGGCTTCTTCGACCAGAAGAACGTCCCGAGACGCTGCCTGAAGGTCGTGACTGTACTTTGCTGCAGCTGTGGTTGTGCATCCAATTATGCGTTTCTGATTCAATATATGTCCGTTTTTCCTGTTGAACATGGCGTCAAGCTTGCCCTGACTATCATTGTACGTATCCGCAATTCGATACATCTCCGAAACTTGCTCTTTGAGCATTTCTTCCCTCCATTGCGTGATTGCAGTGTATCTTGCCGCAGGAACCATCTTCCATACACTGTGCGAACTCCCAAGCACGCGATGCGAGAAAATACCTGCGTCGTGGCCATTAGACCATCTGTCAAGTAAATAAAACGTATTGACGGATTTGCCCCGTTTTCCCACGTGGGTCATCCCGTCCTGGGCCTGTGGTACTGTGAAAGCCTCATAAAAGGGTGGACCCTCCGAAAGAAACTCCAGATATTCCATTATGTCGCTTTTCTGAATAATTGTTGACCTGTAGTTGTCGAAAGCTTTCTGTAAGCGATCCGCCAACTGGTTCGCATCCGTTCTCAGCTCTTCAATCCTGGTCCAAGACGCTTTATCTTGCTTAAATGTTGTCAACTGTTCATAGAGGCCCAATGGCTTTGTCCGTGGCGTCGACTTGCCTCCAATTCGCACCATGTGTTCTTGCGGTATACCAATGTCTAGAAGATCTTCGAGGAATTGGTCCAAAGCATGGTTGGTGAATGTTACAACAAGTATAGTTCTTTTGGAGAATTTGATGATGGTTTTCGCGATGAGTGCCCCGATAAAAGACTTTCCAGTTCCTGCAGAGTAATGGTCAGTTCATCAAGGAAAATACAACGGCATGCCTGGGAAATACCCGGTGGCCCTTGGATCAAGCTAACTCGTTGCCGAAGCCCTGATAATAGAGATCTAGTCTGCGAATCATCTAATTGGATCGATTGTGGCGTTTTGAGTATGACCCGAAGATCCTGATCAGGATTCGCCTCGATATTCTCAATTAGACTAGTGGGCAAAGATACAGGTTGATTGATGGAGCTTTCAGCGCTCCAGAACAGTAATTCATCGATAAGGGGCAGTTGATTGAGTTCTTGTAATCTCCTCAGGATAGGCTCGTAACTGAAAACAGCGGTACCGATCTGAACCAGCCGAATAACTCTTGCTGTCTTCAATTTCAGCAATGCTTTAGAGGTGCTCATCTCACCCACGAACTGCAATGTGACAACAGGGGGTACCTTTTCCAGAAGGTCGATGTCCCGATGAATGGTTGGGAAAGCGGCAAGCTCACTGTCCAGGATGAGACATGCCAATGACTGATGTTTGAAGATATTGCGATTTTCCAGGAGATAGGCTTTGCGATCTCTTGTCTTTACATGGACTAATTGACGCATATCGGATTTGCACTGGAGTTGCAACCCCCATGGCCGGCGCTTTGTGGGAGCCCCGCAGTCAATATCAAGGACAGTAAACCCGTCTATGACAATACCTTTATGACGCCCTTTCTTCTTGCCCAGCGCGATCTGTAGCTCTTCTCGCATCTCGCCTAGCATATCCTCACGATAAAGCCGAAATTGATTATCGAGGTGCGCAGCTAGTCGATTATCGTTCCCGCTTAGGTCTTCGACTGCATCAGCAACACGGAGGAAAGGTGGTTCTGTGGACGTAAGCTCATCAGCTGTAGGCGGAATTGATATCTGCCGAAAGTCCACAAAGTCATTGTCATGCCGTCCTCCAGGACCGAGAACGCCGCTAGAGAGATTTATGGATTCAAAAGCAGAAAGGATGTGTTTGATCTTCTGGCCCACCGTGCGAATTTCAAATTGCGGAGAATTGAGAAGTGAACCTTGTATGGATGTTTCTCTAGCAATCTCCTGGTATTTGGTACACTTATCGGGAGGAAGGGAGATCAGCTCTAGCAATAGCCACCCAAAACACTGTTGTGCATCCAGCGACAGGCTTCCTTCACGATAAGAACGGACAAATGCGTTCCAAAAGATCGGCGGTTCCGCTATATGCAATATCAAACGTTGTAGGAAGTCCCCCCCACAAATAGCCTTCAAAGTTGGGTCCTGGATGTACTGAAGGAGCGCCGTCGCCTGGCCATTCAAGAATCTAGCAGAAACATCAAGTCGCATACATGCCTGTATGGAACTTAGACCCTGAGACTGGGAGATCACCTTATCGATACCAGTGGCTGGATCTGATTGCCCGCACAGGGACTCTATGAAGAGGTCCCCGTCCTTGACGTTTTTCAGTGTTCGTTCTCCACGGATGACAGAATTGAAGAATCTGGAAAGCTTAGTAGCACGGGACGAGTCCCCAGCCTGTATTGCGGTCATTGAGCTATTCAGTGCCTGCATTCTCAAGGTGTGTTAGTTTCTGAGGGTCTGTAAAGTTAGGTTCATTCTATATATTATCGGAAGCATATGAGAATCTTCAGAAGTAGGCACTGGAAGGGCTGTCGAAGCGAACAGCGATGGTCGAGATCCGTGTCATATCTCTGATCGTGTTCCAGATTCGGAAACGGAACCATCAGTGAGGCTGGCTGTTTGTCGACGCATGCTGCCGGGATTTGTACGCTGTGCGACGCAAGCTGCATGTTCTAGTAGCAGCCATCCAGCAAATCATGGATCTTGATTGCCAAGCTGAGGCAACCACACTATATTGTATTGGCTGACACCAAAACATCTTCGAGCGTATCAGAAGCTTCTATTATTTTTGAGAAAACCCCTTCTTTACACCTCTACAGCCTAGGAGATGGTCATTGTATTCTGGAAAGCTGTGTTCTAGATTTACGAAGCTGATGATGTTAAAGGTCGGATGTCCAAGATTTCTTACTAGATTGACGGTTTGGCCCTTCATAGCTTATGCTTCTTTTCTCCATTCGCTATTTTTCTGAACTCCTCCTGCGGTATCCCACTCACAAATCTTTCCAAGCCGCCTAAAACTTCCGCAACCGTCTGCCCATCCATCATCTCTCTCTCCGGCTTTCTGATCAAAGCTTTGACCCTGACCAAACTATCATTGTTCAAGTGATTCCCTAATCTATCCTCCACTTCTTTCAACACTTCGGCTAAGAATGTCTCCTGTTCATTCTTGCCGGTCTGAATTATCTTATTCACGAACCCAACCTGGAGCATCTCTTGGGCCGTGATCCTTTTACTCATGATCAGCGCCTCGTTCGCTTTGCTGATCCCCAATCTCTGCACAAAAGCCTTACTCGCGCCGCCTTCGGCCACGAGCCCTAAGCTTGTAAAAGGCGTAAGGAGAAACGCATGCGGAGCAGCGTAGATGAAGTCAGAAAAGGCAATGAGGGCAGCGGAGAGACCGACGGCAGGGCCATTGAGTGCTGTAACGAGGATCTTGGGGTGAGTGTAAAAGGCGTTGGTAATTTCGAGGTTGTTGGCTACGAAATTCCGAAGGGTCTCGCGGCGAACATCAGTTCCTTCTGCCATTGTGCGAGAGGCAGTAACATCAGCGCCACTATAGGCCTTATCAGTATTCTCATAGCCTTAAAGGTCGCTTGACAGTTCTCACGCGGAAAAGAAGCGGCCTTTCCCAGTTAGGATGGTGATGTAGATGTCATCGCGCCTTGCGGCTTCCCGCAACAAGCAGGAAAGGCGGTAGTAAAGGTCTTGGGTGAGGGCATTGAGCTTTTTCTCGATATTTAAAGTGATGATAGCAATCTTGCCATGGGTGGTGAAACTGATCTGCTCCGCGGGAGTAGACATTTTGGTAGATGAGTATGGCGATGCTGTTCGGCAGAGAGCTGGTCGTTGGAGGTTGATCAATGGTTTACAGATTTGCCAGTAGATCAAGGCATGAGTATTGAATATGCGCAGCACCACGCTGTGAACATATCAACACAGGCTGCTACTCGTAGCTCGTCCGTGCCAAAATGGATTGGCTAACGGTATGGGGTAAGTTATCTGCGGAGAGGGAGCAACGAAATGTTGACGGGAAGCAATGAGCCGAGGTCCATTTACGGCGATCGATATTTGAATGTCAAAGAGTGGCTTCAAACTTGATTGAACGATATATATTTCCTTCTAGAGTATTTAACAATCCATAGAAAGAAAATCTTAGTACAGCTAACTTACAAGTTCTGTAGTCCAAAAAAGCTACAGCTCATCCTTAATCTCACCTTTACCCAGATCCGGCATATTCATTATTTTCACAACCATCGCCGTCCACCCAGTAAAGTGCTGCGTCCGCTGCCCCTGCCCCGTCTCTGGATTGTACTGCTCCCATGCAAACCCTGTCCTCTCCCACTCCTTGAAGACATTCTCCACAAGATTCTTCCTTAGCTCCGTGTACATCTTAGTAGCCTGTGCTTTATGCGGCCCCTCGGTTCGTGCAGTGTCGTACAGTGCCTTTACGACGAGGTAATTTATATTCATCCACACCGGACTGCGCCAGTAGTTTTCCTCTGTCCCGTAAAACTCGTCTTTTTGGCTCAAACTACGGATCCCATACGGTGTCCACAGCTCTTCTGGGTCAGCGATGAGATCGAGGATGGGTTTGAGCCGCTTGCTGTCAGGGGGTAGCAGGCCGGTCAGGAAGGGGAAGATGGAGATGTAGCCCTTGTGGCATACATGCACGCTTTCTTCATAGTCGTCAATGGTGGCGTCGCAGTAAGTTTGCTCCTTTGTGTTCCAATGCAGATCATCGATATTTCTCATAATAGCCGTCTCGTACCCTTTAAACTCCTTCGTGTCGTCATCTTCGCCAATTGTCTCAGCAATTCGTCTTAGCGAACGCGTCATCATGCCCATCCAGCTGATCAAATCCGTATGTATCTCTCCCGGATGAGGGGGCTGCGCACGCGGGTAGTCGTCCAGACCCGAGGTGAGAATGTGGCGGGTGTCTCTTCCACGCCAGCGATATGCTTCTTTTGAGGAGAAGGCTTCACGGTCGTACGATTTGATGTCGCCCCATTGGGTTTTGCGGAACCAGAAGTAATGGCGTTTGATGAGGGGGTAGAGGGTGCGGAGGTAGGATATGGCGATGTCAGGGTTCCGGAGATGGGCGCTGCGCAATTGGTCTAGGTCGTTCGCTTCTGTCGGGGCACTTTTGCTTTGTAACTTGTCGATGAGAGAATCAAATATGAGGAAGAGGGTTGGCGGATTTGCGTAGTGTGGGTATTGGACTTGAAACTCCTGGGGAACTTTGCTGCGAGCTTCCGGGCCCAAGATTTGTTCCCGTCCAATCCATCCGTCATCGTCCATGAGGCTGAACCAGCTTTTGACGATATCGAGGCTGCTGGTAGTTAGCAGTGCTCTACAGGTAATCGGTATGGAAGCTTACGTAAGGTCCATATCCCAGTCTGCGATAGGGATCAGATGAAAGCCTTCGTCCCATAGAAACCCTCTAGGAAAGAATGGTCGCGATGGAATGCTCGTGTACAGCTCGGAGGGGCCTTCGAGTCTGATTGACCCTTGGCGTGCCCGGGCTTCTGCTGTTTCCTGCCAAAACCCTTCATTCTCTTCTTCATACTCAGGTGCGTACGATCGATCGACGACTGCATCTCCATAGAAATACCCGATGCCCCCTATCAGATTGGAGAACATCGAATGTGCAAATGCTTGATATTTTGACTTGTGGAATGGAGCTTTGGGGGCAAGCATTTTTGAAAAGCGTTCGGAGAAAGCCTTGGTCGCCTTTTTGATTGCGCCATCCAGATTTTCCGCTGGTCGAATTAGCCAAATCCATACAGGAAGATAGAGTATCAACATACAGGTCACGGAGGCTTCCGCAGAACCAGAAGAGTATATAATATCAAACTGTCGCAAGCACTTAGTTGACAGCCAAAGCATACCTCACAATTGAACATGACTGACCTCAAAAGGGCCCTCAAAGACCTTCTGCACAACATGCATGTTCCCTTCCTGGATATTGTTGGCAACGGTAAATGTTGACCATGGCGGTGGAGCATTCTCGGCCCCGTATACTGCGACCATCTTATCAATCTCCTCTTTCATTTGATTAAGAATGATTTCTGCACTCAAAGAAATATCAAGTCAGCCAACACTCTCGAATCATGAACGCTTCAAACAAGAACGTCCAGCAAAAACGTACGTTTGGCCTGCCACAGCGCCTCCTCTGGCACCTGCAAGCTTTGAACAATAGTCCTATCCAACGGTTTCGCCCCATAACTCTTATGGCTCGGCGGAGGATGCTTGTTCGTACTTGGTCCTTCCGTAACCTCCAGCGTAAAATCTCCCAGCTCGTTACTCGACCCAACCATCACAACCGTCTCCTCAACCCCCAGATCATTTCTCTCACTTTGGACATTCAAGCTCCCAAAGCCCTCCATTGCAGCGTGGAAAATCACAGTGCTCATCAGTCGCGGCGGCGCATCTTCCCTGGGTGTGCCCTTGATCCGAACGCCCCAGCTTCCGCCGTGCTGTCCTCCAGGGATCTTGACAAACTCGGTGGTAATATCTATGCTGTTGCCCGCATCGTGAATGGTCTGGCGGCCGCCAAGGCGAACGTCGTATTCGTCCCAGCCATAGCCGGCCATACCTTCGTGTTGCTCACATGTGTGGCGGAAGTCTAGGAGCGATTCAACGTTAGTCAATTGCACCCTTGAGCTCTGGGAGAAAAGACAAGAGAAGCGTACTGTTCTGCACGCTCTCGAAACTATCCACCTTCGCCCAGAGCAACCCTGTCGTCAGGCTTTTGGGTATCCGTGGTCTTACACCAAAGTAGAGGTTCGGTCTGTAGGGGCCCCATAGCAGTGATTCGTTCGAGAGTCTCGCATTCTCGGCTAGGACCTTCTGATCCTCTCCAAAGGCGAATGACAGAAACAGACAAGCTATAGCAAGCGCCGATAGGTGCCATAGCTGTAACATGGTGGGAGCTTGTTGTACACAGAATGAGAGAGCTCCAATTTGGCGCCGCGAGCTTCTGGGCGGCGCGACGAATCAACAAATCCTTCCGTAACGAACACGAAGCCCTAGAGATCCGGGGACTAGCGTGGACAGGGGTGGGGGGGTGTGGAAGGGATGTTTCCGCCCATTTAAGATGCGGACATCCACATACAGTAAAAGTCATGATGAGGTACAGAGTAGTGGTATCCAGGCTAAGACCGAGCTCTCAATGGTGTATTCTCATATCAAAATGCCAGTATCTAACCCAACCTTTTGACACCGTGCCTAACCTCTATCTTCACCGTTGAAATGCTCCACCGTTGAAATGCTCCACTATTTGATACGCAGTAACGCCCAAGCAAATGATCCATCGGTACTTCGTCACCTCGGTCTTGGACCCTGAGGGGCGCCTCCATACTTCCCTCCACCACCAGATCCACCCTCAGTTCCGTCGTATCGTCCTTCATAAGGATTCCCTCCGCTTCCTCCCCCACGCCCTCTCTGATCATACCTACCGGCCCTCTCCTCCACCGGCGAACTCGTAGTAGACCTCAAACTCCCACCTCCCAGCCTCGCTTTCAATCTCTCCTGTACACTTCCCCCACTAGAACCTGGCGGTATCGGACTCGCCGTCCTCGCTGGCTGTAACCCCTGCTGTTGCTGCTGAATCGCCTGATTCTGCACCTGGTAGCTGCCAGCGCGCTGACTAGGCAGCGGGCGCACACTCAAGCTTTCCTGCTGTGGTCGCTGCGACTGTGTCCTTGAACCAATATTCCTGCCCCCTAAACCCCTACGTAGACTTGACGGCGCTTCATCCCCCTTCCCTTGCGCGCCACCGGGAGAATCCGCCCACAAGTCGCTCAATCCGGCACCACTGTTTCCCCTGCTGAGACTCGTGTCTACCCTCTGCCCTCCCCTCAAACTCCCCAGTCTACTGCTTTCGGGCCCTTGCGATAACGATGAGGATGAGCGGGGGTCAGGGCCTAACCAGGCGGGAAAGGGCCGGCCTTTTTCAGTGTAGTAGGCTCTTAGCACGCGAGAGACATGCGAGGATTCGGGGTCGTCGATGGAGGAGTCGTCTTCGGAGGTAGTGAGGAGGGTCTGGCGGAGAGAATTGTAGCGGGAGGTGGTAGAGGTGAGGAGGGTGTTTAGGGTTGAGAGGTAGGACATTGGATCACTGACAAGGAGGACAGTTACCCTAGGCGTCACTTGTCTTGCGTTTTTGATTTAGGAGTGCGGGGTGTATCATAACCGTTTGCGTTTCTTGAGCACAGGGTTTCCACACGCTTTGCTATTCGTACCTGGGGGGCAATTCCTGCTTAAAAACGATCGAATGACATGGCTATCACGTATCTGTATACGATATTCGCTCAGAGGCGATGTTTTACATTTTTGGGCTAAACATTCCGATATTTGTTACCAAACTAGGTATCGAGACGCTAAGGTAGTGCTTTGTCCAAACCTCTGAAGCTCTCTTCAAGTTCATCTACTTTTTGTTGCTGTCTCTGAGACCGTAAGACTTTGTGGCATAATCACCGTTGTGAACAATCAGATCCTGAGGTCGGTAATCATGCTTCTTGGAGAAGTAAGATTCCAGGATGTCCTTCGTACCATCTGCGTAACGCTTCTGCGCATCAATCGAAGTACCGGACATGTGAGGTACCATGGCGTTTCCTCCACCGAAGGGGTTCTTTGCATAGCGCAGCGGGTGATCTTTGGGTGCCGGTTGGGGGAACCAAACGTCCCCTCCGTAACCGCGAAGGTGGCCCGACTTGAGCGCTTCGGCAACGTCTTCCTTTACAACAATCGCTCCACGAGCGGTATTGACGAGCCATGAGCCTGTGATGGAAGTTAGTGACTCTACCCCCAACTCCCTACTAATTATGCGTACCTTTCTTCATCTTGGAGATTAATTCCTTGTTGAAGAGGCCACGAGTCTTCTCGTGCAGTGGGCAATTGATGGTGACAACATCACACTGGCTCAACATCTCTTCTAGAGATTCCACACGCCTGCAGCCAATTTCCTTCTCAATTTCAGGCTTGAGCGGCTGGTAGTCAAAGTACAGTAGCTCCTTGCAGTCGAAGGCCTTGAGTCTTCGCAATACACGCTCTCCGATGCGTCCAACAGCGACAGTTCCAACGACCTTACCCTCAAGGTCGAATTCATTCTTCGCGACCTCTGCCACATTCCATTCTCCGGCCTGAATCATTTCGTGGGCGGGAACGAAATTGCGCACAAGCGTAAGAATGGTCATGATCACATGTTCGGCGACAGATACGACATTTGAGCCGGTTACCTCAGCTACAGTGATACCACCGTTGGTCTTGTTGGCAGCATTGAGGTCAACATGGTCTGATCCAATACCGGCGGTGACTGCGAGCTTGAGCTTCTTCGCTTTAGCGAGACGCTCAGCAGTCAAGTAACCTGGGTGGAAGCTGTGGGGGTGAAATGTTAACTTCGATTGGCCTCGAGCCACTCATATTTTTCCTCGTCCACGCCCACAGGCTCCAATACCGTATACGAAATTACTCACGGTGTAGTGATGATGACTTCGGCATCGACCAATTCCTGGTCGAACTTGGAGTTCTCACCCTCTTTGTCAGATGTAGTAACCAAAGTATGTCCCTGGTCTTCCAACCATTTCCGAATACCAAGCTCGTTCTCGGTGGTCCCAAGAAGTTCCGGAACTTGTTTGGAATGCTCGCCGCCCTGGTGAGTTGAACGGTTAGATATATGCTCCGACAGCAACCATAGGGGCCGAGTCCACCGAAAGCTATGGGTTTGAAGAACTTACGTCGTACAGAACAAGGAGAACTTTCGACTGAATTCGAGGAGGGTTAGTGGAACTTCCAACATGAGTGTCGATTGGGGAGTGTGAACCTGTAATCGCGAAGTCGCAGTTAGCGTCCGTACCCCGCTTAAGCAACCTCTGTTGACCAAAGGAGCCGTCCTCTGAGTGAGAAGGGAGGAGGCAGGCCGTGACAGGCGGGAAACAGAACGAGCAAATACCATTTTGAAGGCAATTGATAAGTTGCTGTTGCGTCTTGGAGATCAATTGCTTTTGAAAGTCAGTGATCGAGTTTCTGTTCGGTGAGATATGGTAATGGTTGTCTGGGACAGGTACAGCAAGGTAGGTAGCGGGGAAAGGACTTCGCATACGTCACACAAAGCTTTCCGCAAATCCGACAAGACTTTTTGATTGATGGGCAACTTCAGGTGCTTGTTTTGGTTGATGACCCAGAGTCTTTCTTTTCAAGAGGATTCTGAGAAGATGGAAGATGGAAGATGGGAAATGGAATATGGAGTTGTTACGGGGAGGGATGTGCTTATGAACCAGGTAACAATTAGTTCCAAGTACGGCCAGACGCCATTCATCATAAAGGGACTTCAAAACCAGCAATTGAGGCCTGTGACCAGAGGTACGGATTAAACCATCGACCAGATCCGGCTTTGGGAGGGTATAAGCCTCGTAAACAGCAAAGCTACCCCGCCGAGCCAAAGTCCAGACCCAAGCTTCCAAGGTCAAGCATCGGACGATGTACTGTTGTATGTGGTCACTGCGGGGTCCCTCGTTGCAAACCATTCGCCCGAGTTTGAATGTCGGCAGATGCCCTCCAAAGCTTGACAGATTCCTTGAATGAAAGTACGAGGACGTGCAGCAACAAATGAGGCCAGATCTGAACCATCTGAAACCTCTCACAGACGCTCGGTGGACCAACTCGAATACCAGAAAAAAAACAGAGAACTAAACTCACCTAACATACTAGGCTTTCTTTCGAGCCCATGTATGTCCGCAGTGGTGAAAATGGAGTTTGGATATAGAGATCGCTAAAAGCGCCCGAGGAAAGAGTGGAACCATAAACAACGGATTTGAGCTGTGGAGACTATGAAAGATTTAGTGGGCGAACCGGCACATCCAACCGCGTGCTCCGAAAATCCTTCGAGAATTACAGATGTACTCAAGAGAATGATGTAGAAGCTCGGGTGGCACCAGGCCAGAAGTCATGAAGACTCGGACCTTCTGCGGATACTCCAGTGCTTAAGGATATCCCGACGCCAGTGTTGATCTCAGCAGCCATGACGGACGACCTTGTTCATCTTTCTGGTAGCGGATGGGAAGAGACCCTGTGGGAAAGGGTAACGCAGCAACGGGAGGGAGGGTGGCTTCGTTGACTAGAGAGGGCGAGTCCTTCGAGATCAGTCAATGGCTTCACTACTCCACCTTTGATGTTGTTGGCGAAATAGCTGTATGCAGGACTTTTCGCAGCACAACCTGATTTATGGTTAACCATCATAGCCCAGCTCGGCAAAGCCTACAAATGGCCGCCATCCACGCCTTCTCCCGGTACCCCGCCGTCGTCGGCGTCGGCGTCATTTCCGACTGGCACCCTTGATCTTCCCCCTAAGCGAAATACTAGCTCCAGCCGGCGATGGAGCCCTCGCTTACATTGCCCAATTCTGCTCCCAGGCTATCGCCGGGCAAGTGAGAAAGGAGATAGCCTCAACTCGATGTACGCCGACGGTTTTCCATGGAGGATATCCATCATCATTCTATTCCGAACATTGGCGCTAGGAGCGATACGACGGCGATAAGTGTAAGCGCGCCGATATATTGTCTGGGAATCCGGAGAAGATACGGTATGCCCTGGAATGGAGCTAGACGAGAGGAGAGCGCACGGCCGTTTTAGCGCGTTCATCACCAACAGAGAAGCCCAAGAATGCACCTACCTACAGCCTGTGCTGTAAGAAACCTTCATCTGCATCCCGTGCAATGGGCTTCCCATACCCAGGGTCGTGCCCAAGGGAGGGCTTAACCTGGCCAGGCGCTTTATTCTGAAGGCGTACGTCTCATCAGTGGGGAACAAAAGTCAATTTACTATAAACGGCGAACTTGCACACGTCAGTTTCAACCTACTGTATGCTATTCTACACAGCAATAAACACATTTATCAGTGGTGAAATGCTTGAATAGTCAACTGGATTTTAGAGAGGAACTCATTGAATATTTCACAATAGACGACTTCGCTTTCCCTGATATAGGCTCGAATGTAGCCGCCGCCTATTGTACGTTGACTTCTGTCCGCCACTGGTGTCTCATTGTGCATTCCCAATATACACCCCGTTCCGCAACCACCCTCCCCCAAAACATTCAGATATGACGCAGGCGAAGGCGAAACAGATTGGTGTTGGTGTCCAAGAAACCGTTTTGTCTGGTAGATACCGCTGTTTGCTTGGGGTGGTTGATGCGATGGGGGGTTTTGAGTGGAATGGAGTGGGGTGCTTTGGGGGGGGGGGGGGTTGATGGGAGGATAGATGGCGGTGGCTTTTTTGAAGGATGGTTCGTGGGTTGGAGGGGTTGGAGGGTTCTTTTTTGGGGGTTTGTGCAAGTTGCAAGTGGGGTTGAGTAGGTGGGGGTTTGCTTTTGGGTGGTCTCGACTGCTTGCTGGGAAGTTGTAGGGACGGGGATGGAGGTGGGTAGTTTATTATTTGATTCGGATTAACATCGACCCTCATTTATCCTTTTTCTTTTCTTTCTTCCCCTTTTTTTTTATAGTCGAAAACAATCCTCATTCTTCCCCTTCCTTCCTCCTTCCTTCCCCCTTCCCAACAACGACTTCTACGCAAATAATTCAGCCAGTATGCCCTTCCATGTACACGTTGAGCAGAAACCTTAAGAAAGAATGAGTGCAATGGAAAGAAAAAGAAAAAGACGGAAAGACTCAACATGTTAACCATGTGTATCGATGGCTCGCATCGACTACTTCTGGATTTCGCGGTTTTGAGTGAGTGAAGCGAAGGCAATGGGGGTTGGTGATATATTGTTTGTTTTCCTTTTGCTGTCTTGATGATGTTGATACGACGAGGAAGGATGGGAAGGTACGGAGGGGGAAGGGGGTTTTGATTGAGGTTCGGGAAGGGGGGGGGTTGGACGAGAGAGGGGTATGGGGAAGTATTCATTACATGATATGACCGGCTCTTCCTCAGATCGGATGGAAGTGTGTGCAGTAAAATTCTCGAAAGTGGTTGATATGTGAGAAAGTTGAACATGCTCATCCGGCCAGATTCCTACACTTAATGTTTTGCAGGACGAGAAATTTTTTTTATGGACTTGGAAGGAAATTTTAGGGGTTGTGCTTTTTTCGGGTAGTTAGGGTATGGGCGGTTAATGCTGTAATATATGGTGCTGTGGGTCAATGATTGAGAGGTTAGAAGGTTAGAAGGTTAGAAGGTTAGATGATTGAGCTAAAGACTGGTAGACTATTAAAACAGTATCGCAGACTGCGAATTAAAGATTGAAAGATTTGATTTGATTTGATTTGATTTGATTTGATTTATTTCATACACCCTTGTGACATCGGTATTGGACCGACCCATGAGGGACACTATGCTATGTGTATCGAACGGACAAAACCCTCTGGGGGAGAAAACCGCTCGCCGGCTACACAGCGGCTGCACGCCGCCGAAACAATAACGCTGAGACTATGTACTCAGTAATGAACCTATAGCTTCTATTCAGCGCGTGACGCTCGAGTAAATTCTTACTGCGTGCCTGTGCTGTTTCTTTGCAATGCATCGTTCTTGCTCTGCTCTTCATTGACGATATTCTATACAACGATGTTCCGATCTTCGATCGCGAAGATCATGATCCTTTGCACTCGTGATGCTCGTGGTTGTAATGTCGAAACTGTGTTCTTTGCTCGATGATTGTCATTCATCGAGCAAGAAAATATGCGTGAAAGAGAGACGCGTACGATGAGGAGGTAGAGTGTGATTGTATCAAATAACTCTATTCTGCTCTTGTCTTGTGTCACGTAGACGTTGATAGTTCGTGATATAGATGTGCGATCGCAGTCGTTCGATGCTTAGCTCTGATCGATAGTAGAGAATGCGTTCTGATCGTTCTTCTGCGCTTTCGATCGTTCACGTAGATAGATGCATGACTTGTCGCTATAAGTACAGAAGTTGAGCTCGTCGAGCCTCTTCAGTATATCAGCGCAGTCGACGGGTCACTACTTCTTCGGCCACATGTAGTCACGAACTCGAGGCTCAACATCTGAATCGGCTATTCTACCCAGTATCTTTTCATCACAATATCGTTCGCGACGTCGATGTGAGTGAAGATGTTTCAGTGTATCAGCGCAGTCGACGAGTCACTACTCCTTCGACCACTTGTAGTCGCGATTCTTCAGGCTCACATCTGGGTCGACTTCACTACTAGTAGTATACCTTTCCATCTCTTACTGACATCGACTTGTCATTAATCTTCTTCGTAGGTTGGTTGTGGCTGTTAGGGGAGGTGCTGTCGCGTGGCGGCGTGGATGAAAACTCTGCACGGCAGCTTTCACAACCACACAACGTCCTAACATCATTCGAACTGCGTCGGATTGAGATCTCTAGGCTCTTTTGACTTCTATTCGGACGCAGAATAGAATCAAAAGGTTCGTAGCCGGCACCACGTACAGGTGGATCTCGTCGCCGACCAGATTGAAAGATTGCAACTTTGAATTCTTGCCTCAAGAATTGCCGCACGTGCAAGACGGAAAGTATGACGGCCCCATAGACATGTCCGAAAAGGCTGGAGATCGCGATGTGTGCTGGATCTGACCTGCACGATCTGTGATATCTTTACCTCGTTCGAGATTGAGCAGTTGCGACCAACGATGAGATATCTGCGGCCAGCAATAGATGGTAAGGAAATGCTCAAGCGCAGGAAACTTACCTGGGCGGCTCTGTTCAGGAAGTAGAGATGTTGATAGATATGCTGGATTGGCCTACATATCTTATTGCGCTTATTCTCCATGGTTGATTCTAGGTGGTGAATATGGAAACGTGTCTTAGTGATCCGGAATCCGCAAGATCAAAGTCAAAGACTCTATTAGCAGAATATATCTTGTGAAAGCTCTAATCAGCTGTTAAATCAACCGCCTTCGTCCGCTTCGTCGGACGGTTTCGGGTTGTGGGAGATCTCCCCGAGCCTTCTGCGCTGTCTTCTTCTTTGATGCGCTCGCGCTTGATGCCCACTGGTGGCGGAGTTGGTGTAGAGAATCCAGCGGCCATGCCTCCCATCAAAGTCCGAAATGCAGTCATCTTATCCTTGAGCTCTTTCATGCCAGCGTTTTCTGCGGTCAAACGCTCGATCTCTTCCACTTTTTCTTTCTCCGAGGCTTCCATGGCCAACACGTTGGCCTGGGTATCATTAGTGGTTTAACGATAGAGAGAGTCGTTGGGTGGTAGGACGTACGCGGAGCCTCGTCAACTCTTGTATCTTCTCTATTTCGGTCAGTTCGTCGGGCAATTTCTTCTCGATCGGGACCGGCGTCAGACTCCTGGGTATGCAACCGAGAAGCTCGAGATTCACTGCTCAGGCTGCTTAGTATCAGGCGCTTACAGAGCCACGGGAGGCCTACTTTGTGATCGATATCGAAAGACGAAATTGAACGAACGTCCGTTTGTGCCTGGTATCCGAAGACTATCATGAGTAAAAGGTTCTGGTGCCTCTATCAGGGTTTTCTCCCCAGGCCTGGACATGACAGCTGTCAGCCTCATGCTGTCGGGGTATGTTGTTTATTGGACTCACTCCATACTATGGCTTACATGCTGATCTTTGACGATTTCCTTTGCAACGTCCGCTGTGATACTAGGCTGGTACTGGGAGCTCACAAGTAACGGCTCGGAGCGCTTGGTCACCGTAACTCTTACTACCGAGACTTTGATAGATCCCAGAGCATCTGCTTGCTTGTCCAGAACCTCCTTTTCCAGATCAAGCTCTTCGTCTATGCGAAGCCTTAGTACCGTCAACGTCAATGTTTCTGAGTAACTCACTGATGCCAAGTGAACCGAAATTAAATTTTATCCGGCAACTCCGATCTCCTTCTTTGTGCGGCACATCATCAATGACAGTAGGTTCTCTATCGATAACTTGTTGCCTCAAAACTTCTTTGCTTGTATAGCGGTATGTTGCCACTCTATCTCCGTCGATATGGACGCCAAATAAGATACCCGAAGCCTGATAGTATTGGAATTTCGAGTTCACAAAGACTTCGACATGGAATTCAAGCCCTGTCTCGGCCTCAATAAATTTTTCGATGAATAATTTTTCCGCAGACTGGACAGTATACGGCTTTTCGTACTCTTTGAGTACCTTTCCTGTCGTTCGGGACGCGATGCGTACTTCTATGTCATTGAGAATCGCCATAAGTGGTTGAAGAGGTTGTGGCTGGAGGTTGTGACTGGTCTGTTTGCAAACGTGTGATGTGTGAGGAGTCAGCAGTAAGGATCAGAGCGAGGGTGCTGAGGCCACAAATGCACGAGAATGCAAGGTTAGGAACAAATAGTAGGTTGAAGCATATGTTCAATGGAGTAGACGGTCTGCTGACGATAGCTGAGTATGCGGTGGAAATATTTGTTTATGAAAGGAGTGAGGATCCTAGAGGTTGTCATGTGTTGCCGCCTACAGATAGGGTGAAGATCAAAGTAAGCTCTGCTTGCAGTTTAATTGAAAACCTGTTCGAATCGATAGTCCCACGCAAGACTTGTGCGTGATAATAAGAGTGAGGGGTTCTGAGGTTCCTTAGTCCGAGGTCGGGGACCTTGATGTCAAAAACCAGAGACCGTAGAGTTAATTAGTGACGCCAGAAGACACATACTCAAGGTACCTTAGTGATGGGTAACGGCTTGCATGTCGGCACAGCTCTCTTCGTTATGGAGCCTTGAGAAAGAATGTCTGTGTTGTGGTGGGTCCGTCAGTTCCGGTGGTGAGGTATAGACGAGATGTATGTTCCAGAAGGAAGGAGTGAAGTCAAAGATTCTCGCATGAAATAAAGATCAAAACAGGCAGATGTGTCACTGGCAATGAAAGATCTGGCGGATAGATGGATTAATCACGAGAGGCGTCGCCCACCAGCAGAAGTGAATCTAAGAGTACGCACAACCAAAATTGGAATGGAGATGCTGGCGTAAATCGAGGAATATTTAGAAACCCTACCATTCCACGGTCTCCCGCTGTCGCCAAAGCTTCAGTCTGTTTTACTTCTCGGCAGAACATAAGTGTTCTATGTATGCAAGTCTATCAGTGATGCTGTAGCTCTCTTATTCAAGGGTCAACCTCTGGTATGCAACAAGACACAGCGACATCAACCGCGTTGGTACACCCCTTCAGCGATCTCTAAGTAGACCTAAGTACCCAATCCACGACCAAGCCTCTCTGTTCGAGAGTACAAGTAGACCTCCGCGCGCGCACGCTATGCCATAACCGCAAAACACTGGGGTATTACAAAATCTAACCTATACAGATGGAGAGTCCTACACCTCTTGAGAACGTTAAGGAGAAAGAAAAGGAATATACATAATTAATCCGATATCTCAACCGGCTTCTTCTCAGTTCCTTCCGGACTTGGCGGACTCACAAACGTTGTAAGAGTTGTTGCTTCCGGCTCCTGTGTCACTAATCGTCTACCGTGATCTGGCGGTTCTTCGGGTATGGGATCGGGTTCTGTAGGGGACATGGCGTTGTCCCTGTCCTCGCTTCCCCCGCTACCTGCAGAAGCACCAGTTCGCCTTCTCCGGGTCCTTCTTTCGTCATTGGCACTTTCTCTTCGTCTTCGCACCCTAAGACTACCGTCTTTACTCCCAGGCCTACCATCTGCAGTATCGCCATCGCCACGTAGGCCTTGCAACAAACTAGCGGCACGCTCAGCGACATCCTCTCCTTCACTAATAGCAGCCAGCTCTGCCTTGCGGTCACCTTGCAAGTCGCCACTTGCTACACTCTCTGGACTTAGCAGGTTTTTGTCGTCTTCTTGATCTTCGCTGTCCTCACTGCGCTTTCCAGGGATATCCGGTATGGGTTGTCCACTGGCTACCCGCACTTGATGCCTATCCTTTAGTCTCGCTCGCCTTCTGCGGTCTCGTTGATCTTTCGCCTGAGGCGCAGCAGCGCGAAGTTTCTCAAGCAACGAGTCCATGGCACCGGATGATGTGGGCGAAAGGGGACCTTCAGGGGAAGATACACTAGCGTTGGCTGCAGCAGGGTTGATAGCTTTGCCGTTAGCACGCTTGCGGGCCATGGAGGCTTCGTTACGACGGCGGGATTCTTCCATGTGAACATTCTTTTCCTTTGATTTCTGTCCGTGCATTAGTATGACTTCGATCAGGAACATGGCCGTTTTGTATCATCCCACTTACCTTCCACTCAGTGACGAACAAAGCAAGCTTGGAGAAGAATTCACGGCGGGAATTTTCGTCGCTGCTATCCTCGCCGTAGAAGGTCATAATGTCATCATATGTCCGGCTCATTTCTTCGAGATACAATTGCATCTGTTCGGATTTTCGTCTGGCATCTTTCATTGATCTTTGAACCACTAGACTGACTCGGTCCTGTGGATGAAATTTCTTAGTATCACTCAAGTTACCCGTATCAAGCGACGACTGGACGTTTCGGATGTTGTCGATATACTTCTTAGCGTCAACCTGGAGTTGTTCCACATTGAGTTTCTGCGCTGTGACAACCCCACCAATGTCATCGATAAAGCCTTCCCACTCAGGATATTGGTTTCGAACAATTCTTTCGACAAGGTCTGCAAAAGTGGACTCATTCTTTTCGTCCTTGACCATACCGAGGCGTCCCAAGGAGCTTAGCTTGAACCCAGTAGCTTGCTTGTTGGAGTCGTTCATATAATTGCCGATATCTAGGATAAGGCCAAGGATGTTCATCAAGGCTACAGAGTCTCTGAGAGATTCGGAGACCCTAACAACTTCTCTGAGGTGACCTGAGATCTCGTCGTATTCTGTTTCGAAAGTTCTTGTCAGCACCAAAGCTCGCATTCTGGACTTCCAATAATGGCGTAGCTCGAATGCAGTCTGTAGATAGATCTGATCTTCTCGTGTGAGCTCGTTTGGATCTTGTTCTCTAGGTGTCATGAGCGCATCAGGACCAGTCCAGTCCTTACTGTAGGGTGCCATAAGTTTAGCCGTATTGTCAGGAATGACGCACATATCCTCCTTCTGAAGAAAATCCATGACGACGTCGTTATTGAGCACCTCTTTATCACAATGTATGATCATGCGTATGACCTCGTCAACTGAAATCTGAGAGAATTTGGCCAACGAGATATGGAAGTTTCGCATTAAATCGCTGGAGATGATCTGTTTCTTGTCGGACTTCTTGCCACCACTAGTGCCGATCTTTTTTATTTCTTTAGCCATGAAAAGCTTCTCAACTTCATCAAGAACACCCTTTCTCGACAGCTCCATATACTTTTCTTCTTTGGCTGCATGCGTCGGGGTATGTGTAGCCCATACAGTAACTTGAGGTGCATCCACTTTCTCCCAGTGCAGCGCCTTGAGCTTCTTTTTTGGCCGAATGAATGGAAGGCCTACTGTGGGTACTGCAGGATATCCAGGTTGGGGTAGATAGCCCCCTTTCAGGGCGCCGGGTAGTGGGGGCGCGTTAGGTGTTCGGGGTAGCGGAGGTGGTGGAGGACCCATTGATCCACTAATTGGGGTAATAGGCATCCGAGATGTGCCCGGCATCGGCGGAGGTGGTGGGGGAGGAGGAGGAGGAGGAGGCGGAGGAGCATCGTTAGAAAATCCGGGCATCGACGGAGACATGGTAGGGGGTGGTGGAGGAGGCGGTGGAGGAGAGGGACCAGCTTCAAATCCAGGCATGCCACCAAGTGAAGGTGGCAGCGGCGGAGGAGGTGGAGGTGGCGGCGGAGGTGCACCGGCTTTCGACTCGGCCTCGTGAATGCCGTCAACCTTAGGTATTGGTTCGTCCAATGGCGTCTTTGGCAAATCAGAATCGAGACTTGGGTGGGATGGTCCGGTCGTGATACCATCGCCTTCAGCGTCTTCGCTTTCACTGCCGTCGTATTTCCGTACCTTTGCAGCAATCTCGCCTAGAATTCCGGTCGCCTGCTGGGGACTCATGTATGGACGTTTCATCTCAATAAGGCGCGGCTTCTCGTAGATCACGGCATCCTCACCATCTCCTTCGACCTGGTAGAGTCCCTCGCTCACGGCTAGAGCATCGGCAGCAGCTCGTCTCGGGCCCTTGAAAATTTTACTCCGTGCTGCGCTACCCAAAGTGGAGCCACTGAAGTTTCTGACCGAGAAGTCCTCTCCAGCTCCTCCGTTGCCGTCCATTTGCTCGCGAAGCTCCCGTAGCCTGTCTGAAGGGCCGGCCTGCTGCCAGACTTTACCTTCCAGTTTGCACTGTGTCTTTGCCCGCTCAAGCTGTGTCTCCAATCTTTCCATAAGCATTTCCCGATTCAAGATCCCCTGCAGTTTCTTGGGGTCGGATGAAGAAAGGGTTTCTGGCACTCCTTTTTTGGCGATAGATGCAGCAAAGTCTTGTGCATCTCTAAGCATCAGGTACAGCTCCCTGGTCTCAAGTTCGTTCCGTTGCAGCTCTTGCGCGCGTATTCTTTGAAGATCGGCAAGCTCCGATTTGAGAGCCTCGTTCTGCCGCCCTTGGAGTTCAATGATGGACGCCTGCTCCTCCAACTGTTTCTGCATCTTCGCTATAAGACCATCAGCCCCCATTTCGATCCTTGCCTTCATCTCATCCCTTTCAGACATTGCAGATTCGGCAATCTGCCGGGCCTCTGTAGTTTCATCAAGTGCCTGCCGTGCTTCGGAATCGGTATGTAGCCTGTCCAATAGACTCTGTACAGAGAAATTCAGGCTTTGCTTCAGATCCATGTCTGGAAGCCTGCGGTCCATGGCCACGTAGCTGAGCATCGCGTCGACCAGTTGAAACATCCGAAGGCGGTCTTCTCCTTCGTTATCTCGAATAAGGAGCATATGTTGCATCGCAGAGAGAAAATAATCCTGCGCACGAGTCCCTTGTACTTTAGACGTTATTGCTTCCACGATTTGGGCCGGGTCTTGCATATCTTTGATCTCTCCATCGAGACTATCTCTTGCACTGCTGTTCTCTCGTTGGAGGAGGTCCTCATAGTCGATAGCTTCATTCTCGCGGTATCGCTCGACCTGTTTGTCTATGACCTCGTATTGGAACCCCTCCATCTTCGTCAATATTCTCTTGATGCCGCATGACGTAAATTGAGCCCTGATATGGCATCGTAGCTGCAAGTCGTGCTCCGGAGCATCGATGATCATATTGAGTAAGAATAGCGACGCCACAGCGTATTCCATTAAGAGGTTTTCCATTCCAATGCCTCCACTACGGACCTCCTCGCTGGCTCCTACTAAACTACCCATCTTTCCTCGGCCATCAACAGTAACTTCGACGATTCGCATCCAGGCGTCAAAACGGCCGTTCTCGCCCTGCTGGTTCTTGACATGGTCCATAGCCTGAAGCACCTTGAGATGGCCCTCTCCTTCCGCCCAGTGGCACAAGAAGGTCATGACTTCACTGACTAACTTCCTCGTGGTCAAGCGTGGAGATATTAGGGAGGTCGCAAGGGAAACGATTACTTGTTGGTGGATTAGGGCATCGTCCGCACCGTATTTGTTGTTCATGAGAGCCTTCAAACACTTTACTATGTCGTACTCCCGATCAAGATCTTTATCACTTGTGTTGCCTGCTGCTGGTGCGGGACCTTGGACCTGCCGTCGATTGAGCTTCGCAAGGACGTTCGTCAATGCGACTTGGCCTTGCGCCTCGACAAAGGATTTGACCCAGCTGATAGGCTGCGTTCTCAAGCTGACACTCAAGCTGCCCAATTGCTTTGCCGTAATCGAATCGTTCATGACCTTTCTCACGTACCATTCCGGGCTTCCTTCTTCATCAGATCTAGCAAGGATTCCCTGATGGCCATCGGTGCCGACAACGGTCTGCCGAGCATTTTGTCTCCTTTTTTGCTCCCCTTGCCATTCGGTCAACCTATCCTGATGTACCAACGTCCATTTCTTTGTAATAGGATATGCCGCCATCTGCCGTTTTGCCTGCTCTGGAAGGTTGTGCCAGCCACGCTTATGCATAAGGTCAACGAACTGCGCTTCCACAATTCTATCATCTGAGGGGCGTGGAAGATTGAAGCCTTCGGGATTGAACGATGTCGTGGAGTTGAAACCTGCGGATTGTTGTGGGTGCCATCCAGAATGGGGGTGATGTGACTGGCGTGATGAAGTTGAAGGTCTCTGGGTATTATCTAGAGGTATTGCCGTCCTTGACGAATTGTCTGACGAGAATATACTGGAACCTCGCGTAGCCGAAGAAACAGAAGATAGTACGCTCATCTGATCAAACGAATTTCGGTGATTGGAGGAGGTATCGTTGGTAGAAGTTGAATTAAATGTACCATGAGAGCCATTGGCTACGCCAGCAGCGTCTCCAAGAGCTGGGTACTGTAGTGGCTTTCTGCTACTCTCGCGCGAAGGTAGTAGTGATGTGAGTGGTTTCAAGGAAGAATGAGAGTGTGAGCTTGGCGGAGGTCTTGGTCCAGTGGGATGTGAAATACCGGAACCATTCGTTGGCGGAGCGTTAGGATCCCAGGCCGGATATTGATGGAAATCTCCTCCGCCTTTGTTGAGATGGTGTGGTAACGGTTCTCTGCGGTGTGGAGATTTGTCATTCTTCGGTAGATATTCCATTGATATGGGAGTCCTGCCATCTGCGGCGCTGTCGTAAGGTATCGAAGAGATCGGTCCACCTGGCATTGACAGACCAAGGCTATCTTCACCATAATTCATATCGAGTGATCCTTCTGACTGCTTCTGCGAATGCCTTGACGATCGTGAACCCGTTGTGCTACTAGAGTTGCTAGGGACCTCTAGCACCGACCCTCCATCATCCTGCCCTCTGTTCTCTGGCTGTCTATCCCTGTATAATTTCCGTCCAAAGAACGACCGTCCTCCGGAAGACTGTCTGCCTTTGCTGTCAACTGGCGGAGTTGTTGACGGCATTTTACCAATTTTATTATTTCTTTATTGTTGACGACCGTCGCAACAGTATACCCGCCAACAGCGCTTGGATAAACCTTACCCCTTCCCTAAGAGATTCGTATGATTATTATGAGGTACTGTCATCACTGATTTATCGACAATGTAGAACGATCCGCACGGAGCGCTTTGGTTGCAGCGATTGGCAGGTGCTGCTTTCGCATCATTGTGTCCTCAAAGAGGTTTAGGTGACTTTCCGGCTAGTGGATGAATCCCACCGGCGGCCTCACTTCCTGACTGTTGCCGTCCGTCGTATAGCTGCGGCTCTCATAACGATGTCTTAGGTTCCATTGTTGGATGAAATTTGTGTATCAGAATCCCCTTGAATAAACCCCCCTGCGGCATCTTTATGTAAGAACGCGCTAGCCATGCTCCTGACCCTGACCGAGGTCGCCGCCGCAAAGGGCCAAGCTCCAAACCACATGTCAGCCCTACAACGTGTCCCATGGCATTGATGAACTCTCGTGGAAGGCACGACCGCTGTCTGTTATGTCTCTTGATAATGACTTGATATACAATGGTCGTCCCAAGTGTAGCTATCAGTCCACCAAATCTTAAAATCGACTCCCAAGCGAGTATCCCGCGCTCACTCCCCGGCTACATCCCTCCTTCCTCATCCACCCCTCCACCACCTTCTGTCCCACCTCCACCTCCCGGCTACGGCGGCGAAACCATGGGCGCTGGAAGCTCCAGTCTTTGGAAGGTGCGACTTATCATTACAATTGTCTGATCCATGATAGTGGTCTAATCCATTGTACAGACTCTGCTTCTCCCTCCATTTTTCGCCCTCCTCATCTACCTCGTCGCAGTCTACGCTCTACGTCCCCTCTACACCCGCCTTCGTGCCCGCGCCCCTCATAATTACTCACTTCTAGAACCCCTCACGCACCGCATCCCTTCTCTGTTCTCGCGACGTAATAGTGTGGCCAGTGGCGAAAGTCTATTGGGAGACGAGGAATTGGAAGAGGGGCTGCAGGAGAATGTGAGCAGAAGGGGATCTCGGGAGGAGCGAAGACTAAGTGTAGAGTTGGAGAGGGGTTTTAGGGATGAGAGCGACGAGGAAGAGGAAGATCCAAGGAGGTTAAGAAGGTCAGCTGGCTGATACGGGCTTGTTGTTTATGAGAAGGCGTTTAGGAGAAACAAAGTGAAGTGGGAGAACAAATTTTCAGATCAAGATCTCCAGGAGCGGTGCAAAATCCAGTTCTTAGAGCGGATATTTGCTACTCTTGAACAGTTCAATATATATATTATATTGTGGATCGCTTTCATATCGATGTGTACATGAGGGTGGCCCAAAGGTCTTGAGACACAGGATTTGGCACCGGAAATATTTCTTGCATTGAAAAGAACAATCCTTGCCATACATCTGCACTCGTAGGCGGTTGTATTGTATGGGTAACCCTTTTAACCAGGAAAAGCATAAAAAGCTCAACAGTTGCAGACTTAGTCACTGTACAGTTGTTCTTAAACCGAGATTATCTACTTTGAGTGGTGAGACTCCCTCCTGCTGAGTCATGATAGATGTTTCCCACCAGATCTGAATCCGCCACTGTACGCGTCTAAGATTACCCATTAATTGGGCGATGAGACATTACGATAGTTGTCTTCGATGTGGACGCATCATATTGAACGCCCAAAGAAAAGAAGGTTACCGGCATTATTCTCCACACTTTTCCCGACGGACATGGACCACTTATAAGCACACATGGCCAGAGAGAAGGATCAGCGCCTCCGTTAGGGACTCTTCGCTGAAATGGAGCGGGAAAAGGGCTTTGGCCACTTGGATGAGGGATGAGCCAACGATATTTGCCTTGTCTAGTGCTCCTGGGCGAGCTGCCATTGCCATTGTTAGAGTCTCTGGATCTGCTTGCTTGGCTGTATGAATGATTTCTCGAGTTAGATACGCTAGGTAACCTTTGAGTAGGTATATCATGCATTATGTCCTGGAAAGCCGCCGCCGAAACCTCGACATGCTACGCTACGTGCGCTATATGACCCAGCATGTGTTCCGAACGAAGCCGAAATCCTAGATTCTGCGGCTTTGATCCTATTCTTCCCGGCTCCAAAAACCGTTACTGGTGAGGATGTTCTCGAATTCCATATCCATGGCGGAAATGCCGTGGTGAAGGCTGTGCTGGGTGCTATTTCCAAAGTCGCTTCCTCTGCTAAGATTCATCACCAAGAAATACGTTATGCTGAACCTGGAGAATTCACTCGCCGGGCTTTCTACAATAACAGACTTGATATGACTCAGATTGAAGCACTGGGGGATACTTTGTCCGCTGAGACTGAACAGCAGCGTCGACTAGCAGTACGAGGAACTACAAGTACACTCGCGGACCAATACGAAAATTGGAGGGAGCAGCTATTGCAAGCCCGAGGCGTGCTAGAAGCTCTCATTGATTTTTCAGAAGACCAGCATTTTGGTGAATCACCAGCTACGATCATGAAACCTATCACCGAGGAGGTGCGATTGCTGAGAACGCAACTGCAAGCAAGTATCAATAACGCATCGCGTGGTGAGCTGCTACGCAGTGGTATTAGCATAGCTCTTGTTGGAGCGCCGAATGCAGGGAAAAGTTCTCTGCTGAACAGGATTGTTGGAAGGGAAGCTGCAATTGTAAGCGGAGAGGAGGGCACGACAAGGGATGTCGTCGATGTTGGTGTAGATATAGGAGGTTTCTTCTGCAGATTTGGAGACCTTGCTGGGCTGCGAAAAGGCCCGGAAACCCTGGGTACGCCCCAAATTGGGGAGATCGAGCGCGAGGGTATGAGAAGAGCCAAAGAGCGGGCGTTCCGTGCTGATGTTGTCATCATCGTTCTGTCGGTTGAACCAAGCCACGCCGACGACAGGAATAACTCATACGACATCTCTATCAATTCCGAAGTGGAAGAGACACTGAGGCAGTGCAATCCTGATACACAGAAATTCATCTGCGTGATCAACAAAGCCGACCTGCTCGAATGTGGCACAGAAAATCAAGGCATCTGCTCGGAAATTGCCCGACATCCAGTATTCGCAACCGTTAATCAAACGTTGGGGCTGCCAGTCTACGCCATATCTTGCAAGGAGGCGCAGGACCATAAGGCCAGCGGACCGGATCCCGGCCGCATCCAGTCACTTTTACGAGGCTTGACGGAGAACTTTAAATCAATGACAGCCGCTGTGTTACCCGAAAATCAGATTGCGCCTGGCGATCCGTCCATGTGGGCAGAGTCTCTTGGTGCGAGTGAGCGCCAACGGATTCTGCTGCAGCAATGCCTCGAACACCTCGAGACCTTCCTTACTGACGTGAGGTCATGCCATGACACCCCGAAAGCTACCCTTGATGAGGAGGAAGATGTTGACGTCGTACTTGCAGCGGAAAGTTTGAGAGCTGCCGCCAATTGTTTGGCCAAGATCACCGGGAGAGGAGAAGCCGGAGACGTTGAGGAAGTTTTGGGAGTAGTTTTTGAAAAGTAAGAATTCATCATTGCCTATGATAAAAGTACATGTGCTGACTTGAGCAAAGATTCTGCGTTGGTAAATGAGTGATATAATAGCCGGTTGTGAGAAATAGCCAAAAACCATCCTCCAAGCAATTTTACCGCTTCAACGCTCGCTTTTAACCAGAAATGCAAGTCTATAGGCGCTGAATATGACATCTTATCGAAACACTATCGAAACACTATCAGAACATGATCATCACACGATGCAAAACTTTTGCTAGCGGATCCAGCCGCCTATACTCTTACAAATCTCCAACTCGAACAACTTCAATCCGTCAAGGGAGGGAAGAGTTATACCCTCCCCTTCCAGCAGGACATATGGTTTGCGGTGCAGCAGGCGAACGACTCGGCAACATTATTCCGTCACCTTCTCTTCGGTGTGGCATCGATATCGATCTGTTGTAGCCTCCTCTCCCAGCAGGCACTGGGCCCTCTGGTGCTGCCGGCGAACGATTCGGCGTACGGTTTGGCGGGGTCAAATTGTATCCCCCTCTTCCCGCAGGCACCGGACTCTGGTTGGGGGAACGACTAGGCGGCGTTGCGTTGTACCCTCCGCGGCCGCCAATACCATCACCAAGATCACGAGGATGGACCCTGGAGGATGTGCTGGTACCGGCGCTGCTGCCGGGTGGAGTATAGACGGGAGTTGTCATATGCTCGTAAGTATTGTACCCCCCTCTGCCCATTGGCACTGGTTGGCCCACCGAAGCAGGGGAACGACTTGGGGATCGATTTGGAGGAGTAGAGGTTGGAGTAGCATTGTATCCTCCTCGGCCAGCAAAGTCCCCCGCAGCAGGAGAAACTGCTCTTGCCATTGCATGGTAACCTCCACTGCCAGCAGAAGAGGAACGATGTTGAGCTGTCAAATGATCTTGGAGAGGTGCGGCGCTGTACCCTTTACTCCCAGCGGGCGGGGAATAACGACCTGGAAAGGCTGCATTGTATCCGCCTCGCCCGGCAAAATCTCCCGTTGGAGCAGGAGAGACGCTCCTGTTGTAGCCTCCGCGTCCGGCAGGGACCGGGTAGCTCGCTGGAGAGGGGCTTCTTGATGGGATTCCCCTGTTTGGCGGAAGAGGGGCTGCTCTCCCGGGCGTCAGGTAGCCTGGGCGGGGCGAGCCATCGCGGGAGGACGGCAGGCTATAAGAGCTGGGAGGAGGTGATGGGCTGTGGTGAGGAGCGCCGTGGGAGCCGATACGACTCATGGTGAGAGGTATGTTGGTGGTTAAGGTTATTGGTCGAGACGGTGGTGACCTGAAGTAGACTTGTTGGCTGGTGTATCGCAGTTGGTTATCGGTTAGATGATATTGAAAGTAGTGTCGATTATCGCTGTTGAAGATGTTGGTTGTAGTTTCTGAGTATTCAAGCTGTTTCACCATCCCAACGGTCCAGTATATATATCCTCAACCACATCCTTTTCAATAATCTAATCTCACCTCACCACACTCAGCCCATCGAGGCTTACACATTAGCTCTGACGCCCTCTTCGCAAAAGTTTCTAGAATCCTTCCCAATGCAAACAATGACTCCTCCAAAACACCACATGAGAAATCTCCAAATGTGTCACGTCCTACTGCACCTCATCTCTCGTTCCTGCATCTGCTTATCCTATCTTGGGTCCATCTCCCGGACCCAGCAACCAGCTTCTCATGCTCGGCTGACGAGAAATATTCCCTGCAAAGCCACGCCCTTCCGCATGGCTCTCATGCCCCTGTATCCCCGAACGAGTCATGTGTGCGACTCTGACCACGCGAACACGACACCATCAGTCCTTTCCCCCCCCCCGGGTAGTACACGTGGTTAGCTGGGGTTCTGACTCCCAGGACCCACAGCTCCGGGCTCCAGCTGAAGGTGCTCAAGACAGTACGATGCGATGAGCGCATTGGCTGCATGACACAGGTTTCATGCAGGTGGGTTTATTTATGAAAAGGGGAGTACGGCGTGGTGATTGGGTTACAGGCATGTGTGAGGTGCGTTTTAGATTGGGGCAGTGCTTCTTGGCTTCCATGATGGTACTTGGGCGGTGGTGGTGTGTCAATTACCTAGTACCTTAAAAGTAGGGCATGCGGTGACTCGGTGAGGCTGAGTTTGGCGTACTGGTGCACGCTGAACCCCATATCACTCCCAGTAACTGTTTCGGGTTAATGTGCACGGAAAACCCAGTATATCCGCTACAAGTACTGTGTAGGGCTGTAGGGTTCTGTGCTGGCGAGGCGAACCGGCCCGCGACCGTTCGGAGAGGGCTATTTTGGGCTCTCGAATCTCCTTTGTTTTGTGTTCCTTTGTTTTTTTCACACCTCATATGGACTGGGTTGCGAGAAGCTTTGCCTGCATTTTTCACTTCGTGTCACTTCGTGTGCTGCGAATCCTCTACATGCAATGAACGTCGATGTATGACCCCTCAGTCCATCTATATCGCAGATAATACGCTGCGGACGCCGTTAGACACGCAACGGCCGTAAGGATGTCGTACTGTGTTGTGGACACCTTGGCATGTACGAGCTACTCCTCGGGCTTCACCGGAGCCTCCATCTGCAGAAGGCAGCAATACGGCGAGCAGCAAGTGGCGAATTAAGGTGAGTGGTAATCGCCGATTACTCATGAGTCATGGCTAAGCAAGAGGGCTTGGCAGGATGTCAAAGATACGTGAGCGGCGCGAATGTTGCACCGCCGTTACATCGGATATGAAGGAAACGGATGCTGCTGCGGAAAATAGAGCTGTCGATGAGTCGAACGAGGTGGCTCGTTGAGGTGGATTTGGCATTGCGGACTACCAATCCATTAGTAACTCTGTGGGCTCGGAAAGATTAGAAACATCGTAGTAAGGCAATCGTGGGCAATTTAAATGCCAGCAGTTCTTAAAAGGGAAAAGAAGCTCTAGGGATTTATCTTTAGAATTGAGGGTATTCGCTCAAAACACGAGAACGATGAGGTGAGTCATTTCGCCGGATTAATCATGCTTTCTCTACAGAATTCCATCAAACCACAAGGTACGGTTGAAGCAGAATGTCTGGCGTAGCCCTCTGAAACAAATTGCTCGAAGGCTTTGATTTTCAGTGTTGATGACCTCTTGCTGGGTACTTTTTGATAAAGTGTGCATTAGGGTTTTGGTTTCTTCGTCCGGCAGTCATGCAAATGTCTTATTGAATTGAAGTAGCACATAGATACCTCACTCCTTGTTGAAGCGTCAATTACAAGGATTTCACTGTGGCCGCCAAAATGGACCTAGCTCTCTTTGACAACGACTACAATCAAGTATCTTTCCTATCTCTCTATAGTCAGCTGTCGTTGCCCCAGATTTGATATGTCTTACGTAGATCTAAATACCAGCCTTGAAATTCTTCTCTTGTTTGAATCTTCTTCAACACTTTTACGAATCCACTATTGCTAGGTCCTTCCATCACTTTCTGGCATCAAGACTGTCAACTCTAAGGGTGTAGATGCGATTGAGAAATATATTTCTCATACAGAAACAGCTTCAAGTTCATCAACATCAACTCCCTTCCAATCCCGGCCATATCATTGTCCATCCTCGCCAACTCGTTCTCGACCATCCAACTATCAAATTCAGAGTTGGTGAAAGCTACATACCCAGAGTCCAAAGATCTTTCTCAGAAGAATTACATTCCGCACGAACAACCAAGACTCGCCCAAATTAGACTATCACCCAAATTCGAGCACACCATACATCCATGCTGCTCCAAAGATCTACAGCGCCCTGTTCAGGACCGGCTTGAACAGGAATAGCAAGACCCTTAGGCAAGAGGAGCACTACCAAAATAGACCGTTCACCCTTATCGAACAATTCAATCTCTTCATCCGAGCAAGTATAGTCCTTCCCGCATAATACTTGTTCCCCAATACATCCTCCAAGCTCTTCCCCCTACCGTAAAAAATCAACACCACCCACCTCGTACCAACTACCCTACCTTCATCAAAAGCCCCAACCAGACACCCACCACCCCCCCGTATCTATCCCATCCGCACACCTTCAAACACCCTCTCCCATCCTCCCATCCTCCCTTCACAAACCCCAACCCCATCCCTCTCCCTTAACCCCGCCAACCTCGAGTCTCCCCTTCCCTTCCCTAAAATCAAAAACCACGCCCCCAATCGAATACACCCGTGCATCTTTTGATATTTTAAACCTTTTCCTTCGTCACTAGCAGTGAGTATGTTATAGTTTAATTAGTGGGCGTGGGTGTGGTATGCTAGCTAGAAAGGTTGGATAGAGGGGGGGTGTTGATGTTGAGAATCGGGGAAGGGGAAAGAGGGTTAGGAGGGCTTGTAGGTACGATTCCATCGTAAGCAATCCGCTTTTCGATATTCAAAAAAAACTTTTTCAAAAATCCACCCTTGGCGCTAAACGGACCCCCCCCCCCCTATTTATCTATCATATATAACAACCACAAAACCCACTCCCTGCCACCCCCCCACCCCCCCAATTCTATTCTCCTCCCCCTCCCACCCTCAGCCCCATCACCCGTCCAACCCTCAAGCTCCCTGCCTGCCTGCCCTCCCTGCCTTCCTTTCCCTCCCTTTCCCTCCCTCCCTTCCTCCCTTTCCCTCACCATTCTCCGTCTTCCCCCCCCCTCCCGTTCGCCCTTCCCACCAAACCCCCCCCTCCTCTCCCTTTCCCTTCGTCCCCACTTCCCCCCTCAAATCCAAACCGCTCAGCGCGCTCTCTCTGTTCGTACTTTCTTTTGAAAGCGCTAGAGTAGCTGAGATATTTTTTAATTACGAGGACCGGAAGAGCGGCTGCGGTTTTGGGGACTGCGGCGGGGGTTAGGCCGGGGCTGGTATTTCTGAGTATTTGGTGGAGGTGGTCGACAGAAGAACTGATCAGCAAAAATATTCCTTCAAAACTCCAAAAACCCATCTACATTTACTCACACATTCATATAACAAACAAATCACAACTCCCTTTCTCCCTCTCTCCCTCCCCCTCTCAAAAAAGTGCTCGGACCCTAGAATATCAGGGCGCTGGGGGGGTGGCCAGTTGCGTCAAGGTGTCAAGATATCTGCAGTAGGTAGGATTGAATACTTGCCTTGGAAAAAAAAAAGGTAATTCGTGACAGCCCAAGGTCGCTGATAAGAAAAATAAAAGAGTTTCAATCTCATTTAAAACTTCTAATTCATCCCCTTCTTCCATCCCTCCTTCATCCCTCCATCCCCTCCTCCCTCCCATTCTCATCCCCGCCCCCCCCTCTTCTCCCACTCTTCTCCCACTCTTCTACCCAACACCCACCCAAATACCACACCAACCCCTCAACCTCAACTTCCTCCCCAAGAACGGAAGAAAACCCAAAAATCAAAAATCAAGACCAGAAATGAAATGCCAGGAACTCATGAAAGTGGAAAGGTTGAGGGACTACATACAGTAGGAAGAACCAAATCCAAATCCAAAAAAAAAAACACACACACATCGAGTTTCACAACTAAACTCCACCAGTCCCTCCCCTTCCTCCCCCTCTCTCTCCCTCCCAAACCCCCCTCCTCCCTCCCAACTCACAACCCACAACCCCCTCCCACAACCCCCGTCCAACCCACAACCTCAGCCCACAACCCCCCCCCCACAACCCCAGTCCAGCCCACAACCTCAGTCCAACCCACAACCTCAGCCAAAAACAACACCAAAAATCACACATACACAAGGTAGATACTTCTTTTGTTTTCCCAAATCTCAACCAAAAAACTGGTCCTCTTCTCTCTTGAAGTCTTTGATGGTTTACGGAGTATTCCGTACATAGTTTATCAAGGTAAGATTAAAGGGCATATATGTAGGGTCGAGGGGCTGGGGACTGGTTTGATTAGTAGATGAAGGGGGGTGGGGTTTCTCAGGAGTCAGGGGAGCGATTGATTAGCTAGCTAGCAGCCTGGCAGAGGCGATTGCCTCGTTAGCAAATGGTGGCAGGATTGATTGATTGATTGGCTACGGTATGGTGAAGTAGAATAGTAGAATTCAAGGGAGAGGTTCCCGCGCGATGTGAATGGGGAAAGGTCTTCTATTCTACTCCACGCAGCCGGACATCACTCACCAAGCCCATACCACACTGCCCATTTAACTTGGACGATGGATTCTAGCGCTACGAAATGTACAGTAGGATTATTAAGTGCGCACACAGCTTATGCTCCTCGCCCCTCCATTATCCCCATGCCCCTGGGTCAACTAAAACCCCCTAGGGTATAAACGTGATTGCGTGAAGAAAGCGTAAGCGACATAACAGAAGGGGTAAGGGTATCAACAATCTAAACCAGCATCCTCGCCATGGCGCATATAAACTGTGTCAAACCGGTGATACTTTTATCCAGGCGCCTTGGTGGGACATATTTAAGAGCACTCGATGGCTTCCTACAACAGAGCAAGAGCGGCAGCACCAGCAGCACCAAGGAAACCGGCGGCGGCAACGAGGCTGGGAGCTGCGGCTTTGGAGCTAGAAGCAGGAGCAGCTCCTCCACCGCTTGTGCTGCTAGGAGCCTTGGAGCTCGATCCGGTGCTGGATCCAGTGGCACTGGTTGACAAAGACTAAATGTAGTATTAGCTCAGCTCGGCACGGATTGCATTGAAAAGGAGTAGAGCGTACAGTAGAGGTGATAGTGGCACCAGTGCTGTCAGTTGTGGTGACGGGAACCGGAGTGGTGCCATTGGAAGTACCGTTCCCGCCAGCCGTACCGTTCATACCACCCGCACCGCCAGCAACGGTCGAGTTGCTGCCTCCAGCACCAGTGGTTGAGTTACTAGCACCAGTTTGGAGAGCCCCAGCAGCCCCAGCGTCGGTAACCGTCGAGGTTGAGTTGGCGCTGGATGCACCAGCTCCGCCAGTTGCAACGATAACGGTGGCTGTGCCGGCGGATGAGGTTGCAGTGACAGTTGTGGCCGAAGTAGAGCTAGATGATAGCGCGTCTAGAAAACGATGTCAGCAATTCCAAAACAGCTGCGGAGACTTTCATGGACCTACTCTTGCAGTAGTTGGTGCCGTAGGTAAAGATGGTGTTGGTGTCGGTGCCCGAAGGGCAAGACTCAACGGTGCAGTCGTGAATACCGCTCATAAAGGCCGGCTTGGTGCAGAGGCAAACGACATCAGCCGCGCCATTTGGGCAGCCAAGGCTGGGGGCCAAGGCCAGCATGTTCCTGATGCATGTTTGCTACATGGCCGTCAGCAAATCGTTAGGTCGATTGAGGTCGTCAGCAAGTGATTCCTTACGCCGCAAGGAGGAAGACTACTCAGGTCAGACGCAGTCTGCGCCACAGTTACACCGGCGAAGAGCGCGGCAGCGATCACGAAGGACTTCATACTGGCGAGGTTGTGATGTTGATTTGAGATACTTGGTGATAAGTAGTCAATGAAGACAATTGATGCTGGAGTAATTGAACGCGTGGATGTCGAGGAAATGAGAAGGTATGGAAGTTGAGGTTGTAGGAGGATAAAGAAATGGAAGCAATCACAACAATATTTGGCGCTATAAGCTAGGGTAATCTTGTTTGGGTTTGATTCCACTAAGTTGGCGGTGGAAGTGAAGGAATCGCCTCCCGACCCTTTGTTCCTGCCAATGGAAAAGCCGCATTGCGTATATTACAGGAAATTACTACGTAGTACAATGCGCCAATCTTGAACGACTGTAAAGGGTGGAAATCAATGGACGTCAAGCGAAAAGTAAGCAATGCAGGTTTTTGGTGTACTATTCGATCATACCTTACCTTACCTTCGCAACTAGGGTACGAATAAAACCGCTTTTTCTACAAAAAGCGTGTTTAAAACCTCTTAGCGGCTTTTTACTACGCTTTATATTATATAAGCATACAAGGGCCATTCATTGGAGGATTACCTCGCTGTCCCCACCTCGCTGTCACCTTCAGCTGCTTCAGCTACCGGCATTTTGACATCCCCCATAGCTCAATGCCTCCGCAACGAGGTGATAGGCCAGCCAATCAGACTGTTGCTAACAACTATCAGCAGATAATCGTATCAGGAAGACGAAATGCCGTGCAATATCTACACTGTCACCGGCAAATGATCAAAGAAGCTTCTCGTCAGCAGAGTCATCTGAATCAGTGCAATTCATATCAGACGAGAGTCATCAATCGATTCCGGGAGCTGAAGAAGAGACTTCGCTATACACAGAGCGTTGAAGTCGATGAGAAGAAGCTATGTGAAATGGAGGATAGACTATTGCAGTAGGAAATTGCTATGACCAGGCTAAGTCCTTCGAGCGAGACTACTCTCAACGAGTATTTGGATAGCATCATCGACGGGCCAGGTGCTTTTGGAGCTTCCTTTACATAAGGGGTCAACCTGCAGGCTAATTAATCCTCTATTAATTTGCTACTATAAATATAAACCACCCCTGTGTTTAAAACCTCCTAACACGTTTTGAGCTAGCCTAAAGAAGGTAGTCAAAAAACATGTTTTAAACACATTCGCACCCTATTCGCAACGGGTTAAGCGTATATTGGCTACAGGCATTCACAACCGGTCTAGATGCGCTGTGCCTGGATTCGGCTCCACAGGGATTCCTTCCTTCCTTCAGCTACCATGGATACGGACTGAAAATCTGATCTGATCAAATGATGGATGATCGTGCAGGTGCTTTCTACGCGATGGAAGACTTTGGAATCATCGACTTCTTGTCGGCGCAAAAGTGCTCGTTTCTCCACGTCCCAAAGGTATGCGATGAAACCTCAACCCCGCAATCATGTGTTCTACGGCGGCAAGGTTGAAGGTAATAAACAATGCTGTACGGAGTACGGAGTACTCCGTACAGGAAATTGAAGGAGGATACCTACCCTTGATCACCTGATTGCGCCTGTGCCTGTGCCTGTGCCTGTGCCAAGAATAATCTTTGATTGGGCGATCAGCCGGCGAGATGAAACGTTTCTTTGTTTGGACCACGGTTAAGGTAGGTAGGTATTTTAAAGTATGCCGTCATGGCTGACGGTTGCTGTACTCACCACTATTCTAGCTTTGATGCGAGACTGACTCCCAAAGTGTGATGCTATGATGATGCCATGATGCGAGTTCGATCTATTTCTGCTCTAACAAGAAGCACAATTGATGTCATCTGGATCTAATATTACCTCGCTGGATGACTATTGCATCGCCACGGTCATCCTCGGTTAGGGATGTCGCTGCCTTACGGCTATCCTCGGTTTTGGTGAGGAAAAGGGTCGGAAGGTTTCACTGAAGCGATGCGAGGGCAACACAGAAGCTGCGGTTGGGCGGCAAGAATAACCGTAGCGATTGTCTAAAGATCGTTTTCTGGTACTCGGTACGATGTTCTTTCCTTTGCGCTTGCATCGGACTTGTCGGAGTCGTTGTGGAAACCCAGAGGAAATGACGGAGTACTACGTAGATACTTTCGCCCTGTTGCGTACCTGCAGCATGCATATGTCTAGGTCATTCCAGTTTTCGTACCTTTGTAATGCGCATCTGTATGCCGATTGGTTGAGTATTGTAAGTACTCTAAAGCACATTAGTAGTCCCAAAATAAAGAATGGCAGTGTCTTACAATCGTCAGTGAAGACCAGCAAATACACTGAGCTTGAAAACGGGAATCCCACGTAGCCGTCCTGCTTTTCTTGTATCATGTGCGACCAACCCCATTCTTCAGCTTCAGTGGTACACAGAGCGAGTCCAGTCAAGGTCTTCATTGAAACCATTGGAAAATCCAGCTCTGGCATTGTATATCATCGCACAGTGAGATCTCGTCACACGAATTCATGCTTCGGCAACTGGGAACATGAAACTCGGAAAAAAGAAAGCCTTGTAAGACGTACATTATTCTCAAAGCCAAATCCCACTGCATGTCATCTAAGATGGAGCATCGTCGCATGCCCATAGCGACGAGCATGCTCAGGACTTTTTCGATCCTTTCTCTATCAAATGCCGCCAACGTCCTTCTCTTCTCCAGCCCCACTCCCAAGGCCATATATAGTACGCCAAAGAGGCAATCCTGTCATACGTCATCTTCCCCCCCCCCAAACCAGCACTGACACAGTCTTATTAGCACCCCCAATACCTCAGCAGACCCATGGAGACACTGCAATAACAGGACTTCCTGCCCTTTGCTTCCTCCTGTCTGCGCTCCTCAAGAAGAAAGGCTTTCAAGTAATGAAACAGACCTGCCACGAGAGGTACTTTGGCTCCTTGAAATAATAATTAGAGTGGAGAATCGTAAGAAGCTTGAGGGGCTCTTTTCAGTCAGATAAGCACTATCAACGCAAAGGAACTTCCAATAATGCTTCAAATGGCCCCAATATATACTAGGTTCGTTGGCTGCCCGAGCAAGTCTGTTACCAATGGAAAGCAACGCAGTTTTCAGCTATTGCTGACTCAGAACTTATTGGTTATTGCGATCGTATAATAGGTTAATTACTAATTAATTTGACTAACTAAATAATAGCTATTTACACAATTTAATATATGCGCTGGGAAAGTCAATGGGAAAGTCAACGGGGAAGTTAATGAAGAAGTTAATGGGTAAACTAATGAGGTAGGGAGTCATGAAGGAAGCCATGAAAGGAACCATGAAGGCTGTTCGATAGGAAGCCATGTAGGATGTTCGGTAGAGAGTCATGTAGAATGTTCGATAGAGAGTCATGTAGAATGTTCGATAGAGAGCCATGTAGAATGTTCGATAGAGAGTCACGTAGAATGTACGATAGAGCTCATATTTGATGCTCGATAGGGATCAAATTTGATCCTTGATTGCGAAGCAATTCGAAGCTTGATAGAGAGTCATGTAGAGAGTCATGTAGAAAGCCATGTAGAAAGTCATGTAGAAATCATGAAGGCTGTTCGATAGAGTCATATTTGATGCTCGATAGGGAACAAATTTGATCCTTGAATGGTGAGTAGAATGGTGAGTAGAGTGATGAATAGGGTGATGAGTAGAGTGGTGAGTAGGATGGTCAGTAGGATGGTCAGTAGAATGGTCAGTCGGAAGGTCGATAGAAAGATCAGTAGATAGCTCGGTAGAAAGCTCGGTCGAAAGATCAGTAGAAAGGTCAGCAGAAAGGTCAGTAGAAAGATCAGTAGATAGCTAAGTAGAAAGCTCAGTAGAAAGCTCAGTAGAAAGCTCAGTCGATAGCTCAGTCGATAGCTCAAGTAGAAAGCTCAGTTTGATAGAGAGTTTGATAGAGCGTTTGGTAGAGAGTTCGGTAGAAAATTTGGTAGGAAGTTCGATAGAGCGTTTGGTTGAGAGTCTGATAGGGAATTTGGTAGAGAGTTTGGTAGAGCGTTTGGTAGGGAATTTGGTAGAGCGTTTGATAGGGAGTTTGGTAGAGCGTTTGGTAGGGAATTTGAGTGGGCGAGTAGGTAGCGAGTAGGTGAGCGAGTAGATGGTGAGCATGTAGGGTGGCGAGTAGGGTGATGAGTAGAGTGACGAGTAGAATGACGAGTAGAATGACGAGTAGAATGGCGAGTAGGGTGGTCAGTAGAGTGATCAGTCGGAAGGTCGGTCGGAAGGTCGGTCGGAAGGTCAGTAGAAAGGTCAGTAGAAAGATCAGTAGAAAGGTCAGTCGATAGCTCAGTAGAAAGCTCAGTTTGATAGAGAGTTTGATAGCGCGTTTGATAGAGAGTTCGGTAGAGAATTTGGTAGAAAGTTCGATAGAGCGTTTGGTTGAAAGTCTGATAGGGAATTTGGTAGGAAGTTTGGTAGGGAATTTGGTAGAGCGTTTGGTAGGGAATTTGGTAGGGCGTTTGATAGGGAATTTGATAGAGCGTTTGGTAGAGAGTTTGGTAGAACGTTTGGTAGAGCGTTTGATAGAGCGTTTGATAGAGCGTTTGGTGGGGAATTTGGTAGAGCGTTTGGTAGGGAATTTGGTAGGGCGTTTGATAGAGCGTTTGATAGGGCGTTTGGTAGAGCGTTTGATAGGGCGTTTGATAGGGAGTTTGGTAGAGCGTTTGGTAGGGAGTTTGATAGGGCGTTTGGTAGGGAGTTTGATAGAGCGTTTGGTAGAGAGATTGGTAGGGCGAGTAGGTGAGCGAGTAGATGAACGAGTAGGTGAGCGAGTAGGTGAGCGAGTAGATGAGCGAGTAGGTCAGCGAGTAGGTGGGCGAGTAGGTGAGCGAGTAGATGAGCGAGTAGGTGAGCGAGTAGATGAACGAGTAGGTGAGCGAGTAGGTGAGCCGGTAGATGAGCGAGTAGGTGAGCGAGTAGGTGAGCGAGTAGATGGGCGAGTAGGTCAGCGAGTAGGTGGGCGAGTAGGTGAGCGAGTAGATGAACGAGTAGATGAACGAGGTGAGCGAGTAGGTGAGCCGAACTTCATTGAAAATCGATCTCTAACTGTAATAGGTTTAGCTTCCGTGATCTCTAACTGTAACGGGTTTAGCTTCAAGGTAGCTTCCGTGACCTTGGAAAAAGAGCCAACCGTTTTACAAAGAATCGAAATAAGGTTTCCGAACGCTAGTGATGTGGCGTCAAAATCAGTCGGTAGAAGCAACTGCGTTGCTAATTATCAAACTACCCTCTTCCTCACTCACTACAACCCCACTCCCCCCTCTTCCCGCCCTTCTACCCCAAACATTCCGATACTACCTATCCCCACTCCGAAACATCACCAAACCTATCGTATACAAACACTTTTTCCCAACCCCACCAAATAAGAAAGGAGAGGCAAAGGCGCAACGAATCCTAAACAGAGACTCTTTGGGTACGGAAATATCTTCTCAAATATTCTAGACTCTGTAGTCTATGTTTTCTAGTCTCTCCACCGTGAGTTAAGATGCTTTCGAACGTGTCCTTCATATTGTGGGAAAAGAAGATACTACTACTACTAAGTACAAGTAAGGGGGTGTCGAAAAGTTGGCAGTAGAGTACAGTGCAAGCTTATGTAAACGTATGGTATGCCCGGGGGGGGCAAACGGGCGGGTTAAGTGGCGGGATTTTGACAGATATAAAGTTCGATAGGTATTTCTCTGTTAATTCGTAGATACGGGTTGTGCGTGGGTTTGAGGGCTTGGTCGTAGCGTTTTTTTTTTTTGGGAAACACGGGGAGGACGTTTGGATTTTTGGGGTATTCGTGGAAAAGGTTGTCGGTTGAATCCAAGTCCTTGGCTAGAGTGATTTTTGGGTGACGGCGATAAAGACACTCGAACTTTTCAATATCTTCTGTGAAGGATTGGGGAACTGGTTGCTAAATCTTTGAAGCCTGGGGGGAAGATCTACATAGGAATGTCTGCGTCGTGGCCGCTATTCGCTACCTTACTCCTGCGCCAGACAAAACGATCAGCACTAGCCTCAACCCGCCCATAACAAACCTTCTTCCCGATCCACTCCCTTGCGACTACACCAACCTCCTGATCGAAAGTGCTATCCTCACCGATGCAAATCTTGTATGCAGTCTTCGCACACGTTTCTGCCATGCCCACGAGCTCGGGTGCGACGATCGCGTAGGCAGTCCACAAGATCAACCACACCTCGAGGACTGAGTCGACCATCAGGCCCCATCGCTGCACGTGGAAGGGAAGGCATGTCGTGGTGGGAGCTCCTGATACTGGGATGTCGGTGAGAAGGAAGCCTAGGCAAATGAGGAATTTGCGGGCGGAGGAGATGACTTCAGCTGCTTGGTTTCTTGCGGCGTAAAGTTTTAGGAGCACGAGGTATGGCTGCTCTAAGGTTAGGCGGAGCACTTCTGTGGCGGGCTTGTTATATGTTCTCTCCAGCGCGGTTAGGGCTCTCTCCGCTTTTGCTATGTTGGGCCCGCTGGGCGCTGAATATGCCGCATTAAAGTCTCCAACTAGGTTGTCCCTCATTGTTAGTTTTCGTTTTAAGGTCTTCTTGTCATCGGCACATATGGCACATTTGCATTTGAATCCCCAGTGCTGTAAATTCTCTTGGCGTTTCTTGTATCCTGTGGTCTCGGGTTGTTTGTACCAAAAGGTTAACTCTTCGCCTGCGGGAATGTCGCGAGTGGCACGAACGATTTGCATATCGCCAATAAAGCTGCGCCGAACGTTGCTGTAGCAGCTGTGGTTGATATAGGAGGCGTTGAGCCAGATGCCAGAGGATACGTGCCTCTTGCTTGAACCTTCGTTATCCTTCTGCAGCTGATCGTACTGGTCTTTGAGGGATGTCAGAGGGTAGCCAAAGCTATTGAGAGCGACGATCCGTGCAATCAGAAAGCTATGACACGAGCATCATTAGTAGGTCTTGCACGTCATTTCTTTGACGATAGGAGATACACACGTATCAATAATGGATTTTCCATCGACTTCGTTTGTCCCCATTGGTTCATAAGATCCGTGGTGCAGGGATAAGAATTCTGGCATTTGCGAAGGGTTCTGTTCTAGTTTCTGCACAATTGTGCTGATCAGGTGGGCTTCTGTGCCAGCTATCATCCGGTCCGTGTTTGCGTCCATGAGAATACCATATGTGAATGAAATTTTCCAATTTGTGAAGGCGTAGGAGTGTGCAAAGGCTTTTTCACATAGAAGAAGCTCCCCCACCTCAACCGGTTTGGTGGTGAATAGTCCTCTACCCATGCCTTTTGTAGATTTGATCTCCACAGAACCGAGGTATGTCGCGTTGTCGAGAAACAATGGCAGCATTTTTGTCGCTTCATACATGATCTTCCATTCGTATTCGCCGCAGCTCTGCTCTCTTAACCTAGCTTGAGCTCGAGCAAATTCTTTCTTAGCGCTTTCGTTGGCTGGATACTTTTGCAAAAGGAGCTTGAGGTATGCGTGACAATCTTGAAATTTCCCCAGTCCGTAGTAAGCTAACGCTGCCCTGAAAAGACCCTTTTCAGACACTTCACTAGGTGGAAAACATGTAAAATCCAGCAAAGCTTCGTCGTACCTCTGGAGCTTCAGGTATGCTAAGGATCGATTTGTTTTGATGATTTGGATTTCCTCGGCAGCAGGAGGGCATCGGAGAGCTTTGGTATATCTATTTCAATATTAGCACGTTATGAGGTTACGGCAAGCTTGCAAAAACTACTTCTCGACTGTGCCATGATATTGTCCCGATGTAAAGTCAGCATCCCCTTCCATCTTCCAGTCATTTGCGGTCTTGTCCAGCTCTGTGAATTGCAGGCACCAGCATTTTGGTAGTCGTTCGTCAAATTCTGAAAGCCATATCAGGTCGCTAACGTGATCGACCCGTAGAGTATAAATTCCCGTGTTCGCGATCTTGAAGTACGGCTCTTTGACAATGCAGACACTCCTCGTCCTAGCAATGTCGAATGCAAATGGAAGATTCTCGTATTCTTGGTGATAGAGTTGCAACAATACCACATCCTTTGTTTCATCCTCCACTACCGTCACAAGGTCGATCTTCTTGAACGGACGTGTGACTACCCGAAGCATGATATATAGGCCCCGATGATGTGTTTCCAGCCGCAGGTCTTTGATAAGCACTTTCTTCAGGCCCCCTAATGGTGCAATAGATGGCGCATACTGTGGTAGGAGAAACAGTGAGCCAGGAAATGAGTTGTGCGTCTCAACACCAGACTTGATTCTTGCTTCTTGCTCCTTAATCAGCTTGGCACGAGATGCTCTATCCCTTGGGATTAGGCCTTCGCTTTTGCGATCCACTCGAAGGCCAAGTTTCTGCATCTCTAGCTTCTCGACAAAGTATTTGTCGTTCGATACGTCTTGTAGATCCATGGTGGGTTTACTCTATCTCGTAGCAAATCAAACGTCAATCCAACAAACCCCTGCTGTGTATTACAACATGATGGAAGGGCCTGAGAGATAAATGGGTAGAAAGTAGAAAGAGCGTTAAATGTGTAGGAGGGATAAGAAAGTGAAAGCAATTAAATATAATGTAATCGAGCGCTTGAACTTTTCCGGGGCATTCCGCTAGAAGCATAACGAGTGGTCTTGTTAACACTTTGAAAAATCTGCACTGAGAGCGGACGTCTGTTGGAAAAGAATACTGGGACATGAAGCTGATCGCTATGAGAGATTGTAGAGAAATGCAACTGTTCTGACGATTCGTTCTACATGAACCGACAGATTCTGTAGCCATTGTGTGCTGGTATTGATATGTGTATAAAGCTCTTGCACAACATAGTCACTGCACGGTATGTCTGGACGAGGTAGGACCTGCTTGTCATTGCTAAGGTAGGTAATATACAGCTTAACGCAGTTCTTTAAATGGCCCTCGCGCCAAATGCGTCTATTTTGCCCTGGCGTTTAACAGTCAAGCGATAAGATTAAGAAAAAAGCTTGTCGGGCTTGGTCTGACATTGACAAACGATCTTTCACACCTCACACTCTACTAGTATCGATGAGACCCTGCTGTAACATACAAGCAATATGGCGTCGGATGAAATCGTGTGGCAGGTTATCAATCAGCAATTCTGCTCATTCAAGCTCAAGTAGGGCCAATACCCCAAGGCCCAGGAGCTTTCACTGACCTGCAACAATTCAGGACTCCAAAACAACAGAATTTCTGCCGTAACGAACACAACGTCACCGGTCTCTGTAACCGTCAATCATGCCCCCTCGCCAACTCTCGCTATGCCACCATCCGCTCCAATCCCGAAACCGGGATCCTCTACCTCTACATGAAAACTATCGAGCGAGCACATATGCCCTCGAAATTGTGGGAGCGTATCAAATTATCACAGAACTACGCTAAAGCCCTTCAACAAATCGATGAGCGATTGATTTACTGGCCGAAGTTCCTCATTCACAAGTGTAAACAAAGGCTTACGAGGCTTACGCAAGTCGCCATTAGGACGAGGAGACTAGCGAGGGAAGAAGAAAGATTAGGAGAGAAGCTAGTACCCAAATTGGCACCGAAGGTTAGAAGAAGGGAGGACACAAGGGAGAGAAAGGCCGAGGCCGCGGCCAAGGTTGAACGCGCAATAGAACGGGAGTTGATAGAGCGATTGAGGAGTGGTGCTTATGGGGACAGACCATTGAACGTGGAAGAAGGAGTTTGGAAGAAGGTACTGAAGGGGCTGGAGAGGGGAGGAGAGGGCCAGAGGGACGAAGATCTCGACGAGGGAATCGAAGATGAAGAAGAGGTAGTGGAAGAATTCGAGATGGAAGAGGAACGATCCGGAAATGTTGAATATGTCAGTGATGTGGAAGGTGACGAAGATGATGATATGGGGGACCTGGAGGAGTGGTTAGGGGGGATTAGTGCAGAGGAGGCAGGGACAGACGATGGAGAAGAGGACGACAGCGATGTTAGTGATGGGGAGAGTGATGGCGACGTGTCTGCGCCAAGAATAGTTGCTGCTGGTGCGAAGAGGAAGCGTGGAAGTGCCTCAACTCCGAATCTCAAGACAAAAGGACCCCGGATGGAGATTGAGTATGAGAACCAGACGGAGCCGCCCTTACGAGAGGTCGTACTTGCATCTTGAGGTAGTATCCGCCTCTTCGTGCTATCTGTTCCGAGGCATTCCTATATACGCATGTTGAGCTGAGCTTTGTACGGCTTCAATAAGAATCACGAGAAGTGAACATTAACGATTATGACTGTATCACAGGCGACACTAGTTCTTTCCAGCCATCATCATTTCCAAAATCCATGTCACGAGACAGATAATGGGGCTGTGATCTCACGGTCTTGATTTATTAAGACGGAGACTATCGTGGGTGTATCATAGATGGGGGATACGGAGCTTACACACCTCTTAGATTTAGACGGCATTCGTGGCATTCTGATCATACCTTACCCTCCAATATTGCCCTCATCCCATTCCAGATAGCAGCGCCCTTGAGTTCACTGTAGACGCTAAGCCTATTTAAATTTTCTATCATAGCCCTACAGGTTCGATAGCTACCTTTATAATTCACATTCATTTTTTCTCTTTCGAAACTTTGAATTTGTTTACCCTACTCGTCCAATCCATAACTATCTAGGACAACGGCGGGTACAGTGACCGTCAACTATGGACCTGGTAGCAGGGGTTCGGAAAGAGGGTAGCCGGTATGGTGCAGCGCGTATTCGTGTCTGAATGTTCTTTTAACATGTACGCAGCGGTGGCCGAGATTCTTTCAGATGGGAAGATGTCAAAGATGACCAGCACCGAGAGAACTACCTAGGGCATTCTCTAATGGCCCGTAAGCACTCATCAAATAAGCTTGAAGTCTGCAAGCGAGATTGTAAAGCTAATCCTTCCTCCTATTCACAGCTGTTGGCCGCTGGCAGAAGAACAAAGATCTGTCGTGGTATGCCAAAGGAGACGATTCACAAGCCGCCACTGATGCAGCAAACGCCCGCGCCGAAGAAATACGAAGAATCAAAGAGGCGGAGCAGGATGCGCTCAGCGCAGCACTGGGGTTTCCGGTCGAGCCACGTATAAGGAACACCGAAGTCGCTGGGCCTAAAGAAGTCGAGAAGGCTATAAAGGAAGCGGGGGACGTTGAACAAGAAGGGGGTCGCGGTGTAGGCTTTGGTGGATTTGTTGGTAATCTACCACTAGCTGGACAGGATGAGGTACGGGATACAATGATAGGTCACATAGGTAATAAGGGAGGCCTTGAAGGAGGTGATATGAAAGTGAACAAACTGGAAAAGAGAAGAAAAAGAAGTAGGAGTCGTGACAGAGAAAGGGGGCATAAGAGACGTAGCAGGAGCCGGGATAAGGGCAGACGTTACCGACACCGACACAATGAGAGGGACGAGGTTAGGAGTCATCGGCGACATAGATCAAGGTCTAGAGACAGACATTTGCAAGACAGGTCACAATCAAGAAGCCGTGAGAGGCGAAGGGATGATGATCGATATCCAAGGCCGCGTACAGAAAGGAGCCATTCACCTATCGGTAGGCGAAGACGAAGTAGAGAACATCACCATGAGAGGAAAAGATGGGAGATATCTTGACCGTGTCGTCAGTCTGATAGCGTCTGCCTAGAAAAGAAACGCTTGGTGATTGAGACGTCAAAGCCGTTGCAGGTCTGCAACCCAGGACAGCTCAGGTGTACAAGGGGGCTAAGTTTTTTGCTTCTACTATGTTCTGAATAAGAGAAACCAATGGACATATGCAGTCAAGGAAAATATTCAGCACTGTTATCCAGCTTCTCGACCTAATATCGAGACTCGACGACAGAGCACAGACTGAAGCTATCTTCTGATCGTTCCATGTAGTCATAAAGCAGCAACACACTGCTACGTAAGCTGCGAGCAAATCCGGGAGACGCAACGATAATTCCGACTGCACCAGAGACGAACTTTGGCCCAATCAGCGCAGCTTGTCCCATCAATTCACTATGATACTGGGTCTGCTGAGAGATATTTCTCGCATGGCCCAAAAAGATAATCCAGACCTTATTGGAACCCCGGGGCGGACTAAGTGTAAGGTATTACAAGGTTTTGTGGGTTCGACGAAGGCAGAGCAAGATGCAGGGTCATTGACGCACATGTAGTATCTCTAGATGCTCAGCTTCCTGGGGCTTGAAGCTGGCGTAGACACATAATCGATGAATTGAATTTCACTAGCAGAAGATGATTTGGACTTGACAGTATATGGTTTTTAGGGAATAGGCCCATAAAGTTCGAGCTTGCTGATATGTACGGAATAGTCCCAGACACATCATGCCGTTACAGACGTTCAGACTTCTGGTCCATGCTAGTTGGACGTGACGCTCAATGGATCCCCATCTTTGTAACCCCTAGCCTCGATTCTCAATCCAGTAGCGCCGTTGTGCCAGTTGAGTATGCTTGCTATGTACAATTGACCATTTATGATAATACCAAGACATTCTGCCCTAAATCACTGTTAGCCTCGTTGATCTGCTAATGTAAATACGTTAAGGCTCCCTACTGATGTTAACTGACTCGTTTCAGTAGCCTACTGCAAATGTAGCAGGTAGGGCCAGAAAGAGCATTTACTCTGGACTTTGATATCTTTCCGTTGTGTTCACCTGCTATTAACTAAACGAGACATGAGGTATATGGAGCGTTCTAGTTTCCGTTGGGATTGGAACGGTGTTTGTCCTTGTCTGTAAGCATAAGTTCCTGAGGTAAACACCCTGCAGTATTCCCAATTCACGAGAGAGGAAGAGCCTGTATGGGAGCAGAGGCCTGATCTTGTTGCTGGTTGCAGTTCCCACAATGATGCTCCCCTGGTTTCCGTATGATATTAAGTGTATGCTGAGGCCCCGGACCAAATTGTAAATTTTCCGAGTACGGAACGGGCCCATCCTCAAGCATATAAGAAATTCCCTGGTTGGAGACCGAGTTTGGTGAAACGTCTGCCATGTCAGGAGCCGCATATGTCTTGCTGCAAGCTTTGCACTTCCGATATCCCCTCTTCTGCATTGTCCGCTGAATGGTTCGCCATGAAACATTTGGAACCTCAGCTTCAACTGCAAGCCCTTTCCAAGTCATAGCTCTTCCCTCAATGCCCCAGGCCTGCAGTATTTCATCCATGCGGTTTACGGATTCTTTGGATAGCTTGGTAGGACGACCTCGAGTTTCTGGGTCGCCTGGCTTGCGTTTACGACGATCTCGATTGCCGAGCATTTCGTAACCTCGAGTACGTGCTACACCGAAGTGTTCGAAGACGTCTTGTTTAGTATGATATATGCCTTTGGCTCGCAAGTATTCGATGGTTCCTTGGACCTTGAACTTCATGTTATTCACTGTCTCCTCTGTCTGGTGAGGCTTCTTTAGCTTCGGCTTTTGCTGCTTAAGGGCTTTGAGCTCTGTGCTATGGTTCCCATTAGGCTTGCTTTCATGATCCACTACTATCTCCGCATTTGACTCAGCAATGGGTTCTTGATGTAGCCCTGGATACGATTGGAGATCAGGCTCCCGCTGTGACTGTTCCAAGCTGGGGGTCTGAGCTACTTCCATTTCGGATGGCAATTTAGGTTGCTAATGCTGGACGCTGTGATGTGTAGACAGTAAACATGATTGGATTGTGTCGCGTGAGGATTCGGAGGACCATGCTAGTCTCTAATTAGTTAGAAGAGGTTGCGAGTAACGACATTCTTCCTGGACAGACGCGGTTTGAGGCCGATGACGCATCGATACCTCGCGATACCATTGAGCCCGTTAGGCACGTCTGCTATCCTCCGCCGTTGCGGTTTTTACAATCGAGCCGCCTCCACAAGCTCTGTTCCACGCCTCGACATCCAGTCCATCGAGGCGAAATGGCATCAACAGTGGGTAAAGACTACAGAGGGCGATATTGGGACCAAGGAGGGGGCACCTCGCTCATATGTACTTCCTATGTTTCCGTACCCTTCGGGCACTCTGCATATAGGTCACCTTAGAGTCTACACAATCTCCGATGTTCTCGCCCGGTTCAAACGCATGCAAGGTCACAATGTTCTGCATCCCATGGGATGGGATGCATTTGGTCTACCAGCTGAAAACGCAGCGATCGAACGAGGAGTGGATCCAGCAGAATGGACAAAACTAAACATTGGAAACATGAAGAGTCAATTGCAAGCTATGGGTGGAAGCTTTGATTGGAGTAGAGTACGTATCTCTTGATTTGTCCAATCAGTTTTGGGCCACAGTGACCACTTCACAAAGTTGACAAACTAAACTGTTGTCGTTCACCTAGGAATTCATGACCTGTGACCCGGGATTCTACAAGCACACCCAGCGTCTCTTCTTGATGTTGCATCAACGTGGGTTTGCCTACCAGGCTGAAGCTCTTGTCAACTACGACCCAATAGACAAGACTGTGCTTGCAAATGAGCAGGTGAGCCGACGCTGTGAACGATAATAAAGTTCACAATAACAGATAATAGGTTGACGCAAAGGGCTGCTCTTGGAGATCTGGCGCAAAAGTAGAAAAGAGAAATCTTAGGCAATGGTTCCTTCGAATCACCAGTTTCAAAGAAGCTTTGTATAACGACTTGGATGTTCTTGCACGAGATAGTCGATGGCCTGAGAGGGTACTATCGATGCAGCGAAACTGGCTGGGTAAATCCAGGGGAGCGAAAATCAAATTCTTAGTGGAATTAAAATCCTTTCAAAGAGAGAAAGAGGGAAATATGATAACAATAAAAAAAGAAAGACCAGTCGAGGTCTTTACCACAAGGCCTGATACTTTACACGGGGTACAGTATATTGCGCTATCGATATCTCATCCTATTGTCGAAGAATTGGCGGTCGACAATCCGAATCTTCGGGAGTTCATAAGATCTGTGCCTTCACTCCGGGACGGCTCTAAATCCGGGTATCTCTTGCCCAATGTTTCAGGCCGGAACCCGTTATCAGCGCTCGAAAATAGTCCTAAGTACTCCGAATGGCCTCTACCCGTTTATGTCGCACCATACGTGTTGGAGAGCTACGGAGAGGGAGCGGTCATGGGTGTTCCGGGACATGACTCCCGTGACTTCGTCTTTTGGATCAAGCACAATGACAATGAGCCAATCCGCCGGGTCATTGCTCCTCCTGACAGCAGCGCGGGCGAAACAATTACCGGTAACGAGGTTCTTACCGAAGCCTATGAACAACCTGGCATTCTTACACCGTTGTGCGGTAGTATGGCTGGCTTGAAATCTGCGGAGGCTTCAACAAAGATCGTCGATGATCTAGCGGACGCCGGTGGTTTCGCTCAAAATGCTGAGACTTGGAGACTACGAGACTGGTTGATTAGTCGTCAGAGATACTGGGGTGCTCCAATTCCAATCATTCATTGTCAAGAATGTGGTGCTGTACCTGTGCCTTCAGAAGAGCTGCCTGTTGAATTACCCAGACTTCCCGAAAGTTGGTTCAGAGGCAAGAGAGGGAATCCGCTTGAGATTGCAGAAGATTGGGTCTATACGACATGTCCCCGTTGTGGTGGCAGTGCTAAGCGCGACACAGATACCATGGATACCTTCATGGATTCTTCATGGTATTTCATGCGCTTCGCAGATCCTTACAACGCAATCGAACCGTTTTCCGCTGAAGTGGCAGAAGTAAGTCTGCCTGTGGACATATATATTGGTGGTGTAGAACATGCCATACTTCACCTTTTGTATGCCCGCTTTATTGCAAAATTCCTTGCCACCACATCCCTATGGCCGTCCGGTGGGGGTCACGGTAACAGAGGGGAGCCGTTCAGAAAAGTCATCAATCAGGGGATGGTACATGGCAAAACCTATTCAGAACCCGGTAGTGGGCGATTCCTGAAGCCAGAAGAAGTCGATACTAGTGACCGATCGAGTCCTAAAATCATCCTGACCGGCCAGACGCCCAATGTAAGCTGGGAGAAGATGAGCAAAAGCAAATACAATGGAGTCGACCCGATGGAATGCATCAGGAAATACGGCGCTGACACAACAAGAGCCCATATCCTGTTCCAAGCTCCGGTGACTGAAGTCCTTGAATGGGAAGAGGAGCGCATCATTGGAATCCAACGTTGGTTCGGCAGAGTCTGGCGTCTGGTCCATTACTTCTCGGAAATCGGGTCTGCCGAGATTTCTCCCTTATATCTCAACAGCCTTCAGAACCCAAAAACTGCATCAGAGAAGCAATTATGGGCCCAAGTACAGGACATTGTCATTTCTGTCAACTCGTCCCTGTCTGACACATTCTCCCTCAATACTGTCATTTCAGACCTAATCAAGGTCACAAACGCTATATCTGCTGCGTCAGATATTAGTCACACAATCCGGTATCATGCGACGAGCGTTCTTCTACGCATGATGGCTCCAGTAGTCCCTGCCTTCAGCGAGGAGTGCTGGGAGCTAATCAACAGTCATCTCGGTTATTCAAGCTCAAGCATATTCGACGAGCCATTCCCCGTCCCTGATGGCAGCCTTGCCAAACTCAAACAGAGTAATCAGACATGTGCGGTTCAGGAAAATGGTAAGTGGCGGTTTGCAATCCAAATCCCGAACCCCCCAGACGAAATGACAGAGAAGGGCAAGGAAGTAGCGCTACAGGGCTGGGTGCTGGCGCAAATTGAGAAGACAGATGAGGGAAGAAAGTGGACATCGAAGGGCAAGGAATGGAAGAGGGTGGTCGTTGTGAAAGGTGGAAAGACCGTCAACTTTGTGCGGTGACGGAGGATAGGGAGGTTGCCATTGGTATTCTCGATTGGTGGCTCTCAGCTGCATCGAATGGAACTGTTCGTCAATTCAGCAGTCGAGGTCTCAAGGTAAATTAATGACCCTACGAATCCAAGGGACGTAGTAACCGCAAGCAAAACCCAGCTTTCTTCTGATGAGGCTGGAGTACGAGAAGCGAGAATATTGTAACACTAATTCTGCCACCTCTGGTGAATACTATTAGAAAACGGCGAGAGGGTCCTTCTGGTCATTTGCAAGCAGAAACTCGGAAGATTGCCCGAGCATGCAACTATTGCCAGCTTTTAAAAACCAGCTCAAGGCGACTTCCTCGCAAAGGGCTGGGGTTGATCGCTATTGTACCTCATCTGAACCTCTGCAGTGGGAAACGTCGAGTCGTTGTGTCAGCATCTTCTAACTTGGCGTTGTTTCTCCTCAGTAGCCGGAAAGGCAGTGTCTTCGGCTTTCATACATGTGGAACAGAGAGTAGGCTGACTGGTCCGTCATAGTCTTCAAGCCTCAAGTATATCAGCGTTTCTGTTACTCATTTGTGGTTTTCTCGGTCTCGATTGCTTCTACGTTATTTACTTCTAGGACAAGTGTTGCCGACAGACGAAGATTCAAGAACAGTACGCTTGCAGGAACCGTTAACTGAAAGTAGTTTCCAAATCACCATCTTCTCTAATCCCCGTTCACTTACTATCCGCCCACGCTCTAGTGTTACCAGGATGACAGTGCGGTATGAACATGTGCTGGCCCTGGCCACTATTTCCCCACCATTTATGCCTTCTCTTCCGGGAGAGACCAGGTGTAGACGACCTTGTCGTCGGCGTCCGCGGCCTCACGCTTTGATTTCTCCTCAGGGAGTGACCAGGTGTAGACGACTTTGTCATCAGCGTCGGCTGCTTCGCGCTTGGCCTTCTCTTCGGGGAGAGACCAGGTGTACACAACCTTATCGTCGGCGTCGGCTGCCTCTCGCTTGGCTTTCTCTTCAGGAAGTGACCAGGTATAGACGACCTTGTCGTCGGCGTCCGCGGCCTCACGCTTTGATTTCTCCTCAGGGAGTGACCAGGTGTAGACAACCTTGTCATCAGCGTCCGCAGCCTCACGATGGTTCAAGCCTATCTCAAGTCAGTTTCACAGTCAAATATAGCTAGATATCTGTTTTACTCTTGCTGCTGTCGACAGGGAGGGCATTGGCGACCACCGCCAATGCGAGGAATCCTCGAAGGTAAAGATTGGCTCTCATTTCGAATGGATTAGAATGCTCGATATCGATTGGAAGGTCCTGCGGGGCTCAGTTGATTTAACGCGTGGTCAATGGGAAGACTGGGGATATACGTCGGTAACGAATGGGTTTGAAAAGAGACATGTATCAATCGGAGAAAGCCGAATGACTCAGTTTGCGAAGGAATGATTGCAATACTCGATGGCCTATGGGAGGTACACCGTGGTCGTTAGCAACGACCGTTGATTCGAGGTTTTTGCTAGCAACGAGACTATAGCCTGCAAGCAACTCGGAGGTGACCTAATACTGTCAAAGTATGCACAAGCGCCAGTGTTCTATTCGTACATGGCATCTGGAATGCCTCTACTAATCGTCGATAGCGTTCATCCTTCATTGTTCGGCCTTCCTACGGACGTAGGTGGCTTCTGTCAAATCAATTTATTCACCGTGACCGCAGCCAAGAGGTCATGTGGTGACTGCGTGGACCGGCACTTCATCCGAGCTCTCGGTTTATGTTGATCTGTTCAACGTCTAAAGGTACGATTGTGGTTGTTTTGCAAGAGTCCCCAGTAACGCTAATGCGAGTACCAGTTTTGCGGTTGCAACGCTTACTTTTGCTGACGGACATGGAGGCATTGGCGCCCTATCTACGAACTTTATCTTGATTGTTAGCCAAGGCCTGGGACCCAAAACGTGCTTCAAGGCGTGGTTCGGGAGAAAGGCATCTGCCGATTTCCAAATGATACCTTTCGTTGACCCCGCGCTGCTTTAAGCACGCTTGCGTGGCATGGATCGCGACCTCTAGTCTCTCGAAACCTTGCACTCAACTACTGTACGTACCATGAGGTCAGGGTCACAGTCACCTCTCAGCTCTTCTATTTCCTCCCTACGTTCTATCTTGAAGCAGAAAACAACCAGAGCATGTCTCCAAACCCACGATAGAGAACCATGGAATCCTTTCTCTCTTACCTGAAAGGCCAACGCTACACCCCAATCCCTACCTTAGAAGAAACCAAAGAACCACTCCGGAACTCCAAAGACAGCAACACCAATGACTCGTTCGACTCTATTCCCCAGCCCTCAAAGCCTAGAGGCTGGTCAACCACCTATCTCTGTCTCCTTCTCCTGACCACCTTGACCCTCTCCGGCACCATAGGCTTTTACGCCGGGCTCCGCAAAACAAATACCCCACAAACCGTTGCAGGTACGCTCAATCCCCCAATAAATCCATATCGAACACTCAAGACTTACAACCGCTAGAACTCCTCCAACCCGTCGGCACCATCAAAGCCCCTTGGATCTACAATCGCACCTTCACCTACGCTCCCGCCCCCGACTCCGACAAAGCCTGGGATGACCTCTTCCCCAAAGGCGTCGGCTTCGTCAAACACCCCACCATCTCCCCCAGACTCTCCGGCCTCGCCGTCTTCCACGAGCTCCACTGCGTTGTAAGCCCCCCCTCGCCCCAAAACCCCTTCCCCCCCCCAACTACCCTATTTAACCAACCCCAAACTAACCCACACCCCCCCTCCTCAAAGAACATGCTCCGCGTAGGCTACTACGCCGCCCTCGCCGGCACCCTCCCCGAGCTCCAACACGTCCACGACCACAACCGCCGCCCGGACCCCCACCACCTCCGCCACTGCTTCGACTACCTCCGCCAGGCGCTCATGTGCGCCGCCGACACGAATCTCGAACCCGTCGATTTCGACCTGGGCGGCGTTACCGGATGGCGGTTTGAGAAGACGTGTCGGAATTTTGAGGCGGTCAAGGGGTGGGCGGAGAAGTGGAGGAGTTGGGATGAGGGGGTGGCGGATGGAGATGGGGATATGGTGGATGAGGGAGGGGTGGACTAGGCTAAGGGGGGGGGGGGGGGG